>Ga0156185_1255_pt1 | contig 14873 bp, 8 predicted proteins | sample RifCSPlowO2_12_FD_107838 | JGI IMG/M metagenome (GOLD analysis project Ga0156185, IMG submission 107838) | Candidatus Glassbacteria bacterium RIFCSPLOWO2_12_FULL_58_11 | reverse complement strand
CAGCCCTTTTCTTTCAGGTGCTGGCGCAGCGCCGGCAGGAAGGCCTTCCAGGTTTCGCGCCAGAGTGGATCGCCCACCTGCATTTTCGCGGTGCGGTAGCCGCCGGTAACCGTGTCGAGGTAGCGGATATCAGCCTTGAGCGTGCCGCCGGGGCCCATCACCAGGGAGTACATGTCGATCGAGCGCCGCACGCCGGCTTTAAGCATCTGCTCGACATAGCGGTCGAACACACTGAAATCCCATTCGAACTTACCCGCTCCCGCGGCCAGGTATTCACCCGGGTATTTCCATTCCACCATCGTATCCGTCGCGTAGCCCCGCACGCCGTCCCAGGGATCGTAAGTGATATGGGTCATGATCGATTTCATCCCGTGCGCGGCGAAATTGACGCCGTAGCGCTCGAGTATCTGCCAGTGCTCCTCGCTCCAGACCCGGACCTTGTGGGCGCGGGCCACCGGCGTGGGGTCCTGCCAGATATTGAGATGGAAAGTCCAGTCCGCGGGCTCGGGGAGAATCTGCGGCAGGACCTCGGCCCGGACCGCAAAAACCGCCTCCCCGCCCGGGAAAGCCTGCACGGTAAAACTGCCGGAATAAATCCCCGGGGCGGCTGCGGAGGGCAGGCGCAGGGTCAGCCAGACCGGCTGGACCAGGTTGGCCGCTACTTTTAGCGAGTCCGCCTCGATCAGCGGGTCCGCGGTGAGTGTCATCGTTTCATCGACCGGGACAAAACCGCCGAAACGCACCTGGGCCTGCGCGGCTGGAATGACCGCGCCTCCAGGACCGGCCAGGTCGGAAAATTTGCCGGTCAGGCTTTCGATATCCCGGCTGCCGCGCACGGCTACCTGGGCTGAGAGCACCTCGCCGGCCAGGCCCTCCAGATTGAGCGCGCGGTTGTCCGGCTGACGGCTGAAAGCGCCGCGGTAGAGACGCACCTCCGGCGGGACGCTCCAGGCTTCGAGCGTGGCCGGCGCGCTCTCTTTTCCGGCTCCGCCGGGGCCGCAGGCCGCCAGGATCAGGAGCAGGCCCGTACTCCACTTAAGGGAATTGCAGTTCATTGACCCGCCCTCCATACGGTAGAGGAAATTCAACGCTAAGATATCAGGCTCCCGGCCCCAGCTCGCGGATTACCGCATTCACTAGAGCGCGGGCCTCCTCGATATAGGGGATCCATTCGCAGGAATCGATAGTCGCGCCCTGCCAGACCGCCTCATCGAGCTTCTTCAGCAGGTCCTGACGGCCGGCCTTTTCGGCCAGTTCCCGGGCAATTTTTATCGCCTCGTAATCCTGGATGCCCTGGCGCAGCATCTCGAAGCGCAGGCCGTCCAGCGGACCCTCCTGGCCCGGATAGACCAGAAACATATCCCCGGAGTGCCAGTTGTAATTCGGCTGGCTCCAGACATTCTCCGGGAAGGCATTGACCGACCAGCGCAGATAGCCGTCGAACCCGTACTTGCAGGCGATCCAGGGCATGAGCCGCGATTCGCGCAAGGGGGAATAGAGCTCGTTGTTCGGCGAATACGGCTCGCAGGCGGTGTAGAAGCTGATAAATCTCTTCGGGTCGGCGTGCATGCTCTTTACCAGCGGCTCATATTGTTCCCATTCGTGCTCGTTTGTCACCTCATCCAGGTGCAGGATCACCTCATCGCCCCATTTGCGCTCATCTCCCGGGAACCCGCCGGCCAGCGAGACCTTGAAATCCGGGGCGTTCTCGATGACAAAATCGAACACCTCTTGCATCACTTTCTGCGGCTTCTCATCGAAACCGAGCACGGTTTTGTCGAACCAGCCCTTATCTTTCAGGTGAGCGCGCAGCACCGGCAGGAATGCTTTCCAGACCTCTTTCCATTCCGGGCTACCGGCGGTCATCTCCGCGGTGCGGTAGCCGCCGCCCGCGGTATCCAGGTAGCGGATATTGGCATCCGTGGTCCGGCCCGGCCCCATGACCATGGCGAAACAGTGGATCGTCTTGCGCACCCCGGCATCCAGCATAAGCTGCACGTAGCGGTCGAACACCGTGAAATCCCAGGTAAGTTTGTCCGCCGCGCCGGGTTTGTACTCGCCTGGGAATTTCCATTCGACCATGTTGTCGAAGGGATAGCCGCACTGACTTTTCCAGGGGTCGTAGATGATACTGGTGGTGATCGCATGCATGCCGTGAGCGCCGAAAGTTCCCGCATAGCGCTCGAGGAGCTTCCAGTGCTCCTCGCTCCAGACTTTCACCTTGTGCGCCCGCGCCACTCCGCTGGGGTCCTGCCACAGGGTGAGATAAAAGCTAAAGTCCCAGGGTTCCGGGAGCACCGCGGGCAACACTTCCAGGCTCAGCTCGAATTCCGCCCGGTCTCCGGAGGCTGCGCTCACCTCGAATTTGCCTTCATAGACACCGGCCGCGGCATCCCGCGGCACTTTGAGGGTCAGCCAGACCGGCTGCGCCTGGTTGGCGGAGACCGCGACTGAAGATTCTTCCAGAAGCGGATCGGCGGTCAGCTCCATTGTCTCATCCACCGGGATAAACCCGGCATAGCGCACCCTTGCCGCCGCAGCCGGGATGATCGCACCCGAAGGGCCGCTCAGGTCGGAAAGCTTTCCGCTCAAGCCCTCGATGTCCCGGTTGCATTTAACCACCACCTGCGCCGAGAGCACCTCGCCGGCCAGGCCTTCCAGCTTTATCAAGCGCTGCTCAGGGTTACGGCTGAATGCTCCGTGGTAGGTGCGCACCTCGGCCGGCGCGGGCCAGGCGCTGAATTTCTTACCGGCGTCAGCGCCCTCTCCTCCCGCTTTGGGGCTGCAAGAGAGGACAAGCAGTGCCAGGAGCAAAAAGGCAGTCTTTTTCATTCGCCGCCTCCGCAAGAGATTATGTCTGCTGAAATATTTTCGAAAGTAATCGATCCGGCGTTATCCTGGATGTTTCACAAATTTCCGGAAGCCCTACAAGAGACGCATTCAAAATTTTTACATGAAAATCCCTCCGAACCCTCCTCAACCCTGGCTGCCGAGCTCCAGCAAGACCTCATTGACTGTCGCCCGGGCCTCCTCGATATAGGGGATCCAGCGGCAGGCATCGATAACCGAGGCCCGGCGCACCGCGGTCTGAAGTTTTTCCAGCAGGTCCTGCCGGTTCGCTTTTTCCGCCCTTTCCCAGGCCATCCGCAGTACCTCATAGTCCTGGATGCCCTGGCGCAGCAGCTCCCAGCGCATGCTGTCCAGCGGCCCATTGGGTCCCGGATAGACAAAGAACATGTCGCCGGTGGGCCATTTGAAGCGCGGCTGGAGCCAGACATTTTCGGGGAAAGCGTTCACCGCCCAGCGCGTATACCCGTCGAACCCGTGCTTCCAGGTCAGCCAGCCGATAAGGCGGGACTCGCGCAGCGGTGAAAACAAAAAAGTGTTGGGGAAATGCGGCATGCAGGCGGTGTACCAGGTGATCCGGCGCTGCTTGTCCGCGTGCATGCTTTTCACCAGCGGCTCTACCGCGGCCCAGCGCTCCGGGTTGACCAGGTCGTCGATATGGATTACCACCTCCTCGCTCCACTTGCGCTTGTCGCCCGGGTAGCCGCCGGAGGCCGCCAGCTTGAAATCCGGGGCGGTCTGGATCATGAAATCGAAAATCAGGCGCATGATTTTTTCCGGCTTTTCATCGAAACCCAGGGCGGCGATCTCGAACCAGCCCTTTTCCTTCAAATGTGTCCGCAGCGCGGGCAGGAAAGCGGTCCAGGTCTCGCGCCAGAGCGGTTCGCCGGCTTTCATCTCCGCGGTCCGGTAGTTTCCGCCGGCGGTGTCGAGGTAGCGGATATTGGCATCCGTGGTGCCGCCGGGACCCATCACCAGGGCGTACATGTCGATCTTGTCTTTCACCCCGGCGGCGATCATCAGGGCCACATAGCGGTCGAACACCTTAAAATCCCACTCGAACTTGCCGGCGCCTCCGGCTTTGAACTCGCCGGGGTACTTCCATTCGACCATCGTGTCGAAAGGATAACCGCTCTGGCTTTTCCAGGGATCGTAAACAATACTGGTCATGATCGACTTCATGCCGTGCTCGCCGAAATTTTTCGCATAATCCTCCAGCAGCTTCCAGTGCTCCTCGCTCCAGACCTTTACCTTGTGCGCCCGGGCCACCCCGCTGGGGTCCTGCCAGATATTTAGGTAGAAGCTCCAGTCCGGGGGCTCCGGCAGCGCAATGGGCAGCACCTTTAGGCTGACCTCGAAAGAGGCGCTCTGGCCCGAGGCGCTGGAAAGCTCGAGCTTGCCGCTGTAATCCCCCGGTTTTGCCTCGCGGGGCACCTTCAGGGTCAGCCAGACCGGCTGGGCCAGGTTCGCCGGAACATCGATCGAGGCCGCCTCGAGCAGCGGGTCCGCGGTCAGCTCCATCGTCTCATCCACCGGCACGAACCCGCCGTAGCGTACCAAGCCGGTCGAGGCCGGGATAGCCGCGCCATCCGGCCCGGCCAGCTCGGAAAGACTGCCTTTGAGCGCCCGGATGTCCGCGGTCGAGACAGCCACCACCTGGGCCGAAAGGGTCTCTCCGGCCAGCCCGGCAAGGACGATATTTCTGTTTTCCGGGTTGCGGCTGAACGCTCCGCGGTAGGTCCGCACCTCAATCGGAGCGCTCCAGGCCTCCAAACTTACGGGTTTCACGGTTTTCTCCCCGCTTTTCGGCGCGCAGCCCAGGGCCAGCAGAATCAATCCGGTAAGGACCAGCAGAATCTTAAGCATAATGACCTCCGGAGGGAACTGGTGGAATGTTTTCCAAGCTTGGAACAGCAATATTATCAGGAGCGCCGCATTTGGCAAGGCGCGATGATGGTGAAAGGCTGGCAATCTATTCAGATTCATTCTGACTCCTGCCTTCTGTCTCCTGACTTCTGATTATAATATTGACAGGGCTGATCCGTATCCGCATAATAAGGCTCCGAATGAGAAAATTACCGCAGCCGGAGGAGGAAAGCGGTGAAAGTTTACCTGGTGCGTCACGGCAAGGCCCTGCCGCCGGAGCTGGACCGCTCACAGCCGCTCTCTGAGGAGGGCCGTACCGAGATCAGCCATGTGGCGCGGACCCTGCAGAACATGAATCTCAGTCTGGGCTGTATCTTTCACAGCGGCAAGCTGCGCGCCGAGGAGACGGCGGTCCTGATCGGAGATGCCCTGCAGCCCGCGGAGGGAGTCCGGGCGGTCGGCGGACTGAAGCCGAATGATGAGCCCGCGGAGGCACTGGAGCTTATCTCGGCCGCGGAGAGCGACCTGATGCTGGTGAGCCACCTGCCCCTGCTGGACAGAATCCTGAGCGCGCTGGTCGGGCCGGCGGAGAGAGAGGAATGGCCCACATTCGAATGCGGCAGCCTGGTGGGAGTAGAGCGGATCGGCGACCGCTGGCAGATTTTCCGCCAGCTCGGGCCGAGCATGATCTATTAAGGTCCGGTATCGCTGTCAAATAAGATAATAATTAGGGACGTCGTTTCGTAGGGGCGGTTCGCGAACCGCCCCTACATTGTTTTAGGATAGATTTCAATTATTGCGCCTTTCCCTTAAACCGGATTTCTTATATTTTTGAACCTGCTTTCTGCAATGATAAACTCAAATTTGGAGCAACGAATTGAAACTGATCAAAAAAGGCGATCCCCGCGAGGCCGATTCGATCCAATTGGGCCGGGACAGCTATCTCGACCACCTCTACGGCGTATTCCGTTTCGACAACCCCCGCGCGGATGGCTTTCAGACTGAGCGCGAGGAGGAGATCATCTCCCGCAGCGGAAAGAAGTTCAAAATCTCGGTGCCGGAGAGCCTGCGGATAGCGCTGCCGGAGAGAAAAGCGGTCAATCTGGATTCCTTCCACATGGACCCGATCGGTGATAACCTGGACTCGATGCTGCTATTGACCATGCGCGCCGGCTGGAACCAGGTCGAGCGCGACCTGGAGCGCATTGTGGCCCTCGATCCCCAAGGCAATTTCGTGGCTCATTTTACCGGCCCGGACTATGACATCCCTGTGGCGACAGCGTCAGTGGCGCCCCTGGGGGCCCGCCACACCTGGATCGGGATGATCCTGGTGCATCCGGAGCTGCGCAGGCAGGGGGTGGCGAATGCCATGATGCAGCATTGCGTGCGCTATGCGCTGTCGCAGGGAAAGATCATCAACGGGCTGGATGCCACGCCGATGGGCAACACGGTGTACGGGGCGGTGGGCTATGTGGGCAGCTACCGGATCTGGCGCTGCTTCTTTCCCACTGCCCAGTTCCGCGAAGTAAAATACGATGGCAGTCACATCTCCAGGGTTGAGGAAAGCGACCTGGAGGAGCTGGTGCGCTACGATGCCGCCCGCTGGCTGGAGCGCGGTAATGTCCTGCGCGAACTCTGGCGCGACAGCCGCGAGGAGGCCTATCTTTCGCGCAATGACAACGGCGATATCGAGGGCTATCTGTTAGCCCGGCCCGGCAGGCTGCGCTTCTTTGTCGGCCCCTTTTCCGCGGACAGTGAAAAACCAGCCGCCAACCTGCTGGCGCATACCTGCCGGAGCCTGGACAGCCGGGGAGTCAGCGAGGCCTTTATCGACACCCCGGAGAGCCGTTTCGCCGATCCCGGGAAATACGACAGGAGTCTTTTCGATCAGGTAAATAAACCTTCGGGCCACGCCCTGATAAAAGCGCTTACTCCGGTCCGCGATTTCACGCGGATGTACCAGGTGGCCGATGAGCGCAAGGCCGCGGCCCTGGTGGCCGAATTCATCGCGCAGGAAAAGCTCGAGAAATCGAACCGCAGGGTACAGGAATTTGCGGACGCCATGTACGCCTCGGTGGCTAACTGCACCGAGACCCTGGGATTAATGGAGTACGAGGAGCGCTGCCTGCAGAAATACTACTGGGGGATCAGCGGGCCGGAAAAGGGGTGAGCGGCGGCCTGTTTTTATTCGAGCGATATTTTGAGATATTCGGGAGCGAAAGTGAAATATGATTTATTATATTATGCGAAATGGGCTTGAAAGCATAATATGATTTTCTATAGTGTGTTTTTGAATAAGTTCGCCGATATTTTGGGATCAAGGGCAGGCGGAAGAATTAGCCGGGGCGCTTTCCATTAATGAAAATACCCCGGTCGAAGGGGTGATTCCCGATACGCTCTAAGCAGCGGGAGCTCCTGGGGATCATCGGGCCGCCGTGCGCACCCTGTCCTCAGGGCGTCTTCAGCTTTTCCAGATCGATGCGGTATTTCTTGATCCGGTATTGCAGGGTCTTGTAGCTGATCCCCAGTAGCTTGGCCGCTCCGACCATCCGGCTCCCCGACTGCTGGAGCGCCTGGCGGATCAGCGACTCCTCCACATTGGAGAAATTTATCCCGCCCGAGGGCAGCCTGAACCCGCTGTTGCCGGCCTCCCGGACCTCCGCTGAGGCGGACCAGGCGCTCTCCCCGGATTCAGCCCTTTCATGCTCCCCCCCATCCTCGAAAAATGCATTCTCGAAGATATAGGAGGGCAGGTCCGAAGGCTCGATTTTCGGCTTTTCGCTGAGAACCACCAGCTGCTCCACCAGGTTTTCCAGCTCCCGCACATTACCCGGCCAATCGTAATCCGCGAGCGCCTCGACCGCCTCCAGGCTCATCGTGATACCCTCACGCTCGTATTTCTTGCCGTACTTTTCGAGGAACGATTTGACCAGCAGCGGGATATCGCTTTTGCGCTCGCGCAGCGGCGGCAGGGAGATATTAACCACGTTGAGACGGTGGAAAAGGTCATCGCGGAACTTGCCCGCGGCGCTAAGACGGCGCAGGTCCTGGTTGGTGGCCGTGATAATGCGCACATCGACCTTGATCAGCTGGTCGCCGCCGACACGCTGGAACTCCCGCTCCTGAAGGACACGCAGGAACTTGGACTGCAGGTCGTACTGCAGGGTGGAGATTTCATCAAGGAACAGGGTGCCCCCATCCGCGGCCTCGAACTTGCCGAGACGCCGCCCCGTGGCCCCGGAGAATGCGCCCTTTTCGTGGCCGAACAGCTCGCTTTCGATCAGGTTTTCCGGGATCGCTCCGCAGTTAACCGCCACGAAAGGTCCTTTCCGCCGGGCCCCGTTGAAATGGATTGCCCGGGCTACCAGCTCCTTGCCCGTGCCGCTGTCCCCCCGGATCAGGACCGTGGAATCGTTGTTCAGCACCTTGCCGATCAGGTGGTAGATCGCGTTCATCGCCGGGGAGGCGCCGATTATTTTGTCGAAATGGTAGCGGCTCTCCAGCTCGGCGTGCAGGGCGATATTTTCCTGGACCAGCCGGCTGTTGTTGAGCGCTTTTTCCAGGACGATCATCAGCTCATCCTTGTCCAGCGGCTTGTTCAGGTAATCGGTCGCCCCGTCTTTCATCGCCCGGACCGCGGTTGCTATAGTTCCATAAGCGGTAAGGAGCACCACCACTGTATTCTCATCTAGTTCCTTGGCCCGGTTGAGCACCTCCAGCCCATCCGCCCCGGGCATCTTAAGGTCGGTCACCACCGCCTGATAGCGGTTTTTGTCGAGCAGGGCGAGAGCCTCGGTCCCATCCGCGGCCAGGTCCACGAGGTAGCCCTCATCGGAGAGGATATCGCCGATCACCTCGCGCTGGCTGGTCTCGTCTTCCACGAAAAGGACCCGTACCGCGGCCTTGTTGATTTTTGGCGCCAAAGTAGCCTCAGGGTAAAGTTATCGTGAAATCGCTGCCCGTGCCGAGACTGCTGCGCACGGTTATCTCGCCGCCGTGATCGCGGATGATGGTGTTGACTATCGCCAGGCCCAGGCCGGAGCCCTGCTCCTTGGTGGAGAAATAGAGGTCAAAAATGTGATCGAGGTTCTCGCGGGATATCCCGCAGCCGGTGTCGGAGACTGTAATCCGCGCCGGTTTGCCATTGCCGCCTGAAGTCTGGATGCGCAGCTTGCCGCCCGAGGGCATGGCCTCGATCGCATTGAGAATGAGGTTCAGGAAAACGGTTTTCATCTTTTCCGGGTCAACATTCACTGTCAGCTCGCGTCCGCTATAGGCGGTCTCGGTCCGCACCCCCCGCTCGTGGACATCCCGCGCCAGCAGGGTCAGCACCTCGTCGATCAGCACCTGGAGATTTATCTTCGAGCGCTCGAGCTCGCTGACCCGGGAAAAATTGAGGAAGGTGTCCACGATCCGGCTCAAGCGGCCAACCTCGCGCTGAAGGTTACCGCTGTAACGCTGGAACAGCTCCCGGTCCTCCCGGGATTCGAAAGTGAGCTTGTCCCCGAGGTGCTGGAGCGAGAGATTGATCGCATTGAGCGGGTTCTTGATCTCATGGGCGATCCCGCCGGCCAGCTTCCCCAGGGAACTCAGGCGCTCCTGGCGGTAGATGGTTTTTTCGAGATCCTTGTTCTGCTTGAGCCGCTCCACCATGTGGTTGAATCCGGCCACGAGCTGTCCAAGCTCATCCTTGCGCTTGCTCTCGATCCGGCAGTTCAGGTCGCCCCGCTCGACCCGGCTGAAAGCCTCGTTCACGGTGCGGATCGGCCTGGTGAAGCGGCCGGAAAAGATCAGGGTAAAAATCAGGCCGATCCCGAGAGTCGCCAGGGTGACCAGCAGGCTGGTTTTGCGCGAGTGCTCCAGGTCAGCCAGGAAATCCGAGATCTGGTACTGCATGTGGACGAAGCGGACCTGCCCCTCCTCGACCACCGGGATGCTGATCTGGAGGATATCATCCGCAGTGGGAATAAGCGGGCTGCTGCTGATCGTGTAATGCCAGGCGGGGCTGCGGCGGCTCATCTCATCCATCACCGACACGGTCACCCGGAAAAAGGAATCTCCCTCCGGCAAGGTTTCGGCTTGCAGGGCGTCCTGGCGCAGAGCCCTTATCCGGTCGAGCATGTCCTGGAAGGCCAGGTTCTGGTTCAGCGAGCGGGGCAGATTGAGCTCGACATAGTCCAGGAAGCTCTCGAACTCATGGGCCATGCTGATAGTGTCGAAAGAATGCAGGGAGGGGTGTCCCTGGGCTGAGGCCGGTGAGGGCACGGCACGGGCCTTGAGCTGGCTGTCCACGCTCCGGACCGCCTCGTTGATCTGGTGGTTGAGCAGGACCAGCTTGGTGACGACGTTGCGCTGCTGACGGTAATTGGCGAGGTACTGGGTTCCGGAAACCCCAGCCAGCAGCAGCGTGATAATCAGAACCAGACGCGCACGTACGCCGAAAATGAATTTTTTCTCTGCCATGAAACCGCCCGGTTTCTAATCCGAGTTAATCATAAGTTTTGCCATTGCTTTTCAAAAATCAGGGACATGCCGATGTCCCTGCTGCCTCAGGGCAACTCGAGGCCGATAAAATGCGTAGTTCCGCTGCGGGTCACCATCAGCAGCACTGCGGTCCCCGGGGAAACATCGTCCAGCAGGCTGCTGATTTCCTCGACATTGTTGACCGGCTTGCGGTTTACCGCCAGGATGACATCGCCGTTCAGCAGGCCGGCTTTCAGCGCCACTCCCCCCTCGGTCACCTTTTCGACCAGTACGCCCTGCTGCTTTTCCAGTCCCAGCTCCCGGATGTCCGTTTCGGTCAGATTGCGCAGTTGCATCCCCAGCGTGCCGGTCTGCGGCAGAGGCTTGTCGGCGATTTTAACCTCTCTTTCAGCCGAGATTTCCTTGCTGCCGAGCTTGACCGGGCGCTTGAGCTTCCTGCCGCTGCGGAAAACGGTCACTTCGACAATATCGCCCGGATGGTACTTGGCGATAGTTTCCTGAAGCTGGTGGCTGTACATCACCGGACGGCCTTCCACCGAAAGGATGACATCCATCCGCTGCAGCCCGCCTTTTTCAGCCGGCGAGCCACTCTGCGGGGTGAAATCCTCGATCAGCACGCCCTGGGGGTTCTCCAGGCCCAGTGCCCGCGCTCCAACCGGGTCCAGGCTCTTGATCACCACTCCCAGCACCGGCCGGATCACCCGGCCGTACTGGATCAAATCCTCCATCACCCGCCGCGCCAGGTTAATCGGGATGGCGAACCCGTACCCCTGGTACAGGCCGGTCCGGCTGGCGATAGCGGTATTTATGCCGATCAGCTCGCCATCCAGGTTTACCAGGGCGCCGCCCGAGTTGCCTGGATTGATCACCGCATCTGTCTGGATGAAGCTTTCAATCGAAAGGTCGACATTATTCTGGCGGTTGAGCGGGTTGTCGCTCAGGATATCTATCTTCCGGCTCTCGGCGCTGATAATTCCGGCGGTCACCGAAATACCCAGCTCCATCGGGTTGCCGATCGCCATGACCCAGGCGCCGATCCTGGAGGAATCGCTGTCGCCGAAACGGATTACCGGGAGGTTGGCTCGCGGCTCCAGGTTGCGCGCCTTGAGCACGGCGACATCCGTGGTGTAATCTGTGCCGACCACTGAAGCCTCGTAGGTCCGGCCGTCGAGCAGCACGACCTGGATGTCCTCGGCCTCGGCGATCACGTGGTTGTTGGTCAGGATAAAACCGTCCGGCGAGACGATCACACCGCTGCCCATGGATACCAGGGTCTGCCCCGGCTGGCGGTTGCGCGAATGGCTGGTCCGCGAGCTGCTGATACTTACCACTGTCGGGGTGACCCTTCCCGCGATCTCCACGAAAGCCTGGTTCAACTGGCGGGCCGCGGCCAGGCCCTGGGAAACCGGAGCCTCCGCGGCATAGGCTGTCCCGCCGAACAGAGCGGCGGCAAGCCCGGGTCTATCGATCCACTGCGTCTGGCAACGGAATAAAGTCCCCGCGGCCAGGGCAGCGATAGTAAGCCGAAGTAATTTGACCGGCTGTCTCAGCATCATCACCTCTTGATCGTGGTTAGCACCGCCCCGGCAGGCGATGTCAGGGGAAAGCAAATCCTGTGCCCGTGGAACTTCCTATTTTTATTATCCCCTTTCTCTTTATGTATCAACAAGTTAGGCTTGCAGCCGAGCTTTATCAGACGGGGGGATCAACTTATTATACCCTATATGGGGCAAAGAGATCAAGCTGACCTTCGATTATTGGGCCACAAATGAGGCGGATTCATTGACCGCAAGCTCCGCCGCCGGTATTTTAGGCCCACCCTGACCATACGAAACCTAAAGAATAAGTTAAGCTTCAAAAACCGGATGAACAAAACCTCACCGATACTTCTTTTATTCTGTGCCGCGCTTAGCGGCGGTGTGCTGCTTGCCCGGCCGCCGGAAGCGGATGATCCGCCGACTCAGCCGGTAAACACCGACAGCCTCCTGCTCAGCGCCGACTCGCTCGCCCGGGCCGCCGATTCGCTCAAGAGCCTGGTCAATTCCCTTTTGCGCCCTCCGGCAAAGCCGGCTTCCGGCTTGCCGGCCGGGACTAAACCGGCAACCGCCGCCAATGAGGCGCCAGCCGAGCCTTGGGAGGGCAGTTTCGGCCTGGGGCTGACAGTCAACCGGGGCAACAGCAGCCAGCAGTCGTTTGTCTCGACACTCGACTTGAACCGGAAGGGCGAGAAGGCCCGCTTCAATTCCAATTCCTCGGTCACCAGCACCAATTCCAGCGATGGCGGAAGGTCGCAGAAAGGCTCATTCAAGAACAAATTCGAGCGCGATCAGAACCGCCGCTTCTTCTATTTTGTCGCCCTGGACCTGGATTATAACCGCCAGGCCGGGATCGATCTGCGGATGGCCCCCGGCCTGGGAGTCGGTATTTCGGCGATCAACCGCCGGAAATGCAGTCTGCATTTCAACCTGGGCGCCAACCCGGTGACCGAGTACCTGCGTTACCAGCCGCGCCGCACCAAAGGCCATTACCTGGCCGGCGAGGACCTGCGCTGGACTTTTAACAGCCGGACCCGCCTGGAGCAGAGCGTGGTCTGGAAGCCGCGTTTTGATAAGACCCAGGATTACCTGCTCAACTTCAACGCTTCGCTCACCAATAAGCTGACCGGCAATTTCGACCTCAAGCTCAACCTCGAAGGCCGCTACAACAGCCGTCCGCCGCTGCACGATCCACCCATCCGCCGCCAGGACTGGATGTTCTACACCGCGATTGCCTACAGCCTATGGTAAGTATACCTTTACCTAATACCTGGCCGTGGTGGAATTCCTGGCGCTGCAGGTGGGGGCGGCGCCTGTGCATTCTGCACAGGCTGGACCGCCGGGAGCACCCCGGCGGTCCAGCTGCGCATGGTTTTCATGCGCGCGCCGCCCCCTGCTCCGGGCTGGCGAGAGACTTCCTGAATAGCGCGTTTGCCGCTGACAAGTACTAGTTGACAGCGCTCCCGCCCGACTTCAATGTTAATCTGATATACTTTCGAGCATTTTTATGCCGGAGCGGAAGCCGCGGCGAGTTCCGGTCATGAGTCAGGCGTTTATTGCCGGAGAATCGAGATGCAGGAAAGCAGTCCGGCCGGGCGTGTGGAGGAGCTGCGCGAGCTGCTCCGAAAGTACGACTACTCCTATTACGTGCTGGATGATCCCCAGGTCGCGGATTTCGAGTACGACCGGCTGTATGCGGAATTGAAGCGTCTGGAGGAGGAGCACTCCGAGCTGACCACTCCGGACAGCCCCACCCGGCGGGTCGGCGGAAGGCCGCTGGAGGGTTTCGCCCAGGTGGCCCACGGCGAGCCGATGCTGAGCCTGGACAACTCCTACAGCGAGGAAGAGCTGATCGAGTTCGACCGGAGGATCGCCCGCGGCCTGGGCGAGGAGGGGCCGTTCGACTATGTGGCCGAGCTCAAGTTCGACGGGCTGGGGGTGAGCCTGCGCTATGAAAACGGCGTCTTTGTCCAGGGCGCGACCCGGGGGGATGGCCGCACTGGCGAGGATGTGACCGCAAATTTGCGGACCGTGCGCAGCCTGCCGCTGAAACTGAAAGGCGAAAATCTTTCTCCGCCGTTGCCGGGGCTGCTCGAGGTGCGCGGCGAGGTCTATATGACCCGCAGCGGCCTGGAGCGGGTCAATGCTCAGCGCCGCGAGGCCGGAGAGCCAGAATTCGCCAATCCCCGTAACTCCGCGGCCGGCAGCCTGCGCCTGCTCGACAGCTCGTTGACCGCGAAAAGGCCATTGAAACTCTTTATTTATCAATTGCTGGGCGCGGGCTGGCCCGGCGCCCGGCCCCGGTTCTACAGTCACAGTCAGGTCCTCTCCTGGCTCAAGGAGGCCGGTTTCCCGGTGAACCCGAACTGGTGCTCCTGCGTGGGAATCAAACAGGTGATCGGCTATTGCCGCAGATGGGCCGAGCTGCGCGAGGAGCTGGATTACAATATCGACGGGGTGGTGGTCAAACTCGACCATCTGGACCTGCGCGAGAGGCTGGGAAGAACCTCCAAGGCCCCGCGCTGGGCCATGGCCTACAAGTTCGCCGCCGAGCAGGCCCGGACCCGCCTGCTGGCGATCGAGATCCAGGTCGGCCGCACCGGAGCGCTGACCCCTACCGCCCGTCTCGAGCCGGTGTTTCTCGCCGGGACCACGGTTTCCAATGCAACCCTGCACAATGAGGATGAGATCGAGCGCAAAGACATCCGGGTCGGCGATTGGGTCTGGATCGAAAAAGGCGGGGATATCATTCCCAAAGTGACCGCGGTCGATCTCAAGGCCCGGCCCGCCGACTCGCAACCCTACCGGATGCCCGATTCCTGTCCGGTCTGCGGCAGCCGGGCGGTGCGCGAGCCCGGAGAGGTGGTGCGGCGCTGCAGCAATGCCGCCTGCCCGGCCCAGGTCAAGGAGCGGATCAGGCACTTTACCAGCCGCGGGGCGATGGATATCGAGGGCGCGGGGCCGGCCCTGGTCGATCAGGTGGTCGAGAAAGATCTAGTCCGGGATGTGGCCGGGCTTTATACGCTGAATAAAGAGGAGCTGGCCGGCCTGGAGCGCATGGGCGAAAAAAGCGCGGAAAACCTGCTGGCCGGGATCGAGGATTCGAAACGCAGGGGCGCGGCTAGGCTGCTATTTGCCCTG
>Ga0156185_1138_pt1 | contig 14964 bp, 10 predicted proteins | sample RifCSPlowO2_12_FD_107838 | JGI IMG/M metagenome (GOLD analysis project Ga0156185, IMG submission 107838) | Candidatus Glassbacteria bacterium RIFCSPLOWO2_12_FULL_58_11 | reverse complement strand
GGGGCCGCGGTCCGGGACTCCGCCTTCGGGCTGCCGGACAGCACCTTTGCGGGCAGCCAGCTGCTGATGGAAGACCGGCCGGTGGCCGCGAGCTCCAGGCCGGAGCTGGGCAAACCCCTGGACCCCAGGGAGCTGGAAGAGTGGGAGGATTCAGCGAAAGTGGAGCATCCGGATTCGCTCCTCGCCGAGGGGACCGATTCATTGTTGAAATCGGTCAAGGGAGATTCCCTGCCCGCGATCAGTTTTGACTTCGATGTACCCAAGGAAAAAATCCCGCTGCCGGATACCTCGACCTTCACTTATCATAAGTACAAAGCGAAATTTTCCGCCGACTATGTCTCCGGCTACGGCGGTTATACCGGAAATATCGGCGTGTCGGGCGGAGCGTACGTCTCTTTGAGCGATCAGCTCGGCAACCACAACATCGCCATCGGAGCCAACATCTATGGGAAGATTCAGGACTCCGACCTGCTGTTCCAGTATATGAATCTCAAACACCGGACGGACATGGGTTTTTATGTCACCCAGTTCCGCGACCTCTATTATTTGTCATCCTCCTACTACGGAGGCACCGCTCTGGCGAATATCTGGCGCGGCGCCGGAGTTGTTTTCAGCCGCCCCTTCAACCGCTTCAGAAGGTTCGAATGGGGCTTGAGCGCCTACTCGGTGAGCCAGAAAACAATCGATCTCAGTTTCGATCCCTATTACTATTATTTCAGGGAGAATACCATTCAGGAGTACGGCACGAGCTATTTCGCCGGCCCGCAAGTCGCCCTGGTCTACGACAACAGCGCCTACGGGATGACCGGACCGGTGGATGGCGAGCGCTACCGGCTCAGCGCACAACAGTTCTTTGGTCAGCTGAGCTATAGCGAGGTGATGCTGGACTGGCGCAAATACTGGCTGTTCTGGAGGAGAATGTCGTTCGCCCTGCGCGGCATCGGCGCCATGCGCTGGGGCGAGAACCCGCGGCTGTTCTATATCGGCGGTCCCTACACCTTCCGCGGGGCGAGCTGGGGTGACCTGTTCGGCACCAACGTCCTGCTGACCAACGCTGAAATCCGCTTCCCGCTGATCGACTACCTGGTGATGGGCTGGCCGCTGCCGGTCTTTCTGCGCGGCATCGGCGGAGTGCTGTTTTTCGATGTCGCCGGGGCCTGGTCTCCCCGCCTGGATTCGTACGGATACCCGGGCGAGACTTTTCAGCCTTTCACCACTAAAAATTCCAAGTTTTTCCGGCTCAAAGATGCCCAGGCCGCGTATGGATTCGGCGTCCGGATGAACCTCAGCTACCTGATCTTGCGTATGGACTTTGCCAAGACACTCGAGCACTACGATACAAACTATTACCAGGTCGGTAACTTTGTTTTCCGCTCGGAGGAGCTGGTCGAGGCGAGGCGCCGCAGTTTCTTCTCGATAGGTTATGATTTCTAAAGCGGCAGGCGCAAGCGGTCATTCGAAAGCCGCCAATTTTCAAAGGTTTTGCCCGGTCCGGCGCCCGATTTTCGCTCCCCTGCAACCGGGAGCGCACGCGGCGCCGGATTTTTTTCTTGAAAAATTTCATAATTTGGGCCATAAAGCTTGCGGGCCGGGTTAATCGTGGTTAATTTCGGGAAAATTTCGCGTCTTTTTAAAATATGTCTTGAGATTTGCGCAGAGGCGGATAATCCCGGAGCCCGGATTCGGCTCTCAAGAGGGCCGGCTGGCCCGCCCGCGAGCGAAGAAGATATGATAAAACTCTCTTTCACGGGTTGTTGAAACGAACTATTCAAGGCCACTGTAACTTGTCAGACTGGAGGTCCGGATGCGTGTACTGGCTATATTCTGTCTTTGCGGAATCCTGGCGGGTGCCTCTGCCTTCGAGCTTGCGGCACAAGACAAGTCGAAGCTGTTCAAAGAGGAAAAGGATACCACGGGCGACGGCAAGATAGACACCTGGAGTTACATAAATAACAATTCGAAAATCGAGCTGACCGAATCGGACAATAATTCCGATGCATTGGTGGACAAGTGGAGCTTTTTTACGCCCGAAGGTGTAGCGGACTCATTACTGGCCGACACCGATTTCGACGGGAAGGTCGATACCCGGCTCTTTTTCAATGAAAAAGGCGAGAAAGTGCGTCAGGAGAAAGATGCCGACAACAATGGAAAAGTGGATCAATGGCTGTATTACGATCTGGCCACCGGCAACCCGGCCAAGATTGAGATAGACAGTAAGGGCAAGGGTGTCGATCAGACGGTGTACTACCTCGTGGATGGGACCAAGGAGCGCATGGAACAGGACGCGGACGGCGATGGGAAAGTCGACCGCTGGATCTCCTACTGGCCCAACGGCAAACCGAAAGAGATCGGTTACGATACCACCAAGGACGGCAAGCCCAATGTCTGGCAGCAGTACAACGAGGATGGCTCGAAGGGCAAAGCCGGCTTCGACACCGACGGCGACGGGAAGCCGGACAAGTGGCAATAACTTGCCACGGCGCGGCCTTTAGCCCGCCCGCTCTGCCCTGCCGTCTGTCGCCGGCAACTGTACCGGCTCTCTTCCCGAGAGCCGGTTTTTTAATCCCGGCTGCGCCAGGCGATAGCTTTTTTTCCAATGAACCGCGTTGGATTTTCTTTTTTGCAGATTCTAAATCGGCCGGCTGAACGCTCTATATACAGGATTGTACTTACTAAGAGGAGTAAGAAATAGATTGCGTTTATGTCGTGTATACGATTTAGCAACGAGATTTTGGAATTGTTTAATCAGGGGTTTTCAAAGCTTTCAATGTTAGAGATTCTCTCATCGGAGCGTGAAGGAGTCAAGTAATTTCCATGCTGGTCACGATATGTGTACAAAAGCTAGGCAGGCCTTTGCGCGATTTTGCGCGCAGGCGAGCTTGGCGAAGCGGAGTAGAAGACTTAAAAGCCGACAATAACCTTTGGTTCTTTCAGTTATGAAAGAACTGGTTTTGCTACTTTTGCCCAGTACTGTCCGGTTAAAAACCGGATAATTTCAACTGGTTACAATTGGGAGACCGCGCCGAGTATCAGTGCATCCATAACTATCGCCGCTAAGTGTTGTAGGGCGCGGCCCCCCGTGGCCGCCCCGTTGGGAGCAGGGCAGGCACAGGGGCCTGCCCCTACGGGGCCAATAAAAGAAATAACTGCGGACTGAATTCAAATCAGGAAAACGAGATTTTAACAAAGCACGATGCTATTCAAGAAGTTACAAAGCCGCATCCAAAATTAACCGGACACTACTGACTTTTGCCACCAAAAGTAGATCATAAATGTTCTTTTAACTTCGATGCCATCAATTTTATGCTCTGAGTAGCAAGCCATTAACAAGAGTTTCCCAAATAGGGGCACAATGCACCGTGCCCCGCTTGAATATCGAAATATATGTATAGAGTGTCACCCGATTACGAGTTTACCCGTGCAGAATACTGAAAGCAATATTACCCGGCCCGGCGAAATCTTCGCCTCGCGCTGGGGCATGCTGCTTACCGCGGTCGGGATCGCCATCGGCACCGGCAACATCTGGCGCTTTCCCAGGGTGGCGGCCAGTAACGGCGGCGGGGTATTTATCCTGCTCTGGACCGCTTTCCTCTTCCTCTGGTCCGTCCCGCTGCTGGCGACCGAGAGCGCGATCGGCAGGTACACCCGCCGGGGCACATTCGGTTCTTTCTTGGCCCTGGCAGGCCAGCGATTCTCCTGGATGGGCGCATTTGTCACCCTGGTCACCACCGGCATCATGTGCTATTACTGCGTGGTAACCGGCTGGTGCCTCAAATATTTCAGCGCCGCGCTTATCGGTACGGTCAACCACTCCAGCGGCCCGGAATACTGGCACGCCTTTTCGGGCAGTTCCCAGGCGGTCGGCTTCCACCTGCTGACTGCACTCCTGACCGGCGCGATAATCCTCGCGGGGGTGCGCTCCGGGATAGAGCGCTCCTCGCAGCTCTTTATCCCCCTGCTCGGCGCTATCCTTGTCTATTCCGCTGTCCGCGCCCTGCTTCTGCCCGGCGCCGGCGCCGGGGTGAGCTATCTCTTCCATTTCGATCCCGCGGATTTCGCCAGACCCCGGATTTACCTGGAGGCCCTGAGCCAGTCCGCCTGGTCCACCGGGGCCGGCTGGGGGCTCCTGCTCACCTATTCGGTCTATGCCCGGCCTCGGGAAAAGGTGGTGAAAAACTCGCTTCTGATGGGCTTGATCGACAATACGGCCAGCCTCCTGGCGGCCCTCGCCGTCATTCCCACGGTCTTTTCCATGCTGCCGCCGGACCAGGCCGTCGAGGTGGTCAAAACTCCGGGCGAAAACAGCACCGGCCTCACTTTTATCTGGATTCCCAGGCTCCTCGGCGGCTGCGACAGCGGACAGGCGATGCTGATACTGTTTTTCCTCGCCCTGTTGCTTGCCGCGCTCACCAGCCTGATCTCGATGGTCGAGATGGCAGTGCGCAACCTGATCGACCTGGGCCTCAAACGCATCTTAGCCACCCTGCTGGTGACCGCGCTGATCGCCCTGGCCGGAGTGCCGAGCGCCCTGTCCGGCAAGGTATTCGACAACCAGGACTGGGTCTGGGGCCTCGGCCTGCTGGTCAATGGCCTGCTGTTCTGCGTGGCCGTAAGAGTCTTCGGCGCAAAGCGTTTCCGCGAGCAAGTCGTCAATCAGGCCGGCAACAGCGATCTGCAGCTCGGCCGCGTCTGGGAATGGCTGATCCTCTGGCTTATCCCCTTGCAGTTTTGCCTGCTGCTTGGCTGGTGGTTCTACCGCTCCGCGGGCTGGAACCCCGGCGACTGGTGGAACCCGCTCTCCACTTTCAGTATCGGCAGTTGCCTGCTGCAATGGGGTCTGGCCGCCGCGCTCGCGCTCTGGCTGGCGCCGCGACTGGCACGCCGCGTCACCCGCGGGTAATCTTCCGCCGCACTCTCCGTCAATAAAAAAGGGCGGGATCGCTCCCGCCCTCTATCCTGTTTAATTCATGAAAAAGTCCGTTTGCGTCTCATGTAGGGGCAGGCCCCTGTGCCTGCCCCATTCCATTCGGGCGGCCGCGGGGGGCCGCCCTATAAGCGCTAAGTTGATTCTACATTTTTGAGCCGGATTACTTTCAATAACTAACAAGTCTTTATAAATGATGATGTTATATATAATCCCTGTGACCGAAAGATTTACACACCCCGCCCGCTCTGCGGGCACACCTCTCCAGAGGGGATTGTTCCCGCGGTTGCGTTGTCCATGCGCAAGTGCCCGAATGACGGGCATTTAATTCCCCTCTAAAAGAGGGGTGGCGACGCAGTCGACGGGGTGTGTCATTCAAAACATCCTGAAGATTAACAATAAGCAAAAACAACTTAGCGCTTATGGGGGGCCGCCCCTACCAGGTTTGCAGCATTTTTAGAATAATCCGGGCTAGTACTCCTGCCGCCGAGCTCATTACACACTATTTGATTTTCTCAGCCGCCAGTCTCTCGGCCAGGCGCACCAGGGTGCGCACGCCGTACCCCGTGCCGCCTATAGGCTCGTAATGGCGCTTCTTGTCCGCCCAGGATGGCCCGGCGATATCCACATGCACCCAGGAGGTGTCCTTGACGAACTTCTGCAGAAACAGCGCTGCGGTGATCGCACCCCCCCAGCGCGTGGCCCCGATATTCTTTACATCGGCGATCTCGCTCTTGATATCATCCAGCATGTCCTGGTCCAGGGGCAGGTTGCAGCACTTCTCGCCCGCCTCCTGCGCCGCCTCCAGCACCATCGAGAGCCACTTCCTGTCGTTGCCGAACACTCCCGCGGTGGTCGGCCCCAGGCCCACCACGCAGGCCCCGGTCAGGGTGGCCAGGTCGATAATCCGGCCGGCGCCCAGTTTATGGATCGCCCAGCTTAAGGCGTCAGCCAGGGTCAAACGGCCCTCGGCATCCGTGTTGCCCACCTCGATAGTTATGCCGTTCATCGCCCGCACCACATCGTCCGGCCGGTAAGAGCGGCCGCTCGGCATGTTCTCCACCGAGGCCACCAGCGCGGCGCAGCGCAGGGGCAGCTCGAGCCGGGCGATCGTCGTCATAGCCGAGATAACCGCCGCCGCCCCGGACATATCCATTTTCATGGTCACCATCGACTCTCCGGGCTTGAGATTCAATCCGCCGCTGTCGAAAGTAACTCCCTTGCCGACCATGACAAAAATCTCCTTGTCCGGCGGGACTCCCTCGGGCTTGTAAAGCAATTCGATAAATCTGGGCGGGTTCTCGCTGCCGCGCCCGACTGCCAGCGCCGCGCCCATTTTCTCAGCCGCCATTTCCCGCTCATCGAGGATGCGGCAGCTCAGGCCCCGAATTCCCGTGGAAAGCTGGACTGCCATCTCCGCCAGCTTCTGCGGCTTCATCACCTCCGGGATCTCGTTGACCAGCTCCCGGGCGGTAATCACGCCCTCGGCCACCAGCAGGGCGCGATGGGCCACCGCCTCAAGCGCCTCGAGCGGGCCGCGTACCGCCGCGCCCCTGGCATCGCATAGAAAGATGCTCACCTCTTCCGGACCTGGATAGTGCGGCTCGCCGTTTTCCTTGCTCTTGTACTTGTCGAAACGATAGAGGCCCAGGCTCAGCCCCTCGATCAGCGCACCGGCCAGCTCGCCCACGCTCAGCCGCCCGCCTTTCGGCACCCGGCAGGCCACCGTCACGCCGGCTGCCCGGTATTTCCGCACCCAGTCCGCCCCCCGGCCCCCCGCCCGGCGGTAAGCCTCGGCGCTCAGTTTCGACCGCTCCCCGATTCCCAGCAGGCAGACTCTTTTCGCGCCGATCCGGCCCAGGGTGTTGAAATTGAGGTTCTGTCCCGCCTTACCCTTGAAATTCTCCTGCTCGCTCATCTGCGTGATTATCCCGCCCAGCGCCCGGTCGATCCTGGCGCTGAGCGGATTCTCCAGCACCCTGTCCTGAACCACCGGGATCAGCAACAGATCGAGCGGCGCATTAAGATCGAACTTTGGGGTGAATCCGACTTTCATCTCTCCTCCCTGGAACAAACTGCTGGATTAAGATTAAAAAGTCCCTTCCCTGAGGAAAGCACTTCGATAAAGGGCTATAATACAACGCCCCCCTGATTTCATCCGGGGGGCGCAGCTTCGGTGCAACAATCTTTCCGCGAACGGCAGGCTTAGGGAAAACGGGTGATTATTTCCTTTCTCTTGCGGCTCACCACATCCGCCCGGTCTTTCTTTTTCGCCGCCATATTGATAAAGGAACTCTTTTCATTTTCATAAAAAATGTTGCTCGCGCTCGTGGAATAAAAATCGGCCAGTTCGTTCAGGGATTCGGCCAGGTACCCCAGCACGCGGATCGGATTGTACAATTCCCCCAGAAGTTCCTTTGTCCGGGCCTGGGGATAGTACCTTTCACTCTTCTTTTTCTGCAGTTCCTTGACATAGTCATCCAGCGACAGGCCGGCCATATCGTTCGTTACCTGCTCGGACTCCAGAGAGGCCAGCAGCACTTCGATGGTCTCCAGATCGCCCTTGGACTCCTCCTGAACCTGCTGAAGGAAAGGGATAATCTGGCTCGCCCCGGCCCTCTCGATAAATTTATCGAGAAACTGCAGACTGTCCTTTTCCACCTGCGCGGCAAGTTTGATAAGTTGAATGTCCTGGCTTCTATTCTCACTCATAATGCTCCGTACTCCATCGATAAAAAGGTAAAGAGTCTTAAGATCAGGTTCCCCCGCAGCCAGCTTTCCACTGTCAACGGCCGCGGCGGTCCGGCCGTCGGGTATCCCGCTCCGTGCAGACCGTTCCTATCTAGGCTGGCTGGTTGCTCCGGTTCTTAGTCCGGCAAATACCGAAGAATTTATTGCAGGACTTTCAAGATATTTTCGCCCACGTACCTTGTCAATAATTTCTAAAGCCGGAGGAAACTTATGCATATTCTCAAACCGGCGGCGCTCCCCTTCGGCGCTGCGGCGGCAGGCGCAGGATGGAGAGGCGATTCGAGAAGGAAAACAGTCCTTAACGAGGGGTCTGAAATTTTTGATGCGCTATGATTGGCCGGGTAAGCGGATCTTCTCAGGCCAGGGCTTTGCGCTTTCGCAGGGCCCACTCGGTAGACAGCAGGGCGGCCAGCAGCAGATAAATCCAGAAATCGTAGGACATCCGGAAGGTCCTGGTAACCGGCTCCGTGGTGGTGCCGGTTTTTATTGCGAGCGCCGGGTCAGACAGCCTGGTCAGCCGCCCTCCGGTGGAGGCGGACAGCGCTCCCAGGACAGTCGAATCGACGGCGACAGCCGCCATTTCCGGGCTGTAGCTCTCCACGGCGAAGCGGCCTTCTTTATTGAGTTCCTCCCCGTCTTTCCCCACCCGGCCCGTGAATTCGTAAAGGCCCGGCCGCAGCCGCCCGAGAATGAAGGAAAAATTAGTCTCGCCGGCATCCAGCTCGAGCGTGCTCTGCGCCACGGTGTCCATCGGCTGTCCGGCCTCGCCGAGCCGCCGCACCTCGACAGTCACCCTGGCGCGGCCGGTTGCCGAGTCTCCCCCGACAGTGTCAAAAGCCCCTTTAAAGCCGACCTTCGCCCCCCTGGGAAAAACAGACAGCGCCGGCGCGAAAACCAGGCCTGACTTTTTTTCTCCGGACATCAGCCAGCCGGCCAGGGCCTCCCAGAGACGGTAATAGCGGGTATCTCTGCCCCCCGGAGTGTCCTGGCTCAGCATGTGCCAGCGCCAAAGGCCCTCACCCAACACCGCCGCCGTCCTGGATTCTCCAACCGGCATGGCGGCCAGCAGGGCCGCTCCCGGCTCGCCTGAGCTGCGCTGCCCGGCCCGCGCCAGAACCTCAGCCCGGCTCTTGAGCGCGATTCCCCGGTAAACCCACTGTACCGGCGGCAAGTTGTCGAAGGCTGCGCCGCCCCCCAGGCCGGCCAGGATATTGTAGCGATCCAGAGTGTTGATTGTCGAGGGCCCTTCCGGCGCCCGGACCAGAACCGCCGCGGCCGGGCCTGGAACGAAAGGCAGCCAGGACAGCAGCGCCGCTGGAAATGCATCCGGCTTGATCTCGCCGGCAGGCCAGAATACCAGGGCCAGGCCGCCCTTTTGCGCCCGCCCGGCGATATGGTTCAGGAATGAGTTCTCGTAATCGTTCAGCCGGCCGTGAAGCAAGAGGAAATCCACCTCTGCCAGCTTTTTGTCATCCGGCAGCCGGCCGGCGCTGTAGCCTCCACGGGCGTCCTCCCTGCGGACAACCTCCCCGCCCTGCTCTCCGCGAAGCACGATCAGTCCCTCGACCTGCCATTCGGCGTTGAGCTCGAAGGCGCGCCTGAGGAATGCGTAATCCCAATCCGGCGCGTTCGATACCAGCAGCAGCGTCGGGCGGCTTTTAGCCACTTCGAGCCGGATCAGCCGCTCATTGTTCAGCGCGGTCCATTCGCCTTCCAGGGGCCGCAATACCGCTTTAAGCCAGTAGCCGCCCGCCGGAGGCGCGGGAAAGCTGATCTCCTCCCCGGCGAAACCGGCTCCGGTCCGGCCCAGACTGATTTTCTTCTCGGCAACCTTGCGGCTGTCAAGGTAAAAATCGCACAGCGCCGCCTCCGGCAGCGTCCCGGCCCCCGCTGTCCCCGGCGCCAGCGCCACTGAAAGCTCCAGCTCGACCCGGCCGCCTTCGTACACCGGCCGCAGCAGCTCGAATCCCGCCAGAGCCAGGTCCGGCGCTTCCGGCGGTTCGCCCGCCAGGACAGACTCCACCGGCGGCAAGCCGCCGCTTTCGAGCAGCGGATCGCGGCCCGCGTTGATCCTGCCGTCGCTGACCACGTACACCCGGTCCCAGCTCTCCCGGCTGCGGCTCGACAGCTCATGCAGCGCCGAGGCCAGGTCGGTGCGGTCCTCTACCTCAGGTTGCGCTCCCTGCCCCTGGCTGCTGTCGGCCCGGTGCAGTTCATCGCCGAAAGTAAAGACCGCCAGCCCGGCGCTTTTTGTGTTTTCCCGCACCAGCTTTTCCGCAGCCTCTATTCTCGAGGTGTCGCTCCGGCCTCCGCGGCCCGAGACCGGCAGCAGCATGCTGGCCGAGCGGTCCAGCAGCAGCGCCACTCTTTCCGGCCGCTCCCGGTCGCGCGACAAGACTGTCGCCGGCTCGAAAATCAGCAGTCCGGTCAGCAGGACCACAGTCACCCGCAGGACGACCAACAGAATATGGTACGGCCGGGACAGCGGCGGGTAGGTTTTACGGTAGGTCCACAGCACTACCAGCAGCGCGGCCAGCGGCAATAGAGCCAGCCACAATGGACGCAGCCCCTGAAAAGTCAGATTTACAGTTAACAACCCGGCTCCTTGGTCGCGAGGTTCTGCATCTCACGGCAAAATCTTATCCACGACCCTCTAATACCCGGTGGGTCAAACTTTGATTCCCAAAACCTGAATGGCCGCGCCGACCGTATGGAACGAGCCGGTCACAACCACCGGCTTGCCCTGAGCCAGAGCGAATGCCCGCTCGAGGGCCGCTTCCATCGATTCCCCGGCCAGAGCCCGCGCCCCGGGCACCGAGCTTTCGACAAACTCGCGCAGCTCCTGCGGATCGCGGCAGACCGAAGGCGTATCCTTGCGGCCGAAATCCACCTCCGGGAAGATAAAGACTTCCGTAAGTTTGAGCAATTTCCGCAGGAAACTCCGGTAGTCCTTGTCTGAGGCCAGCGCGGAGACCACCACTGCGCGGCGCCCGCCGTAAACCCGGCGGTAAACCTCGGCCAGCCGGGCCGCTGCCGGTGGATTATGCGCCACATCGAGCACCAGCTCGACCCCGCCCGCCAGGGATAGCCTCTGGAAGCGGGCCGGCCAGGAAAGATTTGCGAGGGCCTCCCTCACCGCCGGGGCCTCCGGGACAGCGCCCATTTTACCGAGCAGCTGGCCCGCCGCTTGCAGCCCCAGGGCCACGTTCCGCAGGCTGTGCCGCCCGTAAAGCGGTACAAGCGCTCCGTCGAGGCTGAGCCCGGGCCCCCGGTAATCGAAACGGGTGCCGCGGCGATCCACCTCCCGCTCGATACAGACCGTATCCTCATCCAGCAACGACAGCGGACTGCCGGCCTCCTGCGCCGCCGCCTTGATCGACGCCAGGGCACGCTTTCCGGTCTCGCCGCAGAGCAGGGGCACTCCAGGCTTGGCGATCCCCGCTTTCTCGCCCGCGATAGCGGACAGGCTTTTCCCCAGGTAAAGGGTGTGCTCCAGCCCGATCGAGGTGATTACACTCACCGCCGGCTGGACCACGTTCGTCGCATCGAACTTTCCTCCCAGGCCGACCTCCACCGCCGCTGCCTCGACCCGCTGCTCCCGGAAATAATCGAAAGCCAGGGCGGTTACCGTCTCGAAAAAGGTCACTTTCCGTCTGAGCGCGTAATCCAGGTGTTTCCCCACCCAGTAAGCGACAAAGCTTTCCGGGACAGCCGCGCCGCCCACCCGGACCCGCTCGCGCAGGTCCACCAGGTGCGGGCTGGTGTAAAGGCCGGCGCTGATACCGTGCGCGGAGAGGACCGCCTGGACCACCGCGGCACAGGTCCCCTTGCCGTTGGTGCCCGCGATATGGCAGCTATGAAAAGTGTTCTGGGGATTATCCAGATCGACCAGGAAGGAAGTTATTTTTTCCAGACCCAGCTTGACCCCGAAGCGCTGAAGGCTGTAGAGCCGCTCCACCGCTTCCCGGTATTGAAGACTGAGCATGCGGCCGGATCACTCCAGAAGCTCTGTATGGTGGGCGCGGATTTTCTCGAAAGCCCGCACAATATCCTCCAGCCCCTCGCGGTCCGCCAGCAGAAGGTTCTGCAGGAGCCAGACCGCCTCCCCGCCGCAGGCGCGCTCCGCTACCGGGCATTCGAACTGCGCGTAGTCGATGACCTTGCCGCGGAAACGGTGACTGGCGATCAGGTCAAAAGAGCCGACCCGCTTTTCGAGGAACACTCGCTGACGGTGGACCGGGATGAAATACCCGCCGTGCGCGGGCTGGATGCCCTCGGCGTTGAGGGCCTTGATGAGAGTCTCGCGTTTCAGCCCGCCGAAAGAGTCGCTGTCGTAGCGCAGAATGAACAGGTGGCAGCTCGAGGCGGTGGCATATTCAGGAAGCTTCAGCGGCCGGAGGCCCTCGATTGCGGAAAGCTTCTCCCGCAGGAATGCGGCCGCCTGCTGACGGCGCTCGAGCATGCCCTGGTAGCGCCCAAGCTGGGCCAGGATCACCGCCGCGTGGAGCTCGCTCAGACGGTAATTGCCGCCCAGACGGTCATGTTCGTGCCAGGCCCCGCCCTCCCGGCGGCCGCAGTTGACTATCGAGCGGGCCCGCAAGGCGAACCCGGAGTCATTGGTCACCAGCATTCCGCCCTCTCCGGCGGTGATATGCTTCGAGCTCTGGAAGCTGAATGCTCCGGCCAGGCCGATCGCCCCAACCTTGCGGCCGCGGTACTCGCTGCCCCAGGCCTGGCAGGCATCCTCGATTACTGTCAGGCCCCGCTTGCGGGCAAGCGCCATGATCCGGTCCATGTCCGCGGGCAGGCCTGCCAGGTGTACCGGCATGATCGCGCTCGTCTTGTCGGTGATCAGACTTTCCACCGAATCCGGATCGATATTGTAGGTTTCCGGCTCGATATCGGCGAACACGGGTATTAAATTCGCTTCCAACACCGCGGTACCGCTGGCGACGAAAGTATAGGACGGCACTATCACCTCGCTGTCCGCCTCGAGCTCCGCGGCCAGCAGGGCGGCGCGCAGGGCGGTTGTTCCGCTGGTCGCTGCGATGCCCTGGGCGGCCTCCTGGTAGGCGGCGAATTTCTTCTCCAGCTCGAGGACTTTGTCGCCCTGGGCCATGCCCCACTTGCCGCTGCGTATCACGGCCTCGGCGGCCTTGATTTCCTCATCATCCCAGCAGGGCCACGCCGGGTACGGTGTCTCGCGCACCGGCGCGCCGCCTTTAAGAGCCAGCTCGGCCATTCATTCCTCCAACTGAGTCAACAATTAATTTACTCGAATTGTGTCTATCCCGTATAATTCGCGAATTTCTGTCATTCCCTGTAGGGGCGGACACATGGGTCCGCCTAGATCGTAAGGGTAGGGGCGACGCATGCGTCGCCCCTACAGGACTACCGAAATACTTACCAATGTCTTCCCAGCGATGGAGTGCCTGCCACAGGCAGGCGGGGTTTGTTTAAAACAGCTTCCAACGACCTGCTCAATAAACCGTCACTTTCGCTTTGGGCAACCGTGAGCGCACCGCCGCGGCGATCTGCTCCAGGCGCTCGCCGCTAACCTGGACCAGGCGCTGGTCCGCCGGCTGGCGGTCGAAAGTGTAAACCTGCACCGCCACGGGCCGGATTTTCTCCAAATGCCCCAGCCAGGCCTCGATCTCCTTCGACGCAGTATTGCTCACCGGACCATCCAGAAAGAGCGCCTGTATCTCCACCGGCTTGAGCTGCGCCAGCCCCCCGGCAATCTTTTCCAGGGTCAGGCCTGGCCCGGGCCGGTTGAGTTTCTGAAATGTCTCCTCGGTGCCGGCATCCAGTTTCATGACCCGCCGGTCGATTGACTGAAAAGCGGCTTGTACGTTCGGGTCATGCAGGGTCGAGGAGTTAGAAAGGATGCATACCGGCACGCCTGGCCGGTGCAGGTCCCTCTGGTGGGCCACCGCCTCGGCGATCTGCCTGAACGCCGGATGCAGGGTGGGCTCGCCGTTTCCGGCCAGGGTAATCGCATCCAGCGGTCCGGAAAGCGCCAGCGCCGCGGCAAGCTCCTCGGCCACCTCGGCCGGAAAGGGCAGCTCGACCCGACGGGCCCCGGCGCGGTCTTGCTTTTCGGCGGTGAATCCATACTGGCAGTAGAGGCAGTCGAAAGAGCAGATTTTCTCCGCAGTGGGCAGGATGTTCACTCCCAGGGACTTTCCGAGCCGCCTGGAGTCTATCGGCCCGTAGATGATCCTGGTTTGCAGAGGTCTGTCTTTCATCCCAGCTATTTCCGGTTAATTTTATAGCTCTGGAAAGAGGGGTGCGCCGGCGGCCCCGGGTAAAGATAATTTACTATCCGCGGGAGGGTAAGTCGAGCCAAGAGTATCTCTTTAAAAGAGCCAGTCCAGTCCGAATACGAAAAATATTGCGGTCAACAGGCCCAGACTCAGTGCGGAAAGTTTCAGCCCTCTCCTCTCTTCGTCCAGAATACTCAGGTAAAGGCTGCTCAGCACCATTACAATCAGCCCCAGGGCCAGCGCGTCGATTGTCGCGCTCCAGATCGTGGTCATTATCCAGTTACGGGTCTTGTCCGGGTCATTTTGCCGCACTCCGGTAAATGTATGGAGCATGGACAGCACGCCCCATTGATTGGTCTGAATCTGCTTCACCGCGGCCTTTTTTTCGGCCAGATCGCACTTGACCTCGATTATCCGGCCCGGCCGGACCACCTGGAAATCGAAATGATCGCCTTCAGGATAGCTGGTTGTCCGCTCGATTTCGCCCGAAAGGCCCAGTTGGCGCAACAGCTCCCGGGCCCGCTCCAGGTCTCCGGTCGCCCGCGGAGGCTCGATAATGCGTTCGCTGGTCGTCTCCTGGCGCTGGGACCAGTATTGGGTGATATTCCAGCCCGGATTATTGAGCATCAACCCTGAAACCGAAAAAAGAAGGATCAATGGCAGCAAGGCCAGACCGCAATAGATATGGATTTTCCGGCAATATTTTTGCATTTAAGGCCTGCTTCCCTGTCACAGGTAACCGCTTACTAGGAGTTGCGTAATATAGATTGCATTTATTCAAATCTGGAGTTGTCTAATCAGAGGCTATAAGATGCCCTGAAGCTTCTAAGATTCTCTAATTGGAGCGTGTAGAAGACAAGTAATTTCCATGTCGACCTTGATATTTGCACAAAGCCCGGCAGGCCTTCGCGCGAATCTGCGCGCAGGCGACCTTGGCGAAGCGGAGTAAAAGACTCAAAAGCCGACAATAACCTTTGGTTCTTTCAGTTATGAAAGAACTGGTTTTGCTTCTTTTGCCATCAA
>Ga0156185_1232_pt1 | contig 15149 bp, 15 predicted proteins | sample RifCSPlowO2_12_FD_107838 | JGI IMG/M metagenome (GOLD analysis project Ga0156185, IMG submission 107838) | Candidatus Glassbacteria bacterium RIFCSPLOWO2_12_FULL_58_11 | reverse complement strand
GCCGATAATCCGGGCCAGTTGCGGGGGACGGATGCCCTCCGGGTGCTGAGCTATGATTTCATTGATCCGCTGTTTGATATCCATCATTCTTTTGCCTTTAGCCGGCTGGACTTTTATCGCCGTGCCCAGTTTTTCCTCCAGCAGGCCGATCAATTTTTCCACTCTTGCGGTCAGCGCCTCGACTTTTTCGACCAGCTCGGATTCACTGCCTGTTTTCTTCTCGATATCGGCGGCGTGTATTTTCATGGATTTTGCCATATCTTCCACCCCACTCAGGAACACTTGCAGTAAATCAGACATCGTTCCTCCAATTGTTATTGCGTTTTATCCGGGAAGCCCGGGCCGTGAGCGGATAGTACCGCGCTTTTTTATTTGAAATAATACTGAAAGTTATAATCGTTTTCAATATTTATTTGAACTGTGTTGAATTGGCCTTTGTAATATGCCGATTGAAACATAAGATAATTTGAAATGACAAATAACATTAGGGAATTCAAGCACTTGTAACGGCGCTTTAGTACCGCAGCCTGGCCAAGAACGCGCAGAACCATACGAAGCACACCAACCGCCCCTGGGGCGCAGGAGAATAGCCGGAAGGACGGTATCAACCGCAAATCACTTTTAGCCGCGAATAGGTACTCTGATAATAGAGAGATATGCAATCCGTTGCATTGCAGTCTATATCATGTGCTAATAAAAATCAAGAATAATATTTCACTAATTACATCAAAATTACAATGTAGCATAACGATTCGCATCCCGTTCGGAGAGTTATACATAGTGAAAGAGCGATTGCCAGAAATCCTTGCACATTGGCTCCGATCTGGAAAGGCCGGTTAGCCTGAAGTCTCATCCCGGCAGCCTTCAACAGCCAAAGCTCAATAAAGACCTCTCTAGCGTAATCGGCTTCCGAAAAAGCGGTTATGAGACTCAAAGGCCATCCATCCAAGTAGTTTTGTATTAGAGTGATTGCCAAAATACGCTGGCTAATCGAAGCTTCATAAAACTCAAACGACTGTTCGAAGAGGAAAATACTTTTGGCAATCACTCTATCATAACTGGCCTGAACATAATATGATGGCGAAGACTGAAGACTGAAAATCTTTCGACTTCCGAGGGCGGCGGTGCCTGGCCGGAGAGAAAGCACTATCTCGACCGGATGGCATGGATGTTGCATTTCACCCTTCCCGAAGAGTCGGGCGAGAGTGAAATATTTTTGGACGAAAAGGCCTGTATCTATTGAAAACAGCTTGAGTTTCGCAGCCCGCCGGCCATTTTCCTGAGTTTCCGGATCGACCGATAACTCCGGGAGAAAGAAAGACATGCTGAATAAATTTCTGTTCGAACAAACGAAATTGCCGCTTTTACATAAGGGCCTGGATACCTACGCTCTCCGACAGAAAGCCTCGGCGCACAACATTGCCAATGTGAATACGCACGGCTTCCAGCGCATGGAAGTCAAATTCGAGGATGAGCTGCGCAAGGCCCTGAATATCGATCGCGGCATGACCGGCAAGATGACCAGTCCCGGGCATTTCAAGATCGGCGCGGCCACCCTGGAGCAGGTCGAGCCCCAGCCCTACATGCCTAAAGATGAAGATTTGCACTCCGGGGTCAACAACGTGGATATCGACGAGGAAATGGTCCGGCTGGCCAAGGCACAGCTCTCGTTCGATTTCGCCTCCCGGATGACCAATCGTACTTTCAGCGCCCTGCGCAGCTCGATACGCGGCGAGGTTTCTTCCTAAACTTCAGTGATGGGGTCGGCCGATGTCATTAGAACGGATATTCAGCTCGCTTAATATCAGCGCCACGGGATTGAGCGCACAGCGCCAGCGCATGGATATGATCGCCCAGAACATTGCCAACGCCGAAACCACGCGGACCAAGCAGGGCGGTCCTTACCGCCGCCAGATCGTTGTCACCAGCGAGGCTCCGGCCACTGAGTTCCCCAAATATGTCGAAAACAAAATACACTTGCAGCAGACCGCCAGAGACCATTTCAAGGATGATCCGGTACGCGGCCAGATTCCCGTGCCCAGCGGAACCGGGGTAGTCGAAATAGCGCAGGACCCCTCGCCGCCCAGGCTGGTTTACGATCCGACCCATCCGGATGCCAATGCCCAGGGCTACGTGGCCATGCCCAATATCTCGCCGATTAGCGAGATGGTGGACATGATAAGCGCCACCCGCGCTTATGAAGCCAATATCACGGCGCTGAACGCCAGCAAGGATATGACCAAAAAAGCGCTGGAAATTTAGCAGTCTGTCTTTCGCGGCTCGTGCTTTATACCACGGGCCCGCCCAGGAGTGCGTTAACCGATGCGCGTGCTTCCGTACTTCCAGTCTACAATAATCAAGCGGCCGGCCACAAGCGCAGCCAGGAAAGCCGCTGAGACGGCGCCTGGCCGGAAGAGCGCCGCCGGAGCCGGTTCGCTCCGGGCCGCGGCGGCAAAGGAACAGTTTATTCCCCTGGACAAGTCCGGCCGCGTAATTGAGCCGGCCGGGAAGGAACCGCGCCGGGTGGAAGATTCCGGGGCAGCGCTGAAGGAGCCGGCGAATATCGGGCGGGTGCAGTCCGCCGCGGCTCTGGATGAGTTCGTGCCCTCGATCCCGGTGACCGGAGTGGTCCATTCGATCCGCAGCGACCCGCGCCTGGAGGAAAATCCTTCGGGCGTGCTGAAATCCGGAAGCTACAGTATTTACAAGCTGAACGGCATTATCGAAAGGCCGCAGGCGACCTCAAAAGGCGACAAACTGGACCTGAGAGGATAAAGGATCCTGTCTCAACGGGATCAGGGAGCAAAGGATGGCTGAATTCAGGATAGAAGCTTTTCCCCCGGAAATGCGGGGCATAACTCCCCTCCCCGGGACGCCGAAACCTCCGGCTGCCCCGGCCGCCGAATCCGGCTCCAAACCCTCCGGGGAAATCTCTTTCCGCGATTCGATGAGTAATTTTATCCACGATGTGGACAAGCTGCAGAAAGACTCGGCGGACAAGATTACGCAGTTTATCGCCGGAGATATCAGCGATGTGCACGATGTGATGATCGCGGTGGAGAAAGCGGGGACGAGCTTTCAACTGCTGATGGAATTGCGGAACAAGATGCTGGATGCTTACAACGAAATTAAACGGATGTCGACCTGATTGACAGGCACGGAAAGCACAAATTAGCCGGTTAACGCTGGAGAAGGTTGAACTATGAATGAATTTTTCCAGAATTTTCTGACCCAGGCCCGGGAAATCTGGGGCAGATTAAGCCCCAACCAGAGATTTGCGATGGTTGGGGTTACTTTTATCACCATCGTGGGGATGATCGCCATGCTGATCTGGGTCCAGCGCCCCAAGTACGATGTGCTCTTTTCGGGACTGGATGAGGACGACTCCAACAATATTCTGGTGGAGCTGAAATCGAACAAAATCCCCTACCAGGTCGAGCAAAACGGCATGGTGATTCTCATTCCCTCGAATGATATCCCCGAGACCCGGCTCACTCTGGCCGGCAAGGGACTGCCGCGCACCGCGGGAGTGGGCTACGAGATATTCGACAAGGTCAACCTGGGCGTCACGGATTTCGTGCAGAAGATCAACTACCGCCGGGCCCTGGAAGGGGAACTGTCCCGTTCGATAGAAACCATCCGCAATGTCGATAAGGCCAGGGTGCATATCGTTATCCCCGAGGAGCGGCTATTTACCGAGGACCAGCAGAAACCCTCGGCTTCGGTGATGCTGAAGCTTAGGCCCTCGACGAAGCTGGATGAAAAACAGATCCTCGGCGTCACGCATCTGGTGGCCAGCTCGATCGAGGGTCTGCAGCCGGAAAACATCACCATTGTCGACTCTTACGGCAACATGCTGTCCTCGGTCCAGGCGGTCGATCCGATGGTCAAACTGACCGCGCACCAGCTCGAGCTCAGGGAACGGATGGAAGACTATCTGACTAAGAAAGTCCAGTCTCTGCTCAACGGGGTGCTGGGTACCGGCAATTCGGTGGTCCGGATTTCAGCGGAGCTGGATTTTAAGAAAGTTGATCAGACCATCCGCACCTTCGACCCGAATAACGTAGTAGTCCGCGGCGAGCAGCGCGAGGAGAACGTCCAGTCCAACGACCAGGAAAAATCCTCGACCACCGGCGAAAGCACGATTACGAACTTCGAGATCAACGAGACCATGGAGCACGTGGTCCAGGAATCTGGCAGCATCCGGCGGCTGACCGTGGCGGTGTTTGTCAACGAGCCCACGGCAATGGTTCCTCCGGCGACAGGCGGAGACCCGGTCCGTCAAAGCAACCCCCGCTCCCAGCAAGAGCTTGACAATATCCGCGCAATTGTTCAGAATTCAGTAGGATACGATCCTCTCCGCGGCGATCAGGTGGCGATAAACCAGCTCAGTTTCGACACCTCGCAGGTCGATCAGGAGAAGCAGGCCCTGGAGCAGGCGGAAAGAAGAGAATTCTGGTACAGCGTGGCCCAGAAAGTCCTGCTGGTGATTTCGATCCTGATCTTCGTGCTGTTCGCCAGATCGCTGCTGCGTTCGCTGAAAATCCTGCCGCCCAAAGAGGCCGCGGAAGAGGGTATCGAGACCGCCGTGCCGATCGAGGAGGAGATTTCCCTCGAGGCGCAGAAGCGGGCGCAAATCCAGGAGCAGGTGCTGATATTCGCCAAAGAGAAGCCGGCGAATGTCGCTAAATTGATTAAAACGTGGATGGTTGAAGAGGAGGCAGGTGACTGATGGCGGAGCTCAGCGTAGAAGATCTGACCGGGATCCAGAAGGCGGCGATCCTGGTGGTTTCGCTGGGAGTCGAGGCTTCGAGCGCGATTTTCAAGAATATGAACGAGCGGGATATCGAGAAGCTCTCGATCCAGATCGCCAACATGGATGATATACCATCGGCGGTATCCGACGCGGTGGTCGAAGAGTTCTACCAGATGGTGCTGGCCCAGGAGTATATCGCTCAGGGCGGGATGGATTATGCCCGCAGCGTGCTGGAACAGGCCCTCGGCGGGCCACGCGCGGCCCAGATTCTGGCCAAGGTGCAGAGCGCACTCCATGTTTCCGGGTTCAAGCTGCTCAAGCGGGTCGATCCGGCGCAGCTGCTCAACTTTATCATGAACGAGCATCCGCAGACAGTCGCGGTGATCATGGCTCACCTCGATGCCCAGCAGGCCGCCTCGATCCTGGCCGAGCTTCCGGAGCAATTGCAGAACGAAATAGTGTACCGGATCGCCACCATGGGCAAGATCAGCCCGGAGCTGCTGAACGATGTGGAAAAGGTCCTGGAAAGCCAGCTCGAGAGTGTGCTGGGACAGGACCTGTCCCAGGCCGGCGGCGCGAGCAGTGTGGCGGAAATCCTCAACCTGGCCGACCGGGCCACCGAGCGCAAAATTTTGGACAACCTGGTGCAGAAAGACCCCGAGCTGGCCACAGAAGTTAAAAACCTCATGTTCGTCTTCGATGATATCCTCCTGCTGGATGACAAGAGCATGCAGCGGGTGCTCAAGGAGGTGGACGTCAAGGACCTGAGCATGGCGATGAAAGGCACCAGCGACGAGATGCGGACCAAAGTGTTCAACAACGTCTCCGAGCGCGTGGCGCAGCTCATCCAGGAGGAGATGGATTTCATGGGTCCGGTGCGCCTGCGCGATGTCGAGGAGGTTCAGCAGCGGATAGTGGATGTCGTGCGCTCGCTGGAGGAGGATGGCGAGATCGTGATCAGCGGTAAGGGCGGAGCTGAGGATACCCTGGTGGAGTGATCCACTCGGCGGCCTGCGGTTTGGGCGGCGCGGGGTATCTTGAGCGCGGAAGCCACTCATGGAGCTTAAGTGATGGTCGTAATCAAAACGAATACTCCGGTAAAAAGGGTCTTTTTGAAAAGCGTCGAGCCCGCGGGCGGCGAGGCGGCGGGAGAGTTCAGCGAAATGGAGTTTGCCGCTGTCGAACAGGAAAGCGAGCCGGACCCCCTGCAGAATGAAAAGGTCCAGCAGTACCTGGAGGAGCGCCTGAACGAGGAGCGTGCGCGCCTGGAGCTGGTGCACAGGAAAAAAATCGAGGAGGCCATCGAGCAGGGCCGCAAGGAGGGTTCGGAGGCCGCGGAAGTAAAAATAACGGAACGGGCGGCTCAGCTGGCCAGCGTTATCGCTTCGCTCAAGGAGGCGCGCCAGATGCTGCTGACTGAATCGGAAGATGCGGTGGTGCGGCTCTCTCTGGCGATTGCCCACCGTTTTGTGGACACCGCAGCGGCGCAGAACAGCGACCTGATAAAGCAGACGATCAAGACCGCGGTAAAAATGGTCACGGAGAAGGAAAAGGTGGTCATCCGGATAAACCCTGATGACCTCGAGGAGGTCCGGGCGCACCTGGACGATATCATATTTATCGGCGACGGGATCGGCAAGCTGGAGGTCCGGCCGGACAAAAAAGTGGACCGGGGCGGCTGCGTGGTGGAAACCGAGGCCGGCAATATCGATGCCCGCCTGGAAAGCCGCTTCGCCGAGATTGAAAAAGCCCTGAGACAGTCACTATACAATGGAACAGCGGAGACAGGCGATGACCCTGCCGGAACAGACAAGTGAGCGGCGGAGCCATTTCGACCGTTTCCTGACATCCCTGGACCACTGCGAGGACATTGTCCTCAACGGCAAGGTCAACCGGGTGGTAGGCCTGATAATCGATTCCATCGGCCCGGCGGTTTCCCTGGGACAGATCTGCCGGATCAGGAGCCGCGACGGAAGCCGGGAGGACAAAGCCGAGGTGGTGGGCTTCAAGGAAAACAACGTGCTGCTGATGCCCCTGGGGAGCATGGAGGGGATTGCGCCGGGCTGCGAGGTGATCGCCGATAAATCCATGTTTTCAGTCGAGGCCGGGCCTTCGCTGCTGGGACGGGTCCTCGACGGGCTGGGTTCCCCGATTGATGGCCGGGGCCCGCTGAACCTGCAGAAAAGAGTCTCAGCCTACCGTCAGCCCCCCAGCCCCATGGAGCGCTCGCGGATCAACGAGACCATGCCCACCGGTATCCGGGCGATCGACAGCCTGCTGACCTGCGGCAAGGGCCAGAGGGTCGGCATTTTCAGCGGCTCCGGAGTCGGCAAGTCGGTCATGCTCGGCATGATCGCCCGCAACACCGGCGCGGATGTCAACGTGATCGCTCTGATCGGCGAGCGCGGCCGCGAGGTGCGCGATTTTATCGAGAGAGACCTCGGCGAGGAGGGCCTCAAACGCTCGGTGGTCATTGCCGCCACCAGCGACCAGCCGGCCTTGGTGCGGCTCAAGGGAGCTTTTGTGGCCACGGCGATTGCCGAGTATTTCCGCGATCAGGGTATGGACGTGATGCTGCTGATGGATTCGATAACCCGCATGGCGATGGCCCAGCGGGAGATCGGTCTGGCGGTGGGCGAGCCGCCCACAACCAAGGGTTACACGCCCTCCGTGTTCGCCATGCTTCCGCGCCTGGTGGAACGGGCCGGAAAGCTAGAGCGGGGAAGCATCACCGGGCTGTACGCGGTGCTGGTGGATGGGGATGACATGGATGAGCCGATAGCCGATGCCATGCGCTCGATCCTAGACGGGCATGTGGTGCTGAGCCGCAAGCTGGCCTCAATGAACCACTACCCGGCGATCGACGTGCTCAACAGCATAAGCCGCGTGATGATCGATGTGGTAAGTTCCGCGCATCGCAAAAAAGTACAGGCGCTGCTGGAAACTCTGGCAGTGTATCGTGAAAGCGAGGATTTGATCAATATCGGCGCCTATCATCCGGGTTCAAACCCCAATATCGACCGGGCCATCCGGACTATTAACGCGGTAAACGCCTTTCTGCGCCAGGATATCGACGAGCATACGCAGTTCGCCGAAACAGTTGAAAAACTGGAGGCGGTGTATAAATTGATCCTGTCAGCGGGTGAAGATGAGGCCGGGGAGGGCCGCATCCACCAGCCGAACCTCATGACCGCCTGATAATATTCCGGCCGGGTAACGATCCTCAAGAGCGGGGCGGTCGCTGATGAAACAGTTCGAGTTCCGGTTGCAAAAGGTCATGGAAACCACCAAGACCAGGCAGGAGCTGAAAAAAAGGGAATTGGCCAAAGCGCTGGCCGTGCTGACCCAAAATGAGCTGCTGCTGGAGGGTATGCTGGAAAGACTCGAGGAGCAGATCGAACAATTCGATTCACGGCGGTTCGCCTCCTCGATGAAAGCCTCTGAAATGCTTAATTTCAGCAACTATACCGAAAGGCTGCTGACCGAGATTCAGCAGCAGAAAAGGATGATCGAGGAGCTGGTCGAGCGGGTCCGCCAGCACCGGGAAAAACTTCTCGAAATATCCAAAGACAAGAAGATTCTGGAAAGACTCAAAGAGAAGAAATACGAGGAATACCGTAAAAAATTACGCAGCATGGAACAGAAGTTCATGGATGAACTCGGTGCCCGGGCTTTTCAGATCGGCAAGGAAGAAGGCCAGTAGGAATAGCGCGCTGCGGCGGTCATTGACCATCCGGCGCCCGCCGTTCGGAGTCCATTGAAGCATACAGCAGTCGAGGTAAATAAACGATGACCAAGCTTTTGCAATTTGTCGGCGGCTTTATCCTCTCTTTCCTGCTCATTGTGGGGCTTTTTACCGGGATAATCTGGTATAACAAGAGCTATACGCCTCCGCCCCAGCCGGGAGTCAATATCGACAGTCTCCTGGCCGCCGGCGTGTTGCCGGACAGCTTGAACATGTATGACAAGGAACGTTACCAGATCGAGCAGGAAAAGGCCAAAATCGACTCGGCCAAGGCTGAGCAGGCCCGCCGGGATGAGGAGATCACCCAGCGTCAGGCCATGCTCGAGGACATCCAGAAAAAGATGGATAAGTCAAGCGCCGAGGAAGACTCGGTAATGAACCTGAAGTACACCGAGGTCGCCAAGCTGATTGAGAGCATGAAGCCCGTGGATGCCGGTGCGGTGATGGATGGCCTGCCGGATTTTTCCGCGGCCAAGATCCTTACCCGCATGAGCAAACGCCAGGCGGGCCGGGTGATGAGCGTAATGTCGCCGGCAAAGCTGGTCACGGTGAGCCAGTTGATCACCCTGCTCAAAGAGTGATTTATAGTGCTTAAAGGTGCTGTCCACTGTCATACGGACTTGAGGAAAGGGGTCCCGCGGTTTTCCGGCGAGACCCCTTTATCTTTGTGGCGTGTCAATATCCTCGGCAGGCTGAACTGGCGGCCGGGGGAATTAAAAAGAGGAAGAGACTGACAGCGAAAAAATGACATTGTCCGGTTTGTCGGCCGCCGAGCGCATCGCACCGTGCAGCAGGGCTGAATAATACAGCCCCGGCACCAAGGTCAGGTTTTCGCGGGCCGTGAACGGCACTGCAAGGCCTAGATGAAAATCGGACAGCGTGGAGCCCGATGCGCTGTAATAATAGCGGCTATGGCTGGAAGAAGAGAATCCCACCCCGGTCTGAAAGTCAAAGCTGACCGGCTTATCTTCCAGCGGAAAGCTGTGCTCCAAGCTCAGCAGCAGGTAACTTCCGTCAGCTTCATCCGTGTCCTTATAGAAGGTAAGCGAGGGGTTCAGGAAGCTCTGTAAGCCGGCTCCAAGGTATAACTCGGTGGTCGGGTGGTAGCCGGTGTTCGGGAAATCGTAAACTATCGATCCCAGGGAAAGACTGACATTCCGCAGGGCGAGGGTATAATCGAGAGTGTAATCCGCCTCTGTGAAACGGTAGTCAGTTGAATTGACATTGTCCAGATCATAATTGCCCCAGACATTCAGGCTCAACCCCCCATAGGCGACAGTCACCGCAGGCTGGACCACCGCTCCGTCGGTAACCACTATTCCCCGCCAGACATACTTGCTCACGATGGCCGCATCCGTGCTCAGCTCGAGCCTCTCGGAAGCTTCCGCCATAATCGGAAACGCCAATGTAGCGAATAAAAAAGCCGACCAGTGTTTAACTTGCATCTGCCCCCCCGGAGATATATGCTGACATTTATCCGGAAAACCCGGTCTATTTATATATATACCTGCTTTCCACAGTCCAGGTCCAGCCCGATCCTTCCTTTGGAAATATACCGATTCAGTCCTGCCGGGCAATAGTTTGCCGCCCGATCCTTCGCCGCAAGTCCGCTCAGCCGATAGCTTCCCGGCCCTCCTCGCCGGTCCGGATTCTCACGCAACGCTCCAGCGGCAGGACGAATATCTTGCCGTCTCCGATCTTGCCGCTTCGCGCACCCTTGATAATCGCATCGATAGTCGGTTGCACGAAATCCTCATTGACCGCAATTTCCAGGCGCACCTTTTTCAGCAGGTTCACTTCCTGCATCACGCCGCGGTAAGTCTCGGTGAATCCTCTTTGCTGGCCGCAGCCGATCACGTTGGAAACAGTCATCTTGTGCACTTCCTGGGCAAAAAGCGCCTTTTTTACACTGGGCAGTTTTTCGGGCTGAATAAGGGCAATGATCAGTTTCATTTAGCATCTCTCCGTGCGGAAGCCAGTTGAAATAATTCGAGGACGCAAGCTCCGGCGGTTAAAGGTGAGCCTGAAGACTCTTTCTCTTTTGAGTCCGGCGCAGCAGCAAGTTTCAATACCGGGGCTACCGAAAACATTTTTCGACACTCCGGGTTTAGTCCGTGAGAAAGACCTGGAATCCGGCGTAGCTTTCCATGCCGTGTTCGCCGATATCCAGGCCGCGGATTTCCTCTTCGGGAGTCACTCTGAGGCCGAAAGTCAGGTCCAGGATTTTGAAGATCACATACATCCCGGCGATGGTAAAGAGCACAACCGTCACTGAACCCAGAGCCTGCACGCCCAGCTGCATCCAGCCGCCGCCATAAAACAGGCCCGCCGTCTCGTGGAAAAGCCCCAGCGACAGGGTACCCCATACACCGCACATGCCGTGGACCGGTACGGCGCCCACCGGATCGTCGATCAGCAGTTTGTCCAGCAGCCGCACTCCGAAAACCACGATCGGAGCGACCAGCGCCCCGATCAGGATACTTCCCATGATAGAAACCGTGGCGCAGGGCGCGGTTATCGCAACCAGGCCGCCCAGAGCGCCGTTGATCGCCATGCTAAAGTCGGGTTTGCCGTAGAGTGCCCAGACCAGCAGCATCGTGGCCACGCAGCCCGAGGCCGCGGCCATGTTCGTGTTGACCGCGACTTTGGCGATCAGGTCGGCGTTCATGCCGCTCAGGGAACTGCCCGGGTTAAAGCCGAACCAGCCGAACCATAGGATCAGGCAGCCCAGCGCGGCCAGGGGTATGTTGTGCCCGGGGATCGCCCGGGGGTGCCCATCCGGGCTGAATTTGCCGATCCGCGGCCCCAGCATTATCGCGCCGACTAGGGCGGCCCAGCCGCCTACAGTATGCACGACGGTCGAACCGGCGAAATCCTGGAAGCCGAGCTGGGCCAGCCAGCCGCCGCCCCAGGCCCAGTGGCCGACCAGTGGATAAAGGAAGGCGCTGATCAGAAAACTGTAGATGAGGTAAGAGACGAAACGCGTGCGCTCGGCCATAGCCCCGGCCACAATCGTCGCCGCGGCGGCGGTAAACACCACCTGAAAGAACCAGAAAGCCTGGGTCGGAATGCCGTTCGTATCTGCGGGCACGCCTTTAAGGAAGAAGTAACTGCTGCCGAACAGCCCATTGCCCACGCCATACATCAGAGCGTAACCGATAATCCAGAAGGCCAGCGAGGCCATGGTAAAATCCATCATGTTTTTCATCAGGATGTTGGCCGCATTTTTCGCGCGGGTAAAACCGGCTTCCAGCATTCCGAACCCGGCCTGCATGAAAAAAACCAGGAAACCCGCGATCAAAGTCCAGACCGTGTTGATTCCTTTGGCCAGAGCCTCGGGGGTTATGGTATCCTCCTGGGCGAATAATGCCGCTGGGACCAGCATAACTAAAACCGGCAGCCAGGCCGCGGACCTTGCCTGATTTCGCATCGAACCTCCCGAACGTTGGAAATGGATTAAGAGCAGTGCTACAGCCGCTCTTCATTTAAAACATAGCCTAACTTATCCGGGGACTATTTCAGTTTTGTTACCCGAATATTAATTTTCTTTTAAGAATTTGTTTCAAGGGTGTTTCGAAAATTCAAGCCGCGGAAGAGTTCGATGAAAAAAAGGAGCGCCGAAAGGGCAGAAGGCCGCTGGAAAATATCGGCCAGAATGGCAGTCAAGCGGCGACAGTTTATTTCATCTTTTCTAACTTGTTAAAGTTGAACAAATTGATTATTTTGAGACCTTTGGTACATAAGTTGCTCAGTCAGGAATTGACAGGTGAATGCAGGGTAGAAGCTAACGGTACAGGTTAGAGTTACTACTTTGGGACAGGCTGAAATTCTGCCTGACATAATATTTTCAGTCAGAACTAAAAAGGGAACAAGGGGGAAACGATGGGATTTTTTTATGGGCTCGATCCGCTGTACTGGCTTCTTATCGGACCGACAATGATCCTGGCACTCTGGGCTCAGATTAAAGTCAAGTCCAATTTTGCGAGATACAGCCAGGTGACCACCGCCAACAGGCTTTCCGGGGCGGAGGCGGCGGAGACGGTTTTGCGATATGCCAACATCCATAATGTGAAGATCGAGGAGGTCGGCGGAATGCTCAGCGATCATTACGATCCGCGCACAAAGACCCTTCGCCTGAGCCCGGATGTTTTCAGCGGCCGCAGTATCGCAGCGGCCGGAGTCGCGGCTCACGAGGCCGGACACGCGATCCAGCATGCCGCTGGTTATGTCCCGTTAAAGCTGCGCAGCGCGATGGTGCCGATGGCCAGTTTCGGCTCCTGGCTGGCTTGGCCGATGATCCTGTTCGGCATGCTGCTGAATTCGCTGCACCTGATGCAATTCGGCGTGATCGCTTTCACCGCTCTGGTGGCCTTCCAGTTGATCACCCTGCCGGTGGAATTCAACGCCTCCTCGCGGGCTAAGCTGGTACTGGTCAAAGCGGGAGTGCTGGTCAATCAGCAGGAAGCCGAGGGAGTCGACCGGGTGTTGAATGCCGCGGCGATGACCTATGTGGCGGCCACGATCACCGCGGTCGCGCAACTGCTTTACTTCGCCATGCGCGCGGGCCTGCTGGGTGGAAGGCGTGATTGAGCGCCGGCCGTAAGTTGCGAGGGAGAAATCCGCCGCCGGAGAAGCAATTTTCCGGCGGCTTTTTTTTGAGTGAGGGCCATGAGGAATTCCAGCCTCGGGATTATCTCGCCAAATAAGTCCCCGATCCAGGTAACTTTGAAAACCGGTCTGCCGTTAAATTATCGGAAACAGTCGGCCGGGGCTCGTTCCAGCCAAATAATATTCGACAGAAAAAGCCTGCCCTTTGCACAAATACCCTTTCCAGGCTCCGGAACTTCAGCATCCGCTTGAAGTTTGACAAAAAGCTTGCAAAGAGAAGAGGCGTTGTGTATTTTAACTTGTTGCGCTAAGGCGAGTTAGCGCTGGGTTGGCGAACCGCTGTCCTGCTTAATTCCGTTTGAATCGCTTCCGCCTGTTGCGGGGAGCGTCATAATTCCAGTGAATATCAATTCTTCAAGGATAGGACATGCTCTATCTAAACCGGAAAAAATACGGCGATCTGGACTTCGATATGCCGGTGGAGGTGGCCGGCGTCCGTTTCCGCAACCCTTTTTTTGTCTCCAGCGGACCCACGACATCCATGCTTCAGCAGTTGATCAAGGCCGCTGAGTGCGGGTTCGCCGGAGCGAGCTGCAAGCTCACATTCGACCCGCCGCCCTATATCAACCGCCGGCCGCGCTACGGCTGGGATGAGAAACAGCATCTGCTCTACTTTTCCGCCGAGAAAAGGATCACCCTGGATGAGGCATGCCGTCTGATCGAGGCCGCCCGCAAGCAGATCGATGATTTCGTTCTCTTTTCTAATTTCACTTATTCCGACCCCGGCCTCGAGGGCTGGGTCAACATGGCCCGGAAATTCGAGGAGGCGGGCGCGCATATCAACGAGCTGAACATGTGCTGCCCGAACATGTCTTTCAATGTCGAGCTGGCCAAGGATAAAGCCGCCGAATCCCATAAGACCGGGGCCAGCCTGGGCCAGCAGTCCGAGGCAATCCAGGCGATCATCCGGGCGATCAAGGCGGAGACGAGTATCCCGCTCTGTGTCAAGCTCACCCCCGAGGGCGGGCACCAGCACGAGATAGCCGCGGCCTGCCTGGCTGCCGGCGCGGACATGGTCTGCGGCGTGGCCAACCGTCTGGCCCTGCCGGCCATCCGAATCGATGAGCCCGGCCGCAGCACGATAAATTTGCAGGAAGAGCAGGGCATGTATTGCATGAACAGCTCCTGGATCAAGCCCCTGGCCTTGCGCGATGTTTACATGATGCGCAAGTCCTGCGGTCCCGGGGCGGTCATCCTCGGCACCGGAGGGATCACGACCTGGAGCGACGGGGTGGAGATGATGATGTCGGGGGCCGATCTGGTGGGCATCTGCTCGGCGACAATTATCTATGGTTTCGGGTTCTTCCCCGAGTTTTTCAGGGGCTTCCGGAGCTATGTCGAGGAGCACGGCTACAAGAGTCCGCTCGAGATGCGGGACAAGATCATCGATTCCGTGAAATCCGCGCCCGAGCTGACTCTCTGGGAGGGTTACGCAAAGCATAAAGAACAGGAGCTCGCCGCGCCCTGTGATTACGCCTGTCCGCACCACGTGCCTTCGATGGCTTATGTGCGCCTGGTGGCCCAGGAAAAGTTCGAGGAAGCTTACCGGCAGATCACCAGCCGCAATCCGCTCCAGCATGTCTGCGGCTATATCTGCAACCACCCCTGCGAGGATTCCTGCACGCGGGCGCTCAAAGATGAGCCGATCCGCATCCGGGCGATCAAGCGTTTCGTGATGGACCTGGCCGAACGGGAAGGCTGGCTGCCGAATCTGGAGAAAGTGGCCACCAATGGGAAAAAAGTGGCGGTAATAGGCTCCGGTCCGGCCGGGATCAGCACGGCTTCGTATCTGGCGCGCGCCGGGTATGCGGTGACAATCTTTGAGCGGGAGGCCGAGGGCGGCGGCATGCTGCGCTACGGGATCCCGGAGTTCCGCCTGCCGCGCCGGCTGATCGACCGGGAGCTCGAATGGCTGAAAGATCTCGGCGTCAGGCTAGTCTATAACAGTGCCCTGGGAAAGGATTTTTCGCTGGACGATCT
>Ga0156185_1198_pt1 | contig 15166 bp, 12 predicted proteins | sample RifCSPlowO2_12_FD_107838 | JGI IMG/M metagenome (GOLD analysis project Ga0156185, IMG submission 107838) | Candidatus Glassbacteria bacterium RIFCSPLOWO2_12_FULL_58_11 | reverse complement strand
AGGCCGCCGGAGTGCCCATCGCCCATGACCCGCGGCTGCTGGAACGGGCGGCCCGTTATGTCCGCGAGGGCGCGCGCACCACGCCGGTGATTTTCAAGGTTCCCGGCACCAGCCCGGGCCGCAAAGAGATTGCGGAAATACTCAGGGAAGCCGGAGCGGATGCCCTGAACGTCTTCTACGAGCCGAAAGGCATCCCGGGAATCAATCTGGTTAATTTCATTCCTTTCCCGAATGTCGGGACCAAGAGCTCGCTTTCCACCATGGGCGGCGCTGCGGTCAAGCCTTATACGCTGGGCATGCTGGCTGAATGGGGGAAAGCCGTCAAGGGGCTGGGCCTGTCGGTCCTCGGCGGAGCCTACAACTGGCGGGATTGCGTGGAGTTCATCCTGATGGGTTCCTCGCTGATCCAATTCCATGCCGCGGTCCTTCAGCGCGGCGTGGGCCTGATCGATGAGCTGAAAAGCGGGGTGAGCGACTATCTCGCTGAAAAAATGATCTCCTCGGTGGACAAACTGGTCGGCAAAAGCCTGCCCTTTATGACCCAGGAACATAAATTGTCGCGCAGCAGCACGGTAATCGCCGCTATCGACGACAAGCTCTGCACCCGCTGCGGGATCTGCTACCGGGTCTGCGAAGGCCTGGGATACCACGCGATAAATTTCTCGAGCCAGCGCAAACCGACTATCGACAAGAAAAAGTGTGTCGGGGATGGCCTTTGCGTGGCCGCCTGCCCGGTGTTCAACTGTATGAGTCTACGGCGCATCTCCAAATAGCGCTCCCTGACAACTCCCTCTTCTCTCCAGCTCGCGATCCACTGCGGCTACCGCCGCCCTTTTGTCCGTGCACCACAAAGGCCCCACCAACCGGTTTCTCGGCACATCCACGGCTACTCTCTGGACTACCACTCCGGGCGGAAGCCGTTCCAGAAAATCGGCCGCCAGGCCCGCATACTCCTCAGGACCGAGCAGGTGGAACGGTTGCTCAGCGAACTGCTTTGCCAGGAGCGTGCCGGTCAGGATGTGCAGAAGATGAATTTTCACGCCCTGCACTTTCAGCCCGGCCAGCAGCCCGGCGGTGGCCAGCATCTCTTTTTCCGATTCTCCCGGCAGACCGAGAATTACATGGGCGCACACCGGCAGGCCGTGGTCCGCTGCCCGGGAGACCGCCTCGCGGAAGTCCGCCACGCTGTGGCCCCGGTTGATCCGTTTCAGGGTGCTGTCGCTCGCGGATTGAAGACCCACTTCGAGCCAGGTCAGGTACTGCTCACGGTAGGAGGCAAGAAGGGCGAGTGCCGCCTCATCCAGGCAATCGGGCCGGGTGCTGATAAACAGCCCGACAATCTCGGGGTAGCGGCGGATGATGTCGTAAGTTTCTTTCAGGCGGTCCGGGGGAGCGTAAGTAGAGCTGAAAGCTTGAAAGTAGGCGATGAATTTCTCTGCGCCGAACCTGCGCCGCATATGGTGCAGGCCCGCCTCGAGCTGTTCGGCCAGCGGCGCCGGCCCCCGGGCGGTATTATAGCTGAACCCGTCGTTGTCGCAGTAGATGCAGCCGCCGGTGCCGCAGGTCCCATCGCGGTTGGGGCAGGTGAATCCGGCGTCCAGGGATACCTTGTGCACGCGGCAGCCGAATATTTCCCGCAGATAGCTGTTGAAAGTGCGGTATCTTTTACCGCCGGCGAAAGGCGAGGAAAGCTTCGCGGCCACTGCTACGCGCTCCCCGGGCTCCCGGAAGGGCTTTGAGCTCAGCCTTCCCGGTCGATTATCTCGGCTCTTATCCCGATATTGAAGAGTTTGTTGCGCAGGAAAATGGCTTGCTCTCTCGACTCAAAAGCCCCCACGTAAAGCCGGTAGACCGCGGTCTGGGTGGTGTCGGAGATCAGTTTGACCGTATAGGTGGGAATATCGTTGCGTTCCAGGCGCTTTCGCATGACTTCCAGTGAATCCGCGCTGAAGGCGTCCTCGATTTTAAGGGCCAGTGGGGTGAATCTTCTGACCGCCGCGCTCCCCAGCTTAATATTGGCCGTGCTTTTCTGCAAGACCCCGCCGAGCCTGGTCAGGATTGTGTCGGCTTGTTCGGCCGTATCAAAATAGCCGAGGTACAGGCGATTCCAGCTCCCCAGGCTATCGAGGTTCAGGGGAACCACGTATACCTCGGCCAGGCCCCGTTCCTTCAGCAGGTCGCAGGCCGCGACCGCCCGGGGCAGGAAACGGAACGAGCCGAGCTGGATCGAATAACCCAGCTTGGTGTATTGCGGTTTCGGCGGCGGAGGGGGCTCGGCTATCTCCGTGGACATGATACTGTCGGCGAGCGCCTGTTCGGCGGCAATCTGTTCGGCTGTTTTCTGCGGTGGTCCCAGCGCGGGGAACAGTTGCTGCAGTGTATTGAAGACAGGCAGGCCGCGCACCAGCGACATAACCGTCCCCTGCTTCCAAACGAAAAACATCCCGCCCGCTAAAGTCAACAGAACCAGCAGGGTGACCAGAGAGCGAGCGGATGATCCTTTTTTCTTTTTTTTCTTTCTAAATGGCGGGGCGGCTTTGGCGGGCCCGGCCTCGAGCGCCTCCAGGGAAAGATCGTCGACGATTTCGTCCAGTCCCGCGGCTCCCGAGAGCAGGCTGTCGATTTCATCCGCCGAGGGCTCGCCGGGAACTTTTTCAGCGGCCGCGGCCGCGGCCGGCCGTTCGGCCTCAGCGCTCTCCGCCGATGCCGCGTCAGGGATTTCTTCCATTTCCGGTGCGCTCTCTTCGGCAACGGCTTCCGGCTCGGCCGCTCTTTCTTCCGCTACCGCGGCCGGTTCTTCCATAGCGACCGGTCCAGCTTCGAGTGTCTCTTCAACTGCCTCGGCCGGAGTTGGTCCCGGAGTCTCTTCCGCAGCCGCGACAGCCTCCGGTTCAACTTCGGTCGTCTCCGCAGGAATTTCCTCCAGCTCATCCTCGGAAATCGGCTCCAAGTCTTCCAAATCGAGAGTTTCGAGTTCTTCCCCGGCAGGCTCAGCGGCCGCTGTTTCCGGCTCTTCCGGAACAGTTTCAGGCTCGCCCAGCGGATTGGGATCCAGCTCCAGTGCCATCTCCGATTCCGCCGGGGCCTCGAGGGTTTCCTGGAACTCCTCGATACCGGCCAGAGCGGCCTCATCCACCGCGCCTTCACCGGCCGCCGGCTCCTCCGGGGAGGTTTCCCGGACCATCTCCAGTTCATCTTCCGGCTCGGCATTCAGGTAAAGCGCCTCTTCTTCTTCCGCCTCGGCCGCTTCCGGCCCTGCCTCCTCAGCTTCCAGGATTTCCCCGGCAGGGATTTCTTCCATATCGGCGGCTCCGGCCTCAACCGTTTCCGGCCCGATCTGGGGAATCGCTGCGGATTCGCTTTCAGCCTGCGCTTCAGCTTCGGCAGGTCTACTTTCCGAGGATGCGTCCGCCGCGGCGGGGCTCGCCTCCATAGGCTCCGGTTGAAGCGGGGCCTGCGCGCTTGCCGCCGGAGATTCAATGGCCTCCGTTTCCATCCCGGCGACATCTTTCAGGCCAGGCAGGCCTTCAAAATTCAAGCCTCCGCGCTCTTTTGTCGAGGAGAGCTTGCGGCCGGCTTTCGTAGCCTGGGCTTCATCATCCTCATCCAGAAACAGCAATTCCTCTGGCAGGAAAATCTCCTCTTCCTCCTCGGAGCCCGGTTCCGGGAGCACCACGAGAGGCGGGCTTTCCACGGCCGGCGGACTTTCTTCCTCGGCGAGCGGCTCGATCTCGGGTAGCTCGGCATCGCTGAAACCGGCCGGCCCGGTGTCTACCCCGGATTCGACGGTTTCCACTTCGGCGGCGGCAGGTTGGGTGGGTTCTGCCTCACCTGCGGCCCCTGAGGTTTCAGCCGTTTCCGGCGGCGCCGGTGCTTTTGCGGCAGCCTCGGGCCGCGGGGCCGGCTGTTCGGCCGGCGGCTGTCCGCCAAGGAAGACCAGCCGAACCGCGGAGCGTTCCGGAGCGCGGCTGAATACCGCCTTGAGGAGTCCCGCCAGTTTTAACTGCTGTTCGGCGTCCAGAGGATCGGTAATGATAAGCACCTGCTCCGCTAATTCCAGTGCGGACAGTTCCGGGAAGCGCTCCAGGGGAGGGGCCAGAATGACCAAAGGCCCCTCGGATTGACCGGCCATCCAGTTGAGGAGCCTGTTCCAGCGGCTATCGGCGTAAATCTCGCCGGCCCGGGGGGTGAAAGTTCCCGGGCCCAGGATTTTCCATTTTGGATTGCGGGCTGCGGGCTGAATGAGCTTGTTCGGCGAGACACCGTAGAGGAAATGATCGCTGACCCCTTCGCCCGGGGGAACCGCCAGAAGGCTATGGTGCGGACCGGCGATATCCAGGTCCACTGCCATCCCGGAGCCCGCTCCGGCTGCCAGGGCCTGGAAGGTCTCTTCCAGGGTCTCCCTGACCCCGGGGTGGTCGTTGAAAGGCAGGAGGAGAATTATTCTGGATTTTCCGGTTGTTTCGCTGAGCAGGGAAGCCAGCCCGGAAGTGTCGGCGGTAGAATAAAGGTATTCCAGGGAGGGAAAATCGGCGGCAAGACGGCCGGCCGCCGGCTCTTCCAGAAAGGAATATTGCCGGTTCAACTCATTAAGGTCTCTGGTAAAGTGATCCATGTTCCTGAGAACCTTATTCGACTCGTGGATTATATCGCCTGCAGCAGCGGCTCCGCTCCATCTTCACCGCGGATGATCCGGATTTTCTCCAACTCCTCGGCCGCCAGGCGCGAAAGATATTTCTCATCTGTCACTACCAGCTCGACATTACACCCCAGGCCGGCCAGAGCAATCGCCGCGCCGATACTGTTGGTAATCAGCCGGTCGCAGGAGGCCAGCGAGGAGAACATGTGCCGCAAGTCATCGAAAAAGAAAGTATAGGAGCTGATTTCGCTCATCTTGCGCAATTCATCCGCCGGAGCCAGGTTGCCGGCAATCAGCAGATGCATCGGATCGAGCTGCCGGATCAGCCGGCTGATAATTCCTTGCAACAAACGTTCCACGGACTTGAGTCCGGGACGCCATTCCGGAATGAACCCGATAAATTGCCCCTCCGAGCGGGGGTTTTTCCGCTGGCGCACGAATTGTTTTCCGCGATTCAGTTCACCTTTCGTCAAATGAATCGTCGGGATGGACTGCTGCGGGCTCTCGACATGCAGCGCCCGGAAAAGAGAGCCGAACTGACTGAGAAAGCCTGATTCAGGCGGGATGCTCTTGACAATCAGGTTGTAATACCTTTCATTATCCAGGGTATTCAGGCCGGTTCTGATTTTGGCCGCGCTCTGATATGTGAGCAAGGCTTCAGGCCGGCCGGAGAATGAGAGGTTGATCGCCCAGTCGAAGCCCTCCTCGCGGAGCAGCGCGGCGTTCTTCCGGTACTGGCTGTCGAAGGTATGCAGGCTGCGGGGTCCCCAGGAAACCTGATGCACCCGCGCGTGATCCCCGATCAGGCAGGCCTCTTCCGGGCGAACGACAATCCAGATTTCAGCCCCGGGAAATTTTTCCAGCAGCGGCGCGATAAACTGGAACGAAAGGATGAATCCGGCCAGGTTCTCTCCGGCGACAAGCAGGATCTTGTGCGGATCGGTTAGATATTGGCTGAAAGAAACCGGCGCCTGCTCGTGAGGCTGATAAAAGATCCGTTCCAGCAGTGTATCCGTTTTGACCAGCAGGTTTTCAAGCAGGGCAGAGACCATGGCGGCTGCGCGGAGCGGGGAAAGTTTCAGGAAAGGCCGCCGGGACAGTCAGGCGGCGGGGAAATGATCGCCGGCGAAGTGAATCACCTAATAGTCACCTAATAATAAAGTTGCACTCTCTATTTGTCAATAAATTCATCAGTTGACGGATTTATATAGATTTAGATGTCTTATACATGAAATTCGGGTTTATCGTTTTAATCTTTCCAAAAATATCGATCATTCGGCGATGAAAAAAGTCCTGTTGAAAAGAATGGAATATGCCCTGGCCAGACTGGCTTTGGGCATCCTGGTCAGGCTGCCGCTGGGAACCTCCCTGGGAGTGGGCCGGGGGCTGGGATGGCTGGCCTGGAGCGTGGTGCGTCTGCGCCGGGCCCAGGTGTTGGAGAACCTTCAGCGGTCCTTTCCCCAAAAAGGAGAGGCGGCGCTCGAGGCCTTGGGGCGGCGCTGTTATCGCTGTCTCGGACAGTATTTCGTGGAGATGTTCTGGCTGCAGCGTCTTTCCACCGAGGAGCAAGGCCGGTGGATCAGTTTCGAGGGCTGGGAGATAATGGAGGAGGCGCTTGGCGGAGGGATGGGCGTGATAAATGTCACCTTCCACTATGGAAATTTCGAGGTGATGGGGGCCTATGCGGCGCGTACCGGGCTGCCGCTCGAGGTTATTTCCCGGCCGCAGACTAACCCTTATTTCGAACGCTGGCTCAGGAAATTGCGCACCTCCAGCGGGATGGGCCTGATCCCCGTGAACGCTTCCGCCCGGACAGTGATCGAGGTCCTGCGCTCGGGCCGGATCGTCTCCTTCCTCTCCGACCAGGATGCCCACCATGTCGGCGTATTCGTCGATTTTCTCAACCAGCCGGCCTCCACGGCCAAAGGTCCGGCGCTGTTCGCCTTCAAGACCGGAGCGCCGGTGGTGCTCTCGATCATGGTCCCCCAGGAGGATGGCAAATGGAAGATAATTTTCGAGCGGGTGCCGAGGCCGGAGACAAAGGACAAGGATGTTTTTATCCGGGAGATGACCGCCTGGTACACCAGCCGGCTTGAGGACTACATCCATCAGGCGCCCGAGCACTGGTTCTGGCCGCACAGACGCTGGAAAACCCGGCCGCGTGGTTAGATAATGCTCGGCACACTGCCATATCATCGCGCTGCGGGATGCAAACCCTGGATTTCACCACCTGATCCCGAGTTCATTTAATAGATCCTGCGAACTTTTATTGCCCAGGCTGGCGGCTTTCGACCAGTCGCGGATCGCTTTCGGCCGGTCATTCAACCTCCAGTTTGCATTTCCTCGATTGACATAGGCCTCGACATTCTGCGAATAATGCACCAGCGCCGAATCGTAGTCCGTTACGGCCACGTCATACTCCAAAAGCAGCATATGGGCGTCTCCCAGCAGCCGAAAGGCCAGCGACAGCGGCCGCCAGCGCAGATCGTTCTCGTAATCCTGCAAAAGTCGTTTCTCCTCCGCGACGTCTTTGTAGGTCTCTTTTTTCATCTGGGTGAAAAGGACTTTCGAGTTAATCTCGATCGCATGATTGTAATCCTGTATGGCCAGCACAAAACTGTCCAGCCGCGCGTAGCACATTCCGCGGACAATGTAATTACCGGCATTCTCCGGGTAGACGGCGATCGAGGACCCCAGGATATCCACTGCCTTTTGAAAGTTCCCGGAATTATAGGCTTTTTCGACATCCTGCCATTGAGCTGGGGACACAACCGGGGTTAGAGGCAGGGCAAACAACAGGATTATCCGGATGCGGCGCGGCAACGAGATCTCCCGGAAAAGAGAACCGAGAGGTTCCAGGATTCGCGGGGCCGGTGTAAGCGGCAGGGCCTCGCTCCAAAACCTCGCTTTGACCTGGAACCTTAACTGCGGCAGCACCCATCAAGTTAATCTCGAGAAGCCGTTCAATCAAGCCGGGAAATGAAGCCCTCGGTCTCCCATCCTCCTTGACTGCACTCCTGCCTTTTGGTATATTGGCGAAACCAATCGAAAGACATCGAAAATACCCTCGGCCGATCCCTCTCGACTTACCCCGGACAGCGTGTTGAATGTTTACCGAGGAACGACAGAAAAAAATCCTGGACCTGATCCAGCAGAAAGGACGCCTGCGTGTCTCCGAGCTGACCCGGCTGTTCGGGGTCAGCGAGGTCACCCTGCGCTCCGATCTCTCCGCCCTCGCCCGTCAGGGATACCTGACCCGGACCCACGGAGGCGCGCTGCTCCACGAGCGCAGCATTTTCCCCGGCCGGGCGTCCCTCAGTTTCGGCGACCGGGAGATCCCAAATCTGTCGGCCAAGCAGCGGATCGGCCGCAAGGCCGCCGAGTTGGTCGAGGATGGGATGAACATCCTGCTCGATGCCGGCACCACGATCCTCGAGATCGCCCGCAACCTCAAAAATCATAAGGACTTGACCGTAATCACCGACTCGATCCCGGTGGCGGTCGAGCTGAGCGGTTCCGGAGATATCTCGGTCCTGCTGACCGGTGGACTGCTGCGCTCGGCCAGCCTGGCGGTGATCGGGCCGGAGAGCTGGAACATGCTGGAGCGGATCCATGTCCAGCAGGCTTTCATCGGAGCGCGGGGAGTCAGCCTGGAGCGCGGATTTTTCTGCGGCAACACGGTTGAGGCCGAGACCAAAAGGCGCATGATGGCTTGCGCCGAGGAAAAATTCGCGGTGGTGGACAGCAGCAAGTTCAATTCGTCCGGCCTGGTGCCATTTGCGGATTTTGCGGATTTCGACTGCCTGCTGGTGGACCGGATAAATGATCCGGCGCTGCTGGAGCATCTGCGCCGGATAAATGTGAAGCTGGAAACTTGCAGCCCGATAAATGAAACAAAATTGAGGAAAGTAAAATGAGCGACCTGAAAGGTAATTGTCTGGTGGCCCAGTCCGGCGGGCCGACCGCGGTGATCAACGCCTCGGTTTGCGGTGTGATCCAGGAGGCCCTGGCCCACAGGGAAATCGAGGGCATTTACGGGGCGTACAACGGGATCCTTGGAGTGCTCAAAGAAGAGCTGCTCGATCTGCGCGCCGAGGACCCGGAAGCTGTAGAAATGCTCAAATCCACCCCCAGCGCCGCGCTCGGCAGTTGCCGCCACAAGCTGAAAAACCTGGCCGAGAGCCGCAGGGATTACGAGCGGGTGCTCGAAGTATTCAAGGCCCACAATATCCGCTACTTCTTCTATATCGGCGGCAACGATTCGATGGATACGGCGGCCAAGCTCAAGGACCTGAGTGCCCAGCTCGGCTATGAGATGGCGGTCATGGGAGTGCCGAAAACGATCGACAACGATCTGGCCTTTACCGATCACTGCCCGGGCTATGGCAGCGTGGCCAAGTATATCGCTGTCAGCGCGATGGAGGCGGGCCGCGACACGGAGAGCCTCTACACTTTCGATACCTGCGCGGTGCTGGAGACCATGGGCCGCAATGCGGGCTGGATCACCGCCGCCGCCGCCCTGGCCCGCCGCTATGAGGAGGACGCCCCGCACCTGGTTTACGTGCCGGAGGTAAGTTTCTCCCGCGAGAAGTTCATCGAGGATGTGCGGGCCGTGCACGCCAAATACGGGCGCTGTTTTATCGCCGCGAGCGAGGGCATGCGCTGGGACAACGGCCGCTATGTGACCGAGGACCACAGCGCGCTGGCCAAGGACAGTTTCGGACACGCCCAGCTCGGCGGGGTGGCGCAGGTGCTGAAACACATCATCGAGAAGGAATTGGGCCTGAAAACCCGCTGGATGATGCAGGGCCTGACCCAGCGCAATGCCATGCATTTCGCCTCGCGCACGGACCGCGATGAGGCCTGGCTCTGCGGGGCCGAGGCTGTCCGCCAGGCGGTGAGCGGGGTCAGCGGATTCATGGTGACTCTCGAGCGCGCCCCGCACGGCCCGTACCGCGTGCAGACCGGCCTGGCGAAACTGGAAGATGTGGCCAATGGCGAGAAAAAGCTTCCCCGGGAATGGATGAACGAGCAGGGCAATTTCCCGACCGCCGAGTTCCTGGATTACGCCAGGCCCCTGATCGAGGGCGAGGTCGAGCTGCCCATGGCCGGCGGACTGCCCATGTTTATGCGCTTCCGCAAGGAATGGCTCGTCCCGAAGTGTCAGCCCTACAAAGTCGGTTGAGACCGATAAAGGCTGAATCAGGCATTAAATTCCGGGAATCTTACCCGGATAATAATCAAAATGACCAGGCACTGTAGCGGCATAGCATGCTATGCCCAGATAATTTCGATTCCGGGGCGACTAATAAATTTTTAATGCCCCCTTATACAGATCAAATGCCGGAGAACAAGATGCTTAATTACCAGGCTGACAATTACGGGAAAGCCGATAAAGAGGTACTGGCCGAGGGGATCGGCGCGGCGCTGGGTAAGGGCGCTGAGGCTTTGGCCGCTTTGCCGGGAGTCTATCCGCTCTCGGTCAAGCATGCGCAAGGGGGCTTGTTCTGCCTGATCCGGACTTCCAGCGGGAAATACCTGGCGCTTGCCGGTAAAGGGAAAGCCGCGGGCCGTTACGTGGGCGAGACATTCTCGGGAGTTAAAATTTGCGCGCTGGATGCAGCTAATGCCGCCGCTTTGCGCGAAACCTTTCCCTGGACCGCTCCGGTGCCCATCGGCAAGCGGGCCTCGTTCGGCACGGGCGACCGTCTGGGCGTCGCCACTCCCGGCCACCTGCTGGCTTTCGAGGGCCGCAGGATTTTTCCCGTGCTGGCCCAGCAGTCGATGCGCGAGCTGGGCCGGACAGGCCGCACGGCCCAGGCCGTGATCGACGATGCCGGCTGGGGCGCGTTCCAGATGGGCTACGCCGGTACCTTCGCCGCGGATGCCGATCATATCAAGAAAATCGACGAGGCCCTCTCCTGCTATCGCCTCGGGTTTACCATGTTCACTATCGACGCCTCCGAGCAGATAAATCTTAAAGCAGTGCGGCTTTCGGATGAAGCGGCGGTAGCGGAGTTCAGGAAGATTCCCGCCTGGAGGGAGATCGCGGCGCGCTATACCGGGAAAAGCTGGAATTTCTCGCGCGGAAAGCTGGCGCTCTCGATCAATTTCAGCGAGGCCGAGCTGGCGCGCAGCGCCCTGGTCTATCATGCCGCGGTGGAGCACATGGCGTCGCTTTACCACGAGCTGAAGCGCGAGGCCGGCGGCGAGGGGAATTTCGATTTCGAGATCAGCGTCGATGAAACCGAAACCGATACCACCGAACGCGACCATGTATTCGTGGCTGTCGAGCTGGCCGCCCGCGGAGTGCAATGGCAGAGCCTGGCGCCCAAGTTCACCGGCCAGTTCCAGAAAGGGATCGACTACATCGGCCGCCGCGGGGAATTCGAGCGCCAGTTCGCTTCCCATGCGCTGATCGCCGAAAAGCTCGGTCCTTACAAGGTGAGCGTGCATTCGGGCAGCGACAAGTTCTCGATTTTCCCCCTGGTGGGCCAGCATACCGGCGGCTATTTCCATCTCAAGACCGCGGGCACGAGCTGGCTCGAAGCGGTGCGGGTCATCGCCCTGAAAAATCCCACACTCTACCGTAAAATGCACGAGCAGGCCCTGGAGCGTTTCGAGCAGGACCGGGCCACCTACCATGTCACCACCGACCTGGGCGTGATTCCGGACCTGGAAAGGCTCGAGGATGAGGGGTTGGCCGGGCTGATGGACATAGTCGATCCGCGGCAATTGCTGCATATCACCTACGGCTCCCTGCTCTCTGGAAAAAACAGCCGCGGCAACTATCTGTTCCGGGAGGAGATCTACGGCACCCTGTACGATCACGAGCAGACCTATTATGAGATGCTCGAGCGCCATATCGGCCGCCACCTGGATTCCCTGGGAGTTGAGCGGACTTAGCCATAACTGGGCGCGCGGGAATCGTAAAGATAAAGCATTTAGCCCGACTTATTCGCAGATTTCTGCAAACCTCCGTAGGGGCGACGCATGCGTCGCCCCTACAATAACATTGCCAATCAGTCTATGTGTTCGGCAAAGGCACATTCGCACACGGGCATGAGCTTTCTCTATGAATAATCCAGATTAATTCAGCGGTACTTTTGATCCAAATAAATCACGGGAGTAAAAATGGCGGAAAAATACGTGGCAAAAATGTTCGATATTTCCAATAAGGTTATCGCGATCACCGGCGCGGGCGGTATCCTCTGCAGCGTGATGGCCGAGGCCCTGGCAAAAGCGGGCGCCGTGGTAGCGGTCCTCGATCTGCGCGAGGATGCGGCGGCCGGCGTGGCGGAAAAGATCAAGTCCAAGGGCGGCAAGTCGCTCGCGGTAAAGGTGGATGTCCTCAACCGTCAGAGCATCGAGGAGGCCCATAAGAGGGTGGAGGGCACCCTGGGGCCGGTGGATGTACTCATTAACGGCGCCGGGGGCAATAAGAAAGAGGCCACCACCAGCCCGGAGCTGTCATTTTTCGACCTGCCGGAATCGGCGGTCCGCTGGGTCTTCGACCTGAACTGCCTGGGCACGATCATGCCGAGCCAGATATTCTGCCGGGCGATGGCCGGGCGCGGCGCGGGCAACATCGTCAATATCAGCTCGATGAGCGCCTTCCACCCTCTGACCAAAGTGCTGGGCTATTCGGCGGCCAAGGCGGCGATCAGCAATTTCACGGAATGGCTGGCCGTGCACATGGCGCAGAATTATTCGAAGGCCATCCGGGTCAATGCGATCGCTCCGGGATTTTTCCTCACCGAGCAGAACCGTTTCCTGCTGGTGGATGAGAAGACCGGCCAGCCCACCGAGCGGGGCAAGTCGATTATCGCCGGCACGCCGATGGCCCGTTACGGAGCGCCGGAGGAGCTGCTGGGCGCGCTTATCTGGCTGATCAGCGATGCCTCGAGCTTTGTCACCGGCACGGTTATCGCGGTGGATGGCGGATTCAATGCTTTCGGCGGAGTGTAATACCCGCATTTTGAATTTGATTGCATCGACAGTATAATTAAGGGTCTGAAAATTGAAAGGGGCAGGTATGTCCGGGGGTAATCCACTTAAAGAGCTTAAGCCCAATAAGGAGTTCTTTGTCGGCATAGATTCGGATGGCTGCGCTTTCCCGACCATGGAGCTCAAGCACAAGGAATGTTTCATACCGAATATCGTCAAGAGTTTCGGCCTGCAGTCGGTGAGCAAATATGCGCGCGAGGCGGCCGAATTTGTCAACCTGTATTCGAAGTGGCGCGGGATCAACCGCTTTCCGGCCCTGCTGATGGTGATCGACCTGTTGGCCGAGCGCCCCGAGGTGCGGCGCTCGGGGGTTAAGCTGCCCGATCTGGGAGAGCTCAAGAAATGGGCCGACAGCGGAGCGGCGCTCGGTAACCCGGCCCTCGAGGCGGAAGTTAAAAAGAACGGAAACCGAGTCCTGGCCCGGGTGCTGGAGTGGAGCAAAGCGGTCAACCAGAGCATAGACTGGATGGTCGAAGGCTGCCAGCCGTTCGCTTTCGTGCGTGAAAGCCTGGGAAAGATGGCCGCCCGCGCGGATATCGTGGTGGTTTCGGCCACTCCTCTCGAGGCGCTCAGGAAAGAGTGGGCCGAGCATGGGATCGATAGCTTTACCCGGATTATTGCCGGGCAGGAGCTGGGAAGCAAAAAAGAGCACCTGGCCCTGGCCGCGGGCGGCAAGTACCCGCCGGAAAAAATCCTGATGATCGGCGATGCGCCGGGCGATATGAAAGCGGCGCGGGGTAACAGCGCCCTGTTTTTCCCGGTCAATCCCGGCGAGGAAGAGAAAAGCTGGGAGCTGCTTTATTCCGAGGCGTTCGGCCGCTTTATGGCGGGCAGTTATTCCGGGAACTATGAGGCCGGTCTGATCGCGAAATTCGAGAAGCTGCTGCCGGATAAGCCGCCCTGGAAGAAATAGGACATCATGTCTGGCGAAGGGCCCGGCAGGCTGTTAATCTTTACATAAGGGATGCTCGAACCATGAGTACGATAATGTCCGGACAGGAGCAGGTTATCGGCCGGGGGTATGCCGACGGCCGGAAATTGAGCGAAGAGGAAGTGCGGGAGCTGTGCGCGAAGGGTCTGGAAAAGCTCGACCCGCAGGGCAAGCGCCTGCTGGCGATCATCCCGGATGGGACTCGCAGCGTGCCGCTGGACATGATGTTCCGCATCTTCCACGAGCTGCTCCAGGGCAAGGCCGCCTCCCTGCACTACCTGATTGCTCTGGGCACGCATCCGCCGATGACAAAGGAAAAGACGGCCGGCCGGGTGGGCCAGACCCCGGAGAGCCTGGCCCGCGACTACCCGGAGGTCCGGCTTTTCAACCACCGCTGGGACCTGCCGGAAACCTTCCGCGAGATCGGCCGGATCGAGGCCGGAGAGATCGAGGAGATCAGCGGCGGGCTATTCCGCGAGGGGCTGACTGTAACTATCAACCGGATGATCTACGATTACGACCACGTGATTATCCTCGGGCCGACCTTTCCGCACGAGGTGGTCGGTTTCTCGGGCGGCAATAAATATTTCTTCCCCGGCATCTCGGGCAACGAGCTGCTGCACTTCTTCCACTGGCTGGGGGCGGTGATCTCTAACCCGCTGGTCAACGGAAACAAGTGGACCGCGCCGCGCAAGGTCGTGGATCGGGCGGCCTCCTTTATCGGCCTGCCGGTGACCAATTTCGACATGGTGGAGTCCGGCGGGAAACTGGCCGGTCTTTTTATCGGCCCGGTACGCGAGGCCTGGAGCCAGGCCGCCGACCTTTCGGGAAAAATCCATATCCGCTATGTTGACCGCAGGTACAGCTCGATCCTCGGGGTCGCCCCGCCGATGTACGATGATATCTGGGTGGCGGGCAAGGTGATGTATAAGCTCGAGCCGGTGATCGAGGATGGCGGCGAGCTGATAATTTACGCGCCCCATATCACCGAGGTCAGCCACACCCACGGGAATATCCTCGAGCGTATCGGCTATCACACCCGCGACTATTTCCTGGCCCAGATGGATCATTTCAGCGATGTGCCGCGCGGCATTCTGGCCCACAGCACGCATGTCCGGGGCGGGGGGACTTATGAAAACAGTGTCGAGCGGCCGCGGGTCAAGGTGACCCTGGCCACCGGGATCTCCCCGGAGCGCTGCCGGAAGATCAATCTCGGATACCGCGATCCGAGAAGTATCGAGCCGAACGACTGGAAAGACCGCGAGGCGGAGGGCCGGCTTTTCGTGCCCAAGGCCGGCGAGACCCTTTACCGCCTGAGCGGCGAAAGCTACGAAAAATAACTCAGGCTGGTAACCAGACATCACTATCCCCAAGGCCCGGCTTCGCACAGAGGCCGGGCTTTGTTTTCCACTGATTTTTTTTTGCGAAGCAACAGTCGGCACACTTTCCGGGTTGCTCCCGAGGTCCATGCGAGTTAATTTATATCAGCTCTAGTGCAGCCAGCCACTGTAGTCACGGGAGATTCGAAAGATGAAAAATAATTCCATAGGCCATGTTTCTATGGCGCGAAAACTCCACAATTTATCAGG
>Ga0156185_1057_pt1 | contig 15211 bp, 8 predicted proteins | sample RifCSPlowO2_12_FD_107838 | JGI IMG/M metagenome (GOLD analysis project Ga0156185, IMG submission 107838) | Candidatus Glassbacteria bacterium RIFCSPLOWO2_12_FULL_58_11 | reverse complement strand
CCGTCAGGCCGCAAAAGCGGAGAGCTTCGCAAAGTCCGTGAGATTATCGCGCCTTACCTTCTGCGCCACAGCGGCCGTAAGTTCGACTGGCTCATCTTGCGCGGCTCGGGTGTCTCGGATTTCAGCTGGGCCTGGCAGGTCCTTACACGCTTCGAGGTCGGAGCGGTACTGCTCACCCATACCGGCCCGGACAGCGTCTCTTTCCGCAGGCTGTGCGCCTGGTGTGGCTCCAGGAAAATTCCTCTGCGCCTGGCCTCGCTTTCCGATACCCTGCGGGCCGGGGATACGAAATTCTTTTTTTGCGGGAGTTCGGAGAGCGGCGGCCCGGAAAGTGGAGAAGCCGGTGAAGAGCTGGTGCCGGTCGCGGCCCGGAGCGGCAGACAGATTATTTTTGCGGGAGCGGCGGAGGGGCCGCTGCTGGAAGAGCTGGCCCGGGGGCGGAACGGCCGGCTCTGCGAGGTTCTCGAATGGCCGCGAGCCTTTGCAAAGCGGGGCGCCGGCCCGCTGCCGGGCTTTCTTGGGAGTGAAGCCGGTCCTCGATACCTGATCTCAGCGGAGGACCGGGATTACGCCGGATTGCCCGGGCAGGATTTTCACGCGCGTGCGGTTCCGCTGGCGACCGCGGTCAGCGGAGCGGTCAGTCTGTATCTCGGAGCGGATAAAATGAAACTGGAAACCGAAAGGCCGAAAAGAACAGAATGACGGTTGGAGACAGAGTCCTGGAAAATCCCGCGGGATTGAAAATTACTGTACGCTTTGGATCGCGAATTCGGGGTGAGCGCTCAGGTCCAGCTCATAGGGCTTTTCGACCGCCTTGCCATCCGGAGTGTTGAGGATGCGAATCTTGGGGCGCTCGAGGTTTTTCATATTGTTCTGCACCACCACCGCGGTTTCCCCGGTGGTCAGCATCACCGTGCTCGCCGCCGGGTAAGGGGCGACATGGTTGGCGAACTGCTCCAGGCAGACCGGGTCGAAATGTGTTCCGCTGCCCAGTTTGAGGTATTCCAGCCCGACCAGGGGCGGCAGACGGCGCTTGTAGCTGCGGTCCGAGGTCAGGGAGTCGAAACAGTCGGCCAGGGCGGTGTAGCGGCTGAAAATGTGGATTTTGTCCCCGGCGAGCTGGCCGGGATACCCGGTGCCGTTGTAGTACTCGTGATGCTGGAGGGCGACACTCGCCACCAGGGGTTTCATGTTGGATTTATGCAGCAGGATTTCATACCCGATCGCCGTATGCTTTTTCATCCTGGCGAATTCATCGGGGGTAAGGCGGCCCTTTTTATGCACTATTTCGATCGGGACATGCGCCTTGCCGATATCCGACAGGAGCGCTCCCATCGCCAGGTCGCGCAGCTCCATCGAGGTGAACTTGCCGACATTGGAGGCGGTGAGCACGGTCAAGACGCTCACATTGACCGAGTGCATGAACGTGTAGTTGTCGAAGCTTTTCAGGTCAATCAGGTCCATGATCTGGTCGCCGGAGCTGGTCAGATCATCGACAATTTTATCCGCCACGCCGGTGACCTTGCTGCGGTCCAGGGAAACTTTGTCCGAGCGTGAATCGCTGGCCCGCACCGACTCGAAGGTTTCGCTGATCGTGGATACCGCCTCCATGCGGGTCCGGTCCGAGATCACATCCTTGACCTCGATGTCCTCGTAACCTTTTTCCTCGATATATACCGAACTGTAGCCCATCTCCTTCAGGCGTCTGAGGTAGCGGGCGGTTACCGCGACTCCTTTGCCCAGCAAAAGGGTCCCTTTTTCATTATAAATCGGTCTTCCCAGTTGTTTGCCCGGCTCCAGAGTATCGAGAGAAATCAGTTTCATTATTCATTACCCGGTTGAGTTTAAGTATTCAATTTTATTTTTTTCAGGCTGCTTTGTCAAGTAACTGGATGCAAATTCCGCCCTGTTGCTCTGAATTTGCGCCGGACAGGCGGATTAAAGCCGCGATTTCCGATTTTCTTTGTCCAGCCATCACAGTAGATTATATTTTATCCGAAATCTGGCAAAAAACAGGCCGCCCTGAAAAGAGGACAGTGATGGCCCGTACAATTCATCTGCTCGATGAAAATACCCGGAACCTGATTGCCGCCGGCGAGGTGATCGAGCGCCCGGCCTCCGTGGTCAAGGAGCTGGTGGAAAACTCCCTGGATTCCGGAGCGCGCAGGATTACCGTGGAATGCGAGGGCGCCGGCAACCGTCTGATCCGCGTGATCGATGACGGGGCGGGGATGGAGCCCGAGGATGCAGAGCTGGCTTTCTCGCGCCACGCCACCAGCAAAATCAGCTCGGCCGGGGATCTGGCAAATATAGCCACCCTGGGGTTTCGCGGCGAGGCCCTGCCCAGTATTGCCGCGGTGAGCCGTTTCGAGCTCGAGACCTGCAGCGCGGCCAATTCCTGCGGCGCGCTGCTGGTAGTCGAGGGCGGCCGGACAGTGGAGAAGACCGGCGTATCCAGGGCTCCCGGCACCACGGCTACCGTGCGGAATCTCTTCTACAATGTACCGGCCAGGCGCAAGTTTCTCAAGAGCGATCAGACCGAGTTGCGCCATATAGTCCGGGTTGTCACCTCGCTGGCGATCGCCCAGGTCGAGACCGTTTTCAAGCTGATCCATGAGGGCCGCGAGCTCCTTTCCGTGGCCCCGGGTGGCTCACTGACGGATAGGGTCGAGGAATTGTTCGGCCGCAAAAGGACTGAAAAATATCTTCCGGTATTGTTCGAGCGGGGCGATACGGTCATCGGTGGGCTGATCGCCGCGCCGGACTCGGTTTCCGGCGTCCGGCCCGAACAGCACATGTTTATCAACCGCCGCCCGTTCAGCAGCCGGGCCGTTATACATGCCGTGCACAGCGGATATCGCAGCACGATCCCCGACTCGGCCCAGCCCGCATTTTTTCTCTTTCTGACCCTGCGGCCCGCCGAGGTCGATGTCAACGTTCATCCGGCCAAGCTCGAAGTACGGTTCCGGGATGAGGGACTGGTTTACTCCATGGTCCACCGGGCGGTGCAGGAGGGACTGCGCAGCGGCGAGGCTACCCCGGAGTTCAGCGAGCGCGAGGGCGGCAAGCTTTTTTCCGCTGGCGCGGCAGGCTATGCGAAAGGTTTGAGGGGGCGTTTGAGCGACAGCCGGGCCCTGGCCGGCGTGACCGCGGCGAGCGGATACCAGACCTCATTTCTGATGCCTCTTTCCAGCCGCAGATCCTCCGCCGCGCAAGATAAAAATATTTTTCCCGCGGAACTCTCGCCCCGGGCAAAATCCGCAAGTCGCACCACACCCGGCCCGGCACTCTCCCCGGATACTCAAGGAGAGACCCTGCCTTCGATCTGGCAGCTCCACGGGCGCTACATCTTTGTCGAAACCAAAAGCGGCTGCCTGGTGATCGACCAGCACGCGGCCCATGAGCGCGTGCTTTATGAAAAAATAATCCGCGACATGTCGACCCGAAGCCTGAGCAGCCAGCGCCTCCTGTTTCCGGTGACTCTGCAGCTGACGCCCGAGGAGCACCTGACGGCCGAGCAGTTCCTGGCCATCCTGGAGCAGGCCGGCTTCGAGCTGGACTTGTTCAGCGGCCGGACAATAGTCGTGCGCAGCGCACCGGCGCTGAAAAGCCTCGGCAGCGTGGAGGAATATTTCCGCGAGCTGCTGCACGAGCTTTCCCGCGAAGGCCAGGGCTCCGCAGGTACCCGCCACCAGGCGCTGGCCCGCTCCCTGGCCTGCCGGGGGGCGATAAAATCCGGCAAAGAGCTCGCGCAGCGCGAGATGAACGAGCTTATCGATCAGCTTTTCGCCACCGAGCTGCCCTACGCGGATGTGCATGGCCGGAACACCATAGTCGAGCTGTCCCTGGATGAAATCGACAAGAGGTTCGGCAGGACTTGATCCCGATCCTGATAGTGGCTGGCCCCACCGCCTCCGGAAAATCGAGGCTGGCGCTGGCGCTGGCGCAGAGGCTGCAAGGTGAAATCGTTTCCGCCGATTCCCGCCAGGTTTACGCCCGGCTGGATATTGGCACGGCCAAGCCGGACCGGGAGGAATTGGAGCGGGTCAGACACCACCTGATCGGGATAATCGAGCCGGAGGAGCGCTACAATGCCGGGCGGTTCAGCCGGGAGGCCGCCGCGGTGATTGAAAAACTGGCCCTGGATGGTAAAACCCCTCTGGTCTGCGGCGGTACCGGCTTTTACCTGCAGGCGCTGGTCAAGCCGCTGTTCGAGGAGCCCGCGGTCCCGGAGGAGGCTAAGACCAGGATCCGTATTCAGTTGTCCCGGCGGTTCGAATCCGAGGGCGGGGAGACCCTGCACCGGGAGCTCGCCGCAGTCGATCCGGACACCGCCGCCCGTCTGCACCCCAATGACTTCCAGCGGGTAGGCCGGGCGCTGGAGCTGTATTATCTGACAGGCCGGACGCTGAGCGGGCATTTCAGGCTGGCCAAGGCAGCGGCGGCTTATCGCGCATTTACCGTGCTGCTCGATCCGCCGGATAAATCTCTGAAAGAAAACATCCGGCTGCGCGCCCGCCGGATGCTCGAGCAGGGCTGGGCTGGAGAGGTGGAGGCCCTGCTGGCCGCGGGAGTCGACCCGCGGGCTCCGGGCTTGCAAAGCCTGGGATATCGTGAAATCATCTCGCAGGTCCGCGGGGAGATAAGCCGCGAGGCAGCTTTCGAGGCCATCGTGGGCCGGACCTGGCAGTACGCACGCCGTCAGCGCACCTGGTTCAGGAACCGTCCCGCGGAGCTGAGGCTTGACCCGGCGGAGGCCGACCCTGATCGGATCGTAAGCTTATGGCGCTCGCAACTGGAAAAATTTGATGGAAAAGGTGGCCGATGGCCCGGCGCGCTGAAAAATTAAGGATCGGAATCACCTGTTACCCGACTTTCGGAGGCAGCGGAGTACTGGCCACCGAGCTGGGTAAGCAGCTGGCGCTGCAGGGGCATGAGATACATTTCATCTCTTACGCCCTGCCTTACCGTCTGAAAGGCTTTTACAGCAATGTTTATTTTCACGAGGTCCAGGTTTCGAGCTACCCCCTGTTCGAATACCAGCCCTATACGCTGACCCTGGCGGTAAAAATGCATGCGGTCACCGAGGAATACGGCCTCGACCTGCTGCACGTCCATTATGCGATCCCGCACGCCACGAGCGCCTGGATCGCCAAGGAAATGCTGGGCCGGGACCATCCGATCAAGGTCATCACCACTCTTCACGGCACGGATATCACCCTGGTCGGGGCGGAGGCGAGCTTCAAATCGATCACCCGTTTCAGCATCGAGCGCTCGGATGGGGTGACCGCGGTCAGCCGTTACCTTCACCAGCATACTGTCGGAGAATTTCAGATCAAGCGCGCGATCGAGATCATTCCGAACTTTGTCGATACGGAGCTGTTCCAGCGCTCCCCGGTCAAGGACTGCTCGCGGGACATGCTGGCCCCGGACGGCAGCAAGGTGATAATTCATATTTCCAATATGCGGCCGGTCAAGCGCATGGGAGATTTGATCCGGGTATTCGCGGCGGTGCGAAGCCGGATCAAGGCGCGGTTGATCCTGGTGGGGGATGGACCTGAAAGGGCTGGAGCGTACCAACTGGCCGAGCAGCTTGGAGTGGGCGGAGACTGCGTGTTCCTGGGGGCGCAGGAATCGATTGCCAGCCTGCTCAACTGTTCCGACCTCTACCTTCAGACCAGCGCCACCGAGAGTTTCGGCCTTTCGATTCTCGAAGCCCTATCCACCGGAGTGCCGGTGATCAGCACCCGCTGCGGCGGGCCTGAGGAGGTGGTGCTGCATGGAGAATGCGGTTTTCTTTCCGAGGTGGGGGATGTGGAGGACATGGCCGCCAACAGCATCCGGCTGCTGACCGACTCCGACATGCACCGGGCGTTCAGCCGAAAGGCGCGGGAACGCGTGATCGAGAATTATACGATCCAGGATATCACCGCCCGTTACGAGGAATATTACCACCGGGTTCTACAGTCTCCCAATTCGTCCGGCAGGTAACCGATTTGCAGAACGATGAATTAAAACTTTCGCCTCAGGCCCGCAAGGCGATCCTCCTGGCCCTGGCCGAGGATATCGGCAGCGGAGACTACACCTCGCTGTGGTCCGTGCCCGAGGAGCACCGCAGCGTGGCCCGGATCTTCGCCCGCTCCGGCGGCGTGATTGCCGGGATGCCGGTGGCCCGTTTCCTGCTCAGTCGGCTCAAATCGGAATGCGAGCTTGTTTCGGCGGTGCCGGACGGCCGGGTGGTGCAGGCCGGCCAGGTGGTGGCCCAGCTCCGGGGCTCGACCAGGCGGCTATTGGGCCTCGAGCGCACTTTGCTTAATTTTCTGCAGCGGCTTTCCGGTGTGGCCACTCTGACACGCCGTTTCGTCGACCGCGTGGAGGGCAGCGGCGCTAAAATCCTCGATACCCGCAAAACCACGCCTGGGCTGCGGGAACTGGAGAAATACGCGGTCCGGGTAGGCGGAGGATATAATCACCGGTTCGGCCTTTATGATTTCGTCCTGCTCAAGGAGAACCATATCGCCGCGGCCGGAGGGATCAGGGAAGCGGTAAAGGCGGTCCGCAAAGCCAATGACCGGAACCTGCTGGTAGAGGTGGAGATCCGGTCTGTCGAGGAGGTGCTTGAAGCCTCCAGGGCCGGAGTGGACAGGATCATGCTGGACAACATGACAGTGGAACAGATGCGCGCCTCGGTGGAGTTGATCCGCAACCACCGGAAAGGCGGTCATCCGGAGATCGAAGCCAGCGGAGATATCAACCTGAACAGCGTGGCCGAGGTCGCCGCCACCGGCGTGGATTATATTTCGGTAGGAGCCCTGACTCATTCGGCCGGAATTCTGAACTTGACTTTGATAATCGAAACGGACAGCTGAATGCCAATTGAGCGGTTCGCCCGATATGTATGCATACCAGCTTGAAAAAAAGCTGATCGAGGTTCTCAAAGGCAATCGGGACCGCTATCTGGCGGAACAGGCCCTGCTGTCGGAGTTCGGCCTGGCCGAGCTGATGGACGACTGTACCGAATGCAGCCAGGACCTGGAGCGGACCATCGATATACTCCGTCTGCAGGGCTACGAGATTGACGGGAGCCCGGAGCGTGGCTGGACCCTGGTAAGCCTTCCCGATCAGGTAAATTTCTTTGAGCTGGAGAGCGAGCTCAAGACCTCGTTCCTGGGCAAGACTCTGTTCGCATATCGAATTATCGGCTCGACCAATTCGACGGCGAAAATGCTGGCGGATTCGGGTGCGGCGGATGGAACGCTTATCGTGGCTGAGGAACAGAGCGGAGGCCGGGGAAGGCGGGATAATTCCTGGTATTCGCCAGCCGGCGGCGGCATCTGGGCCAGTCTGATCCTGCGGCCGGGTATCCGCCGCGCGCAACTGGGCAGCCTGGGCTTGCTCGCCGCGCTAAGTATCTGTCTGACGCTCGAGGAGCAGGGGGCATTCAAGCCGAAAATCAAGTGGCCGAACGATATCTATCTGAATGGGAAAAAAGTTGCCGGCATCCTTTGCGAGGCCGGCTGGCTGGGCAGCGAGCTGAAGTACGTAATCCTGGGTTTCGGCGTCAATGTGAACATCCCGGCCTTTCCAGCCGAGCTGGCGCAGAACGCGACCTCGCTTTCTCTGGCCTCCGCGGGAAAAAAGTATTACCGGACCGGCCTGCTGTCCGATATCCTGGATAAACTCGAGGCGGGGTATTTCCAGTTTCTCGCCGATGGTTTAGTTTCATTTTTGCCGCGGGTCCAGGTGCGGGATTTCCTGCGTGACCGCCGCGTGACAGTGAGCGATTCCGGTGAGAGCCGCACAACCGGCGTGGCGCGCGGAATCGACGAGAGCGGGGCGCTGCTGCTGGAAGTTCCGGGCGAAAAGCATATGCTGACCATCACTCAAGGCTATATTATGGAATTCGGCGCGGTAGTCGGCTGAATTGACAGAGACTGCGCTGTTGGCAAGAGCGCTCTATGTCAGCGGCTTGAGCCGTGATTCGAAAAATAAAACTTTTTCCCCGGCTCTGACCGGAGGGAAAAATGATCCTGGCTATCGATATCGGCAACACCAATATAGTCGTCGGGCTCTATCGCGGGCGCGAGCTGGCCGGCCACTGGCGTATCGACAGCAACTCCGACCGGACCGTCGATGATTACGGCCATCTCGTGCTCTACATGCTGGAAAGAGCGGGAGCGGCAGGCCAGGTCCGTGGAGTAATAATCGGCTCGGTGGTGCCGATCCTGACCTATGTCTTCGAAAAGCTCTCCCGCCGCTATTTCGATATCGCGCCGCTGGTGCTGGATGGAAATGCGGACCTCGGAATCAGCTACGAGGTGGATTCTCCGCCCGTGCAGATCGGCGCGGACCGGATCGCCAATGCGGTGGCGGTCCGCGAGCGCTACCGGACGGATTGTATTGTGGTTGATATGGGCACGGCCACGACTTTCGACCTGATTGCCTCGCGCGGAGCCTATCTCGGCGGGGTGATCGCCCCGGGAATCCGCACCTGCGCCGAGGCGCTGATCCACAAGGCGGCGATGCTGCCGCGGGTGGAAATCGAGGCGCCGGAGCGGATTATCGGCCGGGACACCCGGAGCATGATGCAATCCGGGATCTTTTTCGGGGCGATCTGCCAGATCGACGGGATAGTGCAGCGCCTGAAGGATGAATGGAACACCCCCTGTAAGGTGATCGCCACCGGAGGCTTTGTCGGGATGCTCGCCCGGCACAGCCGCCAGATCGATACCGCCGACCCGAACCTTACCCTGGATGGCCTGCGGATCGCCTACGACTTTCTCTCACCTTCCGCTTGACCAGCGCTCTTGCCGCCTGAAGGTCGAAACCAATAACTCTTATTTCCGGCTTTACAAATTGACGGGATTTTGATGTCGCTACCCGTGTTATTTAGTTGTTTGGAATATTTCTTGACATTAAAGCCTCGGGAATTGTCAAAATCCGGGAGTGAAGGACGGGCGGCAAATTTTCCATTCTAATCCGTGATTTGCCGTAAGTGGTAAAAATTTTAGGGCTTGGAGATAGTTTTTCTTACCTGGAGCAACTTTGGCAAATATTCTGCTTCCGAAATATTAGATTTCGGCTTGACAACGATTTTAAACCTCCATAGAATACTATCACAATTTAGAAAGTGTAGATTAATCAAAATCAGCGGCTTGACTCGTAAGCCAAAGGAGGTCTTTAGCGCTGCACAGTTCTGGTCTGTGATCCAGCGAATATATTTCGCGATACAACCGGATGGTAAAACACACAAAGGAGTCTTGTATGCAGAGATCCGGTATGACTACCGTCTTTCGACTGTTTCTGGCCCTGCTTTTCTGCGCTACAGCGGTTTTTGCGCAGACTGCGGGCAAGATTGAAGGAATAGCAAGGGACAAAGATACCGGCGGTCCGTTGCGGGGTGTCCAGGTGCTGATCGACGGCACCCGGCTGGGAAATGTGACCAACGACGACGGTTATTATTTTATCCTTAACGTGCCGGTCGGTCTGCGGACCGTAAAATTCGCCTATACCGGTTATAAGCCGGTTTCGGTGGTGGATGTCCGCGTGCTGGCCGGTAATACGATCACGGTAAACGCCGAGATGAGCACCGCGGTTATCGGGCTGGAGCCGATTACGGTGGAGGGTCAGGCTGAACCGCTGATGATGCGGGATAATGTGCAGACCCGGCAGAACATGAGCGCCTCGACAATTTCCGAGACTCCGGCTGATAATCTCCAGGATCTGATGGTTCTGCAGGCTGGAGTGGTGGTGGATTATTCGGGCAACTACTCGATTCGCGGCGGGCGCGAAGGCGAGGAGCTGATGTATGTCGACGGGGTTCCGGTAAAAGCGCAGAACGAGCAGCAGGGGGCGGAGGACCGCGGCGTTGTGGACAATAATGCCGCCGGGATCATCAACCCGCTTTTCGTAGCCAATGATGCGATCGAGGAAGTCTCGGTAATCACCGGCGGCTTCCAGGCGGAGTTCGGCAACGCCCAGTCGGGGATGATCAACATCGTCACCAAGGAAGGCGGCTCGCAGCTCGCGGGTAGCCTTCAATTCTCCACCGATGAGGTCATGCCGCGCTCGATGGATTACGGTTTCAATGACCTGCAGGGGAATATCGGCGGCCCGGTTTTCACCGACAAGCTGAATTTCTTCGTCTCGGGCATGATCCGCGGCGCTGCGGATGCGTATCCCCGTCTCAGCGGCGACAAAGGCGGCTTCCGGGGCATTACGCAGCAGTTCGTCGATATGCTCAACCGGGACCTGGGGACGATCGGCGTGGTCAAGGATGGAATCAATGACCGGGCAGATGCGATCGACCCGTTCACCATCAATTCCTTTGCCGGCTATGGGACGACAGCCCAGTCTCCGACACTGGGTTTCGGCGTGGTCAACAGTGACGGCTCGGTTTCGCGCAATTTCAAGCGTTCCGACGGCCTGGAGTTCCGTGCCCTGACCCAGAGCATGCTGATCGCCGATCCGGCGGATGTCACCTCGAGCGGCGCCATGCGCGCCGGCGCTCAACCGCTGATCCAGGTTGACCCGACTTCGGGCAATCTGTTCACTATCGGAGAGGACGGCAAAGCCACCAGCTCTCCCGAAGCCCTGGATGAGGCTTTCGCTAATGGGGTCGCGGTCAGCAATCCGGCTTACTCCGGCCCATATTACCATTCCAATCCGGTCCGCCTGCCCGGCAACTGGAAAGACCTTTACTCGGCTTCCTTCAAATCGACTTACAGCGCTCCGGGCGGCCTGAAGCTGCTCGCCGTCTATCACCGGAGCCGCAATCAGCGGCAATATTACGACCATTCGTACATTTTCAATTATCCGCAGCGCAGCAATGAGGCCCAGCGAATAGTCACGGATATGGGCCTGGTCGGTTTCGACTGGTCGATTGCCCAGAGCAGCAAGCGCAGCCTCAGTGCGCAGCTGAGGGCCTCCTATTTCAAGAACGACCTCGATGGCGGCCTGATGCTCCGCAATAGTGCGCTCGACCGCAGCACTTTAATGGGCTTCGGCGGAGATATCGGAATCTACACTGAAGGCGAAACGAACCGTTACCTGCTTTATTCGGCGGTATCCAACGACGGTTTTGCCAACGATGTAATCGAGCCGACCTCGCTGCACGCAGATCTCGACCGCACTTACCTCTGGCCGACCGATCAGGTGACCGCCAGCAACATTTTCGGCGCTACCACGCCCGCCCGCAAGGGTGAGCGCGGCGACCGGTTCTACTCCCGCCAGTTCGTCAACAACGGCTTGGCTATGCCCCTGCGCAACGACAAGGAAAAGCGCTGGGGGGTCAAGCTGGACATTGACAGCCAGCTGGACCGCTATAACCGGATCAAGTTCGGTTTCGAGACCTATATCTATGATGTGCTTGAAACCACCCGCTTCTACTATGGCGAATTCACCGATGACGAGTACTCGGCCAAGCCCCGAATCTACGGTCTGTATGGCACCGACCGTCTGGATTTCGGCGACCTGGTGATCGATCTCGGAATCCGGATGGACCGTTTCGATGTGAACAAGAATTTTCCGCTGATCGTCGGCCAGAATAACCCGGATTTCAATGACGCCAAGGTGAAGCCGGGCGCCAAGACGCACTGGAGCCCGCGTATCGGAGTCGCCCACCCGGTGACCGAGCGCACCCAGGTCCGTCTGTCCTACGGCTACTTCTACCAGGTTCCGCCATACGAGCTGATTTACGCCATGAGCCAGCGCGATTTCATGACCGACGCCCTGTCGAACCCGAACCAGACTTTCGGCAACGGGTACCTGGACATGGGGCAGACCATTCAGTTCGAAGCCGGATTCACCGCGCTGCTCAACGACAACCTGGTGCTGGATTTTGTCGGTTACAACCGGGATGTCCGCGGCAATCTCGGCTATCGTCTGGCCACCGCGGATGACATCCGCCAGATGGCCCTGGTGGCTCCGGACTACGTAATCCGCGGCCAGGGCAACATGAGGATTGTCAGCAATCAGGACTATGGCACAATCAAGGGCTTCGACCTGACCCTGGACCGCCGCTTTACCAGTTATATCGGCCTGCGCGGCACTTACTCACTGATGTTCGCCCGTTCCACCGAGAGCGATCCCAACGAGTATGTGCGCACCCTGGCCCGCCAGCTCGATCCTTTCACCAACCAGAGCCCTCCGCCTCCGGCGGACCTGGCTCCGACGGATGACGACCGTACGCACCAGCTTTCCTTGACCTTGCGGATCCTCTTCCCGGAGGAATTCCAGCAGGGTCAGCTCTGGGGGACGATGTTCAGAAACTTCGGGGCGAATTTCACCTTCCGTTACGCCACCGGGGCGCCTTATACGCCAATCGACCAGCAGGGCAACTTTATCACCACCGCCAACTCGGCGCGGTCTCCGGGATACAAGATGGCGGACCTGCGCGTAACCAAGAGATTTACGGTCATGGGAGACCGTATAACCTTATTCGCCAATATTTTCAACCTGTTCGAGAATGTTAATTATGGTCAGCAGGGGATAGATCCGACCTCAGGCCAGGTCGGTATCGACAAGTATTTCCTGGAAGAGGTTCTCCCCAGCGCACTCGTAACCCCGGTCAGGACGGAATCCCAGTTCATCCGGGATTTCAACAAGGACGGGGTAGTCAGCAAAGCCGAGGCGGCTGCCGCTTCTTTCGCCAAAGGCCGGGCCCAGGATTTCGATCCGCAGTTCTGGCTCACTCCGCGGCAGATTCGGCTGGGTGTCGATTACAGCTTCTGATGCTTGAGCCCTGCCCGGCCGGCAGTATTTCACTAGTCCTGCGGGCGGGCGCTGGTTGAGTCGGCGGGAATTCTTCCCGCTTAATGACAGAGATCATCTGGAGGAGAATTCAATGCGAATTAACCCGAGTGACTTTTTCAGAAAGGCTGTCGTCCTTCTGCTGGCCCTTACAGTTGCCGCACCCGGTTTTCTGGCCGCCAGAAAACCCGGGGACTCCGGAAAAAGGAAACAAACGGTAAGTCCGGATCTTGCGGTGATCAGCCGGGCGTTCACCACCACGAACAGCGTTCTATTCGGAGTGGACAACCGGGGCAACCTGGGCAAAGACCCCGGCGGCAGCTCGACGACCGGAGGCGGATTCTGGCGTACCAGAACGGATCAGTACGTCTTCCAGTCCGGCTTGCACGTGGCCGGTGTATTCGACGGCGACGGGGATGGAGTACTTGACGATACGGTAGAGACGGAGGCGGTCTACGACGAGGAATGGCGCGAGGGAAAAGCCTCGGCGTCGCAGGACGACCCGGCGAACCATCTCTACAGCAGCAAGAGCAGCACGGATCTGGCTGCCTGGCCCGATGAGTTTCGGGCGGCTGATGGAACGCCCAAGATTTACGGCCAGGAAGACATCGTCACCATCTATACCGATATCGGCGGCCCGGTGAATGTCACAGCCGGCTCGTTCCGTCTGGGAGTGGAGACCTGGGAGAGAATCAAGCTCTTTTCGGTTACCTCCCAAAAGGATATCATATATGTCGAATGGCGCTTCAAGAACGTCTCGGATTTTATCAATGAGGATGTCAACGGGGACGGCAAGCCGGATGTAGCCGGCCCTTACACGATTAAGGACATGCTGGCGGTGGTCAACACCGACTTCGATATCGGCGAGGCCCAAGACGACCGGGCGGGGGTCAGCCCGTTGTACAATATGGCGATTTACTGGGACACCGATTTCAGCGAAGCCAATTTTACCAACCCGATCGGTTTCCTGGGCATCAAGTTCCTGGACAGCCCGTCCCAGGTCGGCCGTCCGTCGGATGGGGTGGACAATAACGGCAACGGTGTGGTGGACGAGGAAGGCGAGCCGAACCGTATCGGCCTCTCCGGATTCACGATCACCACCAACCGCGGCGGCCCGCGCGAGGACCCCAATACCGATAAAGAAGCCTACCGGATCATGATCAACGCGCCGGGCGAGGTGACCGAGCCGCAATGGGACCCCGACGCCGACCTGATCGTTTCCGATTTCGAAAACGACCTGCGGGCCAGGCTTTTGACAGGCCCGTTCGATCTGCCCGCGGACGGCAGCCTCCAGAAAGTGGAAGTCGGCTACCTGTTTGCCGATCCGTTGAGAAATCCCCCGAATCCCGCGGATATCACACTTGACGGCGAGCTCATAAATCTGGTCGGACTGGCACAGACAGTCCAGACCACTTTCGATACGGATTTCAATTTGCCTGCCCCGCCGGTCTCGCCGAATATGCAGTTGTTGGACCGCGACGGAATGGTCATCGTTACCTGGGACGACCTGCCGGAAAAAACCTCGGACCCCTTCTATCCGGTAAGCCAGGTAGCGACGAATCCGGATGGCACGCCGGCGGCGACTTACAATCCCGATTACCTGGAGTACGATTTCCAGGGCTACCGGGTGTATCGCTCGCTGACCACCAGCGCCAAGGATGCCAGGCTGGTGGCGCAGTTCGACAAGGCGGACGGGATTACCACCGGCAGTGCCGCTTACACCACCCAGACGGGTCAGGACGTTAACGGCGATGGTATTCCGGATTTCCCGGATGTCTCCCACGACCCGTTCGATATCGGTTTCTCCGGAGACGATAATGTCATCGATAACGGCCTGCGCTATATCTGGGTCGATCACGGTCAGGGCTTGAGTAACCGCGAATCGCTGATCAACGGCGTGCATTATTATTACGCGGTCACCGCCTTCGACTACCAGGCCTCCAACACCGGCCAGGAATCCCTGGAGTCCGGGATGCAGCTCGTCTCCCTGGATGCCTCGGGCAACAACATGCACGAGGGCACTCCGCGGACCTCGGCCAACGGCTATTTCCCGCCGAGCGTAGGCCAGATTACCCAGATTTTCCCGGACGGTTCGCCGGTCGGAGAGCCCGCGACAATGACGTTGGGCGCCAATGGACTGCTAGTCGAAACCACGCCGCAGCCTGCGGCGGACAACGGTTTGACGATAACCAATGTCACTATCGCCAATGGGGACCCCGCGGTGTTGCCGACCGAGCTGTATCTGGTGGTCGATTCAGTGATCAACGTGCCGGATGATTTTGATCCGGGGCTGGGGATCTATCATGACGGGCTGTTCCAAGTCCACTTGCGGGCCGAGGACGGCAATGGGCAAACGCTGGGCTCCACGATAGTCAACACCAAGGGTTTCTATGATCCCTTTGGCCCGGATGTGCAGATCGAAGGCTCAATCCCGCTGAAATCCTCTTCCGGTGATGTAATC
>Ga0156185_1091_pt3 | contig 15273 bp, 16 predicted proteins | sample RifCSPlowO2_12_FD_107838 | JGI IMG/M metagenome (GOLD analysis project Ga0156185, IMG submission 107838) | Candidatus Glassbacteria bacterium RIFCSPLOWO2_12_FULL_58_11 | reverse complement strand
CACAAGCGGCAAAAATGCCCATAAATACTACAATAATAAACAGATACCTGGACATGATTTCCCCTCAGTGGCCTCTGAGTGCAAAAACAGGATGACCGCGGTATGGGCCTGGAAAGCCGGATTAGTCCGGCCGGATGATCAAAATGGTTTGCCGGATAGCGGGAGAAAACAATACCGCCCTAAGGGTGTAAATCCAAAAAGTAATTCTAGTTTTTCTTAAGCTCGATCGAGCCATAATCATAAAGATTATCGAAATTGAAGAGCCTGATCGTCTTTTTTTCAGGGTCGTATTCGAAATTGCATTTCCACGATCTTTTCTGCCCCGGTTGCTCGCGCCAGCTTAACGAATTGTTGGATTGGGAGCCCGGCCTTTTCAGGGTCTCATTGAAATTCTCTTTCAAAGCATCAAAAAAGAGGAATTCCTTGGATTCCTTGAACCAGCTCCAGCGCCCTTCCTCCAAAAAGGTCAAATCCACCTGATCATTGGAACGCTGCATTTCCAGCCGATAGGTGTCTTCATCCACGGACAGGATACAAATTAACGATTTGACCTCCGGCATGCGGTCATTGAGAAAGAAATAGTTCTCCTTCCACTTGAACTGCTCCGCCAGCCCCTGCCAGTCGCCGACAAAATCATATTTCGCCAGCTCGGGTGCGCTCGCCAGGAAAGGCGCGGAATCCTTGCCGCAGCCGGCCATCCCGCTTAGCAGGACAGCGGTCCACAGAAAAAATCTATTCATATCCGGTCCCTCCGGTTGAGCGCAAGGCTGGATAACCGCCGGATTATCTCTTGGTCAGCGTAAACTCGCCGAAATCCAGCGGGCCACTTGTATGGTAAAGTTTAAGCGTAGCTTTTCGATACCTTAGATCGGTGATCGTCCCCTCGCCGTACTCGAAATCACAGCCCCAAAAGGCAAGGACTGAATTCCCATCCCCCGATTTATTATCGGTAAACAATGGACCGCTGAACCTGTATTTCAACGTGTGCGTGCCGGTGGTTTCGAAAGCAAGGCTGCCCGGCTTCTGCTCATCCCATTTCCAATTGCCGACTTCGCTGTAGTTGTTCAAGAATTCATCATAAACATATTCATAGAGCAGACTGTAAGTATTCTCCCTTAAAGCCAGGACTAACAACAGGCTGTCGAAAGGAAATATCTTGTCGGGCATGAAATTTATTTCCACCGAATTGTTGCTTATACTGCCGCCCCAGATACCGACCAGGTTATCCTTGGAGAATGACGGCGCCAGCACCGTGGCAGACCCCGATTTCTTGCCGCATCCGGCAAGACCGCTTAACAGGACAGCGGCCAAAAGAAGATATCTACTCATTATCAGCTCTCCCCGCAGCCCGGCGCAGCTTAAACACCGCTGGATGACGGTCCGGGCCCGGCTGAAAACCAGCCTAACGGCAGGAATATACCTGCGGCAGACCTATCTTTTCAGCAGCGTAAATTCTGCGAAATTAAATCTTCCGCTGATATTGAAAAGCCGCAAAGTGGCATTCTCATACTTGAGTTCCCGGAGGGCCCCCGGATAATATTCGAAATCACTTTTCCAAGCGCTGTATCGGCCGCTTTCCGGACCGAAAGACTCCTCATTATAGATAAAATCGTTTAGCAAATACCGGTACAAATGCCCTTGTCCGATATTGAAAGACAACTGTCCGGGATTGCGCTCATCACAAATCCATTCTCCGGATTCGCTGTAGTTGATCACCCCTCCATCGTACATGTAGCGGAAGAGCAGGCTGTAGCCATAATCCATAAACGAAATTGCCATATAGAGACTGTCGGAATTAACTTGCTGGCCCTTTTTGACATCGATCTCGACCGATTTATCGATCAGGCTTCCGCCCCACATGCCATAAAGATCTTCCCGCTGAAGGACCGTGGTTTCCACCGCGACCGGACCCGTCTTGTCGCTGCATCCGGCAAGATAAACAGCCAGGGCGGCAGCTATCACATAAAACCTTCGCATTATCGGTCCAGGATTGGTTTGTCCAGCCCCCCTCCACTCAGCTTGAATGCTTCCGGAGGCCTCACTGTTAAAGATTAAGCATCGCGATCAGAATTTCAAGACCCTCCGGATTACTTTGTCAGATCAGCAATTACGGTACGGAAAATACTCAGGCCACTCACCGTTGCCGCTTCCCTGGTAATACACGGCTGGCCCCGGGGACGTTCCTTATTTGACAAAATCCTAAAAAAGTTCGATTCGGATTTTGACAAAATGCCGGGGTGCATTTGTTGGCCCAATGTTCCGGCGATCAGGCGCTTATTTCAGGGAAAGTATATTCATCTTCCGGGATGTGAATTAGGAGGCAGGCAATAAGAAAAGAATAATGGCTCGGGAATTATCTCAGGAACTGCACGGCCCGGCCGGCCGCATCGAGAAGGCAGGAGGGAAGAATGCCGAGCTGCAGGACACCCCAGGCCGAGAGCAGGATCGCCAGGGCCACCGGCAGGGAAAACGAAAGCGCTGGGAGCGGCTCCTCGCTCTCCCGCATGTACATCTGGACTACCACCCGCAGATAGTAGTAAACGCTGACCGCGCTGTTGAGCACGCCGATTATCGCCAGGGAGATCAGGCCCCGGTCGATCGCGGCGCTGAAAACATAAAACTTGGCCAGGAATCCGCCGGTGGGCGGGATACCGGAGAGCGAAAACATGAAAACCGCCATCGCCGCGGCCAGGAGCGGATACCGGAACCCGGCCCCGCGCACCTGTTCCAGGGTATCCATCGGCCGGCCGGCGGTACCCATGTAGATCAGCACGCCGAACGCGCCGACATTCATCAGGGTGTAGATCGCCAGGTAGTAGAGTACCGCCAGCAGGGCCCGGTCATCGGCCGGGTTGGCGGCCAGCGGATTGATACTGGCCAGGGCGACCAGAAGGTAACCGGCGTGGGCGATCGAGCTGTAAGCCAGCATCCGCTTGATGCTGCTCTGGAATATCGCGCCCAGGTTGCCGACAAGCATGGTGGCCACAGCCAGGGTCCACATTACCGGCAGCCAGTAGCTGGCCAGAGGGAGCAACCCCACGTTCAGCAGGCGCAGCAGCACGGCGAACCCGGCGGCTTTCACCGCCACCGCCATATAGGCGGTAATCGGAGTCGGCGCTCCCTCATAAGCATCGGGCACCCACATATGGAACGGCACAGCGGCCACCTTGAACAGGAAACCGATCAGCACCAGGCCCAGCCCGAGAAGCTGCAAGCCGGAGGGACCGCCGTCGGTGGTGGCCAGCCGCTCGGCCAGACCCCTGAATTGGGTCGTCCCGGTGGCCCCGAACAGAAAGGCGATACCGTAAATCAGGAACCCGGAGGCGAAAGCGCCGATCAGGAAATATTTGAGCGCGGCCTCGTTGCTTTCCGCCTTCTCCCTCCGGCTGCCCACCAGGATATAGACCGCCAGACTCATCGTCTCCAGCCCGATGAAAACCACCAGCAGGTCCGCGGCTGAAACCATGACCATCATCCCGAAAGTGGCGATCACCAACAGCGCATAATACTCGCCGGCCACTCCGCGAAGGCTTCCGGCCTCCCGCACCGAAAGCAACACTCCGGCCGCCGCGCCCGCGAGAAAGAGCAGGTTGAAATAGGTGGCGAACGGGTCGATACGCAGCATGCCGTGGAACGTGCCGGAAACCGTGTCCCACTGAGCCAGGGTCATGAAAGCGCAGACTACCAGTCCGGCCAGGCTCAGCACCGCGCCGGCCAGCGCCGGGCCAGTGCCGCCCGCGCGGACCCGGTAGATCACCCCCAGCAGCAGCAGGAACAGCGCCGCGGTCACCAGGACAATCTCGGGCAGAAGCAGGTTCCAATTAATCTCGAACGAATTACTCATGCGAAACCGCGGGCTCCTTCAGCGTGCTGAATTCAACCGTTTTAGCCAACCGGTCCTCTTCCGCCCGAGCCTGGACGGCGACAGCGGCTTTCTGGTGGTACTGGCTGATGAACTGCTGCACCGAGGGCTCGATACGGGACAGGAAAGCCCCTGGGAACAGGCCCATCCAGAACATCATCACGGTCACCGGCAGCATGACCAGTATCTCGCGCAGGTTAAGGTCGGTCAGGTTCTTGTTTTCGGGATTCTCGAGCGGCCCGAACATCACCCGGCGGAACATCCAGAGCATATAAACCGCCGAGAGGATCACTCCGCTGGCCGCGAAATAGACATAGCCCGGATGGGCGCTGCCGAAAGTCCCCAGCAGGATCAGGAACTCGCCCACGAAACCGTTGAGCCCGGGCAGTCCGATCGAGCTCAGGGTGGCGATCATGAAAAAGAAGGCGAATATAGGCAGTCGCGAGCTCAGGCCGCCGAACTGGTCGATCAGCCGGGTATGCCGGCGCTCGTAGAGCAGGCCGACTATCAGGAACAGCGCCCCGGTGGAAATCCCGTGATTGAGCATCTGATAGATCCCGCCGACCACCCCGCTGGCGGTGAGCGAGTACAGGCCGAGCATCACGAAGCCCAGGTGGCTGACACTGGAGTAAGCCACCAGTTTTTTCAGGTCCGGCTGAACCATCGCCACCAGCGCCCCGTAAATAATGCCGATCACCGCCAGGCTCATGACCAGCGGGGTGAAAGCCAGGCTGGCGTTCGGGAACAGCGGCATGGCGAAACGGATGAACCCGTAGGTGCCCATTTTCAGCAGGATCGCCGCCAGGATGACGCTGCCCGCGGTGGGGGCTTCCACGTGGGCGTCCGGCAGCCAGGTGTGGAACGGGAACATCGGAACCTTGATCGCGAAGGCCAGGGCAAAGGAGAGGAAAAGCCAGAACTGCGCCTGGTAAGGCACCACTACCCGGTACAGCTCGAGCAGGTCGGTGGTGTAATAGCCCAGGCTCTGCTTGCCGAGCCAGAACAGGTAGATAAACCCGACCAGCATCAGCAGGCTTCCCGCCACCGTGTAAAGGATGAACTTGACCGCCGCGTAAATCCTTCTCTCGTGGCCCCAAACCCCGATCAGCAGGTACATCGGCAGGAGCATGACCTCCCAGTACAGGTAGAACAGCACCATGTCGAGGGCCACGAATGCGCCGAGCATCCCGCATTCGAGCACGAGCAGCAGGATCATGAATGTCTTGACCTTCTCCTTGACCGCGCTCCAGGTCGAAAGCACCACCACGGGTGAAAGGAAAGTGGTCAGCAGCACGAGGAACAAGCTTATCCCATCGATTCCTACATGGTAGGAAATGCCCCAGCTCTCGATCCAGGGTTTCAGGATAACGAATTGCATCCCGGCCTCTCCGGTCTGGAAACCGCACAGCAGGCCGAGGCTCACCACGAAAGTGGCGGTCGAAACCAGCAGGGCGCTCCAGCGCAGCACGGCCCGGCTGCCGCCGGGCAGCAGGAACAGCAGCAGCGCTCCGGCCAGAGGCAGGAAAACGATCCAGTTCAGGATGTTGGATTGGCTTAGTTCGGTCATTACCGATTCACCACTAAAAATGAACACTGGTTTGCCGCGCTTCTCCGCGCAGTCCTACCAGAGCAGGGCGCCCAGCAGCAGGGCTACTCCGAGGATAAAAGTTATGGCATACGCCTGGGTATAGCCGTTTTCCAGACGGGCGGCGACCCGGCCCAGTCCGCGCACCGTGCGCCCGGACAGATTGACCAGCCCGTCGATTATTCCGGCATCGAACAGCTTCCAGAGGATATAGATCGAAGTGAGCTTGACCGGCTGAACGATAAAAATGTTGTATATCTCATCCACATAGTACTTGTTCTTCAGCAGACCATAGCCCAGGGGAACCGAGTCGGCCATCTTTTCCGCGGTGCCGGGCCGGTTGATATAGACCCACCAGGCCGCGCCGATACCGCAGAGGCCTACCACCACCGAAAGAGCGATCATCAGGTACTCGACCGCCTCCGGGAAATGCCCGGCTGCCTCGGCATTCAGCGTGCCGTTCTCGCTGGCCAGCACCGGGGCGAGCCAGTGATGAAAGCTGTTGGCGCCGCCCAGCGCCTCCGGCATCCCGACAAACCCGCCGACCACCGCCAGCACGGCCAGGATCGCCAGCGGAACGGTCATCAGCGAGGGAGATTCGTGAATATGCTGGCGGGTGTGTTCATCCGCCCGGCTGGTCCCGAAAAAGGTCAGGAAGAGCAGCCGGAACATGTAGAAGGCGGTCAGGCCGGCGGCCAGCCAGCCGATCAGCCAGAAAGCCCAGTGGCCGTGCGGGCTGGAGAAAGCGGACCAGAGGATTTCATCCTTGGAGAAAAAGCCCGAAAGCGGCGGAATCCCGGAGATCGCCAGGGTGGCGGCCAGGAAAGTCCAATAGGTGGCCGGGAGTTTTCCCTTGAGTCCGCCCATCTCCTGGATGTCCTGCTTGCCGCTCATGGCGTGGATCACGCTGCCTGCTCCCAGAAAGAGCAGGGCCTTGAAAAAGGCGTGGGTCATCAGGTGGAAGATGCCCGCGCTGAACGCGCCCACTCCGACGGCCAGGAACATGTAGCCCAACTGGCTGATCGTTGAATAGGCCAGCACTTTCTTGATATCATCCTGCACCAGGCCGATCGTGGCGGCATATATCGCGGTCAGGGCTCCCACGGCGGCCACCACCGCCATGGCCTGCGGCGAAAGCAGGTAGAGGACATTGAGCCGGACGATCATATAGACGCCGGCGGTAACCATGGTGGCGGCATGGATCAGGGCGCTGACCGGAGTCGGGCCGGCCATGGCATCCGGCAGCCAGACATAAAGCGGGAGCTGGGCGCTTTTCCCGGTGGCCCCTAGAAAAAGCAGCAGGGCGATTGCTGTCGCCAGGCCGCTGCCGGCGGTCAGGACCCGCGGCGCCTGGGCGAAGATCCCGCCGAAACTTACCGTGCCCAGGTTCCAGAAGATCAGCAGGATAGCCAGCAGGAAGCCGAAATCGCCGATCCGGTTGACCACGAAGGCTTTCTTGCCCGCATAGGCTTTCTCCATGTCCTCGAACCAGAAGCCGATCAGCAGGTAGCTGCACAGCCCCACGCCCTCCCAGCCGACAAACATCAGCACGAGATTATCGGCGCTCACCAGCAGCAGCATGAAAAAGACAAACAGGTTCAGGTAGCTGAAATAGCGCCAGTAGCTCTTGTCGTGGGCCATGTAGCCCATCGAATAAACATGGATGATGCAGCTCACGCCGGCCACCACCAGCACCATCACCGCGCTCAGGCGGTCCAGCATGAAAGCCACATCGGCGGTAAGGCCTCCGACCGAAATCCAGCGGTAGAGAGAGTCGGCCAGAAAAACAGCCTCGCCCTCGCCGTGGCCGGAGAGACTTTTAAGCTGCAGAAAGCCGAGCAGGCCGAAAACGAAGGAGAGGCCCACCGACGCGCTGGCCAGCGTGCCGGTAACCACGCGGGGCAGCTTCCGGCCCAGCAGGGCGATCACGCAGCAACTGATCAGCGGCGAGAGCACGATCCAGCGCAGGAAGTCATATTGTACGGCCGCAGGCTCCACTAATCACTCCGAAAGCTGAAAACTTACCATTTCAGGATGTTCAGCTCATCCACGTTGACAGTCTGTTTATTGCGGAAAACGGTAATGATGATCGCCAGGCCCACCGCCACCTCGGCCGCGGCCAGCGCCATCACGAACAGTGCGATTAGCTGCGCGTCCATGCTGCCCGAATGGTTGGCGAAAGAAATCAGCGCCAGATTGGCCGCGTTGAGCATTAGCTCGACCGACATGAACATGATAATTATATTACGCCGGGTGATAAATCCGGCGATGCCGATAACGAAAAGCACGGCGCTCAGCAGGAGCAGTTGGTGAAGGCTGATCACGAGCTTTCCTTTCCGGCCAGAACCAGGGCCCCGACAATCGCCACCAGCAAAAGGATCGAAATCAGCTCCAGCGGATAGACATACCGGGTGAACAGCAGCTCGCCCACGGCGCGGGCCTCGCCGAACCCGGGCTCGAGGCCGCCGGCATTTCCGAGAATCAGGGAGGTACCCTTGAAAGCCGTATAGAACTGACGCAGGATGATTACAGTCAGCACCAGACCCATGAATTTGAGCCCCAGATTGCGGAACTGGCCGATAATCCCTGTGCGCAGGTTGAGCAGCATGATTACGAATACAAATAGCATCAGCACCGCGCCGGCATAGACTATGACCTGGACGGCGGCCAGAAAGTAAGCCTCCAGCAGGACATAAATGACCGCCAGGCTGCACATGCAGCTTACCAGCCAGACTGCGCTGACAACGGGATTTTTGCGGGTTACTGCCGAGAGAGCTGAGATGATTGCGATAACGGCGAAAAGGTAAAAGAGAATTTGTTCGGCCACCTGACGCTTCCCTCGCAAAGAGGCGGCAAGTTGACGGCGACGAGCGACAAAACCTTGCCTGGAATACTGACTTTCATGCTCTGGGCGGGAAAAACTGTTTTGAAATTTTAACACCCTAGAAGTAAATTGTCAAACGAATACTCTTTGGATTTCCGGAAAATAATCCGGCGCTAAAATCGGGGGTTCGCGTGCTCGAAATTTCTGCGGCAATCATCACTTTGAACGCCGGGGAGACTATCCGCAAGACCCTGGCGGCTCTGGACTTTACCGCGGAAATAGTCGTGGTGGACAGCGGCAGCACAGACCGGACCCTGGATATCTGCCGCGAGTACGGCGCCCGAATCTACAGCCGGGATTGGGAGGGTTTCGGCAGGCAGAAGAACTGGGCCATCGAGCAGGCCCGCTGTACCTGGGTACTCAGCCTGGACGCGGATGAAGAGGTCTCCGCTGAGCTGGCCCGGGAGATCCGAGAGCTCGATGAAGCCGCCCCGTACGATGGATACCGCCTGCCCCGGCTGAACCATTATTTCGGCCGGCCCCTCTATCACGGCGGACAGTACCCGGACCTCCAGCTTCGCCTTTTCCGCAAGGGCCGGGGCCGCTACAATGAGCGGCCGGTCCACGAGGCGGTTATTCTCGAGGGCCGCGCCGGCCGACTGAAAGGCAACCTGCTGCACTACAGCTACGGCTCGATCGCCGAGTACCTGGAGAAATTTCAGCGCTATACCCGACTGGAGGCCGAAAGGCTCCATGCCGAGGGTGAGAGGCCGGGGGCTTTGGGCTGTTTGCGGCGTATGGTGCTTGCTCCTTGCGCCAAGTTCATCCGGCGTTACATATTCAAGCGCGGCTTCCTCGACGGGATGCCCGGTTTTCTGGCGGCCGCGCTCTCCTCTTTCACCATGATTGTCAGCTATGCCAGGCTCTGGGAAAAATATCAGCCGGGTCCTGCTGGTCCGCAACGACCGGATCGGTGACCTGGTCCTGACCACACCCGCGTTCGCCGCGCTCTCCGCGTGCCTGCCCGGGGCGCGGATCGACCTGCTCTGCTCCTCGTATGCCGAGCCGGTGGTACGGGGCAACCCGTACCTGCACGAGGTGCTCACCGACCGCGGAGTCCATGATTCCGGCGACCTGAAAGAGCTGGTCGAGCTGGTGGCCGAACGGAATTACGACTGCGCGGTGGTCATGGTGCATTCGCTGAAAAATGCCCGGCTGGCGCGCAAGGCACGCATTCCCCTGCGGATCGGCCCACTGGTCCGCTGGTACGAGCCATTGTTCTACAACCGCGCCATCCGTCAGCGCCGCAGCCTGGCCGAGAAGAGCGAAGCTCTCTACAACCTGGAGCTGCTCGCCCCGCTGGGCGTGGCAGCGGCCGAGTTGCCGCCGACACTGGTCATACCCACGACGGAGGGCACGGCCAGGGCGAAAGAGATAGTGGAAAAGAAGTTTCCCGCCGCCGGCAAGGACCCGCTGGTAGTGGTCCATCCGGGGATGGGGGGCAGTGCCCTCAACTGGCCCGAGGACCTCTGGGAGGAGCTGGTGCGCCTGCTGGCCGGAGAGGGGCGGTTCCGGGTGCTGGTAACCGGCAGCGAGGAGGAAATCCGGCTGGTGGATAGAATCTCGGGAGGGCAGCCGCAAGTCAGCCGGCCGGCGCAGGTCCAGACGGCTCTGAGCCTGGAAGATTTTATCGGGCTGCTCGGCCTCTGTTCCGCAGTGGTCGCGCCGAGCACCGGCCCGCTTCACCTGGCCGCCGCTCTCGGAGTGCCGGTGGTGGCCGGGATTTACTCTCCGGTCCGGGCCCAGCACCCGCGGCGCTGGGGTCCCCTGGGCCGCGGCACGATCAGGACCTTTATACCGGACGTCCAATGCCCGGGGACCCTTAAGTGCTCCAGCGAAAAGTGCCCGCTTTTTCCCTGCATGGAGCTGATCGAGCCGGTGGAGGTGCTACGATTCATCCTCTCAGCCCTGAAGCTCGAAGGTTAAGCCGCTCCGCTCATTTGCCTTTAAAATATTTGAAAAGCTCGAACTTCCTTACCGGCTCGTAATATTGGCTGATGTTGGTGTGACGGACATCTTCGACGGTCACCACCGCTTTCGGGTCCGCCTCCTGGATCACCTCGATCAAGCTGGGGACTTTCTTCCGCGGGGCAATCGCCAGCCCGAGGCCGACAGGGCCGGCGAGACCGGAGGCGACAACCTCGGTCACTCCGAACCCTTTCGAGCGCAGAATCCGGGAAATCTTCTCCCCCTCCTCGGAGGAGATGAAACGCACCACCTGCTGGCCCACCGCCATCTTGCCTTCGATGAACATCCCCACGATATTGCCGGCGGCAAAGCCCAGGCCGTAAAAGACGATGTTCAGCCAGTTGTTGACACGGCTCACTATCGCGGTGATAGCGATCAGCCAGATCGAAACCTCGAAAAAACCCAGGCAGGCCGCAGTGATCTTTCTTCCCCGGAACAGCATGATCACCCGCACCGTGTCCAGCGAGACATCCACGATGCGGATCAGCATTATCGCCACCGGCAGGAGAAACGGCACGCTGTCCAGCCGGTCGAGTATGGCCTCCACGGTTTCCTCCGCCAGCGGGGTTTGGTTTATTCGGCAGGCTTCTTTTTACCCAGGAACCCCAGACCGAAAAAAGCAAAGGTGACAACCCAGAACAGGACCGGAGGTATCTGGTAATGCCAGCTTCCGCCAATACTTTGCTGCCAGTGCTCGATGGACTCGATAGCGAGCTTGATCGCGATCCAGCCGATCACCAGGTACGCCGAATGCTCGAGCCTGGGGAAACGCTCGAGCAGCTTGATAATCTGCGTGGCCGCATAACGCATGAAAACCATCCCCATGACGCCGCCGATATAGATCAGCCAGATATTGCGGGTCAGGGCCACCGCGGCGAGGATCGAGTCGATAGCGAAAGCGATATCGGTCAGCTCGACCATCAAGACCGTGTGCCAGAATCCCTGGACCGGCTTGACCTGCGGAGTCTTTGAAACCTGTTTGGCGAAATGCCGGACCGCCAGCCAGGCCAGGTAGAGCGCGCCTAGAAGCTGAAGATACCAGTAGCGGATCAGGGAAGCGGCGCTCAGCACCGCCAGAAAACGGAAAACGAAAGCCCCGCCGATCCCGTACAGCAGGGCCTTGCGGTGCTGAGCGGGCGGAAGGCGGCGCACCAGGACGGCCAGCACCAGGGCGTTATCCGCCGAAAGCAGGCCCTCCAGTATGGCGATTGTCGCGATAATCAGGGCGTATTCGGCCAAGTCAGTCTCCCAAGGGTCAGTCTTCTGTGACAGCAAAATCAGGGATGGTAGTAATGCCGGAATTCCCTGTAAGGCAAACATTTAGCTCAATACATAATGATTGCGGGATCCCGCGGCTTTGCATTTGAGAATAAATTTTGTATATTTCAGCGTTCTCATCGAACGGGCTGGCCGGACGGAGAAAGCCGATTTTTAACATAAGGCTTCAAGTTAGAGCCGCTATCGAGCGCTGGCAAGAGTAATTGTCATCCTGCCCGGACAAAGAACCTCGAGCAGTGTGTTGAGAAATCAATTTATATCGCGGATACCCGGCCGCAGTAGTACACTGGTTTCACTTATTACTGCGCATCGATAAAAAATTCTAATGACTTGTGCATCGTGGCTCCCGCGTGTACTCCCGATTACCTTCTAAAGCTTCTCGGAATCCAATATGGAAACCGGGGTACGCCCATACGGGATTTGTGCATTTTTTTTGAATACTCCAAGTCAAAAATAGTGCTGTCTGCGGAATAAATTTACCCGGACAAGATGCTCAAGGCGGATAAGCTGACATGTTACAGCAATTTCTCTCCCATCCCATAGCCGCGCTGTTTCTGATTATCGCCCTGGGCAGCGCCCTGGGCAACCTGCGGGTGGCGAAAATCACTCTGGGCGCCTCGGGCGTGTTGTTTGTCGCCCTGCTGTTCGGGCATCTGGGGGTCCGGCTGCCCGGCGCCGTGCAGGAGCTGGGGATAATCCTGTTCGTGTACGCCGTGGGCTTGCAGGCCGGCCCGCGGTTTTTCAACCAGTTCAAGGCCCGCGGGATTCTTTTCGCCAAGCTCGGGATCGCGGTGGTGGCCGCCGGGGCGGCGCTCACCTGGCTCGTTTCCTACCTCTTCGGGCTGGAACCGGCCCTGGCGATCGGCATGTACGCCGGCGCCATGACCAGCACGCCCGGGCTGGCCGCGGCGATGGACGCAGCGCGGGACCCCGCGGTGAGCGTGGGCTATGGCATCGCCTACCCGTTCGGGGTGGTCGGCGTCGTGCTCCTGGTGCAGCTGCTGCCCAGGCTGCTTAAAGTGGACCTGGAAAAGGAAAAACAGGGTCTGCTGAAATCCGAGCCGCAGGGAAAGAAAATAGGCCGCAGGCAATTCCGGGTATCCAATCCGGCTTGCGAGGGCAAGTCCCTGATCGACCTCAACTTCCACCGCCTGGTTGAGGTAAATATCAGCCGAATCCGCAAGGGCGGCCGGGTAGTGCCGGCCCGGCCGGAGACCCTGCTCGGGCTGGGCGATGTGGTCCTGGCGGTGGGACGGGAGGAGGAGCTGGACAAGCTCAAGCTGGTATTCGGCGAGGAACTCCAGGGGGAGGAGATGCTGAGCTCCCAGGATGTGATTGCGCGGGACATTTTTGTCAGCCACAAGGAAATGACCGGCCGGACCCTGGCCGAGCTGGGGATATTCGAGAACTACGGCGTGGTGGTCACCCGGGTATTCCGCGAGGAGATGGAATTCGTGCCCACCGGCAGATTTATGCTGGAGATCGGCGATTCGGTGCGGGTTACCGGGTCAAAGGAGGACACGGAGCGTTTTATCCAGGCGGCGGGCCAGCACGAGAAGCGGGTCCATGAGACCAGCATCCTGGCCCTGTCCCTGGGGATTTTCGCCGGGGTAATCCTGGGCTTTAAGCAGTTCCCGCTTCCCGGCGGGGCCTCTTTCAGGCTGGGCCTGGCCGGCGGGCCGCTGCTGGTAAGCCTGGTGCTGGCGCACTATGGAAGGATCGGCGGGCTCAATATCCGCATTCCGCGCGGAGCCAAGTATATCATGAGCCAGTTGGGGCTGGTGCTGTTCCTGGCCGGCGCGGGGACCGCAGCCGGGGAGTCGTTTGCCGGGGTGGTGGCCCGGTCGGGGCTGTCGCTGCTGCTGGCCGGGGCGATTATAACCCTAGGTTCGGCCCTGGCGGGTTTCGTTCTCAGCCGCTATTTCTACCGCCTGGACCTGCTCACGGTCCTCGGCGCGGTCAGCGGCGGAATGACCAGCACCCCTGCGCTCGGCGCGATTACCGATTTCACTGACAGCCGCCTGCCGCTGCTCTCCTACACCGCAGTCTATCCGGTTGCGCTGATAGTGATCACCGTAATCTGCCAGTTCCTGTTTTTCCTGCTGTGATGCAATCCGACGTCAGCTCTCATCCTGAACAGCGCCTATCTAACCTCCTTAATTCATAAAAATTTCGTTTGCGCCTCATGTAGGGGCGCACCCCCGTATGCGCCCGGCTGCCATTGAGAATGTCCCAAACGACGGGCGGCCACGGGGGGCCGCCCCTACTGGATTTGTGGCATTTTGTGAATAATCCGGGCTAATAAGCCATGACCCTCAAGCTTTTTTTCTCAGCCTGAATGCTCTCCGAATCCTGGGTATCAAGAACGGCGTTACCCTGCGGTAGCGCTCGTAGGCCCGGCCGAACCGCCTGTGCAGCTCCTCCTCCTCCACAAACCGGTGATAGAGCGACCCGCCGATAAAGGTGAGCGCATAAACGATCAGCCCCACGGCAGCATCGCCGAAAGCCGCGCCCAGACCCAGGTAGTAGTTCATTATTCCGAGCTGAATCGGGTGACGGCACAGCCTGTAAGGTCCGCGGACTATAAGCCGCACAGGCGGCGCGGCCACATGCGGCGTGCCGCGGCCCAGCTTGAGCTGGGCCCAGGTGGCCCAGACCAGGAAAAACAGGCCCAGGCCAAGCCCGAAAGCGCTCAGGCAGCGGTCGAGAAGCAGCGGCGAGGAGAAATCGAACTTCCGGATAACCAGCCCGGTCAGCCAGATCAGCAAACCAGGCACCACCGCCAGGTAGAGAAAGCCGTCCTCGAGCAGGGCGACTGTCTTGAAAGCCGCCGAGCGCTCTTTCGAGGCCAATTTCAGCATCAGCGCGATGTAGCCTTTTCGCATTACCGGACTCCGGTCTGAACCCGCGCGGGGCTCGAGTTATATGAAAGGGGCTCGCTCAGGAAAGGAATCCCTGGCAGCCCCAATTGCACTATTTCGCGGAAAAAAATAAAGCCTCTTTATTTTCAGATCTTGTTGCCTTCTCTGATCAGAAGTCGCATGTAGGGGCGACCGGCCGGCCGCCCTTACTTATTCTATATCCTCATGCAGGAGAGAAAATAACTTAGAAGTCATCTCGAGAAACTATTTGCTTATTTCAAGCCGACCGGAACTGTGTCCTTGACCTCGAACTCATAAGTTTTCGAATCCGAGGCGCCGGTCCGCTGATCGGTGACACTGACAGTCAGGGTGTACCGGCCGGCGGAATTTGCGGGCAGGTACCCGGAGATCAAGCCTGTTTTTCGGCCGATAGAGAGCGCCTCCGGCGCTCCGCCGAGCGAGAAAGCCAGCTCATCGCCGCCACGGTAGCGCATCTGGTAAGCCTTGCCGTCCTCATCCTGCGAGACCAGATGGCCGATCGAGGCGGAGAACTCGATTTGTGCTTCATAGTAACTGCCCGGCCGTCCTAGCGGCAGCGCGCCGGTGGCGATCAGCGGATGGCGAAGCTCGGCGACATCCGAGGGTCCGCTTTGCCGTCCCGCGTTATCGAGGGCCACCACCCGGTAGTATGCACGCCAGGAGTCGGGTGGAATGTCCCAGGCGGTCTGCGGCCCCTCGGTTTCGAAAAGCAGATTCGGCGGGTTTTCCCGGATTCCCTCGAGGCCCGCGAAGCTGCGGTAGGCGGTGTCGCTGGCGGTAAACCCCCGCTCGGCGC
>Ga0156185_1014_pt2 | contig 15522 bp, 12 predicted proteins | sample RifCSPlowO2_12_FD_107838 | JGI IMG/M metagenome (GOLD analysis project Ga0156185, IMG submission 107838) | Candidatus Glassbacteria bacterium RIFCSPLOWO2_12_FULL_58_11 | reverse complement strand
CCCCCGGGCTGGCAGGTTTTCCAGGCCGGATACGCGGGTCGGGAAAAACAACCGGGTGATCAGGGAGAGTTTCAGGCGGACACTGAAACGAAGAAATAGGCCCCAGAGGCTGTCCTCGACCTCCACGATATCTTCCAGAGGCGGTAAGGGGGCCTTTTCCCCGCGCACGCTTATCCCGCCGCCCGGACGGCTTTCCGCCCGCGGCCCGATATAGGGCCGCAGGTCATCGACTGTCAGCACTCCGCCGGCCTGTTCATCGCCCAGGCTGATCCCGAACTCGCTTTCGAAGGCGGAGAGGAAGTCCAGCTTGGTCAGCGAGTCCAGCCCCAGGTCCAGCTCGAGGTTTTCTTTGCCGGTCGGAACGGTTTTCAGCTCGAGGTTTCTTTTGACGAAAGCCAGCAGCTCATCCGCGCTCTCCGCCGGTTCCTCACCTGCGGCCTCCGAAACCGGAGGGGCGGCCGCTTTCCCCCTTTCGAGTCTTTCTACAATCTCGTAGCGTTTCAGCTTCCCCAGCCGGGTCCTGGGAAAGGGCTCCTCTGAGACCAGGATCCGCGTGACCCGCTGGTATGAGGGCAGGTTCACTGTCAGGTTTTCGATATCGAACTTGAGCTCATCGTAAATACGGGTGAGCTTCCGGCGCCGGAGCGCCTCGCGCGAAGGGACCACCACCGCGGTCAACTGTTCGCCACGCTCTCCGGCCAGGAGGCAGATACAGACCTCCTCGATCAGGCTGCTCTGCGAGTAGATTTTTTCCAGCTCCTCAGGGTAGATGTTTTTGCCCGAGGGCATGACCAGCACCTCCTTGGACCTGCCGCTTAAGTAAAGGTTCCCGCGGCGGTCCAGCTTCCCCAGGTCCCCGGTGCGGAACCAGCCCTCCAGGAAAGCTTTGTCCGTCTCCTCGGGCAGACGCCAGTAGCCGGCCATCACATTGGGCCCGCGGACCAGTACCTCCGGGTCCGCGAGAGCATTGTCGGTGCGCTGAAGTTTTATCTCCACTCCGGGAGCCGGCCGGCCTACCGAGCCGAAAACCGGCCTTCGCAGGCTGTTCAGCGTGACTATCGGCGCGGTCTCGCTCAGCCCGTAGGCTTCCAGCACCCGGAAACCGAGAGCGGCCAGCTCGCGGTGCAGCCCGGCATCCAGGCGGGCGCCGCCGCTGGCGAAAAATCTGAGCTGCGGCAGGCTCCGCCGCACTGACCTCAACAGGTATCTCCCCGGCCGGAAACCGCGTTCGATTCCCAGGGAACTGAGTTTCAGCAGCAGCCGGAAAAGTATCCGCTGCAGTAACGGCTTCTCGCGGACCGTGGAAAAAATGCGTTTGTGCATGGACTGGAGGACTTGCGGGACCACCGCCATTACCGTAATCCGCTGCTCTTCGGCAGCGGCGGCGATATCGCCGCTTTTCAGCGAGCGCGGATAGACCACGGTCGCCCCGGCACACAAGGGCGTGAGCAGGGTGGCGGTAAAGGCATAGACATGGTGCAGCGGGAGCAGGTTCAGCAGACGGTCCCGGGAGGTAAAAAGGCCTTTCGTCCCAAGCAGTACCTCGACATTGTGAAGAAAATTATTCTCGCTTAGCATCACTCCCTTGGGTTGGCTGGTGGAGCCGGAAGTGAAAACTATCGAGAGCGGCTGGTTTTCCGGGAGCGCCTGCGGGTCGAATGTTTCTGGACCGGACCTCAGGTCAAGGGCTCCGAGATCGATCAACTTTTCAGTGTGTTTTTTGAGCAGTTCGGTAAGAAAGTTCTCGCAGACCGCGGCGGAGGGCTCCAGAAAGGTAAGGATGTTATCCAGCTCTGCGGTGGAAAGCTCCGGGTCGAGGGGGACGATAGTAAATCCGGCAAGGTGGATTCCCAGTGCTGCGGCGGCCCACTCCGGGCTGTTGCCTCCAGCCAGGACAATCCGAATACCGGCGGGCAGGCTCAGACTGTCGAGCTGGCGCGCGACCCGGCTGGCCCCGGCCAATAGGCCGTCATAGCTGACCTCGCGAGCCGCGCCGGTGGCATAATCGACAATTGCGGTCTTGCCGGGCGCTCCGGCGGCGCCGGCTAAAATCATCCGGGCGAGCTGACCCGTAGTTCCTCCCTGAGCCTTTTCGCTTCGTTCGCAGGTGTGGCTTTTTCAAACTTAACCCTGAAAGAAGTTTCAATCAATAATGGCGAAAGATATTTATTCTGGAGCGAGAGGGCCAAAGGTTGGTGAGGTGGATTTTTCTTAAATTTCAGTTACTTCAGGTAGGGGCGGACCCATGTGTCCGCCCGTTTTTGGAAATTTTTCGCGGATATAAGGGTGCATAGACGAGTGCGCCCACACATAACGCATTCAAACTAAATTATTTATGAGAAAAAGTAGTAAAGCGGGTTCGCCTTAAAATTTCAAATCGCGCGCTAGGGCCTTGACCGCGGCGATGACTGTATCCGCCTCGCGGAAAGTGAGCTTGGGGTAGAGCGGAAGGCAGACCGCGGAGGCGCCGATAGCCTCGGCCGCGGGGAACATGCCAGGCTTGAAGCCAAATTTTTCACGGAAGAATTGCAGCAGGTGGATCGGGATGTAATTAATCGAGACCCCGATTCCGGCCGCCTTTATGCGCCGCACAAATTCCGCCCTTTTCTCCGGCGGGACCAGCAGGGTGAACAGGTGCCAGGCGTGACGGCTTTCCGGCAGCTCCTCGATCAGCCTGATTCCCGGCACCCCGGAGAGCTTTTTCCGGTAATGGGCGGCCAGCCGCGCTCTCTTGCCGTGGAATTTCCAGGCCCGCTCGAGCTGGCCCGCCAGCAGGGCGGCCTTGATATTGTCCATATTGTATTTCCAGCCCAGACAGGTTATCTCGTACTCCACCTGGTCCTTGCCATAACGCTCGGCGGCGGTCTTGTTCATGCCGTGGTAGCGCAGCAGCCTGAGCTTGCCGGCCAGCTCGGCGCTGGTGGTGGCCACCGCGCCGCCCTCCCCGCAGGTAATGCTTTTGGTGGGGTAGAAGCTGAAACAGGCCGCATCCCCCAGTTCACCCACCCTCACGCCGTCCCGGGCTGCCTCGAGGGCATGTGCGGCATCCTCCACCACCGCCAGGCCGTGCTTTCTGGCGATCCGCCGGATGGCGCGCATGTCGCACATCTGGCCGTAAAGGTGGACCGGCAGGATCACCCGGGTCCGCGGGGTGATCGCCGCCTCGATCCGGGAAGCGTCCAGGTTGCCGGTATCCGGTTCCACATCGACAAATACCGGGGTCGCCGCGGCATGCAGGATTGCCAGCGTAGTGGCGGCGAAAGACAGCGGAGTGGTGATTACCTCATCCCCCGACCCGACCTCCAGGCCGCTGAGCGAAATGTGCAGCGCGCCGGTGCAGCTGGTCACGCCCACCGCATGGGGCAGTCCGAGAAAATCGGCAAAGGCCCTTTCGAAACGCTCGACCTCCCGGCCGGTAGTCAGGAACAGCTCCCGCAAAGCCCGGTTTACATCCCTTATCTCCCGGGGGCCGATATTGTGTTTGAAAAATTCAATCCGCTCCATGTGCGCCTTCAATCTCCAGCTCTATGCATCGGTACAAAATTCTTTAAATTAGTACGGACAGCAATGGAAATCCCGGCAGAAATCTTCGCAAGGAGCGTGCCGTTCGTTTGATTCCATCGAATCAGCCGGTTTCTTGCCCGGCTTCTCTGCCGGCCGGCGTTTCTGAGCGAGGGGAGTTCTTTCAGCATGGCACACTCACCCCAGCTCGCTAAACTGCGTAATATTGCCGTACCACCCAAATTGAATTTCCAGCGGCGGTCTTGTCAATGATTAAGACATGAGAGAAAAGGGAAGCTGAAACTACCGTAGGATAACCGTGCTCAGGCTGGGGGTCTCTCCACAGGCAGTTCCCTGAATAAACCGAGCCGGGTCGCCGGAAGGAGCGGCATAGCGGATGCGCTTAGCAGGCGGGAAGTGGATAAATGCCGGGAGGTCGCGGTGCAATAGCGCGATGCCTGGACTTGGGGGAAAAAGCCGGGGCGGACTGGAACCGGGAAAGATATCGCCTGCGGCCGGCAAGTGCCCGCCGGGGGGCATTCCCGGGCTGAGAGACAGCGCGGCGGAACGCGCCCGCCGTCAAATACGGCGGCCTCGAGATGGAGGCGGGTCTGTCGCTGGTGGGCGATCCGAGGCCCGGCATGTATTCCGTGCGGACTGTCAAATCAGGTCAGCACCAGAGAATTAACCGCCCCGATTTCGATCCGCTTCTCGCTCGGAATGAACAGTCCCTTGGGCAGCTCCAGCGATTCCTTCTTGATCGGAATCATATGGCGCGTGGTGTAGCTGCCCTCGACCAGCACGAGCTGTTTGCCCTTGCGGTTATTGGTGTTGATCACCAGCGGACCCTGAAGGTTCGCGGTCATCCGGAAAGGATTGCGGCTGATCGAGATGATTACGCAGATAATCAGCCCGGCAATGTTCTCCGCCTCGATGATCGAGAGCTCGGCCTTGCGCGCCGAGACCTTGTATTCCGGGAAAAAGATCAGCGGGTCGCAAATCACGAAAGCCAGCTTGGGATCTTCCACCGACTGAAGCCAGAAGAAGGGGAGGCTTTTCTCTTTATTGTAGATGAAAAACCTCTTGCAGCTCGAGAAGCCGACCAGTCCCTCGGGAAAGGTCAGAATGTCCTTCTCTTTTACCTCCAGCTTGCCGAAGCGTGTAGAGTTCACTTTCAATTTCGCCTCCAGTTTATAGTGATACAGCGTGCAGTTTCAATTAATCAAGTCAGTCTCTCAAAGATAGTCGAGCAGGCTCGGCAGGATTATCCTGCCGGCGGCCCCCAGCGCGGCGTTGAATGCGTTCTCCTGGGCGGCGAGCTGGCTTACCGCCTGCACCACGTCGAGGTCCTCGATGCCGCTCAGCGTTTCGGTATTGCGCAGGTTGCTGTCCTGCCCGCGGGTCTGGGTGGTGCTGAGCTGGTTCGAGCGGGCGCCGACCGTGGTGCGCTGATTCAGTATCCGGTTCAGGCCGTCGGAAAAATTCGCCAGAGTTCTCTGGATATCCTCCTGATTGTTGTTGAGCAGGGCTGTGCGCAGAAACATCAGGTTTCCGAGGACGTCCTGCGAGCCGGTAAGGCCGAGATTATCGGCCGTTTCATCGAAGATCGTGGTCCCGTCGGGGTTGATCCGGTTACTGCCGTCGGGGTTGGTCAGCGCTATCTTGTTTATCATCAGCGTGGCGCCATCGATCCGGCTGCGGATTGTCAATCCGGTCCCCGTGCTGTTGATCGAAGCCACCACCCCAACCGGGGAGGTATTGATCAGGGTCAGGGCATCCTCGATGGTTTGGGCATTGCCCAGATCGATCACCGCCTCTTTTTCGCCATTGGAGATATTTATTTTGCCCGGGACAAAAGTGCCGCCGTTGAGCAGGTTCAGGGCCGTATGTTCGCTGATCAGCGGATTCAGCGCCTCTCCGACGATTCTGTCGCTGCCTACTACGCTAGTCCCGCTTATTCCGAGATCATGGGCGGTGGAGCTGGCGCCGATATCCTCCACCTTGAGCAGTGAGCGGCTGGTAATCAGGTTTATTTCGCGCCGGCTGCCGTCACCCAGAACCACGGTGACTTTATTGTTTGCCGTGTCCACCGACTCGACCTGGCCGATTATTTGTTCCTCGTTCTGCCCAGGGCCGGCAACCAGGGCCACGGTGCGGGCCTCGAAATCCGCGTTCGGGGTGAACTTGCCATTGGCCTCGATGGTCTGGCCGGCAAAGAGGTTGTCCACAGGCTGCTGGCTGATAACACTGTAAAGCGAGCCATCCTGAGCGCGCACAGAGAGACGCTGGGTTTCCTTATTCACCGAATCAATGAAACCGGAGATCGAAATCTCATCGTTTACCGGTCTATCCACGACATGGAGATCGCTGGCCGCACCGGCTTCGCTGCCGGTAGTGAGCAAGTTCGCGGTCAGCGTGTCGCCGACCTTGATATCGCCGATCTGGATTGTGATATCGCCGCCTGGCGTGACTTTTTGCATCAGAGTGTTCGGTATGGAAGTATCGATGATCGAAATGCCCTTCTGATCCGTGGACAGAGTGGCTTTGATATTGACCAGACCCTGGCCGTCGGAGCCGTACTGATTGATCAGGTTCAGCACGCCCTGCACCGTATTGACTCCGCTGGTATTGATATTGATGGAATTGCCGGTGGAGTCGGTGAGCCGGATTATTCCCAGCTTCACGCCCTTTCCCTGGTTCAGCTCATTCAGACGGGTATCTCCGCTGAGGGCGGGCTGGAGGTCGCTGTCGGTGCCCAGGGGAGTGACCGGATCGACCAGCTGGACCCGGCTGCCGGCGATTCCCAACAGGGTGGCGGCAAACCCTCCCGTGCCGTCGCCGATCTTCAGCGTCCTGCCGCCGACCAAGCTTTTAACCGATATTCCCGTTCCGAGATCGTTTATTTTGGCTACCAGATCGAAACCGGAATTGTTTAAAATGTCGACGATATCGCCGACAGTTGAAGCCCTGGAGAAATTGAGAGTGCCTTTTTTTGGGCCGTTCTCCACAGTGATGTTCTCCAGTTGAAAACCCTGGGCCCGGTTCAGCAAGGCCAGCGGCGTATCAAGCGTCAGCCGGGGGTCCAGAGATTCTCCCAGGAAGGTATTGCCTGTAGAGCCGGCTTCCGGGGTCAGGATGCCGAGATCTTCCGCGGTATGCGTGTTCATCCCGTACTCGCTGATCCGGATCGTGCCCAGTGAGGACCCGGAGCTGCCGTCGGTGATCAGAATCCCGTTGCCTCCGGTATTGATTTCGGCCCGGATGTTGGTCCCGGCCTGGTTGATCAGCTCGCGTACGTCAGTCAGAGTTTGTGCGGAGGCGATATCGACTATCGCGGAATTGCCGGCCCTGTCGGTCAGTTGAATCCGGCTTTTTTCCACCCCGCTGCCGTGATGGAGGTCATCCAGATTGGTGGTCAGCTTGATCGGAGCGAGGTCGCGGCCGGTGATTACACCGCTCTCGTCCGGGTCCCGGCCGAGGATGCCGAGCTGACGGGCCACCCGGCCGTTGCCCAGCTCCTCGACTACCAGATTCTGGCCCGGTATCCGGTCGCTGACCGAGGTCGTATCCTGGACCACAAGAGACTGGAGGTCTTCATCGACGCGGACACTGACGAACAGTTTATTCCGGTTACTGTCGACGGCGTTGTTGATCCTGAAAGCGACTTCGTCCAGAGTCTTGGCCCCGCGCAGATCGATTTTGGCTACCTGTCCCGAGCGGGTGGTGATCTGAATCAATCCGTCGTCCACCCCGGTTCCGAGGTTCATCTCGGTCAGTTTGCGCAAACCCAGGGGGACCGATTTTTCCGAATACGGCGCCAGGTCGGCATGGCCGCCCAGATCGTCGACTACCGTGGGCAGGAGGATGGAGCCGGCTATATTGGAGGTAAGCACGGTCCCACCCTCGATTTCGACACCGATGTTCCCCGAATCGCCGACATAATTGACTCCGTTTTCACTTTGCACGAAAGGCGAGTCCAGGGTCTTGAAGCCGGCAAAAATGTAGCGGTTTCCGACCCGGGTGTTCACCAGGTTCACGAACTGATTGATCAGCGCGGTGACCTCCTGGGCCACCGCCGTGCGCGTCTGCAAGTCCGCGGTGACATTGGCCTGGGCGATAGCCAGGTCCTCCGCGCGCATCAGCAGGCTGCTCATGTCGTCGAACACGGTATCCGCCGATTGCAGCTGGGTGTTGCTCTGGTCGATATTGCGCAGGTGCTGGGTCGTCTCCCCCATCTGGGTACGCAGGCGCAGCGCCGAGCTGGTCCCGACCGGGTCATCCGAGGCCTTCTCGATCCGTTTGCCGCTCGAAAGGTGAGTCTGCGTATTCAACAGATCGGCGAGGTTACGGTTCAGGTTGGCCAGAACCGTGGTCGAGAGCAGATTTTGAGTGATTCTTGTCTGCATATCTCTGCAACCTTTTCTATGCGCAGGCGGAATTGCCGCTTAATGGATTATTTCGCCGCCCCCGGTGTGATTCTCGAGTATCCTGGTCAGGGCGGACAAATCATTTTCCGAGGCTACCGAGGCCCGCAGGTTCTCAAGCTGGATTTTCTCGTAGACTTCCTGACGGTGGATCGGGACATCTTGCGGAGCCAGAACTCCGAGCTTTACCTGCTTCCCCTGGACCTCTAAAAGAGTGACTTTTATGCTGTCGCCGATGGCGATACTCTCCCCTAACTTCCTTGTTAGTATGAGCATTTATCTTCCTTGATATGAGAGAATAGCCTGTGATCTTCAATTACCGGCTGGCCGGTAGGTTTTTATCCGTTCAGTGGCTCTCCTTTATCCGCTGGTGGTTCGAGATTTGAAAAAAGTATTAATATCTTCCGAGATCGACGACTATGCCCATCATTTCGTTAACCGTGGAGATGACCCGGGCATTGGCTCCAAAGGACTTCTGGAAGCGGATCAGGCTGACCAGCTCCTCGTCGATATTCACGCCGTTCTGCGACTCGCGAAAATTGCTGAGATGGTCGACCAGCAGCTGCTGGTTTTTCACGCCTTCGGCCACAGTGCTGGTTTCCAGGCCGAAGGTGCTGACGATGCCGCCGTAGTAATCCTCGAAGGTAAAGCTGTTGTCGTTCAGGACTTGCTTGTCGCGCAGCTGGGCCAGCGCCAGGGCGTTGGTGTTATCGCCCGGCTCGCCGCTGCCCGAGGCCGCGATATTTCCCGGGTCGCTGCTGATCGCCGGGGTCAGCGCCATGCTCCGGGCATCAGTGCCGTCATAGAAATCGATACCGGTCGGCGGGCTGAGCCGGCCGCCCTGGAGGCCGTAGCCCTGGCTATGAATCGCGTTGAATTCATTGATAATGGATGAGGCCAGCGTATCGAGCTGACTTTGCAGCTCCGGTATCAGGCGGTCCCGGGTATCGAGCAGGCCGTGGAGCTCGCCGGAAGCGACTTTCAGCTCCTCGTGGTTGACCGGGTTGTTAATCTTGATCACTTCCACGCCGTCGATATTCTCCGACTTGGCCTCTACCTGGTTTACCGCCCCGATAGTGACGAAACTCTGGCCGGCGATCGAGACGTTCACGCTGCCGTTGGCCGGGTCCTCGTTGGAAGACATGTCGACCATCTGGGAAAGGTCATCCAGCAGCTTGTCCCGGGCGTCGCGCAGGTCGTTGGCCTCCCGGCCCAGGGCCTCGGTGGATCCGATCTGAATGTTGAGCTGGCCGATCCGCTGCAGCGTGACGTTTATGTTGTGCACCTTGTCGATAATTTCGAAGTTTTTGTTCGCCCTTATTTTATCCAGTTCCGACCAGGTCTGGTCGAACATCCGCGCCAGGGTCCGGCCCTGCTCGCGGACCGTGGTCCGTACCGAGGAGCTTTCCGGATTGACCGACAGGTCCTGGATACTGTCGAAGAACCTTGATAACGCCGAATGCAGGCCGGTATCGCTCGGCTCATTCAGGACTCCCTCGATTAGCCCCATGGCGTCGGACTGTTTCTGCGCATCCCCCAGGGTCTGGTTCTCGGTCCTGAACTGGCGGTCGATGGCCGCATCCCGGTAGCGGGCTACCTGGGCGACATTTACTCCGGTGCCGTACACCGCGCCGCTGACAATGATCGGCTTATTGGTGGCCAGGATCACCTGCTGGCGCGTATAGCCGGCCGTGTTGACATTGGAGATATTATGGCCGGTCACGTTCAGGCCCTGCTGGTTGGTTCTCAACCCGCTCAGGCCGATATACAGCGCATTATTCAGAGTCGGCATTTTTTCTTCTTTCCGGCTGTCGGACTGCGGAACCGGGGTATCCCCGGCTCAGACCTTCTGGTCCAGAACTTTGTGCAGGTTGGCTTTCTTGCTTTTTTTGCCGTTTTCCTCGTAAAGATTGCGATTGATCCTGGCGAATTCGAGCAGCAGCTTCAACTGGCCGTCCACCAGGCTTCGCGCTTTTCCGATCAGCATTTCGTTCTGGGCTTTCAAGTCGGACACTTTACCGCTGGCGGTCCTGATGCGGCTGGCGAGCTCTTCGAATCTCCGTTGCCAGGGCTCGCCCAGCAGCGCCCCCAGCTCGCGCAGCGACAGGTTCCGGCCGTTTTCGCCCTTGGGAAACTGCTGCACCAGGGCCAGGCGGATCTGCTCGCGGCGCAGGTTTTCCCGGGCCAACGAATTTTGCTCCCGGGTACTGGAGACAAAAGCCTCATAATTCCAGGTGATCAGAGCTTTCTGTTGCGAGCGCAGGCAATCGTAAAGCTGCTCCAGCGCTTTCGCCATAGCGGAAAGAAGCGTGTAAAGCCGCTCAGCCTGGAGCTTATCGGAAGTCATGGTTACCATTTCAAGGCTCGCCGGCTAAAGGAATAAAGTCTTTCAACCGGTCCTTCAGCCCGGCCACTTTTTTCACGTAGTTCCTGGTTTCGGGGTAGGGGGGAACGCTGCCGTAGCGGGAGACCGCGCCCGGCCCGGCATTGTAAGCGGCCAGCGCCAGCTCTTCATCCCCGTTGAAACGGCCCAGCAACTCTTTCAGATAGCGCACCCCGCCCTCGATATTTTCCCGCGGGTCGAATACGTTTTGCACGCCCAGGGAATCCGCGGTCCCGGGCATCAACTGCATCAAGCCCCGGGCGCCGGCCGGACTGACCGCCCGGGGGTCCCCGCCGCTCTCCTGAAGAATCATCGCAGCGACCAGCGAAGGATCGACGCCTTGTTCCCTCGAAATACTTCCGATCAGGTCGCGGTAGCGGTCCAGGCCGGTACTGTCCCTCCCACTCGGCGGCTCCGGAGCGGCGGGCGGAGAAACAGGGGACCCGGCAGACTGATTGCTGGTTTCTGTTTTCCCGGCCCCCTCGATTTCGGGCGCTGCTGGAGGCACTTCCATGTGCCTGTCTATCTGCCGCGATAGTTGTCTGTAAATCATGTCTGCCAGGCCGATACTCCCCTGTTCGGTAACCTTGTCCGCGACCCGTTCATTGAACATGCCTTTCCAGGTATCCATGGCTTGGGAGTCGCCGGCAAGCTCATCTTTTGGAATGGTCTTATCCATATTGTCCATGAGCATCCTGATAAAAAGGGCTTCGAGCTGACGGCTGACTTTTTTCAGCTGCTCATCGCCCTCCGCGCGGCCGGCCGAGTTCTGCAGGCGGCGGAGGCTGCTCTCCAGCATGTTATTGGCGATTGTGCCCTGGTCTACTCCGGGCAGATTAATCAGATCCATACCTGGTTTCTTTCCCGTTTACATGGTCCGCAGCTCGGCCGACAGGGCGCCGGATTCCTTAAGGGCCTGGAAGATGGCGATAATATCGCGCGGGGTCACCTGCATCAGGTTGAGCGCGGTGACCAGGTCGCCTGCGGTCCCGCCGATTTCCATGAATTTCCGCACCTGCTCCACTGCGCCGACCTGGGCGGTCGGGGAGATAACCGCCGCTCCGCCTCCCAGCGGGGTGGTCGGCTGGCTCACCGCAGCTCCGGTCCCGATGGTGATCGTAAGCCCGCCGTGAGCCAATTGTACCGGGCTGACCGTGACATTTTCGCCGATAGCGACAGTCCCGGTACGCTCGTTAATCACCACGCGGGCCACGCTGGCCGGGGTAAGATCGAGATTTTCCAGCTCGGAAATGAATTCGATGATCCGTCCCGGCTGGCGGTATTGTTCGGGGATGTTTACATAGATCGAGAGCCCGTCGATAGGCAGGCCGATATCCGAGCCGAAATGGGTGTCCACCGCCTCGTCGAGCCGGCGGGCGCTGGTGAAATCGCTGCTTTCCAAGGTCAGCATGACCCGCCAATTGTCGATAAAGCCGACTTCCATTTCGCGCAGCACCTGGGCTCCGCTCGGAATGCGCCCGACCAGGGGATGGTTGCGCTGGATCGAGGCTCCGGCACCGCCTCCGCCCCCTCCGGCCTGGGCATTGAAGCCGCCGATGGAGACCGGTCCCTGGGCCACGCCATACAAGGTCTGTCCGTCATAACCGAAAAGCTGGGTGCGCAGCAGCACTCCGCCCTGAAGGCTGGAGGCCTCGCCGATCGAGCTCACGGTCACATCCACGTGGCTGCCCGGCTTCTCGAAAGAGCGCATCTCCGCGGTTACCATTACCGCGGCCACATTGGCCGAGGTGATATCCGTGGGCTGGATCTGGATGCCGAACTTGTCCAGCAGGCTGGCGGTGGACCTATTGGTGAACAGCGTCCTGCCGTCGCCCGTCCCGTTCAGGCCGACCACCAGGCCGTAGCCGATAAGCTGCTCGGTGCGCGTCCCCTGAAGGTGGGCGATGTCCTTGACCCGCGCTCCCTGCACGCGGCCGGTGAGGCCCAGGGCCAGGGTCAGGGCAAGAACCAGCCGCGACGCCCGCTCTGTTCTTTTGGCTGTCAGTCCGAATTTCATCTGGCGCTTCCTTCTCTGGCTAAAGCGATATTGAGGGTCCGGCTGGATCAGAAGAACCAGTTAAACAGGCGGTTGAAAAGGCTGGGCCGCCTGGCCTCTTCGCCTTCGCCCTTGGCATTCATGGTAATGTGAAGGTCGGCGAGCTGCGTGCTGCTAATCGTGTTCTGCGCCGACACATCCCGGCTCCGAGCGATGCCGGTCAGCACCACAAGTTGCTTCTCGTCCGGCAGATCGATCACTTTCGAGCCTTCGAGATAGAGGTTCCCCAGCTCATCGCTGCGCACGACCCGCACGCTGATATTGGTGATAAAGCTGGAAAGCTTGTCGTTCTGCAGACGGGAATTGAAATTGTTCGTCGAGCTGGCATCCCCGGTGAACGGGTTAAGCAGGCCGAAAACCTTGCCCGGTCCGGCGCCGAAAGTGGCCTCCACTGAGGTACCGCGCTGGCTGCGGAACTGGGCCCGGTTCTGCCCTTGCACCCGCTCGTTGATATCCACGGTGAGCACATCGCCCACCTTGAACAGGCGCTCATCGGTGAACAGGCTGGCCACATTGCCCCGGAACTCCATCTGGGCCTGAAGCGAAACGGCCCAGGCCAGGGCCAGGCAGGCGGTGACCGCCACATCGAACATGATCCGGGGTAATGAGGTAGAGCCGCTGCGCGGCGGTCTTTTTCTGGGTTTACTGGTTACCGTTCTCATTTATCTCTTTCCTTTTCAGGGAGTGATTACCACCGTGTGCTCGTCCCTGACCTCGCCGATCAGGTTTTTCCCGTACTGGTTGCGCACCATGATCCGGTCTCCCAGGCGGCCTTTCTGAAAGGCCTTGCCCAGGCAGCCGACCGTAATACTCTTGTACTGCACGATCAGCGTCACTTCAGCGCCCCGCTCGATCAGGGGCGGGTTTTCCAAGTTCTCCAGGCCGAGCACCTGCCCGGCTTTGACTGAGCGCTCGAGGCGTTTATCGACCGCCTGCTCGGCTTTGGTGACCGGGGTTCCGCTCCTGCCGGTGATCTCCCGCTCCTCGAACGAAAAATCATCCAGGGTCAGGATTTCACCCTGATGCAAGTCCCGCTGTAAAACCGCCACCTCCTGCCAGACCCGAATTTTCAGGGATACCGGCAGGCGGGCCAGGATACGGTCATCCTGGAGGGCGGCCAGGGAGATGGCGACAGAGCCGCTAAGCATGGACTTGACCGGATCGAGCACCTTAATGACAAAATTTTCGCTGTCCACGGCCAGATCCTCCGGCAGCCGGGAATACATGATCTCAGTCCGGACATTCTTTTCCGACCAGCAGCGCCGGACATAGCCCTCAATCAGCGGGGTAAGATCAACCTTGGAAATTACCCGGCCGCTGCGGTTGATTTCGACGCGGTTTTCGCCGACCAGGGCCACGTTTACCGGGTCTATGCGGTGGGCGATCATTATGCGGCGGATATCGGAGCGGGCCAGCGCCAGGCTGTCCCCGGGCAGGGGAGCGGGGCCGAGGGGCAGCTCTTTAAGCCTGCCGATCAGCTCCTCGTTGAACCCGCTGACCTCGGCCACATCCCCCAGCGTGAGCTGGCTCGCCGCGGTCCGGGCCTCGGGCTTGAGATAGACGTACACCATCTCGCTCTCGGGCACGCTGAGCGGCCCCTCCTGGGCTGCCGAGGGCCCCGGGACTGCGAGAAGGAGCAAAACCATCGAAATTTTTTTAAGTTTCCTCACAATGCACCTTTCAATTTATCAAGCTCCCGGCCGCTCAGGCCTGAGGGCCTTACCGGCCGATATTGCTCGCTACCTGGAGCATGTTGTCGGCGATCGAGATGCCGCGCGAATTAAGCTCGTAGACGCGCTGGGCGGTAATCAGGTCCACCAGCTCATCCACCACCGAGACATTGGACAGCTCGAGATAACCCTGCTCGAGACGGCCGAATTCGTTTTCAGCCGGGTTGCCCAGGATCGGCGTGTTGGAGGCTACGGATTCCAGGAAGAGGTTATTGCCGATATTGCGCAGGCCGGCGGGGTTGATAAACCGGGCCAGTTCGAGGCGGCCCACGTTCTGCGGCTGGACCTGCCCCGGCAGGATCACGTCCACGTTGCCGTCCGCGGCGATCGACACTTTCATCGCGTTTTGCGGGATGGTGATCTGCGGCTGCAAGGCCAGACCATCCGTGGTAACCAGGATGCCGTCCTGGCTGATCTCGAAATTGCCATCCCTGGTATAGGCAAAGGTTCCATCCGGCTGAAGGATCTGGAAGAACCCATCGCCGTTAATTGCGATGTCCAAATCGTTCTGAGTTTTCTGCAGCTCGCCGGTGGTGAAAACTTTCTGGGTCGAGGAGAGGCGGACTCCGTGGCCGACCTGGAGCTCGGTGGGGACTGTCTGTCCCTGGAATTCCGCCACGCCCGCCGGGCGTAGAGTCTGGTAGAGCAAGTCCTGGAACTGGGCCTGGGTCTTTTTGAAGCCCGAGGTGTTGACGTTCGCCAGGTTGTTGGCGATAACGTCCACCCGGACTTCCTGGGCTTTCATTCCCGTGGCCGATGTGCGTAAGGCGCGAATCATATTTATCTCCTCATCTTAGAACCGGTTCCGGTTCGACCGGCGCGGCGTCAGGAAGGCTCAGATTCTGCCGATCTGGCTCACCGCCTGCTGCAGGGTTTCATCCTGCAGGCGGATAGCGCGCTGGTTGAGCTCGAACATCCTGGAAATTTCGATCATTCTCACGGTCTGGTCTATCGGGTTGGCGTTGGCATTTTCCAGCGCCCCCTGGCGGACCTTAAAGTCCCGGGCGGCCTGGCCGGCGTCCTGGGCGGCGAACAGGCTGTTCCCTTCCTTGGTCAACTGGTAGGGCTTGGGGAAATCCCTGATCCGCAGGGTTCCGCGCTGAACGCCGTCAACCAGCACATCCCCGTTCTGCAGCACGTTGATTTTGCCGCCCTGCACGTTGATCGGGCCGGCATTGCCCAGCACCGGGAAGCCATCGCCGGTCACCAGGCTGCCGGTGGCGTTGACACTGAAATACCCGTTGCGGGTGAACCGCTGTCCCTGTGGCGTGTTGACCGTAAAAAATCCGGGGCCGTCGATCGCCATATTCAGATCGTTGCCGGTCACTTCCATTGTGCCGGGAGAGAAGTCGGTCTGGTAAACCACCACCTGACTGCTGTTGCCCACCGAGGCCTCGAAGGCGGGCGGCGAGATATTAATCATCCTTG
>Ga0156185_1072_pt2 | contig 15783 bp, 12 predicted proteins | sample RifCSPlowO2_12_FD_107838 | JGI IMG/M metagenome (GOLD analysis project Ga0156185, IMG submission 107838) | Candidatus Glassbacteria bacterium RIFCSPLOWO2_12_FULL_58_11 | reverse complement strand
TTCAAGTGATTTACAATAAGTGATATTTACTCGTCCACTGGATTCACGGTTCCGCATTCCCGGCGCTCTTGCCCCCGGTGCGGGCCTCTAAACGGCTGGCGTACTCACGGACTTTTTCGGCATTGGCCGGGTCGCCCATCTTGTCATAGGTCAGGGCCAGATTATTGTAGGCGGTCAGCAGCCCGGGGCTGAGCGCGATGGCCCTGCGGTACTGCCCTACCGCCTCCTCATAAGAGCCGCGGTTGGTCAGCAGCACCCCGAGATTCAGACTGGCCAGGAACATGAACGGGTCATTAGCCAGGGTCTCGCGGTACAGGCGCTCGGCCTCCTGTTTCTCGCCTTGCCGGAGTTTCAGGTTCGCCAGGTTGAATGTCGCCTGGCCGTAGTTCGGGCTGGCCTCGAGGGCCTCGAGAAAAAGCTTTTCCGCCTGGCCGTACTGTTTGCGCCGGTAATGCAATAAACCCAGGTTGACCAGGGTCTGCGGGCTAGCCGGATTGATTTCCAGCGCCTTCCGGAAATAACTTTCGGCCTCCTCCGGCCTTCCCTGGTCCTCGTGGCAGACCCCGAGCTGGAACCAGGACAGGGCGTGTTCCGGAACGATCCGAGTCACCTCAGTAAAGTAATGACTGGCTTTTGCGGCATCGCCCAAACCTATATAGTAACTTCCAAGCTGGTAGCGGACCACGAAATCCCGTGGATTTTCCGCGGCCAGCCCGGCAAGCGAGTCGGGATTGACGGACTGTCCCCCGGCAAAATAGCCGATATATTCATCCTCCGGGTTCAAGGCCCGGGCTTTGAGATACAGCTGCACCGCAACCGAGGGCTCCTGGAACACCCAGCTGGCAAACTTCCCCTCGTATAATACCCTGCGCGCCCGGTACCACTGTTCGCAGGCCGAGCGCAATTGCGCCAGGCTGTCCTCCGCGCTCTCCGCGCCGCTCTCATCCCAGACAAAATAATCGCTCACCGGCTCCAGGTTATCCATCATCCAGCGGTAAGTGTCCATCGGTACAGTCGGCGCCATGGTCTTGGAAAATTCGATCAGCGGCTTGGCATCCGTGTTGAGCGGCGCATCGGCGGTCAGCTTTCGCAGACGCCCCGGGCCCAGCATGAACAGCGTAGCCAGCGCGAGCGGCTGATCCAGCCGGACCTCGCTCAAGTCCTGCCGGATCTTATCGGCGGAGAGCGTTTTTCGAAAGGCCGGGAAATCGATTTTCAGCGGCTGCGTGCTCCCCAGCAGGATAACATTGGCCGGATTGCACCACCAGAGGCTGCTTTCCGGGAAAACCTCGACAAAGGAGCGCAGCAGGCTCTTGAACTCGGTCAGGGTCAGCCCGTTGGTGGGCAGCCAGGCGCAGATCGTTCCGCCGGGGGCGAGGGCCCGGCTGCAGAGACGGTAGAAATCCAGCGTATATAGCATCGGGCTCAGCTTGGGATGGATCGCGTTGAAACTGATTACATCGTACTTGCTCCGGGAGGTCAGGATCACGTTGCGGCCATCGTTAAAATCCATTTTCACCTGGCCGCTCTCCAGCACGCCGTGGTTCTCCGGCAGAAAGTAACCGGCGGTCCGCACCTCATCCGGTACGAGCTCCACGCATTCGATTTCCGGCAGAGCGTAGCAGGTGGCGGTATAGACCGTGCTGCCGAACCCGAAGCCCACGACCAGCACGCTCCGCGGGTCCCGGTGAAAGAGGATCGGCAGGTGGGAGAGCAGCTTGTGGATCACGATATCATCGAAACCCGTATAGGCGGTGCTTTCCCCGTTGATATTGAGCTCCCGCTGCCCATCGACATTGCGCAGGACCGCCAGGCTGGCCTCTGTGCCCTCCCGGAAAAAGAGGATTTCCTTGCCCCGGTTCTGCAGGCTGTGGCGCATGAGCGGGCCGAGCGAGCCGGAGGCGGAGACATAACCTGCCCCGGCGAGAAATACAACCAGGGCTGCGCTGCTGAGCCAGAGGCGCTTTTTTGCCCGGCCGGCCTCCAGGGCGGTGGCGGCCAGCGCCAGGAGGGCATTGATCCCGGCCACGGCCAGAATCGCGCCGGTTATCCCGGCCAGGGGCAGCAACAGGAACCCGGCGCACAGCGAGCCCAGGATAGTCCCCGCGGTATTGGCAGCGTAAAGCTCGCCTACGCTGGTTCCCAGGGCGTTCCTCCGCTGGATGTACAGGCGGTTGACTGTCGGGAAAGCCGCGCCCATGGCCAGGGTGGGCAGGCCGAGCACCGCGAAACAGAGGATGAACTTGACCAGTGTAACCTCGCTCCAGGAATTCGCTCCGAACAGCAGGTTGAGTTTCAGGTACAGGAGATTCAGCTTGCCGAACAGGGGCAGGCTGATTACACCGGAGAGGGCCATCAGCCATTGCAGAACGCCGAACAGAAGGAATAGCCTGGAGATACGGTCCACGAAACGGGTGGCGAGCAGCGAGCCGAGAGCGATCCCGGCCAGGAAACAGGCCAGGATTATCGTGAAAGCGTGCACCGAGAGGCCGACAAAATAGATCAGGGCCCGGGTCCAAAGCACCTCATAGGCCAGAGCGGCAAACCCGGAGAGCGCGAAAAGCCAGGGCACCAGCTTCAACCTGGATTCGGAGTAGGCGGAGGGGGCCGAGATTTTCTCGGCTTTTGCACTGCCGGCCGGGGCTCCAGCGGCAGCGCGAAGCAGCAGCAGGGCGATCAGCCCGGCGATCAGGTTGCCGGCCGCGGCGATCAGGATAGTCACGGTCTCGCCGTACAGGGCGATCAGCCAGAAGCCGCTGCCAAGCGTGCCGGTTACCGCGCCGAGAGTATTGATTCCGTACAGAAAGCCGATCCGTGAGCCGAGCTCGTTCTGGGTCCGCACCAGGTAGCGGCCCACCACCGGCAGGGTCCCGCCCATCAGGACTGTCGGCCCGAGCATGATCAGCACTGACAGCAGGAAACGGATCAGGAAAAGCCCCGGTCCGCTCTGGAAGCCCAGGCCGTGAAAGAAAATGTAGATATTGTCCAGCAGGGGCAGCAGGGTCAGCGTGATCGCCACTCCAGCCGCGCCGATACCGAGCTCGAGCAGGGTGTAGAGGCGCAGGCAGTTGGTGGAGCGGTCCGCCGCTCGGCCAAAAAGCCAGCTCCCCAGGGCCAGGCCGCCCATGAATACTGCGACTACCGTGCTGACCGCGTACACGGTGCTGCCGAAAATCAGCGAGAGCTTGCGCATCCAGACAATTTCGAAAATCAGGCCGCTCGCTCCGGAAAGAAAGAAGCAGAGATATAGCAGCCTGCCGACAAGCTTGGTTCGCATGAGCGGAGATTTTCCTTGAGCGGCCGTGTGAGGCCCGGACGACGAGTTGACAGAGAATAATGACAGCCGTGAATTATGGGAAAGAAGTTAACAAAGTCGGCCGCAAAGGACAAAAGTAAAATCAAGTGCTCCAAAAGAAAAACTCCCCCGACCGGTAATCCCGGCCAGAGGAGTTTAATTATTAATAGCGCTTCAGTTCAGACTGCCTGTTCAGTCGACCTACAGCTCTATCTCCCGGCCCTCTCGGGCCGCGCGGTAGATTGCATCGATCACCAGGCCGGTCTTGCGACCCTCCACGCCGCTGACCGCGGGAATTCGCTTTTCGCGGATCGCTAGGCAGAAATCGCGGATGATCGCCTCATGGCCGCTGGTGTCGGTCACCGCCACACCGGCGGCTCCGGCGCCGCTGTGGATCGTCTCGTCGGTCTCCACTTTCGGCCGTGTCAGGCCTTCCACATCCCAGTTGATGATTTCATCGTTGGCAGTGATCACCGAGCCTTTAGCGGCGTGGATTTCCAGACGCACCGGGTAGCCCGGCTTGGCGACAGTGGAGGCGATAATCGTGCCGATCATCCCGCCGTGGTAAGTCAGGATGGCCGCGCCGTGGTCCTCCACCTCGATCCCCTTGTGAGCCAGCAGGGCGGTCTTGGCCATGATCCTGGAGGGCATGCCGAAAAACCAGGTCAGCGTGTCGACATTGTGGCTGGCCTGCTGGATAAAGGGCCCGCCGCCGTCGATCTCCAAGGTCCCCCGCCAGTCGGCGCTGTCGTAGTACTCCTGGCCGCGGTAAAACTTGACCGACAGGTCGGCGGCGTAAATTTTGCCTAAAGCTCCCTGGTCCAGGAGCTTTTTCAGGGCGATATTCGATTGGCTCATCCGTCTCTGGTAGGTCACCGCGAGACACACTCCGGCCAGATGACAGGCCTCGATCATGCGGTCCATGTTTTTCAGGGTCACATCCAATGGTTTCTCTGTAAGGACATGCTTGCCCAGCCTGGCCGCCTCCAGGGCATCGACATGATGCAGCCCGTTGGGCGTGGCGAGCATGACCGCCTCGAAAGGCTCCTCCACCGCAGCCAGACTTTCCGCGGCGCCCGCGATCCCGTGATTGCTGCCATAGTTGCGGGCGCGGATGATACTGCGGCTGACCACGCTGACAATCTCGGCCTCGGCGACCTTGGCCGCTGCATTGACATAGGTGTTGGCGATATTTCCGCTCCCCACCAGAGCGAATTTTACCGGTTTCATCCAGAGACTCCTTGATTATTGGGCGATGTCTTTGCCAGTTATTTTCGCGGTTCGTTTCAGCCGGCCGCGCCGGAGGCATCAGGCTCGGCGGGCTAAGGAGGTTCGACCAGGCGGTGCGCCGGACGACCGGCCCGGACTCAGGCCAGAGTCACCCACTCCTTCTCCGCCGCCTGGATCGCCTCGAGGGTATATTGCACATTGAGCCGCGGCTGATCGAGGTCGCGGGGATACATGCCCACGACGACACAGTCGCCGGGCTTTATCCGGGCAAAGGCCCAGCGGAAAGCCGCCCGGACTGTTTCCTGAGTGTCGCACCTGCGGCTGCAGGCGAGGATCTTATAAGCCAGGCACATCTTCGAGGTGGCCTGGATAAAGCGGCAGATTCGCGAAGGGTCCTCCTCGTTGAATTCCTCCTCCTGGAAGCGGCCGGTGATCACCGCGCTTTCACGCGGCCGGCGGGCGACATTGTAAAAGGGAGTCATGTAGAAATCCAGGTCCCAGCCCCGCTCCTCGACATAATCGAAAATCTCCGGGATATGGGCCGCCATGCCGACCCGCGCCCCGGTATCGCGGATTGTCTTCAGGTAGTCTGCCACCCGGTCGATCTTCCCTTCCAGCCAGAATTTGTCGGTCGCCGTGCCGTGGAAGTAAATCCCCTCTGCTCCGAAAGCAGCGATTACCCGGATATTGTGGTGGATGTCGTGCATCTCGCTGGCGGTCTGGGCAATGAACTGGATCTTCCGGCCCCGGCGGCGCAGCAACTCGAGGTAGTAGAGGATTCGGTGGTAATCGCCTCTGCCCTGAAAAGTGTTGATACCCACATCCAGGCAGCGCTCGAGCGTATCGACGATTTTATCCGGGGTAAAATACTCCGCCATCTCGCGGTTCATCTGTTCGCTGAAATGGCTGTTGGCTACGAAAGGATTGCCACCTACAATCAGCCGCGAAAGCCGGTGCGGCCCGAAAGGCACGCTGGGCAGGTTGTCCGCCAGTTTCTGATCGCTCATATTTATCTCCCTGTCCGTTAAACCCTCAGCCGGTCGCTTGCCGCTCAGGTCCGGTTTTCCTGAGGCGCGTACAGCGGCTCCACATGCACCGTGATATCATAAACGTTGCCCAGCTCTGCGGAGATCGCCTGCTCGACCTGGCTGGCGATCGTGTGGCCTTCCTGCACGCTGAGCGAGGGATCGACCTGGATATGCAGGTCGGCGATAATCTGCCTTCCCAGGTAACGGGCGCGGAGCTTATGCAGACCGCGCACCTGCTCATTGCCGATGGTCACCTGGCGGATGCGCTCGATGATCTGCGGATCGGGCGCGGTGTCGATGATCCGGTGCATGCCCTTGTAGGCCACATCGAAGCCGATTTTGCCGACCAGTATCGAAATGCCGATGCCGGCCACCGGGTCCAGCAGCCTAAGGGAAGGGCTTATCTGAGCCAGTCCTACCGCCACCAGAGCCACTACCGATGTCAGCGCATCGCTGCGATGGTGCCAGGCATTGGCAACCATCGCCTCGCTTTGCAATCGATTAGCCAGAACGATAGTCCTTCGGTAGAGCCATTCCTTGGAGACCACGCTGACCGCGGCGATTAGCGGCACGAGCAAAGAGGGCGCTTCCGTTATCCGTCCGGTCAGGGCTTGCGCAGAGGAGACGACCATCCAGACGGCGAAAGCCAGCAGAAGCACGCCGGTGGTGAACTCGGCGAGCGTTTCGATCTTTTTGTGGCCGTAGGGGTGATCGGCATCATAGGGCCGCGACCCGTAGAACAAGCCCAAGGCAACCACGACATCGGTCGCCAGGTCGGAGAGCGAATGGAACCCATCAGCGATCAAGGCCCGGCTGTGGCCGGTCCAGCCCACCAGGATCTTGATCAGCGAGAGAGCGATATTTATCGCCGCTCCGAGAGCGGTTATCCAAAGGCCCTGACTGGTATCGTTACTGTCCTGAGAATTAGTTTTCATTCAAGAAATGCTCCGAGCGCCCGGAAGCCCGATTAGCGTGAGAACCTGTGATTCCGACGATCGAGAGCGGCGGTTGGCCGGAACGAAGCCGCTTAAGATTTATAGCTCATTGTTCAGGCGGCAGGAACTGCCTTTAATAAAGATGCTCAAACCGCCGGTTTTCGTCAAGGGAGAGCCGGATTGCGGCTGTTGCGGCGATATTGTGTATCATTGCCGGGGCCATCTATATTGAGCGGTAAATAGGTCCAAGCCCTGATGCGGCAATTCCCTGCGTCTCTGCGCCCGGCCTGAAAATACCCGGTTTGGATAGCGTATCCCCGGCCAGGGGGGCGGCGCCTGTGCAGCCAAGCACAGGCGGGGCCGCCGGGAAAGCTCCGGCGGGCCCGCGCGCATAGTTCATGCGCGCGCCGCCCCACGCTCCGGGACGACCGACATCCTCCCGGGGCTTAAGAATGTTCGTCCCCAGCCGACAGTCTATCAACATTCCCCAGGTAAGCGGGAGCGCCATGAATCCGGTTCTGCGATCAGTCGAACGCTCTTTTGCCCTCCTGGCCCTGGCGGTTTCGGCAGTGGCCTGGCTGGCGCCGGGACCGTTTATTTTACTCAGGCCGCTCATTCCGATTCTGCTCGGGGTGATCATGTTCGCCATGGGCGCCACCCTGACCGCCGAGGATTTCCGGGGGGTGGGGAGAAAATGGCGGACTGTCCTGCTTGTTTCCGGTTTCCAGTTTTCGATTATGCCGCTGGCCGCCTTTGCCCTGGCGCTCATTTTCGGCCTCGAGAAAGAGTCCGCGGCAGGGCTGGTGCTGGTCGGGTGCTGTCCCGGCGGGACCGCTTCGAATGTCATCTGCTACCTGGCCGGAGCGGACCTGGCGCTTTCGGTCACCCTGACCCTGTTCTCGACCCTGCTGGCTCCGCTGGCCACGCCGCTGATTTTCTGGGCCCTGGCCCATCAATGGATACCGGTGCCGGTCTGGAGCCTGCTGCAATCGATACTGGCTATCGTGATTGTCCCCCTGGCCGCCGGCCTGGGTTTGCGCAGAATGGCGCCATCCCTGGTCCGGCGGATCACTCCCTACTTGCCCTCGGTTTCGATTTCCGCAATTATCGCCATTATCGCCTGTGTGCTGGCGCTAAACCGCGGCGACCTGGGCCGGCTTCCGCTGGCAGTCGCCGCCGCAGTGATACTGCATAATGCGGCCGGTTTCGCTCTAGGGTATCTGGGAGCACGCCTTTTCCGGCTGGACCGCCGGACCGCCCGCACGGCCAGTGTGGAGGTCGGGATGCAGAACAGCGGACTGGGGGTAAGTCTGGCTCTGGCCTATTTGAGCCCGCTGGCCGCTGTTCCCGGCGCCCTGTTCAGCCTGTGGCAGAACCTGGCCGGAGCGGCCCTGGCCAATTGGTGGCGGTCCAGACCGGCTTGGCAGCTTAACGAGTGAAAGAAATTTTATAGGGATATGGGGTTATTGTTTCAGGTAATTCTGGCGATATTCTTGACCGCGGAGGTACGACTGCATTCGAAAAGCAAAAGATCTCCGTTTAGCGAGGGGTAAATAAAACTAAGAACCAGATGTAGGGGCGCAGCATGCTGCGCCCGTTTAAGCTCAGGCCAGCGCTTGCTTTTTGATAGCCCGCATGCGGAAGATCCCGGCGGTGGCCGCCAACAGTACCAGGGCCAGGCAGTAAAAGATCCAGGCCATGCCGAACTGGTCGCCGATCCAGCCGCAGACCGGAGCGGCCACTGCGCCGATCCCCATGTTCAGACCGAATTTTACGCCATAGCCGGTGCTGCGGTAATTGGGAGGAGTGGCCTGGGCCAGCATCGTATTTTCCAGCGGCTGGCCGGCGAAGAAGAAGAAAAAGAAAACACACAGGCCGGCTACCAGCGGCAGGCCGGTCAACAGGACCGCGGCCAGCAGCAGCGGAGCAAATGTCGGGACCACCCGGGAGTAGATCGTGAACGGGTCGCCGCGGTCCGACCGGTGCCCGCCCCAGATTTGTCCCAGAGCGCCCAGGGTCAGGGCGAGCGAGGCGAACACTCCGCCGGTAACTATCGCCGACAGCCAGCTTATCTGGACATTGTCGCCGATAAACTTGGGCAGGTAGGTCATGATCCCGCGGTAAACGAAGCCGGTCACAATCATAATTCCATAGAGCCAGACCAGCAGCCTTTTTTGCTCGGGCCGGATCGAGCCTTTCACCTTGCGCCCCTCGGAGTCGAGCTCGTGGTGGGCGATCCGGATCGGGAATAACAAAAGCCCCAGGCCGCAGAGAAAAATTAATCCGGCCGGCACCAGGAACGCCATCCGCCAGCCGTAGCGCGCTCCAAGAAGGCCGGCCAGAAAGGGGGAGAGCGCCAGCCCCAGGTTGCCGAAAATCCCATGTATCCCCATCACCAGGCCCTGCTTCCTGACCCCCATCGAGATCAGGCCCAGCCCCGAGGGATGATACAAGCTCATGCAGAAGCCCAGCGCTCCCAGGGCCGCGGCCAGCTGCCAGGCGGTGTGGCTCAGCACGGCGAGGAACAGGCTGATCGCGGTGCCGAAAAAGAACAACAGAAGAATTTTGTAGGAATTCCAGCGATCCGAGAGCAGTCCGGCCGGAAAACTGCCCAGCCCGAGCAGGATCAGCGAGGGAAAAACAAGAACACCCGCGGCGGCTAGCGAGAGGTTGAACTGGATCAGAAGCAGGGGCAGGACCCCGGCATAGATCAGCTCGCTGACATGCATTGCCGCATGGCCCAGGCTGGTGAAAAAGATCACCCGCCGCTCGTAGGGGTAATCCCCGTCGCCGCTGTTTGGAAGACCGGGCGCCGCGCCTGCCGCCACCGCCGCGCTTTGTTTTTCGATCCGCATTTATTCCCCCGGCTCCCTCAAAATACGAACGAGGCGCCGATCCGCACCTGGAAAAGATCGGTCTTCGAGAGGATTGTTTCGTAGCGGACCTGGCCCGACTGACGGGAGATGGAGCCTTTTTTCAGATACTCCGCCTCGCCGCCCTTAAGATAGCAGAACTTGATGTCGATCAGGGCTTCGCTCAGCTCGATCAGCTTTACATCGATGTTCTTGCGCCAGACCGGGATTTTAAATCCGCCGCCGAGGCCTAAATTGTAGGTGAAGTCGCTGAAATTGGTGGATTCGGCAATCGGCTCGGAGGCGAGGGAGTGGTTTTCGATCCGGGTCTTGGTGGCGATATAAGTCAGCCCGAAAGACATTTCGCCATAGGGCCGCACTGGCCCGTAGCGCAGGCCGATCGAAAGACCGGGATCGACCATGAACATGTAGTTATCGGTGACCACATCCACGACCACATCCGGGATAGTGGTGCTGAAGGGCTCGATCCTTCTTTCCCGGCCATAGTTCAGGTAATTGATATCGCCGAAAAAGGTGACCACCACCGGGGACACCGAACCGATTCCGTAACCGATCCTCGCTCCGCCGCCCCAGGCGAATTCCACATGGTCCTTGAAATCGCTTTCCGGCCAGGCCAGCGACAATCCCGCTCCGGCCTCCAGGCGGGCCAGAGCCAGCGCCGGCAGCAATACCAGCGTAATCGCGACGGCAAGCACATTGCGCATAGTCAGCTCCTGAAATTGGTGAAAAAGAGGCCTTAAATTGCACATAATGGTTAAAATGCACAAGAGTTTTGCCGTCCGGCCTCGTTAAAGGTCCAGCCGCGGTATCACTTCCGCATCACGTTCTGGGTCAGCAGACGCCGGGTGAGCCAGCCGATGAATTTTTCGCGGTCGATATGCATGCCGATCCGGCAGTTGGGCGGCCGGCTCTCATCGACCACCGTGTAGCCCTCATCGGTAATCCGCACATTGGCCCGGCGCAGGGAGACAAACTCATCGGAAAAAGCCATAGTCACCGCCACCGGGTCGAAAAGCACCGGGTCGCGGCCCGGCGAGTCCAGCGACCAGAGGCTGTAGAGCGAGCAGATGGCGTCGGTCAGGGGGGAGTGGCGCTCGAGCAGCTCAAGGCGGCGCTCGGCGCTGAACTTGACCAGCGTGGTTACATCCAGCCCGGCCAGGGTGATCGGTACCCCCGAGGTCATGAATTTCTGCGCGGAGGGTACATCAGCCACCACGTTCCATTCGGCGCTGGGTACCGGGTCGCCGCCATAGCCGATATAGAACGAGCCGAACATCGAATAGACCTCTTTGACCAGCTTCCAGGCCTCCGGGTCCTTGTCTATCACATCCGCCAGGTTGGTCACCGGGCCGACACTGATCAAAGTCACCTGGTGCGGGTATTTGCGCAGCATCCCGATAATGAAATCCGCCGCATTCTTGCCGGCGGGCTTGAGCTTCTCGAAGCCTTCTCCCCAGAGAAGCTGGGGCGCGAGAGAACTGCCCGGCCGGGTCGGCCGGCCGACAGACACCGGGATACTCTCCATGCCGCTCTCGTACAGCATCCGGCAACTGACCCGCGCCCGCTCGGCGGTTGGCCCATCGGCCACCGTTATCCCCAGCACCTCGAATTCCTGGCTGATCTGCACCAGCGCATGGGCGAAAGCATCATCGATGTCTCCGCCGATATCGGTGTCGAAGATGATCTTTTTTCGCTCCGCAGCCTGCAGGACAGCGGTCGCGGAGAACAGCAGAAGCAGGGTTACAGTGGACAAAAATGATTTTCTTACCGGGCAGGCATTAGAGTACATGAGTGCGGCTCCTCCGGCTAAAAACGGCATCAAAGATATTTATCGAAAAACTTGACCAGCTCCGCGAACATTTCCAGGCCGAATTCGTGCGGCCCGTCAGGCCGGAAAGTTACCAGCGCCCCGGGTGCGCCGGCCCTCTCGTAAGCCGGGCTGACCTTGGCGAGCAGCTCATCCACGGCCTCTTTGGGCATGCCGACATCCTTCAGCGGCGCGCCGATAAAATAAGGCCGCGGAGCCTGGGAGGCCACCAGCTCGGCCTGGTCGAAGTGCTGAAGGATTCCGGGAATCCACCAGTACACGCCGTGATACCCGGGATTGCCGCTTTCGAGGATCACCCGCAGGCTGCCGATCCCGCCGCAGATCGGCGCGGCGGCCTTGAAGCGGCTGTCGGCGGCGGTGGTGTAAAAGGTGGTTATCCCGCCGAAAGAGAAGCCCGTGCAGCCGATCCGCTGCGGATCGACATCCGCGCGGCGGCTGAGATAGGTGAGCGCCTGGCGGATTTCATGGGCATGGACTCCCTGCTCCGTGAACCCCTCGATTATCATCGCCTTGCTCTGCTTGTCACCGGTCCACCCGCGGTCGCCCAGCCCGCGCTGGGTCATCGCCAAAGTAAGATAACCGCGGCGGGCCAGCTCTGCGGCCCAGCCGTGAAGGCGAGGGGCTTTGCCTTCGTTCTCCCGGCCGATGCTCGCATAGTCGGCGATCCCGAAGAATTCCTCGGTGTCCACGAACCGGTCGCCGTGGGTGCCGCTCAGGCAGACCACCGCCGGCAGTTTTCTCTCCCCGGTATTCAGGGGTTTGCAGACATAGGCGGGCACGGTTTCGCCGAAAATAGTCGGCCAGAGCACCTCCTGGCGCGTGAAACCGTTGAACTTTTCGATCTTGCCCTCCACCGGCTGGACATCCGGCGGGTCGGGATGAATATTAAGCACCTGGCAGAGCTCCTCGCGCAGATTGGCCGGCTCGCGGGGCGCCGACTCGGCCGCCTTGCGATAGAACTCCTGCCAGATCGGGATCGGGCCGCCGTAGACATGTTCCACCAGGCTGGTGGCCACGCTGATCCGGCCGAAAGTGCGCGACCAGTCGTACCCGCCCCGCTCATCAATCCAGGGCGCCGGCGAGCTGAGCCATTTTGCATACTCGGGATGGGCCAGCACTCCTGCCGCGGCCAGATCGGCGATATTGAACGGCTCGTCCATGGTGTAGCGGTTGGCTGTCATCAGCAGGTTCAGGTAGTCGCCCAGGGGGCTCACGCCGCGAAAGTTTCTGGCGCTGTGATAGCGGGTCTGGAACATCACGTTGTTGCCGCAGGGGATAAGTTTAAGCTCCACTCCCGAACTGAACAGGACCCGCATGGCGGCGAGGTCCTGAAGGCTGTTGTACTCTCCGCCCTGGCCCTCGGGCCAGCCCGCCCCGCCGATCCAGGCGAATACCACCCGCTCCTTGAGCGTCGGGTCGAGCAGGATAGAGCTTGCCAGGTTGGTCGCCGCGCCGAGCCCCAGGACTACCAGCTTGCTTTCGGCTTTCACCTTCGAGCGCTCGATAATGAAACGCGCCGCCTCGCTGTCCACGGGCTTGTCCATGGAGCTCAACGGTTCCCCGGCCCCTCTCACCACCGGTATCCCGCCCACGCCCGCCAGACCCAGGACCGTGTGCACCTCGAGGAAATTCTTCTCCAGGGTGCCGGGACCATTATGGACTGCCGTAATCCCCTCGATCTTGAAATATTCCGGGCAGAGGATGGCATAGGCGATAGCGTGCTGGTCATCCCTCTCGCAGGCGGCATCCGTATCGATAATCAGGCGCATGGACGCCCGCAGGGGCGACGGTCCCAGACAGAGAAGAAGGATGGTCAGCGCCAGCGAAAAAATTCCGCGGCATTGTCGAGCGCCGGCAGTTTGCATGCTGCCCCTCCTGCATTATTTTTGCATGGTTGTGTGGTACCGGGTTAGATCGCCGGACAGTCCCGGCCTACATCTCACCGAAATGCTTCCACCAGAAGTCCTCGCCGGTGGGGTAGGCTTCCACATCCTCGCGGCGGAAAGAATAGACAAAATCGCTGCAGTACTCCATCAGCACCTCATAAGCCTCGTTCAGGCTCTGCTGCATCTGGTGGGCTTTATCGGGGTCCTCGCGGTTCAGGTCGGGATGCCAGACGCGGGAAAGCTCATGGTACTTATCCCGGATCTGCCGGATCGAGGCCCGCTCGGGCAGCTCGAGAGTCCGGCGGGCCGCATCCACCTTTTCGAAAACGATCTGCCAGCGCGGCTGGTTCATCGTCAACCCATTTTATTCTCGAGATAACGCAAACACCACAAGGGGCGGACCCGTGTGTCCGCAAGTTGTTCGAGAATTTCTCAATGGTAATTGGGCGCACTCTCGGGCGCCCATACAAAAAACGCAATCTAATGGCAAGGGCTATTTAATTTCCTTGACCATGATCTTGCGGAAAAGCACCTTGCTGCCCTTGCGCCAGTTTTCTCCGGGGTGCACCTGGATACCGATCACGCCGGACTCGGGCACCACCTCTTTGCCATCCACCAGCACGCCCTGGTAGTCATTGAGCAGCTTCCCATTGGCCCAGATCTGGATCCGCGGCGGCTGGCCCTCGATCCGCACCCGCATCCGGTTGTAATCGAAGGGGTCCCAATAGGAGAAACCCGTGTAGCAGTGCTGGGCGAACCCGCCGCCGAGCGGGATATAGACCGCGCCGACCTCGCCCTCGGGCCGGTGGTCGATCGTGATTTGGTAGCTCAGGACATTCGGCTGGACCCGCAGGAAGAGGCCGGAGTCCTGGGGCCAGGTGGTCTTGACCTCGGCGTATATCTCATAGCTGGAGTAAGCTTTTTCGGTCACCAGCAGTCCGCCCTCGCCCTCCGGCCACTGGTCCCCGGCAATCGCCCCATCGATCACCTCCCACTGGCCGTTATTGTTGTACGAGGTCAGCTTGTGCCAGCCGTTCAGGGTTTTCCCATCGAAGATGTCCACGAACCCGGTCAGGTCCTCTTTGTTTTGTGCGGTTTCGGCGGCGAAAGCGGGCCCGCAGAAAATTATGGCGCTGCACACTACGGCACGGAAGAAAGCGTTCATTTCTCGACCTCCTGAAATGTCAAAGTTGAAAATCATGGAAAAGGCAAATTATTTGTGCTATGATAGCGGATAACAGCCCGCAACGCAAGTTCTCCACGACGAAAGAAGAAAAATATTTTCCCCGGAGATGGGCTGCTTCTCAGGTTCTCCCGAATAACTTAAACATGCCGGGTTACAGCCATCGCCCGGGAGTCTAATTCTGCACCGGAGGGATCGATCCATGCGTAAATTTTGTTTCGTTTTCCTGCTGGCCGCGGCCGGCCTTTTCAGTACCATCGTCCCGGCGAAAGCTTTCCTGACCGAGCTGCGCAGCCGCGGCTACAGCCTGATCCCGGCGCCGCAGAAAGTGGAGCTCGAACCGGGCGAAGTGGTGGTCGATAATTCCTGGGGGGTGGACCTGCCAGCAGGCCAGGATCAATTTATCGGCGGCTGGCTGATAGACTGGGCCAAGGAACTCCACCGGCTCGAGCTGCAAGGCACGGGCAAGGGAAGGATCGTGCTGCGGGTCGTGCCCGGCACGGTCAAGGCGACCGAAGATCCGGCGCTCAACGACCAGGGCTACAGTCTGGAGATAGCGCCGGCCCGGATCACGATTACCGGCAATGCCGCGGCGGGCCTGTTTTACGGGGTCCAGAGCCTGCTGCAACTGCTGAAAAGGAACGCGGCCGGGGAACTGACCCTGCCCGAAGGAAAGATCACGGACTGGCCCGATCTGCAATTGCGTTTTGCGCACTGGGACACCAAGCACCATCAGTTGCGGCCGGAGGCCCTGCGGCGGCTGCTGGATTGGCTGGCCTTTTTCAAGGTCAACTGCATCGGCTTCGAAATGGAGGACAAGTACGAGTACCCGAGCCATCCGGTTATTGGGGCTCCCGGGGCATACACCAAACATGAGATGCAGGACCTGACCCGTTATGCCATGCAGCGCCAGATACAGTTGGTGCCGGTGATCCAGGCCCCGGCGCATTTTTCCTACGTGCTGAAACACGAGGAGTTCGCCCATCTGCGCGCGGATGGCAATAATTATCAGGCCTGTATGTGCGATGAGGAGGCGATCCAGCTCATTTTCGACATGTACCGGGACATGATCGAGGCCACGCCGGGAGTGAAATACTTCCATGTCTCGACCGATGAGGTTTACTACGCCGGTATCTGCAGCAAATGCAAAAGGCCCTATAACGAGGAGAACCGCAGCCAGGCCTGGGTGGATTTCGCAGTGCGGGCCCACGACTGGCTGGCTGAGCGCGGGAGAAGGATGCTGGCCTGGGTCGAGTACCCGCTGCTGCCCAAAGACATTCTAAAGCTGCCCCCGGACCTGATCAACGGGGTGATGAGCACGGACCGGGAGTTTCTCGACAATGAAAAGAAAGTCGGCATCCGTCAGCTCGCCTACTCCTCGACCCAGGGCGCGGAGCTGCTGTTCCCCAACCATTTCCCGACCGGGTACCGCGGCCGGGAAGACCGGGGCCGGCTCGAGGAACATGCGCAGACCGTCAGGCGGGGCCTTGAGCTGGGGGGCAACCCGATCGGCTCTTTCGCCGCG
>Ga0156185_1188_pt2 | contig 15857 bp, 11 predicted proteins | sample RifCSPlowO2_12_FD_107838 | JGI IMG/M metagenome (GOLD analysis project Ga0156185, IMG submission 107838) | Candidatus Glassbacteria bacterium RIFCSPLOWO2_12_FULL_58_11 | reverse complement strand
CCGGCCAGGTCGTGATCACGGTGGATCATGCCGGACCATTGCTCACCCTGACCGATAAACCCGGCGGGAGTGACATGGTCATTGCCAGTCCGACTACTTTCAGCGGCACCTTGAAAGTGTCGGACCCCAGTCCGCTTGGCTGGCTGAAAACGATTATCCGGCATCCTGTAAGCGGGGTCGAGGACACTCTGTCACTGGACGCAACTGTTTCCGGCTCCTATCAGGTGAAGGTCCCTTCACCTGCTCCGGGCGACAGCCTTTATTATTATTTCGAGGCCGCGGATGCCTATGGTAATCTGTCCCGCCTGCCCGCCTCTAAAGGCAGCTACTTTAAGCTGCAAGCCCTGCCGGGGGTATTCCTCGGCGACCTGAATAATGATTTGAGGATCAACATCCTCGATCTTGTCCGTTTGCTCCAGATCATGGGCGCTTCCGGGCCGCCTCCGACGCAAAATGAGCTGAAGGCGGGAGATATGAACAGGGACGGGAGAATCGACCAGCTGGATCTGAGCTTACTCATTTCAAAAATCGGTACCGGTTATTGATGTTCCAGAAAGCCTGGCTGAAATTTTCCATTGGACTCTCTATATGCGCCTGGCTGTCCGCCTGCCAGGAGGCGAATAAGCATTCCTCGGAAAGAATCGTTTTCAATGTCGAGTCCGGGGAGAGCCATGCCGGTTTCAGTACCAGATACCTGGAACGATCTTATCTGATCCAGACCGAGGGCGATGCATTCTTCCTTACGCCCGAGCAGCAGCAAAACCCCACGCCGGAATTTACGCCGACCAACCTGACGATCCGGATCACTCTTCTCGGCGATCTTATCCCATCGCTGCTCAACCGCAACGGCTACCGGGTCAACACAACTATCGTTTTCCTCGATGGCAGCACCATTTCTATCGAGCACACCAATCAGGCCGATACGGTGACCACCGCGGCCGGGGACTCCCTATTCGCGATCCACGGAGAAGGCCTCGTCTCCAGCGGAAGCGGCATTTTCGAGAACGTGTCCGGGTTCTTTTTCGAGGAAAGCACCTTCCGCATCTCGGAACCCTCGGGAGCTGGACAGGCCGCTGGAATCCAGGTCAGGAGTATCGATTGCCGGTACGAGCTGCAGGTTGATTTTTAGGCTGGCGGTGTTATCATTGTGCTGGCCTGGATTAGGTAATCAGAGTGATTGCCAGGAGTAATTTCCAGCAGGAAATCGCTCGTGCATGATAGGAGTTCCACGGTCGCCGGCCCTTTCCAGGTCGAAGCCAAACTGAAAGTCTTTTTGACAGGCGCTGCATTCCACTGCTCCTTCAAACCGGATTTAAACGGTTGCTCGATATAAAAGAAAATTTCCTGAGGATTATTTTTTCGCCGGGGAACATGTCTCTCCGCCGCCGGTTCCCGGTACTGCCGGCAGTTTGTCTTCTGTCGGGCCTCCTGGCCGCCCAGGCCGCGGGGCAAAGCTTCTGGCGCAAAAACGACCGGAATACGTTTATCCGCAACATTCAGTTTAATTTCAATATCCCCAGCGCGCGCGCGGTCGGGCTGGGCGGGGCTTTCGTGGCGATCGCCGATGACGCCACCGCGGGGATGGCCAACCCGGCGGGCCTTACCATATTGACTATGCCGGAAGTTTCCGCGCATTTTAAGGAAAGCCGGTTCAAGCACGTGGAGTTTGCCGGTAACGAGCTGCAGCGGGACCTGCGTAAAGAATTTAAAAACGATGTCGGCAGCCAGAGCTATCTGTCGCTGGTTTATCCCCACGGGAAATTCGCCTTCTCTCTGTACCGCCAGGAGCTGATTAATTTCGAAAGCTCTTATGCCGCCCCGGGCTTCGGCTCGGTTTTCGACTATCCGCTCCTGGACCCGGACGAATTTGCCCTGGGCAACAACACCCGCAGCGATATCCAGGTCAATAACTGGGGGTTGGCTTTCGCCTACCAGCCTACCCGCTACCTCTCGCTCGGAATCTCCAACATAACCTCCACTCTCGAGTTCCGCTTTATCGAAGATTTGTTCCAGCAGCAATTCCAGAAAAACAGGCCCGACCGGATATTCAGTGTCGCCAGCAACAGCAGCGATGTCCGTTACAGCGTAAATTTCGGGCTGAAATTCGAGCCGCTGCAATTATTCAGTTTCGGAGCGGTTTACCGCAGCGGTCCGCGCTTCAACATCGTCAACTCGATCGAGGATGTCCGCGTGGATGACCTGGGACGCACCAACATCCTCAAGGCGAACCAGGGGTTGGTTTTCAAGGTGCCAGATGTTTACAGCTTCGGCGTGGCCTTGCGGCCTCTGGAAAGTCTGACCCTGTCGCTCGATATGGTCCGGGTCGAGTACTCGGATCTGATCAAAGGCCTGGACCGTAATCTCAACGAGGATGACCGGCCGGTCTCGATCCCGGATTTTCCCTACTCGAGGTGGGTTGACAGCGACGGGGTGCAGGACCTGGTTTTGGACGACAGGACCGAGCTCCATTTCGGAGTCGAATATTTTATGACGCTGGGCCGCTGGCAGATTCCGGTGCGCGCCGGCTTTTATACCGACCCCTCGCACGTGGTCCACACGACCATCGAAAGCGAAGCCCTTCAGCCTCTGTTCCCGAGGGGCCGGGATGAAATCCACGGCACGTTCGGCCTGGGATTCGTCCTGCAGAATAAAATTCAGCTTGATACGGCGGTCAATTTCTCGCGCAGCGTTTCCGAATTCCTGCTCTCCGCCGTGTTCCGCTTCTAGGCCAAACTATGCCACAAGGACTTTTAAAAATCATTCGTAAGGCCGCGCCGGTCGGGTGTCTGGCGCTGGCTCTGGCATATTCCGGCCTTCACGGCCAGGACACCTGGTATTCGGCCTATGAGCTGGCTCTGGAGAAGATTGCCGCCGGACATTGGGAGGAGGCGATCGCCCCGCTGGAGCTGGCGGTCCGGCTGAAACCCGTGCCGGAGCTAAACGCCCGCACCTATGGAGTCTGGCACCGGGACTATCTCCCCTATTTCCAGTTGGGGCTGGTCTATTACAACCTGGGCGACAATGAGAAAGCGCTGGAGAATTTCAAGCGCTCGCTGGCCGAGGGTGCAATATATAACAGTCCGGAACAGCTGGAGCTTCTCCGGAGCTACACCAACGCGATCGAGGGTAAAACTCCGTCTTCCGTCCAGCAGCGGCAGATCAACCAGAAGATCGAGTCCGAATTCAAGAACGGGCTCGAGCTGGAGGGCCGTGGCGAGATGCAGGAAGCGCTGTTGAAATTTGAAAGCGTGCTCACTTTCGATCCGCAGCACAAAGACGCGGCCGAGCACATCCGGAGGATAAAAGCCGAGATCGAACACCGGGAGAGCGAAATCCGCCGGAGAGCCGAGATCGCCGACCGGCTGGCCCACGGAAAATCTTTGCTCGAGGCGCAGAGCTATCTCGAGGCCCTGACCAACTTCCAGAAGGCCCTGGCGCTCGACCCGGATAATGCGGAGGCGCAGGCCTCGATCACTAAGGTCGAGGCGCTGCTGGAGCGGCAGGCCCGGGAGAAGGAGCGCAGGCGGCAGCGAATCGGCAATCTGCTGGCCAGAGGCAGCCGGCTGTTCCACGGCAGCGAGCTCGAGGCAGCCAAGGCCTGTTTCGACAGTGTCCTGGTGCTCGAACCAGGCAACAGCGAAGCGCTTATCGCCAGCCGGCGGGCCGGCCGACTGATCGAGGAGCGCACGCGAGCCGATATCCGGGCGAGCATGCTGGAGGAGGCGGCGCGCCTGATGGAGCACGATTCGCTGATCACCGCCCGGGACCTGCTGATCGGCGCCCGCCAGCTCGGACAAAGCCGCGATGCGGACAGCCTTTACGAGCTGCTGGAAAATTCTCTTGCGGAAAGCGAGCGCCGAAGGCGGATGCGGGACCTGCCACAGGTCCTGCTCAACCTTCCCGCGGATTCCGCGGTGCGATTCACCAAGCCGACCGCCTCGCTTTCCGGGACCGCCGCGGATGATGATGGGATCCTGCGCATCGCCATTACTCTCAACGGCCGGGAACGCGATGTCTTCCTGTTCGCCGGCAACGGACCCGCGCCGGGAAGCCAGTCATTCGAGGAAAATCTTGATTTAGCCGAAGGAGCCAACCGGATCGAGCTGGCGGTTTACGATGGAGAGCAGAATATCGCTGCAATCAGCCGCGAGGTGTTTTATTGGCCGCCTTTCTGGAAGACTCCCCTGTTTGCCGGGCTTTGTAGCGGCTTGCTCCTGCTCGGCGGCGGCGGCTACTATTACTACCGCAGAAACGCCATCCATATCCTGCTCAACCGTCTCCGGCGCCGGCCGTTCGAGCTGATCGCTCCCAATCCGTTCATTGTCGGCAACCCGATCCGCAGCCGGGAAATGTTCTTTGGCCGCGAGGATGATTTCCGCTATGTAAAAAACAAAGTGGACAACGAGAAATACGGCTCCCTGATAATCCTGTTCGGCGAACGCCGGGCTGGAAAAACCTCGGTGCTCTACCAGATTGTCGGGGGGAGACTGGGGACGAACTACCTGCCGGTATTTATCGACATGCAGGCCATGGCGGTCAACGATGACAGCGAGTTCCTCGGCCGACTGGCCGAGATCACAAGCGAGGCGCTCCGGCCCCAGCAAATCGATTTCGAGCTCTCCGTTTTCGAGGACCACTCGAAAAACCCCTACCCTCTGTTCGAAAAGTTCATCGACAAAGTCCTCGCGGCCGCTGGCGAACAAAAGCTGCTCTTGCTGGTCGATGAGTACGAGCTGATCGAGGATAAAGTCGAGGAAGGCAAGATCAAAAAGGACATTTTCCTTTTCCTGAGCGGACTGGTGGAACACAAGGCCGGACTGTTTCTGATCTTTGCCGGCAACCACCGCCTTCAGGACCGGAAAAAAAGCTACTGGGAGCCTCTACTCCAGCGCTGCGACTACCGCAATATCAGCTACCTCACGCCCAACGACACGCGCCGCCTGATCCAGGAGCCGGTGCGCGGCAAAGTCTTCTATCTCGGCTCTTCCATCCGCACGATCATGCGCCTGACCGCCGGACAGCCCTTTTATACCCAGTTGATCTGCCGCAACATTGTCGAGATGTTGAACGAGGAAAAACGGAATTCCATCTTCGATGAGGATTTTTCGGCTATCATCCGCGAAATCAATGATAACCCGCCGCCGCAGATGATCTATTTCTGGGCCGGGCTCGGCGCCCAGGAGAAATCCATACTCTCGGCCCTGGCCGAGTGCTGCCGGAGCCAGAACTATTTCACCGGCCAGGAGGATATCGCCGCGGTGATGAAAAAGTATTCGCTGTCCCTGAGCGCGGACCAGATTAAAAAAGTCTGCGAAAACATGGTCGGCCGCGAAATCCTCGAGTCGGATTCCAAGGAAGAGTACCGCTTCCGCATGGACCTGTTCCGCCTCTGGATCCGTGAAGAGCACAATCTTTTCAAGGTTTCGCAGGAGATCGAGCGCCAACTGGCGGTTTGAAACCCTTTAAAGCCCGGGGGGCTATATGAGAAGAATTAGTTTTCATTCGACTCTCGTCTTATTGTTTTGCCTTCACACGGGCGCCGCTCTTGCCCAGCGCCAGTTGAATGTCCTGGTATTCGCCGACCAGTACCGGTATGGGAAAGCGGCCTTCGAGCTGGCCCAATTTCTCGACAGCACCGCCACCCCCGGAATCCGGGCCGATTTCGCCAACACCGAGAACCTGCTCGAGCCCGCAGTCCTGAAAAATTACGCGGTCCTGGTGCTGTTCAACCACAATAATATCACGGCCATCCACGAAAAAAACATCTCTGAATTCGTCGCCGAGGGCCGCGGGCTCGTGGCCCTGCACCACGTGATCAACAAAGCCAATGGCAATCCGGAGCTGACCCGGCTGATCGGCGGCTTTTACACCCTGGAGGATAGAATGCTCGAGCACCGGGACTTTAACATCGTGCGCATCCCGGGCGTGGAGCACCCCATACTCGAAGGGATACCTGAGAAATTCAAAGTGTATGACGATCAGGATTTCAGGATGCAGTTCTATCCCGGTGAGCCGGTCAACAAGTTCCTGAGCTGCGACCTCCAGGAAAACGGCCCCCAGGAGGACTGCGGCTGGACCCGGACCGAGGGCGCGGGCCGGGTGGTTTATCTCAGTCCGGGCGACCCGGTCGAAAAAAAGCCTTTCCTGGTTAACCAGCCGCTGACAAAGCTGATTGTCAATGCCGTGCGCTGGGCCGGCGGCGAGTGATCTGGATTCGAATTGAATCGGCTTTAATTCCCGGTGCTTGCTCTGAAACCAAATACTAAGGTGACGCAGCGGAGCGGCTATTAAGTACCAGGCTCGCAATCATTAAAAGGAGTAGTAAGGAAAGGGGGCGCACTCGTGGGTGCGCCACTACGCTGGTAAATATTTGAAAGTAATAAAGTTGTAGGGGCGGACCCCTGTGTCCGCCCGATAATTGGAGTGTGCAACATTTATATATTTTTGCGATACCTCGTGGATTAGTGCGAGGCAGTTCATTAAGAGGCTATTAAATGATCTGCGCGAGCTGCAAAGCGGAAAACCCCAACAGCAACTGGTACTGCCTGAACTGCGGGGCCAGCCTCAGGGACCCGGCCGTAAAGGCCCTGCCTGCCGGCAGCGCCAGGCCGACCTCCCCTGCCGGGACCAGCCGCAGGAAAGCCGCGCCCAAAAAACCGGCCGTCAAGCCTGAAAAAATATTCGCCGGCCGGTACCGCGAGCTGGTCAAGATCGGCGATGGCGCGATGGCCTCGGTGTACCGGGCGCTGGATACCGTGCTCGATCAGACGGTCGCCCTTAAAGTCCTGCACCCGGACCTGGCCGCCAATCACGACTATATCGCCCGGTTCAAGCGCGAAATAGCTCTCGCCAGAACGATCACTCACCCTAACGTTTATCGCATTTACGACATCGGCCAGAGCGAGGATTCACACTTTATCAGCATGGAGTACGTGGAAGGCGAGGAGCTGAAAAGCATTATCCAGAGCCGGCCGCCCGGCCTCGAGGAGGGTCTGAGAATCATCCGCCAGATCTGCCTCGCCCTGAGCCAGGCCCATCGCAAGGGGATTATCCACCGCGATCTGAAGCCGCAGAATATCATGCTCGAAAAGGAAACCGGCCGCTGCGTGGTGATGGATTTCGGGATCGCTATCGGCGAGACTTCCAGCGCCATCACGCAGTCCGGGGCGTTTTTGGGCACCCCGGAGTACATATCGCCGGAGCAGGCCAATGGCCAGAATGTGGGCCAGGCGGCAGATATCTATGCGGTCGGAATAATCATGTACGAGCTCTTTACCGGCAAGCTGCCCTTCGGACCCGGCAAGCCGCTCAGCGTGGCGCTCAAGCATATCAACGAGACCCCTGTCGCGCCGCGCAAGCTGAAGCCCGAGCTGCCGCGCGAGCTGGAGGCGATCATCCTCAAGGCCATGGAGAAGGAGCCCGCCCGGCGCTACCAGAGCGCCGCGGAGCTGGCCGCGGAGCTTGGAAGACTCTCCGGCGGCATGGAATACTCCGAGGCTCTGGCGGCATTCGCCGCCGAGCGCGGACCGGGACTCCAGCTTTCCAGCCAGAATCCCTATCTCAACCGCAACATGATCCGCGACAGGCGGTTTTTCTACGGCCGTAAAAAAGAAATCGCCACGATCTATTCGCGGATCGGCGCGGGACGGCCTCAGTCGGTCTCGATTGTCGGTGAAAGGCGGATCGGCAAAAGCAGCCTGCTGCACTTTATCAACGAGTCCGGCAACCGGCTGTCTTACCTGAAAGAGTCGGCCAGCTATATTTTCATTTTCATGGATTTCCAGGAAAAGCGCCGGTCCAGCGCGCAGGAATTCTTCGTCTCGCTGTTCGAAAAGCTGAAAGAGGAAACCGCCGAGCGGATCGGATCGCTGCCTGAGCCGGGTTACGACGGGTTCAAGGAGGTCTGCGAGAGACTGGACGGCGAAAAAATGAAACTGGTGCTGCTCTTCGATGAGTTCGAGTCGATTACCAAGAACCGGAATTTCACTCCGGAATTCTTCGCCTTCCTGCGCTCGCTGGCCAACAACTACAATGTGGCCTATGTTACCAGCTCCGTGAAAAACCTGCAGGAGCTCTGCCACAACCGGGAAATCAGCGATTCTCCTTTCTTCAATATCTTTTCCAACCTCAACCTGGGTGCATTTACCGAGCAGGAGGCCCGTCTGTTTGTGGGCGAGCCCAGCCGGATCGCCGGTAATCCGCTGGAGGAGCATTTCGACTCGGTGGTCGAGCTCGCCGGATACTTCCCGTTTTATATGGCGATCGCCTGCTCAATCCTGTTCGATTTCGATTTCGAGCAGGTCCATCCGCGCAAAACCGTTTTCGAAAATATCGAGGAGCTGTTTCTGGATGAGGCCGGTATGCATTTTCAGTTCATCCTGGACAGCCTGAGCCGCGATGAAATCCGCTTCTGCAAGAAGATAATCGACCAGGAGCCGCTGGGGGATGTCGACCGGTACGCAGCCCGGAGCCTGATCCGGCGGGGCTACCTCCTCGCCGGCGAAACCGACCAGGAGCTGCGGCTTTTCTCCGGAACTTTCGCCAAGAAATTGCTGGAACATCTCCTTAAGGAAAAGATCACCTGAATCAAGGGCGGCAATTATAAATTTCCCTCCAGCGCTTCGCTACCCCCACTTTCTTCGATTCGTCCGGCTGAATTGCCGGATTCCGCGGCGTTTTTTTATTGTCTATCCGCCGGACTGCATGTTATTATTAAATTCAATTCGAGACGTATGCATCAGGGTATCGGAACCCCTTGCCATTCAATGAGTTCTATAAATGCCCAACCTTCTTGACAACCTGAGTTTCACTGTTGCTTCGCTTGTCGATATCCTGCTGGTCGCCACCTTTGTTTATTATATTCTCTACCCGCTCAAGGGCACGCGCAGCGCCCGGATCGCTTTCGGTATCATTTTTCTGATCCTGCTCTATTTCCTCTCCGACCGCTTTCAATTGCAAACCATGGCCTGGCTGCTGCAAAATTTCATGGCCTATATCATGTTCGCCATTATCGTGATTTTTCAGGCCGATATCCGTAAAGCTCTGGCTTCTTTTGGCCGGAACCCCTTTCTGGATTTCTTTCACATCCAGCAGAAAAACACCGGCTATCTTATCGAGTTGCAGCGGGCGGTCAACCTGCTCGCCCAGCGCAATATCGGCGCCCTGATCGTTATCGAGCGCGAGCTGGATCTCAAGAACCTGATCGAGACCGGCCTTCACCTGGACGCCGAGATTAAAAGCGAGCTGCTGCTGAGCATTTTCAACACCCGCAGCCCGCTGCACGATGGAGCGGTAATCCTGGCCAACGGCCGTATCCTGAGCGCCGGCGCGATTCTGCCCTTGAGCAGCCGGACCGATATTGACGAGAGCTATGGTACCCGCCACCGGGCGGCCCTGGGTTTGAGCGAGGAGTCCGATGCGGTGATCGTAGTAGTCAGCGAGGAGCACGGGAATGTCTCGGTGGCCCTGGATGGCACAATGGAAACGCTGGCCACTCCGCTGGAACTTGAAAGAAGGGTTAAACCCATGCTTGCCCGCTGAAAGGCATAATCTTACGGAAGAGCGGATCATACATGAACTTGCATAAGAACCTGCCGCTAAAATTCATCTCGCTGGTAATCGCCATTTTCCTCTGGTACATGGTCACCGGCAAGGATTACCGTTACGGGGATTTCAACATCCCCCTCGAGCTGCGCGGTCTGACCGAGAGCCTGATCCTGACCAAGACCACCGCGGATAACCAGGAGGTGAACAAGGTTACGGTGCGGATCCGGGCCACCGAAACCGTAATCAGAGCCCTGGGCGAGCGCACGATGTTCCTGCGGCTGGATATTTCCCATTTGGGGGAGGGCCATCATACGGTCCAGATCAGCGATGAGATGGTGATGGGCCGGCCGCCCGGAGCTGAGGTGGCTGAAATATTTCCGCGGGTGCTCGAGCTGGATGTCGAGCCGCTGCTGATCCGGCCTTTTGTGATGGTCAACCCGGAAATCCTGGGCAAGCCGGCCGGGGATTTTGACATTTCTCTGATCCGCTGCGATCCACCGAGTGTCAGTGTGCGCGGCCCTAAAAACCTGGTCGAAAAAATCGAAAAAATATCCACGCCGCAGGTCAATGTGGACGGCATGACCGCGACCACGATCGAGCGCTCGCTGACTCTGGTGCCGACCAACCCGCTGGTGCTGCTGGTTCCGGATAAAGTCGATCTAAGGATCGTGATCGGAGAAAAAGCCTTCTCGCGCTCTTTCCAGCAAGTGCCGGTCGAGGTCAAGAATGCGCGCTACGAGTACCGGATCAACCCCCGGCACATCTCGGTCTGGGTCACCGGCCCGCTGTCGCAGGTTGAAAAGCTGACCGAAAAGAACCTTCACCCCGTTGTCACCTTGACCGGGCAGGAGCCGGCGGCAAAAAATATCCGGCTCGATCTCCAGCTTATTTGCGCTCCGCAGGATTCTTTTCCCGGAGTCCGGCTGGAAAGATTCTCGCAAAACTACGTGGATGTCTTCCTGACTCACCGGAAACTGGAGCCTTGAAAGCGCCTTTCCATTCCGGAGCCATGCGGCGGCGCCTAATCCTGAACTTTGCGGCCTGGAGCCAGTCCTTCTTATGGCATCTCCCAAACGCTGGCGTCCGGCAACCCTGCTTCTGTTAGTCGCCGCGATCTGTTATTCGATACTGCTGTTTTTCATCGCCTCCTGGCTTCCGCTGCTGACCAAAAAAGCTGCCGCCGCGCTCACCTGGGCCGTCTACTCGCAAATAGTCAAGGGACTGGTCACTTTCCTGGCCGTGGTATTCGCCTACATCGCCTTCATCAAATGGCCCTCCCTGAAAAATAGATGGCTTTTTCTATTGAACCTGGCTCTTTTCTCCGCGGCCACCTGGCATTTCATCTCCCGTCTGGGCGACAGTGTAAACGAGTACATCCACTACCCGCAGTATGGGACGCTGGTGATTCTCTGGTACGTATTCCTGAAAAAGACGATCAATGATGGTGTCAAAATTCCACTGCGGCTCCCGGGCCGCTTCTCCGGTCCGGGAGTTCCGGCGGTGGTTGTCGCCGGCCTGCTGGGAATCTGCGAGGAGGCTTCGCAATTTCTCATCCCGCTGAGGGTTTTCGATCTTCAGGACATCCTGCTCAATTTCATGGGAATCTGGTTCGGCGTGCTGATTATCCGGCTTTTCGAGAGGAACAGTCTTTTCGGCGAGGCGCCGCGCTTTGTCCCTCGAGCGGATGTCGATAAGGGCTTAAGCGGCCGGTAAATCATGTTCTTCCCCTTCATCTCCCGGAGGTTTTATGTTAGATTCCCTGAATTCCATTCTTTCAAATCATTTCGGCCTTTTCCGGAGAGGACAAATGGCCCGAGGCCTGCTCACCCTGTTTCTTTTCTGCGCCGCGAATCTTTTCCAGGCGCGGGAGACTTATGCGATGCAAGCTGAATTCAAGTATCTTGACCTGCCGACTTTCCGTACCGGAGAAGCCGGCCCTCTGCTCGGCCGGATTGTCTTACGTATCCATTCGAATGATCTCACCCCGGTGGCTGCGCGGGCCAGCCTGAAAATTGAAGGCGGGAAAGATGTCCTGACCGGCGAAACCCGGCTGGCCTATCCGGGCCTGTTCACCGCCCTCTCCTTCCCTGTACAACTGGCTCAGCCCTCCGCCGAGGACCAGGTTTACGCGGCCATGCTGACCGTGACAATCGGCGAGGACCTGGCGCTGAGCCGGCCGGTGCAGATTTACGTGCGTGGCAGCGGGATGTTCTTCCGCACTTACCGCAGCCGGATCGATGATACGGTTTACCCCTATGCCCTTTACCTGCCGGCCGGGATGGATGCTGCGGACCGTCAATGGCCCCTGGTGGTCAGCCTTCACGGCGCATATTCGAACTACGCCAATAACCTGAAACGCCTTTTCGGGATCGGCAACCGCCCCGGCGAGCCGGACGAGCTGGCCTTTTTCTCCCTGCCGGTCTGGCCGGAGCTTCCGCCGGCCGCGGGGATCGTGGTCTGCCCCTGGGGACGGGGGACCATGAGCTATCACGGACCCGGCGCGCGGGATGTGCTGGATGTGCTCACGATCGTACGCTATTCATTCCCGGTGGACCCGGAACGGATCAGTGTCACCGGCCTCTCGATGGGCGGCAACGGCACCTGGGAGATGTCCCTGCGTTACCCCGCAATTTTTTCCGCCGCCGTGCCGGTCTGCGCTCCCAGCGATATGAGCCTGGTGGGCGGATTTACCAGGGACGTCCTGTTGAAAAACGAGGAGCGCTTCCCCTATATCGAAAAGATTATAGCCCAGAACCAGCTTTCCATCTGGGCGGCCAATGCCCGCGCCTTCCCGGTGCAGATGTACCACGGCAACGATGACCCGGTGGTGCCGGTCAGCCACTCCGAGCAAATGGTAGAGGCGCTTAAGCGCGTGGGCATCGAGGCGCCCCTGACCCGTTTCGACAATGTGGGCCATAATGCCTGGGACCCGGCTTATAAAAATGGAGAGACTCTGAGAAGGCTTTTTACCGCGCGCCGGGAAAAGCCGCAGAAAGACATCTATTTTACTACCTGCCGTTACGAGAACGCCCGCTACGACTGGCTGGAAATCGAGCGCTTCGAACACTACGGCGATTTCGCCACTATCGAGGCGCGCTGGGAGCCGAAAACCGCCGCAGTCAGCCTGACAACCGGGAATGTCGCCCTGCTGAAGTTATACCCTGCCGAGCTGAGCGGGCTAAAAGCTGGAGACAAGCTGACAGTCAGCAGCGGGAAATCCCGCTTGAGCCTTCAGGTGCCGCAAGAGGGCCCGCTGCGGATAGCGCTCACGAACGGGAAGCTGACGAAAGCTACGGATAAGACCTCAGACTCGCGGACGATCAAGAAAAAAGGGCTGGAAGGCCCGATCTACGAGGCGCTCTCGGATCGTGTCCTGCTGGTTTACGGTACCGGACCTGAGGGCGAATCCACCCTGCGCCAGCTTATCCGTTTCAGCGATTGGGGCGAGTTGCCGGATGTCCATTTCCAGATCCGGCCGGACAGCCTGGTGACCGAAAACGACATGCTGGAAAGCCACCTGGTGCTGTTCGGCGATGAGCGGAGTAACAAGCTGATCGGCAGGATGAACAGCCTCTGTCCCGTACGCTTTGAGGGCGAGCGGGTGGTCGCCGGCAAGAACAGTTACGCCCGGGATGAGGTAGCTTTCAAGTGTATCTTCCCGAACCCGCTGAGCCCCAACCGGCTGGTGCTGTTGAACTACGCCGAGGAATGGAACTATACGAGCAACTGGTCGTTCAACGGCGTGTTCAAGCTGCTGCCCGACTACCTGATCTACCGTAAAGGGGCTGACAAGCCGTTCGGTTCCGAGGTCCTCGCGGCCGGATTTTTCGATGAGCGCTGGCAGTGGTAAGGCGGAGGTAATGCAAGGAATCAGCCTGCTTTTTTACCCCAAAATCCGAACCGCGGACAGCACCTGGCGCAGCCTCAGCCGGGGCAGACTGATTCCACTGCTCCTGCTCACCGCCCTATTCTGGGCGGCGACCTATGCGATCTTTTACCGCATGCTGGTCTATTTCCGCTCGACCGAGGATATCGGGGTCCTCCTGACCGTCAAGCTGGTTTCGATGACCCTGGTCTCTTTCCTGCTGGTCCTGGTGGTCAGTAACCTGATTTGCGCCTTCAACACCTTTTTTTTCAGCGAAGACCTCTACCTGCTGATCTCCAGCCCGGTTTCGCTGCACGACATTTACCTGGCCCGTTTCGTGGAAACTTTCCTTCACGCGAGCTGGATGGTTTTCCTGATGGCGGTGCCGATATTTGCCGCTCTGGGAAAGGTTTTCGGAGCGGGCTGGCAGTTTTACCTTAGCCTGCCCCTGGTGATGCTGCCCCTGGCGCTGGTTCCGACCGCGGCCGGAATCGCGTTCGCCCTGCTGCTGGTCAATATTTTCGTAGCCCGCAAGACCCGGGACATCCTCTCCTTTTTGTCGGTGGCGCTGATCGCCGGAATAATCATCGCCTTCCGTTTCCTCAACCCGGAAAAAGTGCTGCTGGGCCACGAAATGTCGAGCGTGGTCTCCTTTTTCTCGGTCCTGCGCAGTCCGGACAGTCCTCTCTCCCCGCACTACTGGGCCAGCCAGGTGCTGCTCGATATCCTGGGCCTGCGCCAGGGGGACAGCCTCTTTTTCCTGCTGATGCTTTTTGCCGCGGGTCTCGGGCTGCTGAGCCTGGGCTACTACCTGGCGGTTTTTCTCTACCCGCGCGGGTTCAGCCGGGCGCAGGAATCCGACACAAAAAGAATCGCCGGCTCCGGTCTCCTCGATAGGCTGCTGCGGATATACTTAAAGCCCCTGCCCCAGGCCGGAAGGGAGCTGGTGCTCAAGGATCTCAAAGCTTTCGCGCGGGACAAAAGCCAATGGTCGCAGCTTTTCCTGCTCGGCGGAATGATCGTGGTCTACCTCTACAACTTTTCCGTGCTCCCGCTCGACCGCACCCCGGTGCCGCGATTTTTCCTGGAGATCATCCTCAACTTTCTCAACCTGGGCCTGGCCGGCTTCGTGATCGCCAGTATCTCCACCCGCTTCGTCTTTCCGGGCGTGAGCCTCGAGGGCCAGAGCTTCTGGCTGCTGCGCAGCTCGCCGGTCTCGATGAAAAGCTTCCTCTGGTCGAAGATGTTCGTGCTCGCCCTGCCGCTGGTGATCCTGGGGCAGTTCCTCATCTTTGTCAGCAGCCGGATCCTGAATGCGGATCCGTCGATTACCGGCCTGGCCTGTGTGGTGGTTTTTACGCTTACATTCGCCCTGGTCGGGCTGGGTACGGGGATGGGAGCGCTTTTCCCGCGTTTCGATGTCGAAAACCCGGCCCAGATCCCCACCGGGTTCGGCGGTATCATTTACATGATCTCCTCCCTGGCCCTGATCGGCGTAACCCTGCTGCTGCTGGCCCGGCCGGTACAATTATTACTCAGGGCGCGATTCCGGGATATCCCTATCTCCAGCGGACAATGGATAGAAATAATCGCGATCTGCGCTTTTATAGCGCTCTTTCATTTCCTGATCGTGCGTTTTTCCCTAAGCCGGGGCTGCCGCGCCCTCGAGAAGCTGGAATTATGAGAGGACCGGAATACAAATGAGCGGACTAACCGACATGCTGGCTGTCCTGAACGGCGAGCGTCCCGAGCGTTTCCCGTACACGCCGATGGGCCATTGGAACCGTCACGCCTGCCGCAAGCTCCTCCCCCCGGATTGTTTCGATGACAATCTCTACTGCCTGCCGGAAAACTGTTATCCGCCTGAGACGCGCGATGATACGAGCCGGACCGTGGCCCTGAATTATGCCCGGCACCTGGGGGTCTCCAGCCTGGGCTGCGGCAAGGGCGGGGCGCTGCCTTTCGGCCACGGCGGGCCAGGCGAGATCATCGGCTCTCTGGAAAAGCGGGATGGCGACAGCGAGATTTTCCGCTTCGAGGGCGGTAGCCGCAGGCTCTACCGTTTCAACCCCTATTCCGTGCAGTACGGCCTGACTTTCCCGATTGAGAAGCCGGGCGACCTCGATTCACTCGAGCTGCCGGACCCGCTCGATCCGGCTCGCTGGGTCGATATCTCGCCGGATGCGGAAAGATTCACCGCGGCCGGGGTAATGCCGGCGGGCAAAATCATGGGCTTTTTCAGCGGGTTGCACAACAATTTTATCGATTTTGAAAAGCTGATGCTGAGCTTTTTCGATGACCCCGGCTTTGTCCGGCGCCTTACCGCCCGCCTGGCGGAGTGGAGCCTGGCCTGCGCGGAACAAATGTTAAAGCGCGGAGTCCGGCTGATCGAAATCTGCGATGACCTGGGCACGCCCGAGGGCATGCTTATCTCCCCCCAAATGTT
>Ga0156185_1092_pt3 | contig 15924 bp, 15 predicted proteins | sample RifCSPlowO2_12_FD_107838 | JGI IMG/M metagenome (GOLD analysis project Ga0156185, IMG submission 107838) | Candidatus Glassbacteria bacterium RIFCSPLOWO2_12_FULL_58_11 | reverse complement strand
ATGCGCACAGTCCAAAGGTAGCTGCTGATGTTCCAGCCATGCCTGCAGCCGCCGCGCGTTTTGCCGTTGGTCAATGCCCCGGCCCGGACAATCACCCACTCCACTTCACTCTCCGCGATCAGCCTTTCCTGCCGGGTTTTATCCCAGAAGTAAAAAGGCAGGATCAGTGGAATGACAAAGAAAGTATAATACAGTCCCATGTGGCCGGCGCTGTCTCCGAGGCCGAGAGAGGTCAGGCAGATGATGCGCGGGACACTGTTCGCCTGCATAGCCCGCAGGATATTCCGCGTGCCCTCGGACAGGATACGGGTCGGATAGAGAAACTGCTTGTGGCCCAGGGCGGAGAGCACCGCCTGTTGGCCGCGCATCGCGGCCTCGACCGAGGCGTAATCGAACACATCTCCCTGGATAATTATCAGGTTTGGATGGCTTAACTTGAGCCGCGATGGATCCCGCGCCAGCGCGGTCACCGCAAGGCCAAGCTCCAAAGCCTGGGAGACCAGCTGGCGGCCGGTTCCGCCGGTCGCCCCCACGACCAGGACCCGCGACAGAGACTGGACCGGGGTCCCATCCGGCTGAGCGGTCCGCGAGCGGAAGCCTGCGCGCGCCAGAGCGGCCGAGAGGGCCAGCGCATACAAGATGAACAAAAAGAGAAGAGTCATTTCAGAGCCGATCGAGTCGCAAGAGAGCGCAAGGGAAAATAATATCTATATCAACTGAGGAATCCTGATAGCAGATGGCGGTTCCTATATTTTTTGGAGGGAGTCAAGAGGCCACTGCCACCTCTAAAGCTGAGATTGTTCCAGCTTCCGCTGAATTATCTTCTTATGTCTCTATTTAAATCTATTCTCATTAATCTTTATCGGTTTCAGGAATTCCCAAACCTTTACAAATCTTTCTGGCGAGCTTATCTGGTATTTCAGTATGCCGAGGGATGGTTTCCACAGCGCCGGTCGATGGATTCATCCAAAGCGAGTGGGAGCCACCCTCTCTTTTCAAATAGCAACTGTACCGGCGCAAGTGGCGTAAAAGAGCTTGTCTTTTCATGAGATGGAAACGGTTTCGCGGATAGCGTCTTCCGGCAGTCCACGCAGGGCATCCTGCCGCCGGTCCGCCAGAATCAATGAAATAGCCTCGGCTAAACTGGATTTGCATTCCGCTATGGTTTTGCCTTGACCATTTGCTCCTGGAACTTCAGGGCAATGCGCAATGAACCATTCCCCGTCTTTTTCAATAATTGCCGTAAACTCATTATGCATATCGCTCCTCCCGGATTGTCCCGTAGATCCAAGCGAAACAGGATTATTTCAATTTCCAGTTATTGATTCCCTGCTTGTCGCTAATCTCCATTAGAATACGGTGGAGTTGGTCGAAAAGCAAGCGTGCATGGTAACTCAAAGTTTTCACATCTCATCAGCCGGCTTGTCTCTCCTACTCCCTTCCGTTGCGCATAAAAAAATCCCAGACCAGCTCGAATATCCCCTCCACGCTCTCGGGCAGATGGTGGCCACCACGGGGGATTCGAAACAGCAAGACTTCCCGTGAGTCCCGGCAGCCGCCGTAACGCTGGGCGGTGATATCCTCGCGGCCCAGGTCGAGCACCTCCGGCTGCCTGCCGCACCCGTCATGCCCGGCCCAGATTGCCGCGGCATCGGCTGCCCCCTCGTAACGGTAGCCGGAATCGCTTATCCCGCCGCGGAACGGGATCACGCCGTCCTGCTCCCCGTGGATCAGCAGCACCGAGGGCCGGGGCATCCGCGGGTCGAAAACCGGGTTTTCGTAAAAAGAACCGGAGATTGCCGCAAGCGCCGCGAATTTGTCCGAGTAGCGCCCGAGCTTGTTGCAGAAGATCCCGCCCAGGGACCAGCCCAGCGCGAATATTTTTGCCGGGTCGAGCTCAGTCCGGCGGCCCAGCCATTCGAGAACAGCCTCGGTGAACCCCACATCATCCACTCTCTTGCCTCTATCGACCGGTTCCCAGGCATGCAGGACACCCTGAGGGTAAATTCCGATAAATTCCGCCCTCCCGGACAGGTCTTTCAGAAATCCCGGCCAGTCATCGTTGGTGCGCCCGGCGCCGTGGAAGGCGAAGACCACCGGATAAGCCGTGCCCGGTTTGTAGTTTTTTGGTATTTGGACAATAAATTCGCGAGGGTAATTGTCATGCGGGAAACTAAGCCGCGCGAAACCTGGCCGGGGCGTCCAGTCGCGGGCGGGGACTGTTTTCCGGCCCGGACCCGCGGAACATCCCGGGACAGCGGCTCCGGCAAGCAGCAGGGCGAGCAGGATCGACAGTTTTATATTCATTTGCATGGGGTTTATGCCGGGAAGAGAGAGGTGCCGGACTGATTTTGAATGTGGGCTGGACTTCTGAAGAATAACAATTTCCTCTGTTACAGGAAGTCTTACAGATCCACCCGCTCGACCTCCAGTTTTTTCGCGTCCAGCAGACGGGCCGCATTGAGGCTGAGCGTCACCGGGTCGCCGGTGCAGAGAAACTCCCGCTTCCCGGCTTCTTCCTGCGGCATGCCGTTTTCCGTCATCAGCCGCAGCACCTGTTCGGCCACGGCCCGGCTCGGCTCGAGGATAGTCGCCTTGGGCCCCAGGGCCTCCTGCAACAGCTCCCGCAGGAAAACATAGTGCGTGCAGCCGAGCACCACCTTGGCTCCCTCGGAAATGTCCCCCACCGCCTCCCGGACAGTCCGGGCCACCTCACGGGCCACCGCGGGTTCGCGGAAGCTGCCATCCTCCACTACCCGGGCCAACAGCGCCAGGCAGACCGCTTTCACTTTCCGCCCAGCCCCGAATTTTTCCACCAGGGCCGCGTATTTTTCCCCGGAGGCGGTATTCTCAGTCAGGAGCACATAGATCGGCTCATCCGGCGCGGCCAGCTCCGCGGCCACCTTGACCGGCGGCTCCACACCCACAAAGGGTATGTCGAAACGCTCGCGCAGGTGGGCGATAGCGACCACGGTCGCTGTGTTGCAGGCCACGACAATCAGGCCGGCGCCGCGGGCGATGAGGGCCCGGGCGATTTTTTCGGTTCTGTCTTTCAGGAATTGCGGCGGCCGGGGACCGTAGGGAAAGGCCCCGTTGTCCGCCAGATACAGGAGGTCCGTATCGGGCAGCCGCAAGTCCAGCTCGCGCCAGACCGCCAGGCCGCCCAGGCCGGAATCGAAAATCCCGATCATTTGGTTGTGGAACTCAATTTTGCGGAGAATTCCGCCAGGGAGCCGAGCGCTTTCTCGAGACAGGTGCGAACGCCTGTCTCGGCGGCGGATACCGATGCCTCCGCGGTTTGCGGCAGGCTGATCGGCGAGGATGAGGAGACCTCGTCCCACCACAGGCGCTCATTGGTCCGTGATTTCTCGAGGCTGAACTCCAGGTCCACCCGGACTGCGGGTCCCTGCGGCCCGGTCTCCTCCTCGAAACGGATGATCCGTCCGTTCAGGACCAGGTCCACCCGGCTCAGCGTGGGCATGCGCAAGACCTCGGCGAACAGGCCGCTCCGGCGCAGGTAATCGACGGTTACCTCGGAGAGCATTCTCTGCGGCGGGACCCCCCAGCGGCGGTAATAGTCCGGGGCGATCTCGTAGGGACTCTTGCGGTAGAGCATGTTGTCGCGGGCATAAATTCCCTCGGCCTCGAACTGCGGCACGCCGACAGTCAGATTCACCTGCTGGGCGCTGCCGGAGCCCTGGGGAGCGATCCGGCCAAGCATGTAGTAGCGGGTCTCTGGAACAGAGGCGCAGGCGACAAACAGGCTTAAAGCCAGCAGGCCGGAAATATAAGCCGAGGTGCAGGTTTTTAGGGGTTTCATCGCGCCGCTCTCCACCGGCAAACCGGCCGGGAGTTGGTAATAGTTTGAGAACGTAAGGAAAGGACTCAGGCCTGTTTTTTCTGGGCCCGGCCTTTGAGCATCTCCAGCGGTTTCTCCTTCTGCTCCACTACTTTTCGCGTGATAACCACCTCTTCGACGTCCTTGCGCGAGGGCACCTCGAACATCAGGTCGAGCATGATTTCCTCGAGCACCGCCCGCAGGCCCCGCGCCCCGCTGCCCCGCTTGATCGAGATATCCGCGATCGCCTCGAGCGCCTCCTCCTCGATCTTGAGCTCTACACCCTCCAGCTCGAATATCTTCTGGAACTGCCGGACCAGCGCGTTTTTCGGCTCGACCAGGATCCGGATCAGCGCGTCGCGGTCCAGGTCGCAGAGCGAGGTGACCACCGGCAGACGGCCCACCAGCTCGGGGATCAGGCCGTAGTTGATCAAATCCTCGGGTTCCGCCTGCTTGAAGATGTCGTACTTTTCGATCTGCTTTTCCCGGGTCTGCTTGAGCTTGCTGCCGAACCCGATGGTCTGCTGGCCGGTCCGGCGCTGGATGATTTTTTCCAGCCCCTCGAAAGCCCCGCCGCAGATAAACAGGATATGCCGGGTATTGATCTGGATGTATTCCTGCTGGGGATGTTTCCTGCCGCCCTGGGGCGGCACCGAGGCGACAGTGCCCTCGAGGATTTTCAGGAGCGCCTGCTGCACGCCCTCGCCGCTGACATCCCGGGTGATCGAGGGATTGTCGCTCTTGCGGCTGATCTTGTCCAGCTCATCGATATAGACAATGCCCTGTTCCGCCTCGCGCACATTGTAGTCGGAGGCCTGGAGCAGGCGGACCAGGATGTTTTCCACATCCTCCCCGACATAGCCGGCCTCGGTGAGCGTAGTGGCATCGGCGATCGCGAACGGCACGTTGAGCAGGCGGGCCAGGGTTTGCGCCAGGAGGGTCTTGCCCACTCCGGTGGGGCCGATCAGCAGGATATTGCTCTTCTCGATCTCCACCTCATCGGTGCCTACTTCGTGCCCGGTGCGCTTGTAGTGGTTGTAGACCGATACCGAGAGGGTTTTCTTGGCTTTTTCCTGGCCGATCACGTACTCGTCCAGGAAATTCTTGATCTCGCGGGGCACCAGCATTTTGCGCGGGCTGTCCTGGGCCCGGCGCGACTCGTCCTCGACCAGAATCTCATTGCAGAGCCGAATGCACTCATCACAGATGAAAACATTCGGGCCGGAAATCAGTTTACGGACCTGCTTCTGGCTCTTGCCGCAGAACGAACAGAACAGACCGCCTTTCACCGGACCGTTGCGACCTTTCATCTTCAGCTCGCGGATAATGGTCTAAAGCAGCGCCGTGAAAATATTTTCAACGGCAGCGAGAAAGGGATATTCCGTTTTCCCGTCCGCCAGGGGACATCCAACAGACTTCCAGCTCACCCCCGGCCGCGGAATCCGCGGGATGCGGGAATACTTCGGCGCATTTCCGGACAACGCTAAAACTCAGTGATGCTCGATAATATCATCCACCAGGCCGTACTGCTTGGCCTCCTCGGCGGACATGAAATAATTGCGGTCCGTATCCTTTTCGATTTTCTTCAGGTCCTGGCCGGTATTGCCGGCGAGAATCTGGTTCAGGAGCTTCTTGGTTTTCAGGATCTCCTGGGTGTAGATCTCAAGATCCGAGGCCTGCCCCTGGGTCCCCCCCAGCGGCTGGTGGATCATGATCCTAGCATGCGGCAGGCAGTAGCGCTTGCCTTTGGCCCCGCCCGAAAGCAGGAACGCGGCCATACTTGCCGCCTGGCCCACGCACATCGTGCTCACATCGGGCTTGATGAATTGCATCGTATCGTAGATCGCCAGGCCGCTGGAAACCACACCGCCGGGGCTGTTGATATAGACGAAGATTTCTTTTTCCGGCTCCTGCGCCTCGAGGAACAGCAATTGGGCGATCACCAGGTTCGCCACCTGATCGTCTATCGGCGTCCCGATAAATATAATACGGTCCTTGAGCAGCCGTGAATAGATATCGTAAGCCCGCTCGATCGCGCCGCTCTTTTCGATTACCATTGGGATCAAAGTCATGCCTGGCTCCTTAAAGCTTAATCATCGACCTGTTCTATTTCGTTGTTCTCCAGCAGGAAGCGTACCACTTTATCCACCGTAATCAGCGAATGGAGGTGGGCCAGGGCATCCTTGGAGCGGAAGTCCTTCTGGATTTCCTCGAGCGGCTTGCCGAGCTGCGCGGCGTACTTTTCGATCCTGGTCCGGACATCCTCATCGGTTACCGTTATCCCCTCTTTCCGGGCGATCTCCAGGATGATATATTCCCGCTTGACCGCATACTCGGCTGAGGGGCGGATGATTTTGGCCGCTTCCACCTCATCGAGCTGACGGCCCTCGCGCTTGATATTTTCGATCTGTTGCCGGATGGTGGAATCGACCAGCGAGCCGGGTACCTCGAACGGATTGGCCTCGATGATCTCCCGGAAGAGGTCCTCCTCGGCCTGATGGCCGGCGTTGTGCTCGATTTCGTGCTCCATGCTCTCGCGGATCAGCTTGCGCAGCCCTTCCATGTCCTGGGTGTGGCTGACCTGCCTGGCGAAATGGTCATCCAGCTCGGGCAGGGATTTCTGCCGCACGCCTTTGACATCCACCAGGTAAACCACCTTGCGGCCCTTGAGTGTCTCATCCGGGTAGTCCGCCGGGAAATCGATCTCGATCCGCTGTCCCAGTCCCTCGCCCAGCCCCACCAGCGCGTGGCTGAACAGGGCCAGCTCATCCGGGTGTCCCGCCATGACCAGCTGGTTGGTGCGCCGGCCGTCCGGGCTGCTCTTGCCCTCCTCGTCCAGCACGCTGAAATCCAGCAGCAGGTAGTCGCCCTTGTCCGCCGCGCCGGTCTTGGGAATAAAATGCGCCCGCTGTTCGCGAAAGTTCTGGATTGCCCGCTCCACATCTTCCCCGGTCAGCTTGCGCACTTTTTTCTCCACCCGGAATTTCTTGTAACGCTCGAGCTTGATCTCCGGAGAGACATCGAAACGGGCCTGGAAAGTGAGCTGATCGTCCTCGGCCAGGTCCAGTTTTTCGACCAGCGGACGGCTCAGCGGAGCGATTTTTTCCTTTTCCAGCGCCTGCCGGAAGCCGTCCGAGACGACTTGCTGGAACAGCTCCTCCCGGATCGAGTCCGCATAGGTCGAGGCGACCAGCTTGCGCGGGGCCTTTCCGGGCCGGAACCCCTTGATTTTCGCCTCTTTCCTGAACTCGCTGATCACTTTCTCCCGCTGCGACTTGACTGAATCGGCGGCCACGGTCACATTGATCGTCCGCTCGCAGGGGCCGCTCTCGGAGATTTCGACTTTCAGTAAGGAATCACTCATCCACGTCTCTCTATTCATTATTAAATGCGCCCGGTGTGCCTTGCCCCGGGCTGCGAAAGTGGTGCGAAAGGGGGGACTCGAACCCCCACGGGTCGCCCCACAGGATCCTAAGTCCTGCGCGTCTGCCAGTTTCGCCACTTTCGCGGTATTTTGAATTGTCTTTGCCTTTAACCAAATGAAGATACCAGTTTATAGGTTGAGTGTCAAGCGCAAATGTAGATTGGCCGGTCTGCCGGAGCCGTACGCAACGGTCCCGCAAAGGGTCAGGCTGCAATAGTTCTGCAGCGGTAAAGTAGTTGTCAGGCGCAGCGATTGATTTTGTGCGTGCGGGGCGGTTCTCTTATCCGGAGGGAAACCGGGTTCCGGTGGAAAAATTGCCATAGACAGACTGATGGCAGGCCGGGCTGATGCAAAAAAGCGGCCGGGGTCAATGCGGACCTGGCCTAATGCGACTGGCGGCGGCTCGCTCTGTCCAGCCGCGCCAGGCTGATCGGGTCTGCTGGAGGCCGGAGCAGTTGAGTGGCCCGGTTTTATTCGGCGCTGCTGGCCAGCTTGTGGAATTCATGCTGAAGCTGAATCAGATCATCCACGAGCTGGATAACTTTTCGGGAAAGCTTTTCCGGAAGTCCTAGCGCCCCGCCCAGGCGATCCAGGGCCAGCCATTCCACCTGATCGACCACCTTGTCCTGGCGGAACATCAGGTAGGCATCCCGGAACAGGCAGACCCGGAAAGCGGGGTCCTTGATCCGGGCGACCAGGTTCCCGAAGGCATTAGACTGGTCCGCGGCGATCTGCAGGGCTTTTTGCACGATTTTCGTGTTCACTCCCAGAGAGGATATCAGGTAGGTTTCGAATTTCTTCTCCTCCATAGTCACGCCGTGTATCCGGGCGACCTCATGAAGGACTGCGATATAATCTATAAGCTCCTCCTCGGTCAGTTCGCGGGCGGGCTCGAGGATGAAATTGGGCGTCAGAATCAACAGGTCCGAAACGCGAGTCATGGGCTCCTCCGGAGTTCAATCTCCGATGTAAAGAGACAGGGGTTTAATATGATTTCCTAGCCGGCAGGCTACGGTTCCGCGGCTCAAGCCGCTGAAGCGGGCCGAAGGACTTAAGCGCCGGTATGCGGTCCGGCGGCCGGAGAGAATATACCGCCGCCTATGAGTTTCGTCACCTGTTTTCTTTAATTCTTACCTCAGCTCCAGCAATTTCTCCACCAGCCGGTCATGCCAAAGTTCCAGGATCAGTTCGTCCTTGGCGCGTTCCCAGAAGTCATTCAGCGTGCTGGAGCCGCCTTTGCCGCGCTCCTGGGCGATTTCCGTGAAAAGGCCGGAGAGAAAGCCCGAAATATCGATATTCTTCTCACGGGCAGTCTGCTTGAGCGTCTCGATCAGGCGGCGCTCATCCCAGGCCTCACGCAGCCCCTCCATGAATGGCGCCGGGATTACCTCGAAGGGGGTGTTCCAGGCATACATCCAGTTCTCGCCGTCCAGGGTGTCGAAACGGTTACCCCAGTTATAGGCCCAGACCAGCGAGCCACGGCTGTCGTGGCCGGCAAAATAGAAGCCGAAAGTATAGCGGGCCACCGCCGGCAGGCTCTTGTCGGTGGTGCCGGAATACTGCCAGAGGATCTTCCCGCCGGCCCGGACCTCATCCGGCAGGCCCCAGTTCTCGGCCACGGCATTGGTGCAGAAAACATCCACATCCGGCAGGAAATCGATCCCGCCATAGTAGTGGTGGATCGAGCCGTAGATCTGCGCCTCGGGAAATCCCTGGCGGATCAGGTCCACCTGCTCCTTGAACTGCGACTTGATGAAATAGAGCATGCCGAGGTCCGAGGTGTACTGGTGCCACTTGGCCGGCTCATCGAAAGGCGTGAGCACGACATTGGGCCAGCCTTTTTCCAGAGCGTGGGCCCGGAAGCGCCGGCACCATTCGACTATCAGCGGAGCAACCTGCGGCGGCACATGGCCGGGGTCTTTGAACGAAAGCTCGCGCCAGCCCCGGTCATCCAGGCCGAGCATGGCCTCGGCGAGCGTACGCGGCAGGTGCATGGTCCGCGGGAATCCATAAGGGTTGCCGCCCAGGAAATAGACCTGGTCGCTGATCCCCTGTCTTTTGGCGGCGGCCATCCAGTTGTCCATGACCCGCCAGTCCAGGGCAAAACTGTCCCCGCTCCTGCTCAGTTCCGGCCGCACCCCGGCGTACCAGATATTGATCATGTTGTGGTTGTATTCGTGAAGGAATTTCAGCTCGAACTCGGGCAGCAGCCCGGTAGTGCAGCCGCCGAGCTTGAGGCCGGCCTCCTCCATGGTCAGCAGCCGCGCGGGGAGAATCTCGACCTCCAGAGGCAGGCTGACCTCAGCGGTCCCCTCGGCCTGAAGCCTGATCCGCGTGGCGTACTTGCCCGGTTTGGCGGAAGCCTCCGCAGTGCCGAGAACCAGGTACACCAGGTGGCTCCTGCCGGCAGGCACCTCAAACGGATAGGCCGGCCAGAGGCGCTGCGGGAAAGGCTCGACAAAATAGTTCGGCAGGTGGATCGCCCGGACTTTCGAGTACTCGGCCACCCGTACGGTTACCGAGGCGACAGTCTTTCCGGCATTGTCCCTGAGCGGCTCGGCACTTATCCTGACATTCTTCAAGTCCCGGCTATTGGCGTAAACTCCGAGCTGCACGGTTTCCAGCTCATTGCGGAACATCCGGGCTTTGAGCGTGGCGCCGGCCTCCCCGGCCTGGGGCGCGCTGATCGGCAGCACCAGGTCCATCCAGTTGCGGGAGAAAGGCACCAGGGGCGCGGACGCCCAATCCCCGGGCAGAACCGGGCTCTGGGCCAGCTTGAGATAGCTCGGGTCCACATCCGCCCGTTGCTGGACCCGGGCCACCCAGGCGCGGGTTTCGGCATTGTAGCGGGCTTCCTCATCGGGCAGGGGAGCTGTCAGCTTGAAAGCGCGAACCTGCAGCTCTCCGCTGTCGGAGATCAGGCGGAAGCGCAGGGTTTTTTCGGGCTGCTGGAGAAAGATGAAATCCGCTGGGGCGGGCACCCGGGCCTTTTTCCAAGTGCCGTCTGCCGTACCGCCGAACCGGTGCAGCTCGCTCCAGGGGTTATCGGTGCCCAGGCCGCTGTAAACTTCCGCGCGTACCGGCCGGCTCAGGTTGTCCAGGTATTCCAGTTCGAGAACCACCATACTGCCGGGGGCGGGCCGGTCGCCCGGCCACCAGGCCGGCGCCTCGAGCACGGCCCGCGCGCTCTGGGCCGTGGCCCAGACGCCCTCGCGCTTCTGCCAGCCGGAACCCGGTGTCACCTCCGCAGGCAGCTTGAGCCCGGCGGGAGCCGTGAATTCGGCCGCGGGCAGCCCAGCCGGGAAAAGAACAAGAAATATGAGCAGGTCAATCTTGAGGATAAATCGCATGGCAGAAGTTCCTCCCTGGAGGCAATGGACAGCGGGTAAAATGATAATTTATTGGTGGAATAATTTTATCATCAACGAAACCGCATCGAGAATATTCGCCCGGCTGTCACTGTTGAAGTCCAGGCAGGGGTCGCTGCCGCCCGAGAGCATCGCGCGCACCATTTCGAGCACATCGGCGGCGCCCAGCGCTCCATCTCCGTCGAAATCCCCGCGCGGCTCCTGGAGGCAGCCCGGCGGCTCATTAAGCAGGATAGCCGCAGAGATGGCGGGCAGCACCACCGAGCTGACCGGTGTATATTTCAAGCCCACATGCTCGGTCCCATCATCCTCCATCCAGTAACGCGAGGTTGTCCCGTCATCCTCGGCCAGATAGTATGTGCCTCCCAGGGAGGCGGTCCGGCTCTGGTCGGCCATGTTGAGCAAGACAAAACCTTTCTCGAAGTTGCGGCGGAAGATTCCTCCGGGCGCAAGCAGTTGCGCCAGATTGCTCCACTCCTGGGTATAGGCCCCCAGATCGATCTCGAATTCAGGGTACCAGAGCAGCCGTCCGCTCATCCCCAGGGATTCCTCATCCGGACCGTACATCGAGAGGTACATCCGGCCGTGATTGGTCAGCAGGTAGGTCCCGGCCAGCCACATCCGCTTCTGGGCCTCGGTCAGGCTCGGGTTCATGTCGATACCGGAGCCGAAATAACCCTCGCCATGGAGAAAACAGCCCTTTTTCTGGATGGCCACGGCCAGGTTCATCGCCAGGGTGGCGTCGCTGACACTGGCCCAGTCGCCCCAGCTCTCCATCATCGCCCCGTGCAAGTAATCGCCTTTTACATAGTGCGTTCCGGCGTTGTTGTCCCAGGTGGTCTGAAGGTTATCGATATTGGGGAAGAAATAGAAGCCCGCGGAATCGAGCCGCGCAAAGACATAATTGCCGTAGTCGTTAAGCTTAGGGATCCATGTATTGATAGTCTGGTTCACATCCTCGAACAGCTCCGGGTAGGTGGTGCGGCCGAATATCGCCGGGATCGAATAGGTGTCCGCGAAGACCCCGTCGCAGCCATTGGCTTTCATCTCCTCGATACAGGAATCGACCCACCACTGGCGAAACCCGGCATTGGAGATATCCATGACCATCCGCCGGCCGCCGTGGACAACCCACTGGTTCTGCCGGTTAAGCAGGAACCAGTCGGGGTGGGTGCGCACCTGGCCCCAGTTGGACAGCGGGCTGCGGTTGTCCGAGAACCAGTCGCCGCTAAGGACCATCCCGTAGTCGGCAATCGAATCGACAGTCACGCCCAGCTTGTAGTGCCAGTGCAGGAAATTCTCGTTGTACTGACGGATCAGGTCGATATCCTGACGGCGCATTTTCTGGGTGCCGACATAGTGCGCCGCCGCAAAGCGGGCTTCCTTGTCGCTGAGCCGGCTGTGGAGCTGGTCCATGAAAACGATCACCGAGCGGTGGCGCAGTGAATCATAGACTGTCGGTGGAAAGGGCCGCGCCGCAGCGAGAGCGCCGGCGGAAAGGCAAAGCAGGATCAGCGGGCGAAAGACAGTGCGTAAGAAAGTCATTTACTAACGTCTCAGATAAAGGGAATGTTATCAGGACCGGATCAGGTGCCATTTTCGGCGCATGGTTTAAAATAGCAGACGGGGCGAAAAAGGAAAGTAAAAGCAGCGGCTTAAGCTAAAGGTTTAGCTTGACAGATTTTTGAACCACAGGCTACTTTGACTGGTCAGAGAAGATGAGAGGCGATTTGCATTTTCCTGTAATACCGCCGGTACTCTTCTCGGAGGTCGAGATGTATCCCACCCGCTACGCCTCATTTCTCAAGCGACTTGTGGCCCATATTCTCGATGTGCTTATCGCCGCGCTGCTGGCAGGTATGGTGGCGATCCCGTTGGGTCTGCTGCTCTTCCATGGGCATATCTTCAACCTCGCCGGTATATTCGACTGCGGGCAATTGAATTGCGACCTGGACCTGGAATCCGATTTTGGCGGGATTCTAGAGAGCTGGCTTGGCTCGATCAATTACTCGCTGATTGCCGGCTGGTTAATGTTGTATTCTGTCTTTTACTGGCTTTATTTCGCCCTGTTCGAGAGCAGCGCCCGTCAGGCCACGCCCGGCAAAATGATGCTGGGCATTTTTGTGACCGACCTCTCCGGCGCGCGGATATCCTTCCTGCGGGCGCTGGGCCGCACGCTGGCCAAGATTCTCTCCAAACTGTTCTGCTATCTGGGCTATATCCTGGCGGGGGTTTCCAGCCGCAGCCAGGCGCTTCACGACCTGCTGGTAGGCACTCTGGTCCTGGAGCCCGCGTATCCGGCGCCGCCGGTCTCGCCTTATGTTCCGGACCCGTCAGCGCAGCCCTCAGACCAGCCCGGGGGGCCAGCCCCGCAAGAAAAGGCTGCTGAGCCGACTAAAGATAAATGAGAAATTTTCCGGTTCAAATTCAGAGCCATTCCAATTCAGAGGTTTACCAATGCTCCCGACCCGTTATGCCTCCTTTTTCAAGCGCCTGGTAGCGCACATCCTGGATGTTCTTTTCGCCACAACAATAAGTGGGATAATTGTAATTCCCCTGGGAATCCTCGGATTCGGCGGCACTCTGTTTTCGGGATTGATGTTTCATCACTGGTGGCCTTTCGAACCACATTTTAATGCCTGGGATTTCCTCAAAGGTATGATGGTTACCCTGCCGATCGCGGGAATATTGATCGGTGCGCTGGTGTTCACCGTGCTTTACTGGTTTTACTTCGCGATTTTCGAAAGCGGGCCGCGCCAGGCCACCCCGGGCAAGATGCTGGTGGGAGTATTTGTCACTGACCAGTTTGGCAGAAGGATAAGCTTCCCGCGGGCTTTGGGAAGGACTGTAGGTAAGGTACTCTCGCACATGTTCTGCTACCTGGGCTACCTGGCGGCGCTGTTCAGTCAGCGCAACCAAGCCCTTCACGACATGCTGGCGGGAACACTGGTGCTGGAGCCGGAGTACCCCCCGCCTCCCATGGTCTCATATAACAGTCAGGCCGGCTCGACACCGCCGCCAACAGTCTCTGGCCCGGTCGGTCAGCAGAATGCCTAGCCGCCGGGAGAGCCCCCGGTTTGTGGCCCTGAAATTTCTTTCAATGGTTTAACTTTCACTTTCAGCAGGGATGGTCGCGATGATCACTACCCGCTATGCCTCAATTTTGAAAAGGTTTATCGCCTTAATTGCCGACCTGGTTATTATCAAACTGATTTTAATGGCCCTCGAATTTCCCCTGGGGCTGATCTCCAGGCCGGCGGAGTTCCTGAGCCGGCATTTCCACAGATTCGGACTGCCGGATTTCGATTTCTGGTTCAGGGAGCACCTTTCCAACTGGATTCCTGGAGCCTGCGGCGAGCTGCCGGGCTGGCTGACCCTGCTGATCTTTGTCCTCTATTTCTCGGTTTTCGAATGCTCCTGGCGCCAGGCCACGCCGGGCAAGATGCTGATGGGAATTTTTGTCACCGACCTTTTAGGCAGGCGGATCAGTTTTCAGCGGGCGCTGGGCCGCAGCCTGGGGAAAATCCTGTCGACAGTGATCTGCCTGATCGGCTACCTGATGGCACTCTTCTCGATCCGCAGCCAGGCCCTTCACGACAGGCTCGCCGATTCCCTGGTGCTCGAGCCGGAATACAGCACTTCGCCGCCCGCAGCCGCTCCGCCTTCGGGAGGCCCGGCCGCCTGAACTTAATTGACCCCGGCATATTCGTGATAAAGATGAGAGTCGCCGCTTATTTGACGGAGAAAAAGCTTGAAAGATAAAAAAATCCGGGTCGCCGTGGTCCTTTCCGGCCGCTATGAATATGAGGAGGCGCAGGAGCGCCTGACCGCATGGACCGTCCAGGCGGCCCGCGCCGGAGCAAAATATATCTGTTTTCCGGAATATTATTTCGACCGGGTCAGGGAGGAAGATGAAAGCTATTGCCGCGGCGTGCGGACGGATGGCCTCCTGGTGCGGGAGCTGACCCGGCTGGCGGTAAGTCATGGTATCGCTATCGTGGCGGGAGTGACCGAAAAGAAGCGCAGCCAGCGTTTCCCGGATCTTTGGGATTATTACAACAGCGCGCTTTTCATCGACCGGCAAGGGCTGGCCGGGGTGCAGCGCAAGGTTTTCCTCTGGGTTGACCCGGAATGGAATGAGGACCGTCGCCGGCCGGGCAACGAGGGCGGCCCGGACTATCCCCACCCACCCCTGGTGGATGAGCGCAAGCGCTTCCTGCCGGGCTGGAGCTATTCCACTTTCAGGTTCGGGGGCCTCCAGCGCGCCGCCGGGATTATCTGCGCGGATGCCCTGATGCCACCGGCCTGGAGCCACTTGATACCTCTATCACCGCAGATAGTCTTCAACCTTAACAGCCGAATGAACCTGCTCGAAAAATGGGGACCGGACCTGGGCCGGATCAGCCGGGAATACGCCCTGCCCATAGTGGCCTCCAATGGCTGGGCCGAAAGCCAGGCTGGGATTTTCGACTCGGATGGCTCTTGCGTGGCCCGTCTTGATGGCTCCCCGGGAGTCGCAGTGGCCGAGGTGACCCTGGCAGGCAAACAGAACATCCCGCCGGTAGTGATCCGTCACTGGGATGGCGATCCGCTCGAGATGCTGGAACGGCTGGACAGATGGTAAATAATAATCGCTCGGATTAAGCTTGCCGGTCGGCCCTTCCCGCGTTAAAATTAGCCCTGTCAATCCGGTACAATTACCTGCATACTTCTTTAACGGAAAACTATCACACAGGATTTTGAACATGCGCTGCAATATCGTGCACCCCCAGGCCGCCGAGCTGGTCTATGAGATCCGGCGGATTGTCGAGGATGCGAGACGGCTGGAGAAAGCGGGAGTGGAGATTACCTGGGAGAATATCGGTGACCCGGTGGCCAAGGGCGAGCGGGTCCCGGAATGGATCGTCGAGCACCTGATCGCGGTGGCCCGGGACAACCGGAGCTGGGGCTACAGCCCCTCCAAGGGGATGAGCGAGTCCCGGGAATATCTGGCTAGCCTGAATAATGCACGCGGCGGGGCGCAGATCAGCCCGGAGTCGATCTATTTTTTCAACGGTCTGGGAGATGCGATCTCCAAGCTGTACCGCTGCCTGAATCCCGGGGCGCGGGTGCTCTCGGGCTCGCCCTCCTATCCGATCAGCGGCACCTATGAGTCATTTTGCGCCAAGCAGCCGCCGATATGCTACCACCTGGACCCGGCCCGGGGCTGGCTGCCCGACCTCGTGGAGATCCGGGCCAAAGTGAAAGAGAATCCCCAGGTGGCGGGAATCCAGATCACCAACCCGGACAACCCG
>Ga0156185_1221_pt1 | contig 15975 bp, 11 predicted proteins | sample RifCSPlowO2_12_FD_107838 | JGI IMG/M metagenome (GOLD analysis project Ga0156185, IMG submission 107838) | Candidatus Glassbacteria bacterium RIFCSPLOWO2_12_FULL_58_11 | reverse complement strand
CTGGCCGGCCGGGTGGATATCTCCGGGGTGTACCGGGGGGATTTACGCGCGCTCTGGACTACGGAGGACAAGCATTTCATCTATTGCGAAGGCGAGGACTGGGAGTGCTATGACCTGGCGGCGGATTTTGACGAGCTGCATAACCTCTGTCCCTCAGCGGTGAGCCGGGATGAAACCGCGGCCCGGATCTCCGGGTTCGAGAGTACGCTGCTGCCTCTGGCCGAGACTGCCCAGGACCGGCGGATTACCCGTCAGTTTACGGTCGATCCCCAGCGGGCCGGCGCTTTGCGCGCTCTGGGGTATGTCGGCGGCGGGAGCGGCGCCGGCTCGGATGAACACCCGCACATGCTCGAGCATCTGACCGCCGGTATATTTTACTACCTGCGCGACGATATGGGCCGGGCCCAGGAGGAACTGCGCTTCGCTCTCGAGATGAATCCGATCAATCCGGAGGCCCGGATGTATCTGGGCTTCGCCCTTTACCGGGCGGAGAAAACGGATGAGGCGATACGCCTGCTGCGCTCTATCATCGGGAAAACACAGAAGGATTTCCTGGTGCGTCTGGTGCTGGGCCAGTGCCTGGAGAAATCGAACCAGATTCAAGAGGCTCTCGAACAGTACCGCGCCGCCGCCGACCTGGATCCCGCCGATGAAAGCGCTTCATTCAGCGCGGCCGGGCTGCTGCTGCGCAGCGGCGATACTGCCGGCGCGGAAAAGTGCCTGGATCGTCTGCTGAGTCACTACCCCGGGAATTTTCAGCTGCGCCAGACGGCGATAAATATGTACTCCAATGCCCGGGCCTGGGAAGCGGCGCGGAGGCTGCTGCTGGAAGTTCTTAAATACGGACCCGACCCGGGAGCCATGCAGACCATGGCCCAGGTTTGCCTGAACCTGGGGCGAAAAGATGAGGCCAAAAGCTATTACAGAAAACTCCTCGCTCTGGACCTTGCGCCCGACCAGCGACGGCAGGTCGAGCAGCAACTCCGGCAGTTTTAGACCGGCCACTGTATCCGAATTCCAGCCGAACCGCAATTTTCTGACGAAATGAGCTGCCTCTCGCAAGCCGGGACGGAGTGTGTAAAGCGGGCGATCGGCCGGCCACCCCTGCGCATCTCTGTTTCACTTACACCGAAGCAAGCCCGGGGAATTCTTTTCGATTAGATGCCCGCCTCCACCTTCCCGAGATATCCTGAAGCAAGTCGCAAGGCCCCCGGGAGTCCACAAGCCACTCTATTTCGCGCTCAAGCGACTTTTTCGAGCTGGACCGGCTGATCCTGCACCCGGGTCAGTATATTGCCGTTGACCTGATAGAGCAGGGTATTGACGGCCAGGCTCGGGGTAAAGGGGTTAGGCTGAATGAGGTAGTGCTGAAGGTCCAGGTTCAGCAGCACCGCCGGCTGAGCAAGTCCGGCATAGGACTTTACTCCCAGCTCCTCCAGACAGGTGAATCCGTAACGCAGGTACTTGGTGGTGTTCATGGGATGCACCGCGATGATGAACCAGTTCCGGTGGGGTTTGGAGGCGCTGCAATCGACAACTATCCCCTCGTAGAGCCGGCGCTCGATCCCGAACCTCCGCCGGCGGTATTCTTTTTTGATCACCAGCCTGGACATTTCACAGATCTCCGGCGAAACATTTTGGCCGCCGGCCGAATGGTCCGTGCCGAATCCGGCGGACACTGTCTTAAGCTCCACGGCGCTGAGCCCGAAAGTCTGGAGCGCGGGCAGGGAGGCTCGTCCATTTTCTGAATCTTCTGAAAGCGGGATATCGAGGCCATAGCGCTGCATGATCCTTCTCAGCTCACCTGCATGCGGCCCCTCGGATTTTTCCCGGATGATCCGGATTGAGCCAACCAGCTCGCTCTCGCCGCTAACATTGTGGAAAGCGCCGAAAATGATCGCGCGGGTATCGTAGCGGTCGATTTCTATTTCCTCGCTGCGGCTGCCGATAAAACCCACCTCCCGATAAACCTGGTAGCGCAGGTTGAGGTCCGCGAGAATTTCCTCCTCGGTGGTCAGACGGCGCACCTCGATGTACTCCTCCCAGGGCAGCGGCGGCTTCTCCAGGGTTTCCTTCAACGAAAGCGAGGATTGAATACCGGAGCATAACTGGTCCTGGCCGAAGGGCTTGCTGATAGTTCCGAGGACCAGCCCCGCGACGACATTCCGGTACAGGGAGGCTTCTCCGGCCGCCGGCAAAACGATGGAAAGCTCGCCATTGGCGGGTTGGGGGAAAGCTCCCTCGCCCAAGCTGATTTTTGTTCCGGCCTGCCAGTTTCCTTCCAGGATCGCCAGCTCGGGTTTTTCCAGTTCCAGGGCTTTAGCCAGATGTGCGGGATTTTCCAAACGGACGGGTCGATAGCCTTTGAGAGAGAGAGTATCGAAGATCGCGTGTCCGAGGGAGAGGTCTGAATCCCAGATTAAAATCTTCGCAGACATTTTATCGCTCCTTTTCCTGGTTCAGTTTTCGCTTCGAATGTAGGCCCTGCTATATAACCAGAATAAAGCATTATTTTTTGTGATTCGATGATAGCCTCCTTGTCGTTGATCCGGTAAGCCCTTTGAATTTCATAGGCTTGATGCCTGTACGATAATTAATATCAAGTAACATGCGATATAATTCTTGCATTAATTTATAACAATGATAATAAATAATCAAGTAATGTACGGATATTTTATAATAACTAATGTTATAAATGATATATAAGATTTAGTCTATACAAATTATATATATTATATCTTCGTGATATATGTTACGTTTGTTATGCACTCAAAAATTGTCGGGGTGCGGGGACACCCCAGGCCGTTCCGTCTAATTCCAGGCGATGGCCGGAAGAGTTCCGCCCTGGGTCGTATTCAAATCCGAACCGGAAACGGGCCTTTGGCTGGGTCCCGCCGGAAGAGCTTCCGGAGACCGGCATAACGGAAGAAAACGAACCGGGCGAGATAGACCGCGCTCCAGAAGCACGGCTGTCCAATAAACGGCAGGAGAGAATTGATATTATTCTTAGCGACTTAAATAATTGCGGATAATTTTCGGGAATAACGGCATCTGGTTCCTCTCAAGTATCTTCAAGCCGGGTTAGAATGGATTCTGACCCGGCTTGTTCACGAAACTCCCCGGCATGAGATGTTAACGAGATTTTTATGAATTTTACCAGCCAGGGAGAAAAAATTATGACGCTTAGCGTTGAAGCCTAAGCTGTTAACGGCAAAGACAGCGCTTTGATAGCAAAAGTTTGCGCGCAAAATAAATATTTTGTTTTTTTCTTGAAAAAGCCTTGACAAAGAATGTTATGATTGTTAAATATGATAAGGAAGCATAGAATGGTAACTTTGTTATTCAACAGCTAAGGTGAGCCATGAATTACAGAGCCACGCTGGAATGTATCCCCGAGCCTCCGCTTACCACCGGCGACATCGCCCGCTACTGCCATACGACTGTGATGCAGGTCAACCGCTGGATAAAGATCGGGGAGTTGAAAGCCTTCCACAATCCGGGCGGCCAGAGCCGGATCACCAGGAGAGAATTCCGCTCCTTTCTGGAGCGCAACGGCATGCCGGTGATCCGCGAGTTTTTTCTCGCGAAGAAAGAGAAAAAAATACTGGTGGCGGATGACGATCCCAGCGTGGTCAATGCAATCAGCTATCTTTTAAGGGCGCAGCAGTCGAATTTCGAGGTCGCCGTGTCGAAAGACGGGTACGAGACACTGATCATGGCCGGAGACTTCAAGCCGGACCTCGTGATACTCGATATCCGTATGCCGAAGCTCGACGGGCTGGAAGTCTGCCGCCGTCTGCGCCAGAACTCCACATTCAACCCCGGAATCAAAATTCTCGCAATTACCGGACACTCGGACGCTTATGACCGGGACTGCGTGCTCCAGTGCGGGGCCAATGAGTACCTGCTAAAGCCATTTGACAAGAATTCATTTCTGGATTATGTCGAAAGGCTGATCGGCTAGCCTGGACTTAACAAGAAATACCTCCCTACTCTGGCAAGCAGGCTTCCGCGGAAAATTTGACTTAAAGGCGAAGGTCAATGGAGTTGGATAAGAATAAAATCCTGATCGTCGATGACGAGAAAGCGATCCGGCTCGGGCTGGCGAAATGCGTAAGGAAAGCCGGCTATGACCCGGTGGAGGCTGCGGATGGCTCCGAGGCGCTGCGCCTGGTCGAGGAACATTGCCCCGGGCTGGTGGTCCTGGATGTGATGATGCGGGGCCTGTCCGGTCTGGAGGTCTGCCGAATTCTCCGGCAGAATCCGCGAACCCGGCCGATCAAAGTCGTTTTCCTCTCCGCCAGGGGACAGCTCAAGGAGCGGACGGAGGGGCTGGAGGCTGGAGGAGATTTTTACATGACCAAGCCATTCGAATACCGAGAGCTGATCCGGGTAATCAGAGAACTGCTGGAAGTCAATTGATGGATGGAGATCGAGTATGAGCAAACCGACCAGGGAACAGGATGATAGCGGCTCCGGGCTGGAAAGGGAGCACTCCTCTGTGGTGCTGGTAGTCGATGACGAGCTGGCAATCCGGAAAGGCCTGGTTTTTCTGCTGCGCAACGAGGGTTACCGGGCCCTCGAGGCCGCGAATGGCCGCGAGGCTCTGGATGCCGTCTGGCAGAAAAGACCCGATTTGATTCTGCTGGACTTGATGATGCCCGAGCTGAACGGCCTCGAAGTCTGCCGGACGCTGAAGAGCCGCGAGAGCACCCGGCTGATACCGGTGGTCATGATCACCGCGGTGTACAACCAGGAAGAAAAGCTCAAGGTGATTGATGCCGGTGCGGATGATTTTATCAACAAGCCGATAAATCTGGCCGAGCTCCGGGCGCGGGTCAGGTCCCTGCTCCGGGTTAAACACATGAACGATCTTCTCGATTGCGCGGACCGCGTGATCTCCTCGCTGGCCAATGCGATCGAGGCCAAGGACAAGTACACCGAGGGCCACAACGGGCGGGTTTCGCGCTTCGCCGTGGCTCTGTCCCGGGCTTACGGCCTGACGGCAAAGGAGCAGGAGATTGTCAAGATGGCGGGGATCCTTCACGATATCGGCAAAATCGGCGTTCCGGACAGCGTACTGAACAAGCCAGGGCCGCTGGAGAAAGATGAGCTGGAGAAAATCCTGGCCCATCCCCGGGAGGGCGAGAAAATTCTTAAGCCGCTGCGCTCGTTGAGCGCGGTACGCGACGTGGTCTTATACCACCACGAGCGTTACGATGGCCGGGGATATCCCGAGGGCCTCAAAGGCGAGGAGATCCCGATCTATGCCAGGATCGTGGCGGTCGTGGACAGCTATGATGCCATGACTACCACCCGGCCCTACCGTCAGGCCCTCTCCCGCGCCCAGGCGATCAAGGAGCTGGAGGAAAAAGCGGGGCAGATGTGGGACCCGGAGCTGGTCCGGCTGTTCGTCGAGCTGCTCAGGCAGGATAAGGTCCTGGCTTTGTCCTGTCCCGTAGAGCCGGAAGAAGCGGTATTCATCTGAGAACCGAGGCTCGAAAATCTTAAATCAGCCGTACAGGCAGTGCCAAAGCGGAGTGGATGCCCTATGAAATTTCAAGAGACAAGTACCCTGGAACAAGCGGTGGCCACCGGCGCGCTGATCCTTCCCGGCAGAACGAAACCCTGCGAAAAGCTCTCGGGGAAATATCCTGCCCTGGAAGAGAAGAATTTTGTCCTGCGGGCCTTCGAACTGCTGGCCAAAACCCGGCCGATGAAAAACCCGCTGGTTCTGGACGTGGGGACCGGCGCTGCAAAAATCCCGATCCGCTTCGTCCATCAGCTTTCCCCGGCCAATCTCGTGGCCCTGGACATTTCCCACGCAATGCTCAAAAAGGCCCGGGAGAATATCCAGGCCAAAAGATTGACCAGGAAGATCTTCCTGGTTTGCGCCGATGCTGAAAGGCTGCCTTTCCGCTCCGGCACTTTCGACCTGGTTTGCTCCCACTCACTGCTCCGCCGTTTAAGCGACCCGCTCCATTACCTGGAGGAAATCGTCCGGGTGACCAGGAAAGGCTGCCGCTTCCTGATCCGCGACTTGCGGCGGCCGCCGCTGAATCTGCTCGACTGGTACGTCAGGCTCTTCGGGATGGGGCTGGACGGTTACAGAAAGAAGATCTTCCGGGAATCGCTGCTCTCCGGTCTGAACAACCGGGAGCTGAAACAGTTGATCCGTGGGGTGAAGGGGGCTTCTTGCCGTGCTTCCGGATTTTTCATCACGCATATCGGCCTGGAGGGTATCCGCACCAAGGCCGATCTCGATCCGCGGCGCGAACAGCGGTCCCCGGATAAAAACACAGGAGGTGTCGAGCTGACCTTGAGTGGCCGGTTGGCTTGACACATCAGGTGCCGGTGTCTGTTACAGACGGCGCTAATAACGCCCTGGTCTATATGGATGCAGATCGGACCGGCACCCTGGTTATGAGCGGAAGTCATATTAAATATAGCTGGTCAGGACAAAAAGCAGAATCGGCGGGAAAAGCTCTCAGCCTCGCCAGTCGAGGATCTCAACCTGGACACGGCTGCCTTTCTCAAGGGTTACCCGTGAGGCGGGAAAGAGGATCAGACATTCGGCCTGCGCCAGGCCGCCGAGCATGTGTGATTCCTGGCCAGTGACCGGACGGACGGCCAGCGCCCCGCCTTTCGCGGCCAGCACGCCCCGGACCCATTCCAGACGGCCCGCCTTTTTGCTGAGCCTTTCGACGAGGAGCGCGGAAAGGACGGGTCTTTTCCGTGAGGCCTGCCCCATCATTTTCAACAGGGCCGGTTTCACCAGTTGGTGAAAGCAAAGCAGCGCGGCGACCGGGTTCCCGGGAAGGCCGAACACGGCTTTGAGCTGTCCGCCGCTGTCTCCGCCCGTCTTTTTCCCTGTCCCGGTTTGCCGGATCCCGAAATAGACAGGTTTGCCGGGCTTTATCGCCACTCTCCAGAATACCTCTTCCACCCCCAGCTCCACGCAGCATTCGCGGACCAGGTCTTTATCCCCCACGCTCACTCCGCCGGCGGTCAGCAGCACATCCGAACAATGCAGGGCGCGGCGCAGGCGTTTCAGCAACTCCGACCGGCGGTCAGCCACCCTGGCGCAATAGCGCACCTCGACACCCAGCTCCCGGCAGGCCGCGGCCAGGGCCACGGAGTTCGAATCGTAAATCTGCCCCTCCCTGCGCGGCGCTCCCGGAGCAACCAGCTCGCTGCCGGTGGAAATGATCGATACCAATGGCCGGCCGAAGACTCTCACCTCGGCTTGTCCAAATGCGGCCACTAAGCCGATGGCCGGGACATTGATCCGTGTGCCGGCGGAAAGAACCCGCTGGCCTTTGCGGAATTCCGCGCCCCGCCTGCGGATATTTTCTCCGTCATGCACGGCCCGCCGCAGGAGCACGCTGCGCCCCTGTTCCCCGGCGAATTCTTTCATTATCACGGCATCCGCTCCGCGCGGCAGGCGAGCTCCGGTCATTATCTTGATCGCCGCTCCCGGCTCGAGAACCGGAACAGCCGCGGCGCCGGCTGCCACGGTGCCTGAAAGACGAAGCCGGACCGGCGCAGTTTCCGCCGCTCCGGCCGTATCGGCAACCCGGACCGCATAGCCATCCACCGCCGAATTATCGAATGAGGGTGAATCACTGGCGGCCATTATCTCCTGCGCCAGGACCCGGCCCGCTGCCTCCTCCAGTTTGACCGTCCCGGCAGGCAGTGGGCCGAGCCGGACGAGAATGAGCGCCAGAGCCTCCCGGTAGCTGAGCATGCCTATTTTTTCTCCCCGTAGCCCTGGGCGTGCTTTTCGCCGCGCAGCATCCGGAAAGCGTGGAGCAGCCCGGGGAACAGCGCAGCCAGATACTCTCCGGCGCCTTGCGGGTCGCCGGGCAGGTTGATGATGATGGTTTTTCCGCGCAGGCCGGCCCTCACCCGGGAAAACATCGCGAGCGGGCTGCGCTCCCGGGCATAGGCGCGCAGGACCTCGGCGATCCCCGGGATTTCTTTTTCGATCACCCGGGACATCGCCTCGGGGATGATATCTTCTTCGCCGAAAGCGGTGCCACCGCTGGTAAGCACCAGGTCCAGCTTCTGCTCATCAGCGCAGGCCCGCAGCGCTCCAGCCACCTCCTCCAACCCGGCTGTCACCGTCCGGCGGCCATCCAATGCAAAACCCAGAGAAAGCAGGCGCTCTTCGATCAGCTTGCCTGCCGCATCATTCTCACCGCCCCCGGCTTGTTGATCGGCAACGACCAGCACCACGGCCCGCAAACCCTGGCCCGAATCTTTTTTAAAATCGGATTTTCCGCCTTTCTTGCCGAGCAGACGGACAGATAGAATCTCCAGCGTATCATCCAACATTTTCAGCATGTCATAGAGAGTCAGGGCGGCCACCGTTGCGCCGCAGAGCGCCTCCATCTCCACGCCGGTCTTGTAGATCGCTTTCACTGTCATGGTCGCCCGGATGCGGTCTGGCCCCAGGTCGAACTCCACTCCGGCGAAATCCAGCGGCAGGGGATGGCAATAAGGAATTATCGCGCTGGTCTGCTTTGCCGCCTGGACCGCGGCTACCCGGGCCACTTCCAGAGGATCGCCCTTGGGGATTTCCCCGGCGCGGATCATCTCCAGGGTTTTCGGGGAAAGAGCGAGTGTCGCTTCGGCGACAGCGGTCCTTAGAGTATTGAATTTAGTGGAAATATCGCGCATGAACTCAGCCGCCTATCTCGATCATCGTGCGGTCCCGGCCGCCGCAGGGAGACTCCAGGGCGTGGTGCTCGTAGGGCTTGGCCGCAAGAGCGTTGCGCAGCAGCCTGGCGATTTCCTCATCCGGACAGCCCGCGCGCAGGAGATGGCGCAGGTTCAGCTCGCCGGGATTGTGCAGGCAGAGCTGCATGCAGCCATCGGCCGAGAGCCGCAGACGGTTACAGTTGCCGCAGAAATGCTCGGAGATCGAGGTGATAAACCCCACGCTGCCCCGGAAACCCTGGATGCTGAATTCCCGGGCCACCCGCGAGGGGTCATCCGGGTTGTCGAGCGGGACCAGGGGATATTTTTCCTCGATGACGCTTTTCATCTCCCGGAAAGGCATGAAACGGTCCTGCCGCCAATTGTTGGCCCGGAAGGGCATGTACTCGATGAACCGCACGCTGACCGGACGGTCCCGGACGAACTCGACAAAGTCCAGCAGCTCATCAGCATTAGCGCCCCGGATAACTACTACGTTGAGCTTGACCGGCGCAAAGCCCAGTTTCAGGGCGGCTTCCAGGCCCTCAAGAACCTGCGAAAAATTCTGGCGCAAGGTGATGTCGCCGAATCGCTCGGGGCGCAGCGTATCGAGACTGATATTGAGCAGTTTAAGTCCGGCTTTTTGCAAAGCCTCCAGATGATCTTTAAGCAGGACACCGTTGGTGGTCATCCCGACTGTCTCTATCCCCGGCACTGCGGCGATACAGGCTACCAGGCGCTCCACGCCGCAACGCAGGAGCGGCTCGCCGCCCGTCAGGCGGACCTTGCGGATACCCATATCGGCGAAAAGTCCGGTCGGCCGGAAAATTTCCTCGAAGCTCAGGATTTCCTCGCGATCCTTGCGCAGGATACCCTCGGGCGGCATGCAATAGACGCAGCGCAGGTTGCAGCGGTCAGTGACCGACAGCCTGAGATAGGAGTGCGTCCTGCCGTATGAGTCGATTAGCGGTTCCATCCTGAAAACTTCCTTCGGTTAAAAAAGGCCGCCGGAAAGGGCGGCAGGCAACCTTAATTTAGGGCTTTTTGCCGGATGAGGCAACCTCGCGCGCCCGACGCATAGTGCAGCATGCCCCTGCAATTAAATCGACGTGGCCTTTCCCCTTGAGCTGCCGCTCAGCCCATGGCCTCGATTTCCTCGACAGTGAACTGCCTGCCGCCGTTCAAAGTGGAATGGTAGAGGGTGAGCGCGGCGATCGAGGTCTTCCGGGCGCTTTTTGCGTCCATGACCGGTTTTGCCCCATCTCTGACACAGGCATAGAAGTGCTCGAGGGCTTTCGTGGAGCCGTCTTCGGTTGAATCGCCGGCTTCGACCAGCTTGTCCGGCTCGGTGATTGGCGCATCGCTCACATTGAGCGATTGCCCGAGCTTGATCTGGGTGAACTTGTGCTTGACCCCGACAGTCTGCAGGTGGCGGGTCTCTTTCTCCCAGAAGATACGGTAGGCCCGGTCCATCAGCTCGATGGTCCCGTGCGTGCCGTGGATGGCGAAGCAGCTGCCCCAGCGGGCGTTCGAAAGATGGCCGCTGCAGACCCCCAGCACGCCGTCCTCCAGCTCCAGGTAACCCATGATGCTGTCGTGGTTCTCGCGCCCGTCATTGTAGACCATGATCTTGCCCTCGCAGGAAGCCTTAACCGGGCGGGTGCCGATAATATCCAGCACCATGTCGATCTGGTGGGTCAGCAGCTCGGTCAGGATGCCCCCGCAGTACTCCCGGTACATTCTCCAGTTGAGCACCCTTTCCCACTTGGGATCCTCGATCTCTTTGCGCCAGGTGATGTTGCGATCGTAGTGCACGTAGAACTGGGTGATCTTGCCGAAAGCGCCGGATTGGACCAGGGATTTGACCTCGGCGAAAGAATTTTTCAGGCGGCTCTGGTAGCCTACCATGTACACCTTATCCGGGTGTCCCTCAACGCACGCTGTCATTTCGTTGAGCTGCTTGACGGTCAGCCCCATGCTCTTCTCGCTGAAAACATGCTTGCCCGCCTCCAACGCGGCGATACTGCACGGCACGTGGAGAAACAGCGGCGGGGAGACCAGCACGGCGTCGATGTCTTTCTGCTCGATCAGTTTTTGCCATTGTTCATGAGAGCGCACCTTGCCGTTCTTCGAGTCCTTGGCACCCTCCGCGAGGTGGGGCGGATAGATGTCGCAGACATCGGTGATCTGTCCCACGGCGCCGCCGGCGATCAGCCGGGTCATATAGCAGCCCCGGCTGCCTGTGCCGATAACGCCGAAGTTGATCCGGCTGTTCAGGTTCTGCCCGCGCAGGATAGCGGGTGCGCCCAGGGCCGCCAACCCGGCGGTGGCGGCGGCCGCGCTCGAGCCCTGTTTGAAGAATTCGCGCCGGGAAATAGCTGTTGCCTTGCCAGTCAGTTCCATTTTCGATTGACCTTTCCTGTCCTGTCGCTGGTGTGTAAGAGGATTTCCGCGGTGCTCGCGCGAAAGAACAAAACGAGTGCTCGACTTTAAGAAAATTCAATCAGCGGGTCAGGCCGCCGTCCAATATTATTACACTCGGATGGAATCAAGGCTCCCTGGCAAAAACCACCCTTTTGTCTGCGGGAAGCAACCCGGAAAATACCGTAAAGTCTCCGCTTGGCTTTTCGGGGGCGATCCCGGCAGTACCGGAACTCAGCGCACCGCCGTGGAGATCGAAATAGAAGGATACAGGCGAACCCTCCACCGCTTTAACCTGCAGCGCGAGGCTGTCCTGACCCTCCTGGAGAATGTTCGCGCTATCCGCACCCCTGAAATAGACCAGTTGCGGGCCTTCCTCTTCGGGAGTCAGCAGCAGGATCGAGGTCCGGCCAAGGATCAGAGTGAGCGGAACGCTTTTAAGCTCCTCCGCGGTCCAGCTCCGGCTTGAAAAATAGCGGCTGTTCACCAGGTCCACGATCCGGTAGCGTGTGCCGGAGTCCAGGCCGAGTGCTTCCGGCTGAGAAACGCTCAGGGTATCCGGCCGGCCGGGCCGCGCCCCTTTGGCCGGATTTTCAGTCTGCTGGGCCAGATAACCCAGGAACAGGAGCAGACGGCCCTCCCTGGCAAACGCGGTCGCCTGGGAACCCGGCCGGGCCAGGCTGACAATATTGCGGCTGTCGAAGGTGCTGAAGCGCCGGGCCCGGTTGACATCGAAAAAGCGCAGGACATCCCAGTAGAGACGGTTGAGTCCCATTTCCGAGCCGGGCTCGGCGACTATCCAGCTATCCAGGATATTCCGGTCGCCCCGGCTGCCCAGGAGCGTGAAAGAGAAGGCGAAGTTGGCGGAGAAATTGAGCATGTCCAGCGGGTCCTGGTTTTCGCGCCACATGATGCTGGACTGCACTCCCGTGCGCTTGCCGTTCCAGGTGGCCAGCAGCTCCTCGCCGGGCAGCAGCAGCGGATTGTCGTTCTCTCCCAGGAGCCGCATATCGAACCAGGCCAGGTTGGTCGAGGAGATGAGAGCATTGGAGTTCAAAAGCATGATCCCTTTGCCATCCGTGTGGGCGGCCACCACACGGCGCAGTCGCCTGGCGAAATCATGGTAGCCCTCGGTGACATAGCGGCCCAGGTAGCCGCCGCAACCGTGACGGGGGTTGTTGCAGAAGCGGGTGGTGAACCAGTGGTCCACATAAAGCCCGTCAAAATCAAATTTCGTCAGCAGGGAGTCGCATTCCCGCTCCACGTGCTCGCGCCAGCCCTCGGCGCCGAAACACATCAGTGAGGTTTCCTGGCGGAACTCGATGGCCTGCGAGCACATCCAGTCCGCGGCATACTCCTGGTAGCCGGGGGCATCGAAATCGTAATCCGAAAAAGTGACATAGGGGATGACCTGGATCCCGTAACGGTGAGCCGTGTCCAGGAACTGACGCACCTTTTCCGGGTAGGCCGGATGGCTGTAGTCGCCGGAGAAACAGTCCGTGCCGCCGACTATGAGATTGACCCCGATTTTAGCCCACTGTGCGATCTGGTCTTCCGCGGGCGGCGACCAGGGTTCTCTGCGGCCGTTGAAATGGGCCATTACGATCTGGTGCGGCCCGGGCCAGACTACGCGGCTGCTGTTGAGCTCCTCCCGCGGCAGCTTGGGCGGAGTGAGCTGGACAAAGAAGGTTTTCTCCCGCGCTTCGCCCGGATTGAGCGGCAGGGCGGTGTTGCGGATGTCGAACTCCTCGAGCTCGAGCACTCCGCCCTCGCGGGCGAAAATCTGGGTGAAAATGTCCCGCTTGCCCCGCGAATCATAAGGGATCAGCACCTGACCATCCGCGGTCTTCACCGCATCCGTGGCAAACCGGCGGCCGTCCTCGAGCCGCACTCCCGAATCCCGGTAGCCGCTCCAGCGGTCGCCGAAATCCTCCTTGGAAATATCGATTCCGGTAAGCGCGTTGCCCAGGTGCACAATGGGGTCCCAGTGCGAGAGGAGCGCCGGCTCATCAGTCTGCAGGCCGTCCAGCGGCTTGGCGACAGCTGGCCGCGGATCAAAAGGCGGGCTGCCCAGGTCCTGGTAAGTGGAGAGAAAATCGACCGCCTGCCTGTCGAACCAGGCATGATCGAAACAGTGCCAGCGCAGCTTTACCGGCTTATCGGCGGTCAGTTTGACCGTAATTTTGGTGAACCCGTCCACATCAATCGCATATTTAATTTCCCAGGCAAGTGGCGAGGCTTTGCCGCTGTCCGGCCAGGCATAACCGCCGCTGGATTTTATTTCCACGAAGTCCTCGGCTGAACTCACAACCTGCGTGACCACTCCCGTGCTCTTGTCGGCATCAAAGCGATAAGCGCCGGTCAGGCCGCCGGACCAGAGCCTGGGCCGGATTTCGAGAGCCTTCTCGAAACTGAAGCGCGGCCGGTCGTCTTCGCCCTCGACACGCGCACCTGGATCGCTCTCCGGCATCAGCCCGACATAAGGGTTGGGGAAGGAGGTCCCGTGGGCGACGAACTCGCTACCCAGGGCCTTGGCGGAGGTGATCTGGCCCGATTTCCGGTCGATCGTGTAGGAGAAGGTTTCGCCCGAGATTTTTATCGAAGCTTCATCCTGTTCCAGTTTTAGCGGCTGATAAATCCCATATATCTTGCCATCGTAAAGAGCCGGTGTTTCGGTTTTTGCTCTGCGCTCCGGAGCCTGGATCGTACATCCGATAACCGTGAGAAGTAACAGGGGCAGCAACTTGGACATACTTGACTCTCCTGGTGGAATACACCGGTGAATAACCCTGAAAACTACTAGCCTGATTTATTAATAAAATTTCATGCAAGCGTGCGGACATACCTTTGAAGAATGCATAGGCTGTATATCGGAGCCATTGTAGGGACGCAGCATGCTGCGCCCCTACTACAGGGACTCTCGGAAATTTATGAATAATCCAGATTTAAAAGACTATTTCAGCGGCTCAGCTTTGAGCAGCAGGCTGCCGGCAAAGGCGCAGCGAATCTCCGGCTGGGAGCCGCTGATCGTGCCCAGTTCCCTTCCGCTTGCATATTCGGTTACCCGGTAAGACTTTTCCCGTTCAAGTCCTCTGAGCGCCAGGGGTTTGTTCCGGGGCCAGCGCTCGACGAAAAATCCGTAATAGAGCGAACCGTTTTTACGCACGACATGCGCTTCCGGTTTGTCGAAAGCAATGTCGTATAAGTTGAGGTACTCCCCGCTGCTCAGTCCGAGCGCATTGTATATGCCGAACCAGCGCCGCCATTTTTCGCGCTGGCTCTCAGTCAAGGCGGAGTAAAGAGTAGTCGCCTGCGCGCCCGTGCCTATCGCGCTCTCGAAGGACTCGGGCACGGACCACTCCTCCCATTCATGGATCGGGATCTGGTAGCAGTCGCCGACACAGAACGAAGGCCCGCGGAAAGCCTTTTCCACTTTGATCCTTCTGCGCACCATAGGCAGGTTTACCGGGTCGGAGGCATTGGCCACGTTATAGTACGGCATCTTGAACGGATCGTGGGGCAGGCTGCAGATGCACATCTCCAACGGGCAGCCCGGCTTGAGAGCCTGGGCGCGCTCGTAGATCGCCTTGAACAGCCCGGCCTGCCGCTGGAACGAATCCAGAGGGGAATCGTGCTTGTGGGCGGGATTGAAACACGGCGGGACAGCGATCAGGCCCGTGGTGTCGATATAGAGCCCGTCGTAGTCCCAGTCACCGAGAATCTTTTCCACCAGGCCGACAACATGTGCTACCGCCTCCGGGCATTCAGGGCACAGATAATAGAGCTTGCGCTGGCAGCGCGGCAAGGTCCCGTCCTGGTTGGTTATCAGCCACTCCGGGTGCTCGCGGGCCAGGTCGCTTTCCGGGCTGACACCCTGCGGATACCACCAGAGGCTGGTCTTCAGCCCCGCGGCTTTCAGGCGTTTGACGAATTTGCGCATGTCCGGCTCGCCGCCCGGGAATTTTCCCTTGGCGCAAGTCGGTTTCCAGTCGCCGTACCAGGTGAACCAGCCGTCATCCAGCATGGCCATCTTGATCCCGAAGCTTTTGATTTCTTCCAAGGCGCCGTAAATCTGCTCCAGGGTGAAATCCAGACCGAAACCCCAGCTTTTCCAGTACGGCTCGTAGCAGGCCGGCGGCGAGTCGAGCGGGATATTTACGCCGCGAGTGCGCAGCAGGTCGGCATAGCCGCGCAGGGCATCGTGGAAATCGAGCCGGTGCAGGATCACCGCCGAGCGGATTGTCGAGCAGGATTCGCCGGGCGCCAGGACAGTTTTCTGCCCGAAACGTGCCTGGGGCTCCTGGCAGACCGAGACCTCCACCAGCCCGTCCTTTCCGGTCCGGACAGGCAGGTTGATCCACTGCGGACAGGTTTCCGCGCTGGCGACCGCCAGGCCGCACTGCGGGGTCCAGAGGTCCACCAGAGGCGTTCCTCCGCCTTCGCCGGCGGCCGGCCTGGCCGGGTCGAGACCCATGAAATTCTCCCGGTCGGTTGCCGCATCGGTCCAGATCAGCGAGTAGCTCTCGCCCCAGCGCCGGGCCGCGCCCATGTAGGAGGCGAAGCTCCAGGAGGGCTGGCCGGGGTCCAACAGCCTGCGGTCGAGACGGTAGCAGTGGCCCACCAGCCGGTCGATCGAAAGCGCCTGCGGCCCGCGGTTAGTGAAAACCGCCTCGCCGGCCACTAGCTGCGGGAGCTTGTCATAAAAGTACAGCATAACCTGCATCTCGACCTTGAGGCTCGGGTAAAAAGCCTGGCCGTACTGATCGGCCAGCGCGTTCAGGGTCAGCTTTTTCCCGCCGCCGGCCGCATCGCTGAATTCCTCGGTGTTCACCTTTTCCCAGTCCACCCGGAAAT
>Ga0156185_1183_pt1 | contig 16099 bp, 15 predicted proteins | sample RifCSPlowO2_12_FD_107838 | JGI IMG/M metagenome (GOLD analysis project Ga0156185, IMG submission 107838) | Candidatus Glassbacteria bacterium RIFCSPLOWO2_12_FULL_58_11 | reverse complement strand
CCGGATGGTAATTCATGAAGGGTAAGAGGTTCTGCCATGCCACGGGTAAATATGCTGCTGTATAGACTTTTCAGGGGCGCCTATTCGGGCGGCCGCCTGATCTCCTCCGTCTGTTTGTGCGCAGGATTGCTGCTCTCTGGCTGCGGTCCTAAAGAGGACCCTCAGCTTACCGCTGAGCGCAAACAGGTCAATGAAGGAGTCGAGATACTGCGCTCCGGAACGCCGGTGGAGCGGGATTCAGTGATCCGCACTTTTTATAATCTCAAGAATCCGCAGTTGTTTCAGGCTTTCCTCGCCGATTCCAATTTGAACGTGCAGATCGGCATGGTGAGCGCAATCGGCTATCACAAGGACAAGAGCGCGGCGGCGGCTCTCAACAACATGCTGCTCTCGGTCGAGGATTACCTGCTGAAAGAGACGATCATCTATGCAATCGGCGAGCTCTGCGATACCTCGAGCGTGGGGGTGTTGATCGGGATACTCGACGATAAGTCAATGAACCGGGATCTGCGGCTGAGTATTCCGATTACCCTGTCCTCGTTCGCCAAAACCGAGGCCGCCCCCCGGGTGGAGCAGACATTTATCGACCTGCTGCAGCAGGATAGCACCGATGTCGAGCTGTGCTCCTATGTCTCGGTGGGGATTCTCGAAATCCTGCGTCCCGGGAACGTGGAGCTCTTTCGCAAGTATCTGCCGCTGCTGAAAGAAATGGCCGAGAGGAGAAAAGCTGAAAGCGGAGAAGACGGCATCTGGACGAATTTCCAGTTGACCATTCAGGAGCTGGAAAATTTCAAGCCCGATGCCAGTTAAAAAGCGGATGCCGGATGATTCAATCCGTGGCGGGTTAGTCTTTGCATTCAAAAAACTGAGATTCGAAATCTCAGTTTTTTATTGCCCCATTTGGGGCAAATTTGCTTTAAATGGAACCCGCCCGTTTCCCGTACCCCCGGCAGGAGATTTTTCCCGTAATTAACTTATTGATTTTCAGATAATTACCTGAGAACAGGGGGCCGGTTACCTCTGGTATGCCGATTGCTTTACGTGTTTCGCGATGAAGAATTTTGCCCGAAGATTTCGACGGCTGAAATTTATCAGGATGGAGTCGATAGATGAACCAACAAATTCAGGTTTTGAATGAACAGGTTAAGCAGGAGAGCCAGTTTATCGAAAGGATAATCGAGGAGGTCGGCCGGGTAATTGTCGGCCAGCGCTACATGGTGGAGCGCCTTCTGCTGGGGATCCTCTGTGACGGGCACGTACTGATCGAGGGCGTCCCGGGCCTGGCCAAGACCCTGTGCGTGAGGACGCTGAGCCGGGTGATCGACGCCGGGTTCGGCCGCGTGCAGTTCACCCCCGACCTTTTGCCCGCCGATCTTACCGGTACCCAGGTTTACAGCCAGAAGACCGGGGAGTTTATCCCGCGCAAAGGCCCCATTTTTACCAATATTGTCCTGGCCGATGAGGTCAACCGGGCGCCGGCCAAGGTTCAGAGCGCCCTGCTGGAGGCGATGCAGGAGCGCCAGGTGACGATCGGCGCCAGCACCTACCCGCTGCCGGAGCCGTTCCTGGTCCTGGCCACCGAGAACCCCATCGAGCAGGAGGGCACTTATCCGCTGCCCGAGGCGCAGGTGGACCGTTTCATGTTCAAGCTCAAGGTGACCTATCCGCGCAAGGAGGAGGAGCGGCAGATTCTCGAGCGGATGTCCGGCGGCGATCTGCCCTCGGTGGAGAAAAGGTGCACGCCCGCGGATATCCTGCGCTGCCGGAAAGTGGTGCGTGATGTTTACATGGACGAGAAAATCAAGGACTATATAGTCACCCTGGTCCTGGCGACCCGCGAGCCGGCCGAGTACGGACTAAAGGAGCTGGACGGATTGATCGAGTACGGGGCGAGCCCGCGGGCCACGATTTACCTGGCCCAGGCGGCCAAGGCCAATGCCTTTCTGCGCAAACGGGGCTATGTCACGCCGGAGGATGTCAAGCAGATCGGGATGGACATACTCCGTCACCGCGTCCTGCTCACCTATGAGGCCGAGGCCGAGGAAATGACCTCGGAGGACATCGTCAAAAAAGTTTTCGAGCGGGTGGAGGTTCCCTGAGCTTGATACCGCAGGAGATCCTGAAAAAAGTACGGCATATCGAAATCATCACCCGGAGTCTGGTCGAGGATGTTTTCAGCGGGGAGTACCACAGTATTTTCAAGGGGCTGGGGATGGAGTTTTCCGAGGTCCGGGAGTACCAGCCGGGAGATGATGTCCGCTCGATAGACTGGAATGTCACCGCGCGGATGGGCCAGCCCTATGTCAAGAAGTTCATCGAGGAGCGCGAGCTGACCGTCGTTTTTCTCGTGGATGCCTCAGCGAGCGGGCTTTTTGGCTCGGTGGATCGTCTGAAAAACGAATTTGCCGCTGAACTCTGCGCCGTGCTGGCCTTCTCGGCGATCAAGAACAACGACCGGGTGGGGTTGGTCATCCTTACCGACCAGGTGGAAAAAGTAGTGGTGCCGAAGAAAGGCCGCAAGCACGTGCTGCGGGTGATCCGGGAGCTGCTGTTTTTCGAGCCCCGTCATCGGGGAACCAGCCTGCGCGAGGGCCTCGAGTACTTGATTCACGTCCTCAACCGCCAGAGCGTGGTTTTCGTGGTGAGCGACTTCCTCGATAGGGACTACGAGCGGCCGCTGAAGATTCTCGCCCAGCGGCACGACCTGATCCTGATGCGGATCTGCGACCCCCGCGAGCTGGAGCTACCGCCCCTCGGCCTGGTCCGGATGGAGGATGCCGAGACCGGAAGGGTCGAGGTGGTCGATGTTTCCTCCGACCGGGTGCGCCAGGAGTACCAGCGGCTGGTCGAGCAGCGCCGCGCCTCCCAGGAGAGCTTTTTCAAGAGCGCCGGGGTGGATTTTATAGACCTGAGAGTCGGAAGCTCTTATATTGAACCCCTGATGGGCTTTTTCCGGATGCGGGAAAGAAAATTTCGCTGAGCGAATGCCACACCGGTTCCCCCGGTTCTTCGACTATTCAATTACCGGAGGCTGTCGATTGATTCAGGTTAATGAGCTGACCAAACGCTACGGCAATTTCAAGGCTGTTGACAATATTTCATTCAACCTGCGCAAGGGCGAGATTCTGGGGTTCCTCGGACCGAACGGGGCCGGCAAGACCACCACCATGCGGATTATCACCGGCTATCTCTCGGCAACTCAGGGCAAAGTCTCGGTGGCCGGATACGACATTTTCGATAAGCCGCTGGAAGTGAAAAAAGAGATCGGCTACCTGCCGGAAACCCCGCCGCTGTACCGCGAGATGCGCGTGCGGGACTTTCTTAATTTCGCCGGCAAAATCAGGGGGCTGAATAGCGCGCGGCAGCGCAGGCAGCGCCTGCAGTATGTAGTCGAGCGCTGCTCGCTCGAAGAGGTGCAGAACCTGCACATCCACAAGCTCAGCAAGGGCTACCGTCAGCGGGTCGGCCTGGCCCAGGCCCTGATCCACAACCCGCCGATCCTGATCCTGGACGAGCCCTCGGCGGGTCTCGACCCGCACCAGATTATCGGCGTGCGCCAGCTCATCCGCCAGCTCTCGGGCGAGCACAGCATCCTGCTCAGCACGCACATTCTCCCGGAGGCCAGCCTGACCTGCGACCGCGTGCTGATCATCGACCGGGGAAAAATCCTGGCCGAGGACACCACCGAGCACCTTACCGGAAAGCTCAAGGGCCATGACATGGTGCGTATTCTGGTGCGCGGCGGCGGGCCGGAGCTGGAAAAGAGGATCAAGGCCTTGCCCGGAGTGCAGAAGGTGGCCGAGATGACCAATGAAGGCCAGCCGAAAGACGCCCCACGCCAGTTTGACATTTCTTATGCGCTGGGCCGGGACCGCCGCGGCGAGCTGGCCCGCGCCCTGGTCGAGGCAGATGTGGAACTGCTCGAGCTGCGGCCGCAGGCGATGACTCTCGAGGAAATCTTCATCAAGATCACTTCGAAAGTGGATAACTAAAGAATGCCGGGCGCGGGAAAATATAAATCCAAAACCAAGGGCTGCGAATAATGCGCAATATAATTTCAATATTCTGGCGGGAATACAAATCTTACTTTGCCAGCCCGATCGCCTATGTGGTGATCGGGGTTTTCCTGATCCTGATTTCCAACCGCTTCATTTACAAGTTTAACGATTTCGTCAAGTTCACCTTCCAGGCCACGGGCGAGGCGGTCAATTACCAGATGCTGGTGCCGAAGTTCAGTATCAACGATTCGGTTATCCGCTACATCTTCCAGGAGATTCGCACGATCAGCCTGTTTCTCCTGCCGATGATCACCATGCGTCTGTTCGCCGAGGAGCGCAAGACCGGCACCCTCGAGCTGCTACTCACCTCCCCGCTGACTATCGCGCAGCTGGTGCTGGGCAAGTTCCTGGCCGGGTTCATCCTTTTTTTGACCATGATCGTCCCCACCGTCGCCTTCCATTTCTTTCTTTTCCAGTACGGCAATCCGGACCTGGGGCCGATCCTGACCGGTTATGCCGGCACCATTTTCTACGGCGCCTCGGTGATTTCGGTGGGTATCCTGATCAGCTCGGTGACCGAAAATCAGATTATCGCCGGCGCTCTGACTTTCGGGGCTTTCCTCTTCCTCTGGATCGTGGGCCGGGTGGGAGAGTCCACATTTACGTTCTGGAACCGGCTGGCTAATTATATCTCGGTCACCGGCCACTTCGATAATTTCGCCATGGGAATCCTTGACTCGCGGGATGTTATCTTTTACCTCTCGCTGACATTTTTCGGGCTGTTCCTGACTTATCAGGTTGTGGCCTCGCTGCGCTGGAGGTGATTTAAAAGATGAAACAGAGGATCAGGACACTCGGTTATGTCAGTCCGGTAATTCTGCTGATCGGCCTGGGCATTTATTATATAAACGGCCTCTGGGATATGCTTTCCACTGGGCTGACGGTGCTGGGCGCAGCTTGCGGTATCGTTTATCTGGTAGTCTGCTTCGATGATTTGCGTCAAGCCTTCAGCGCCAGAAGCTTCCGCTCCGGCACCAACTCCCTGCTGATCACCTGCCTGGTGCTCAGCCTGCTGGTTTTTGTCAACATGATCGGTTACCGGAGCTTTGTCTGGAAGGATATCACCATCGCCCGGAAATTCGAGCTGAGTCCTTTGACTCAGACCATCATTTCTGATATCCGGGAGAAAAAACAGGACATTTACTTTACCTCGTTTTTCTGGACGTATGTCGACCGGAACCTGAGCCAGGAACAGAACCAGACGCTGATACGCCAGAACCGCGAGCGGGAGGGCAAGCTGCGCGACCTGTTCGAGGTCTATGGAAGTGTCACCCCAAACTTCCATTTCCGGTTCCTCGATCCCAATAAGGAGCTGATGCTCGCGCGCCAATACAACATTCAGCGCTACCGGGGCAACGTGACGGTTGTCGAGTACGGCGACTACCAGGAAATGGCGACCGATATGGAGACCGAGGAGCAGGTCACCAATGCGCTGATCCGGGCGACTAGCGGCGAACAGCGCAAAGTGTATTTTCTGGAGGGGCACCAGGAGCTGGATATCAATGACGGCAGTCCGGGCGGATTTGTCATGGCCCGGGCGGCAATCGGCGACCAGTCCTATATCACTGAGCGGTTGAATGTCCTCGAGGCGGGGGGCGTGCCCGCGGATTGCCGGGCGCTTTTGATTGTCGGTCCCCGCAAGCCGTTTCTTTCGGAGGAGATCCGCCTGGTCGATGATTACCTGGAAAATGGCGGCCGGGTGCTGGTCTGCCTGGACCCGGAATATGATAGCGGACTCGGCGAGTGGCTGCTGTCGTGGGGTATCCGCGTGGATGAAGATATCGTGGTCGACAACTCGACCGCCGGCGTCCGTCAGGGCGCCGGGCCCACCGAGCCCCTGCTTTACAGCTACGATAAGGAGCACCCGATCACCAAATTCCTGATGAAAGCTTACTCCACCATGCCCACTGTGCGCTCGGTGAGGCTGGTCGACACGCCGCCCACGGACCTCGAGCTGTCTGTCCTGGCCCGCACCAGCGACAATAGCTGGGGCGAGCGCGACCGGAACGCCATGGCGGCCAGGAATCCGACCTTCGATCCGACTGACCTGAGCGGCCCGGTGCCTGTGGCGGTGGCCATGCTGAAAAAGATCGAGGAAACCGAGCCGGGCCTGCATGAGATTGCCACCAAGGTCGGGACTCAGGCTCCGACAAAACAGGAAATCGAAAAGATCAAGCGCGAAAAATCTCAGACTAAAGCCGAAATGGTGGTTTTCGGAGACAGCCAGTTCGCCTCGAACTCCTACCTGCGCTACGGCGGGAACTGGGATCTGTTCATGAATGCGGTCAACTGGCTGATCGGCGATGAGCGCCTGATCACGATCCGGCCCAAAGACCCGGAGGATCAGACTATTTACGTCAACCAGCGCCAGTCCAACCGGATGGCTCTGATGCTGCAATACGCGCTGCCGGCGCTGCTGGTGATTTTAGGGACCTGGGTCTGGGTCATCCGCAGATTCAGATAATTGCCGCTTAGGCAAGAAAATTTGGCGTTTTACAATTCAAAGGAATTGCCTGATGAACTGGAAAGTAATCCTGATTCTGCTGCTTATCTGCTCCGGGCTGGGAATCTACCTTTTTAAGATTGACTGGGGCAGGGAACCCGCAAAAAAGACAGAGGAAAGGGATCATCTCCTCAATTGCGCGCTGGACCAGATAGCGTCCGCCCGGATCACTTTATTCGACACGACCTACAGCATTCGAAGGAAATCCTACGAGTGGGAATTTGTCAGCCCCTACGCCGGGGAGCTGGCCGACTCGATAGCGGTCAATCACCTGCTGAGCTCTTTGATCAAGATTTTCGCCCTGTCAAAACTGCCCGCCGATTCGCTGGACATGGCGATGGTGCATTTGAAAAATCCGGTCATGGAGATCGAGGTGCAAACTGTCGCCGGAGACAGCACCTCGCTGCGGTTTGGCGCGCTGAATCCGACCACGGACAACATCTATGTGCACCGTGACGCTGAAAAAGCGGTGATGCTGATCAGCAAGGAAATCGGCCCGATGCTGGGCCTGAACAGTTTCATGCTGCGCGGCAAAGGCCTGACTGTGATCCAGCCCTTAGATATCGCGGAGATCAGGTATGCGGGCCGGGATATAAAGGAATTTCAGGCCGCGCGCTCGCCCGGCGATGGAGTGTGGTGGATGACTGGCGGCAAGGAAAAGATCCGGGCCGACAAGAGAAAAATCATTCGGATTCTGCGGGATTTGTACGAAAATCAGGTGCGGAGTTTTGAATCGGCCGGCGTTGAGGAGTCCAGCCGGACCGGCTTGGATAATCCGCAGCGCAGACTCTTGGTCAAGGCTCAAAACGGCGATTCCGTGTTTATCGCCCTCGGGAATACTGTCGATCAGGCGGCTTACCTGCGCTGGAGCTATTCGAGCCTTTATCCGAACGACCTGGTGCTGACCGACTCGCGCCTGCTTAACCATCTGGACACCAATTTCGAACTGGACTGGATGGTCGATCTGCGGATGGCGGATTTCGATGAAACCCGGATCAACCGGATCGAATTGTAAACTCCGCTGGATTCAATCGTGATCGTGGCTGACAATGACACGCTCTGGCGGCTGGTCCGGCCGAAAGAGGCTCGCTGCAAGCTGCCGCAGGTCGAGCGGTTAATCGCGCACGCCGACACCATGGCCGCCTCGAAATTGCTGCCCCAGGGGCCCGGCCGGGGATTCGAACACCCGCAGTTGAGCCTGATCCTGAAGGACGGCGATAAGGTCCTTTTCGGCCTGTTATTCGGCGATTACGGCGGGGACAAGCAAATCTACGTTCGCGATCTGGTGCGGCAGCAGGACTTCCTGGCGCCGGCCAAGGAGGCCGAGGATTTCGAGTACTCGGCCGATGATCTGGCGGACATCCCGCTGTCCCATGTGGTGCAATAGCGTGCCTGGGGAGCACCGGGCATGGCTTTCGGCGTTTTTGCCGGGAGGTGTGATCTCCCCGCGGAGTGAGGTCTGAAGGAGCTGGAAGGAATTATATCGAGCTCGAATCCAACAGCGCAAAATTTTATGAAGTTTGCCGGGCAACGGATTCCGGATTAGCGCCGGATGAACCGCACGGGGGGGAACCCCGGCCCGGGCAAGGCTGACGGCTGCTGACCGAAATTCGGAACACTTATCGTTTTATTGCGAGGGCCGTCGGCTGAACGGCCTTTTCAGCTTCAGGCTGAAAAATCAGCTAGAGTGATTGCCAAAAGGATATTCCTTTTCGAACTGCCGTTCGAGTTTTATGAATCTTCGATTTGCCAGGGTATTTTGGCAATCACTATAAGCTTAGGATATGCGAAGGATTGTGACGAAAGAAATTAAAAAACTGCTGACCGCCTTGCCGCTTTGTCTCTGGGCCTTGATTTTTTCCAGCGGCGACTGCCTGGCGGCAAGCCGGGTCGATGCGCGGGTCGATACCACCGGGATGCGGATCGGCGATCACCTGACACTGACAGTCTGGGTGCGCACCGAGAAGAACGAAACCGTCAAATTTCCCGACCTTAAAAGCTCCCTCGGTAAATTCGAGCTGCTTTCAGACCTTCCCCCGCAGACCCACTCAGAGGATAACGGCGCCACCCTCGAAAGGCGCAGCTACGTCCTGACTGCATTCGAGACCGGAGAGCTATCAATTCCGGAGCTGCCGTTTGTTCTGATGCAGCAGGATGGCGGGCTGGATACCCTCTATACCCGGGAAATAAAGGTCCGGGTGGCCAGTCTGGTCACCGACACTACCGCCGCGGAGATCAAGCCGCTCAAGGGGCTCATCGAATGGCCGAGGCTTTGGCACAAGATCGCTGTCTGGGGGGCATTGGCCCTGGCCGTGATCGGTCTGCTTATTTACGCCTGGGTCCGCTATCTCCGCCGGCGGGATGAGAAATTCAAACGCGATTCCCGTCCGCTCGCTCCCGCAAAGCCCGCGCATCTGGCGGCACTGGAAGAGCTGGACCGGATCAAATCCCTGGGCCTGATCGAAAAAGGAGAGATCAAGCAGTTCCATATCCTGGTATCCGATGCGATCCGCAACTACCTGGGTGCGCGCTACGGGATAGAAGCCCTGGAAATGACCACCTGGGAGCTGCTGTTTACCCTGGAAGGTAAAGCGCTCCAGCGGGAGCTCTGGGATTTAAACGCGGATTTTCTCAACGCCTGCGATCTGGTCAAGTTCGCCAAGTACAAACCGCAAATCATCGAGATCAACGCCACGTTCAACCGGGCCTATGAAATTGTGGAGAAAACCCGTCCAGTCCAGCTCGAGCCTCGGCCGACCGAAATTTCGGAAACGCCGGAGGAGCAGAACGGACCGGAGGTACGGAATTCCGCGGGCAGTCTGGCTGCCGGGCCGCAAAGCGGGGGGAAGAGTTGAATTTCGATTTCGCTAACATTCGCCTGCTCTTTCTGCTGCTGCTGCTGATACCGCTGGTTTGGCTCTATCTGCGTTTCAGCTGGCGCAGCCGGCGGACCGTACTTTTTTCTGACCTTCAGACCGCCCTGAGAGTCAATCGCCGCTGGACGGCCTGCCTGCCGCACGTGCCCTTCGCCTTGCGGGTCCTCGCCCTGGCGGTGCTGATTGTCGCCCTGGCTCGCCCGCGAAGCGGATCGACCTATGAGGATGTAAACAGCGAGGGTATCGATATCATCCTGACCCTGGATGTCTCGACCAGCATGGCCGCCGAGGACCTGAAACGCGGCAGCAACCGCCTCGAGGTGGCCCGGGAGGTGGTCGATGATTTCATCTCGCGCCGCAAGCACGACCGGATCGGCCTGGTGGCCTTTTCCGCCAAGGCGGTCACGCTCTGCCCGCCTACTCTCGATTACCGGGTCCTGACCTCGCAGCTTGAAAAGCTGCAGATCGGCTCGATCGAGGATGGCACGGCGATCGGGGTGGCCCTGGCCAGCAGCGTCAACCGTCTGCGTAACTCGCAGGCCAAGAGCCGGGTCATCATCCTTTTGACCGATGGGATGAACAACCGGGGCGAGATCGATCCGCAGACCGCGGCCAAGGTAGCCCAGGCCGAGGGCATGAAAGTTTACACCATCGGAGCGGGGACCCGCGGCCTGGCCCCCGTACCGGTGCGGGATGCATTCGGCAGGCTGCATTACCAGAACATGCAGGTGGAGATCGACGAGGCGATGCTTCAGGAGATCGCCTCGGTTTCCGGAGGCCGTTATTACCGGGCCACCGACGCGGCGCAGTTGCAGGACATCTATCGCCAGATCGATTCGCTGGAGAAAACCAGGGTGGAGGTCCGCGAGTACACCCGCTACCGGGAGCTGTTCTCCTATTTGCTCATTCCCGCCCTGGCTTTGTTCATTCTGGAACTGATCCTGGCCGGGACCCGTTTTAAGACTGTCCCCTGAAAGGCAGACATGCATTTCAGCAATCCACAATATTTTTATCTGCTCTGGCTGATACCGGCTCTCGCGGTGCTGCTCTGGTACGTGGCGCGGCGCAGGCAGAGGCTGCTGGCCCGATTCACCGCGCCAGAGTTGGCCGGCCGTCTCGCCGCGCCGTTTCTGCCCGGGATGCGGGGCCTGCGCACGCTAGCCCTGCTGATCGCTCTGAGTTTCCTGATTCTCGCCTTGACCGGTCCGCAGTACGGCAAGCAGGCGGTGATCCTCAAGCGGGAGGGCCGGGACATCGTTTTCCTGCTCGATACCTCGCTCAGCATGCTGGCTGATGATATCAAGCCGGACCGCCTATCCAGGGCGCGGTTCGAGATAACCAGCCTGCTCAGCCGTCTCGAAGGGGACCGGGTGGCGCTGGTACCCTTTGCGGGGGATGCTTTCACCCTCTGCCCGCTCACTACCGATTACTCGGCCATATCTCTCTTTATGGACGGGGTGGATACCGACATAATTTCCGACCCCGGCACCGATATCGCCACGGCGCTGAAAGTCGGCGGAGAGGCATTCGATGTCAAAGAGCGCAAGTACAAGGTGCTGATCCTGATCACCGACGGCGAGCAACTGGAAGGGGATGCGCTCGCCCAGGCGCAGAAACTGCGCGAGGAGGGTGTGCGGATCTATACGATCGGGATCGGTACGCCGGATGGGGTCCCGATACCGGTAAAGGATGCGCGGGGCACGGTGACCGACTACAAGCGTGATAACAAGGGCGAGATCGTGATGAGCCGCCTCGGCGAGCCGCTCCTGGTGGAGCTGGCCCATGCCGGCGGGGGGGAGTACTATCGGGCGGGAAGGAACTCTATCGAGCTGGACCGGATATTCGAGGATATCAAAAAGCTGGAGAAGCGGGAGCTGGAATCCAAGGAGTTCACGCTCTACCAGGATCGCTACCAGTGGTTTCTCGGGGTCGCCCTGGTGCTGCTCTTTTTTGAGCCGCTGCTGCTGGAGACCCGGCCGAAGCGTTCCGGCATGGCGGTGCGCTCAAGCGGCGAAGGAGACCGGACATGAAAAGATCGATCGAGGCGGCGCTCGCGCTGCTGATCGGCTCTGGCCTGCTGTTCAATGGCGTTGCCGGCGGTTGGACCGATATCTTCCGCAGCCAGCCGGAGAGAGCCGAGCAGGCGTACAAGGCCAAACAATACGATAAGGCCCTGGAGCTTTACCAGGAAGCCCAGACCCGGAATCCGGACTCCGACACTCTGGCCTATAACCTGGGTAATACCCTGTTCCAGCTTGGCCGCTACGATGAGGCGGCAAGGCAATTCGGCAAAGTACTTGAAAAACAGACGCCCGCCCTGGCTCCCCGCTCGATTTACAACATGGGCAACACTCTGTTCGAGATGGGCCGCAAGTCCGAAAACCAGCAGCAGCTCTCGCAGGCGCTCGAGGCTTACAAGCAATCGATCACGCTTGATTCGAAGGATGAGGACCCGAAGTACAACTATGAATTGACCAGGCGTTTGATACGGGAGCAGGAACAAAAACAGCAGCAACAACAACAGAATAAACAGGACCAGGACAAGCAGAAGCAACAACAGCCGCAGAACCAGGATAAGCAGGAGCAACAGAAAAAGAATCAGGAGCAGCAGAAACAGGAAAAAATGAACCAGCAGCAGCAACAGCAGGCGCAGCAGCAGGAACAGAAAGATAAACAGCAGCAGCCGCCCCAGCCGAACCAGATGAGCAAGGAAGAGGCGGAGCGCATTTTGAACGCGCTGATGCAGATGGAAAAGGACATGCAACAGAAAGAGAAAGATAAAAAGACCGCGGTTCAGGGCGGCAGGGGGCCGGACTGGTGAGAAAGGCCGGTTGCAGGAATTTTTCAGGCCGCTCGCGCTTGACTGCGCTGGCCCTGGCCTTTCTGGCAATTCTGCCTCTCCGGGCGGCCGCGCAGGATATCAGTGTCGATCTGAGCGCGGACCGGCAAGAGCTGAGCCTGGGCGAACAGTTCCAGCTTACAGTGACGGTTTCCGGGACTATGCGCAGCGTGCCGGAGCCGCAGCTCCAGAACATGGATAACTTCCAGGTGGTGGGCCGGGGCACCTCGAGTCAGATCTCGATTGTCAACGGCCAGATTTCGGCCACCAAGTCCACCAATTACACGGTTCTGCCGAGCCGCGAGGGAGCTTTCAGCATCGGGCCGGCGGTGATCCGGTTCGGCGGGAAAGATTACAGCTCGAACACTTTGGAGATAAAAGTCGGCGGCGGGCAAGCGCCCGCCAGCCCGGGAGCCGCCGCGCCAAAGCCGGGTCCCGGAGCGGCGCCGCCTCGCCCCGGCCAGAGCTCGCCCCCGGTCGAGGAATCCCTGGCCGAGGGTTCAGGGGATGCCAACCTGTTCATCCGGGGGAGCGTGGACAAAAGGGAAGTCTATGTTGGGGAGCAGGTCACTTACACTTTCGGCTTCTATAACCGTCTGCGGCTGGCGGAAAACCCTGAGTACAACCCGGCTTCGTTCAATGGCTTCTGGGTCGAGGAGCTGGACAAGAGCGCCCGCCAGACCAGCCAGGTGGTCAACGGCGTCTCTTATTCGGTCCAGGAGCTGCGTTATGCGCTGTTCCCGGCCACGGATGGCGAGGCGACAATCGGACCGGCCAAGCTGGCCTATACGATCCGGAACGCCTGGGACTTTTTCGACAACGGCAGCCGGAAAGCGCTGCAGACCCGGCCGATAACTGTCAAAGTAAAGCCTCTGCCCGCGGCGGGGAAACCGGCGGATTTCGGGGGCGCGGTGGGTAAATTCACTATCGCCGGTACAGTGGACAAAAATAGCGTCAAGCAGGGCGAGGCGGTAACTCTCGAGCTGGATATCGCCGGTACCGGCAATATCCGGTCGATCTCCGAGCCCAAGCCGGACAGCCTGGAGGATTTCGACATCTACGAATCCAAGAGCGAGGAGAATATCGACCGCTCGGGCGAACGGATCCGGGGCAAGAAGATTTTCCGCTTTGTCATGGTTCCGCGCAAGGAGGGCGAGTACAGGCTGCCCGGAGTGGCGTTCTCCTTCTTCGACCCCGAACAGGAAAAATACATTACCGTGCGCTCGGCGGAGCTGGCGCTGACTGTCTTGCCCTCCGGGGAAAAAGAGCAGCCGCCGGCTTACCACCTGGCCCCGGAAAGTGTCATGGCGGTCGGTGAGGACATTCATTACATAAAGGAGGCTCCTTCGGCCTTGAAAAGCCCTGGGAAACCCTTGAGCTCCACCGCGCTTTTCTGGCTGCTCCATCTCCTCCCGGTCGTCAGCGTGGGCCTGGCGCTGCTCTATCGCCGCCACCGGGGCCTGCTGGTCAGCGACCTAGGATACGCCCGGCAGAAAGGGGCCGGCAAGCGTCTGGAGCGGAACCTTAAAGATGCCGCCCGGGCCCTGAAATCCGGCGATACCGCCGCCTGCTACGCCGCACTCGACCGCGCCCTGTGCCATTTTATCGGCGACCGGCTGAATGAGGAAACTGTCGGAATGATGACCGATGGGATTGTCGGGCTGCTGTCTGTCAGGAATGTGGCCGAGGATGTCCGCGAGGAGGTCCGGCGCTGCCTGGAGCATTTCGCTTTCGTCAGGTTCGCTCCCCAGAGCGCGACCGAAGCGGAAACTGCCCGGGAATATCTTAACAAAGTGCGAAAGCTGGTTGGGAAACTAGATAAAGCTCTCTGAACCGCTGATACGGAAACTCTTGAAATGAAATCAGATTTCTTCTTTGTCGGTACGCCTGCAGCCTTGCGCGGCAAATCCGGGCTCCGCGGCAGGCTCAAGTTATGGCTCCTGATGCTTCTCTCATCGCTTGCGTTCGGCCTGTATCCGGCTTTCGCAGCCGATTTACCGACCACGCTGCAGAAGAGGTTCCAGCAGGCCAATGAGGGTTACAGCGAGGGAAAGTTCGCCGAAGCGCTGTCACAGTACCGGGAGCTGCTGCGGATCGCCGGGCCCAGCGCCGAGCTCTACTACAATGTGGGCTGCGCCGCGTTCAAGGCCGGAAAACTCGGGCCCGCGGTGGTGAATTTTCACCGGGCGGCCCGGCTGGCCCCTCGCGATGAGGACATCCGGGCGAACCTCAAGTTCATTTCCGCGCTGGTGCGGCCGGAAAACGAGGTGGAGAGCCAGGCGGCCAATCCGTTATTTTCCCTGCTGACAGGCTGGGTATTCCTGCTCTCCAGCAGCGAGGTGGCCCAGCTGCAATTGTACATCCTGCTGATTTTCGCCGTGGGCGCGACCGGCTTCGCGCTGGGCGGCGCCGGGCTGCTGAGAAGAATATCCCTCTGGCTGACAGTGGCCGGCCTGGTCCTGCTCCTGGTAAACAGCGCTCTGTTGGGAGTCCATTACTACCGCGATCACTACGAGAGAAAGGCCGTAGTGGTGACCGCCAATACCGAAGCGCGCAGCGGTCCGGGCGAGGATAATACCCGGGTGCTGGTGTTGCCGGAGGGCGCGGTCATCCGCCTGCGCGAGCAGCGCACCGGCTGGGCCCTGGTGAGCCTGCCGAGCGGACGCAGCGGCTGGATCAAAGAATCGATGCTGGAAGAAATCTAGCCGGCAGCCGAGTTCGATTCCTCTCAGCCGAGGCAGGACACCAGAGCCTGAGCGCCCGCTTTGCTCGATCCTGGTCCGGCCGCCTCTCCGGAACCTCCACCAAGCAAATATTTGAAGATTCAAGTTATATTTATTAACTTGGAATAACAGCGGTAATGAATTCGCCGCTTTTTTCTTGCAAGGTCCTTATGAATAGCTTCACTACCGAATTAACCTGTACAGGATTAGACACCATTACCCAGGACCGGGCTTTAAGCGAGTTATCCGATGAGGAGTTGGTTCAGCGGTTTATCGACGGCAGGGAACAGGCGTTCAATGAATTGATGAAGCGTTACAGCCGCCGGATTATTAACTACATTTTCCGTATAATCGGCGACCGGGACCGTGCCGAAGACCTCCTCCAGGATACATTTATCCGGGTCTACCGGAATGTTAACCGTTTCGATCAGAGCCGGAAATTTTCCACGTGGCTCTATACGATAGCCACGAATCTGGCAAAGAACGAGTTGCGGAACGCGGGCCGCAGCCCCTTGCTGTATTTTCAGAATTTTTTTTTCCGCAGAGACGACCAGCAGATGTTCGAGGCCGCGGACAAGGCTGGCCGTCCCGATGATAACCTTTATCAAAAGCAGCTAGGCGATCTGGTAGCCAAGGCGATGGAAAAACTCCCCGCCCGCCACAAGCTGGTTTTCACCCTGCGCGAAACCGAGGGGAAAAGCTACGAGGAAATTGCGGAGATCCTGGGCTGCAATATCGGCACGGGGAAAAGCCGGCTGACCCGGGCCCGCGCCAGGTTCGCCCAGATTATCGAGCCGTACTTGAAATGACAGCCGGCCAGGTCCAGCTTTACGCTGGAATTTAATTTCGACAGGAGTGCTGATGGCCTTTCCGGTACATAGGGGCCGCAGGCTGAGGCGTAACCCGGCGATCCGGGCCATGGTGCGGGAAACCGTGCTGCGGCGCGAGGATTTTATCCTGCCCCTGTTCGCGGTACACGGCAAAAACGTCCGACGGGAAATTTCCTCAATGCCGGGCAATTTCCAGCTTTCGGTGGATGAGCTGGTCCGGGAGGCGGAGGGCGCCTATGCGCTCGGCGTACCGGCTTTGCTGCTGTTCGG
>Ga0156185_1194_pt3 | contig 16101 bp, 13 predicted proteins | sample RifCSPlowO2_12_FD_107838 | JGI IMG/M metagenome (GOLD analysis project Ga0156185, IMG submission 107838) | Candidatus Glassbacteria bacterium RIFCSPLOWO2_12_FULL_58_11 | reverse complement strand
GGTCCCTTCATTTGAAATAGCGGTTCTATCCATAATTGATCATTTCATCCCACATGACCTTCCGGCCTTCCCGGATCGCCCGGTTGCCAAGCAGTGAGGTGGTCGAGCTCCGGCGGCCCTCCTGGACATCGATCGCCGGGTGGCCGTTTTCGCGGACACAGTTGAAGAAATTCGCGATCATGCTTTCCCGCCGATCGTCTTCCTCCCCGGTCTCGATTACCTTGCCCGGCGATTCATCGGGGGTCTCGTCATCCTTGAGCGACTGGCCGAGCTGCACCTTGAAATGCTCGGCGCTCACTCCCAGGCTGTCCAGGTGACGGGTCTCGGGTTCCCAGTAGATCCTCGAGCCGCGGCGGTCCATGACTATCGTGCCGTGGGTGCCCATGATGGTCATCGAGTAGCCGTAGCGGGCATTCGAGAGGATCGCGGTGGCATCTAAACGCACTCCGCCCGGATAATCATAGACCACATTCACATGGTCCCAGGTCTCGCGCTCGTGCTGTGTATACAGGTCTACTCCACCCGAGCCGACAGCCGATAACGGGTGGCTGTCCAGCAGCCAGTTGAGCGCGGTAAGCTGGTGGCTCACCAGCTCGGTCAGCAGCCCGCCGCAGTACTCCCAGTAGAGCCGCCAGTTCAGCGGCTTCCACCACTCCGGCTCGGGCACCTCGCGCTCCCAGGTGCTGTTGCGGTGGTAGTGGCTGAAAATCTGGGTCACCCGGCCGATCGAGCCGGTGGTGAGAAGCTCGCGGATTTTTTTCTGCCTGGCATCGTGCGGGCCATAGCCGATCTGCACCACCTTGCCGCTTTTTCCCGTAGCCTCGACCAGCCGGTCGCATTCTTTCACCGTGTAGCCCATGCTTTTTTCGCAAAAAATATGCTTGCCAGCCTCCAGGGCATCCAGGCACTGCGGCACATGATACACCAGCGGGGTGACCACGAAAGCCACATCGATCTCTTTCATCTCCAGGAGCTTGCGATGATCCTTGTGGGTCCGGGCCTTTCCGCCGGCTTGCTTCAGCCCCTCGGCCAGACTGGGCGGATAGATATCGCAGACATCCGTGATCTCGACCCCCGGAACGTTTTTCATCCGGTCGATCAGGTAGCAGCCGCGCGACCCGGTGCCGATTACGCCGACATTGATCCGGTCGTTCGCACCCTGAGCTTTGAGCAGAGTGGCCGAGGCCAGGGAAAGCGTGGCGGCGACAGCGCCGCCCGAGCGTTTGACAAATGTCCTGCGGTCGATATTTTGCATGCTCGCTCCTGGTTACAGTTGAATTTTATCCAAATTAAAAGGAAAGGGTCCGAATCACAATGATCGGACCCAATCCTGGAGCGGAATCTGGTAAGCAAGTGGGCCGTATCCGCCCGGACCAGAGGAGTGAAGATCAGGCGATATTGAACAGCTCGGAAATTTTCACCCTGCGCCCGGTTTCGATGCTGGTATAGGCGGCGATCCCGATCCCCGAGCTCATCAGGCCGGCCCGCATCCCGGCAAGCTGGCCCAGCGGGTCTGGCATGCCGGGCTTGAAAATCATTTGTTTGATCCGGCTGTCCGCGCCGCCGTGCTCGAAGAATTCGCCGGCCTGGCGCTCCAGCTTGACCAGCTCCGAGCCCTTGAAATTGCGGGTCAGCCGCAGCTCGGACTCGTAGGGGACAGTCCAGGGCTGCGTGTTGTAGTTGCGCAGGTCGATCCGGCCCTTGCTCCCGTTGAAAACGACCAACTGCCCCTCGAAGGGTACAGTGGCGTTGAGGCTGTAAGTCACCAGGGTCCCGTTTTTGTACTTGATCTGGGCGCTGTAGGTGTCAGGGATGTCGATGTCATGCCGCCACAGGCAGCCATCCCGGTAGTAGCCGTCCGCGCTTTCGCAGCCCGCGTAAAGCTCCATGAACGCTTTGTCCGTGGTCATGTCGTAGTACAGCTCGCACTGTTTTTTGTAGGGGCACGGGCGGCAGTTGGCGTGACGGATGCTGCTGTTGCTGCCGTACTTGTTCAGCCTGCCATAGGCCACCACCTCCACCGGGTCGGAGTCGATCCACCAGTTGAGCTGGTCGAAATGATGGCTGGCCTTGTGGCAGAGCAGAGTTCCCGAATTGTGCTTGATCCCGTGCCACCTGCGGAAATAGGAGGCCCCATGGTCCAGGTCGAGGAACTCGGCATAATCCACCGAGTAGAGGTCGCCGATCTCGCCGGCCAACAGCAGCTCTTTGACTTTCATCTCGGCCTGGCCGTAACGGGCGTTGAAAGTGACATCCAGTTTGCGGCCGGTCCGTTTCTGGGTGTCGATTAGCTGTTGGGCCTGCTCGGCAGTGGAGCAGAGCGGTTTTTCGCTCATTGCATCATAGCCCAGTTCCATCGCCCGGCAGACATACTGAGCGTGGTAGCAGTCCATGACTGTCACCATGACCCGGTCCGGTTTGGTCTGATCGAGCATTTTGTCGAAATCGGTGAACGTGGGAATCTTGCCGCCCATCCAGCGGTTGGCTACCTCGACCCGCAGGGGGTTGATGTCACAGAGGCCCACTATCTCCACATAATCGCCAAGCTCTTTCAGCAGCTCGGTGCCCCAGGTGGTGCTGCCGCGGATCCCGGTCCCGACCAGCGCCATGCGCACTTTCTTGATCTTCTGCTGAGCCGCCAGCGCGGAGTAGGACCCGGCCATAGCCGCGGCCCCCAGGGCCGCCGCGGATACCGTGGAATGCCGGATGAATTCCCGGCGGGATATGTTCTTGTCGAGCCTGTCCATAAATTCGTCTCCTCGGTAAAATCAGGCTGTGATTTTGTTGCGAGCAAGGTTGAAAACGATGGGCTGACTTTATTATCGGAAAGGCATCGAGCTGACAATTCGAGGCCTTGGGTATGTCTGGAGAAAACTGGCTGGAATATATTATTAACCGGGAAAATATTCGGGTTTGAAACTATATTGTCAAGCATTTAACGCTAATATCGGAGCAAGGTTTCCCAGTATTCGCACAGGGTGGCGCGACGGCCTGCCTTGCAATTTCACCGTGAGCCGTTATCTTTTTAAACAGTTTAGCGGGACGCTGAATTCATTTTTCAACGCCCCTCCGGAACCCTATCACTCATCTTTCCGGCAACACCCGGTAATACACCAGGCCGCACAGGCCGGAGATGCTGGAGGAGCCATGGATCGAAAATTATTACTGCTGTCCGCCGCTGTGCTGTTCGGCTTCCATTTGCCCCTGCAAGGCCTCTCGAGGTTTGAAAAAAGCACCCTCGAAAAACAGAAAATGGCCGAAAATGCGGTCTGGCCCAGCCATGAGCCCTTGCAGTTCACTCAGCGCAAAGGCGGCGGTGCTGAGGACTGGCCCGGCCGCTACGGCCGGCAGGATTCGCCGGCGAACCTGCGGCTCCTGGCCGGACTGGGCGCGCGCTACGAGCGGCTCCATTTCTACAAAGGCTTCGGCCTGCAGTTCGAGATGCCGGAGATCCGCAAGAGCATGAAAGCCGCCGGTCTGATGCACGGGCTGGGGATGAAAGTGAGCCTGTATGTGGGCGGCACGATGTTCATCGAAACTTTTTACCGCGAAACCCCGGAGGCAGTCAATTGGGAGCAGCGGGACCAGTACGGCCGGCCGGTCCCTTATATCGTCGATACCCAGACCTTCCGCCACTTCGCCTGCCCCAATGAGCCGGCCTACCGCAACTATATCAAACGCGTGCTGGATATCGGCATCGACTCGGTGAAAACCGACCAGTTCTTTTTTGACAATTACCTGCTCCAGGCCGAGCCCAAGTCCTGCCGCTGCGAGCGCTGCATGGCCGCGTTCCACGATTTTCTCAGGAAAAAGTACCCTACGGAGGAGGAGGTCCGGAAAAGGTTCGGCTACCCGAGCGTGGACTGGATCAAGGTCAGCGAATGGGATACCTACAACCGGCCCGAAGACCTGGCCAGCATCGATGACCCGGCGCTCCAGGAATGGATCGCTTTCCGCTGCGCCAGCCTGGCCGACCAATGCGGCGAGTACTACGAGTATATCAAGGGCCGCAACCCGCATATCTCGGTGGGCTTCAATCTCAAGGGGCTCTACAGCCAGAACCGCATCTGGTACAATGCGGTTTACCATCCTTTGTACTCCGGCCACTGCGATTTCTTCTGCTTCGATATCGACGGTATGACTCCGGGGCTCGACCCGCGGACCGGCGCGCTGGTCGGCGAGATTCGCTCCTACAAAATGGCGCGCCGGCTGGATTTCGCCTGCGAGGATGGCGATCCGGGGATCGAGCTGGCCGAACAGATGGCTTTCAGCAACCAGAAATACGTGGAGGGTTTCGGTTTCCACGGGGCCGGGTACAACCATTACGCTCAGCGGGTGTTCTCTCCGCTGGCTGAGTTTTTCCGCGAGTACAATGACCGCTATTACACCGGAACGGACAATATCACCGACTGCGCGGTCCTGCGCTCCTGGCCCTCGATGGCCTACAGTGTCGGCGCGGCCTGGGTGGCCGCCACTCTGGCCGAGCAGGTGCTGATCCAGCACCGCGTTCTGTTCGATATTATTTCCGATGAGCAGACCGCCCGGCTGGAGCGCTACCAGTGTGTCATCCTGCCGGGGCAGGAAAGCCTGTCGATGGAGATAATCGACCGTCTGGCCGCCTTTGCGCGGGCCGGCGGGACTCTGGTTTTTACCGGCAGCACCGCAGATTACAACCAGTACCGACAGCGGCGAACGGCCAACCCGCTGCTGGCTCTCATGGGTCTCGAGCGGCCGCCCGCGGTCACCACAGTGCGCAGTTACGAAAAGGGCATGCTGGTCTATATCCCGGAAATTGTCCCGGCCTTGCCGGTCACGCCTCAGGGACGCTGGGCCCTGCCCTGCGAACAGTGGGTCCTGCCGTCAAACCATGGCGAAATCTACCAGACCTTGGCCGCCAGCCTGCCTCGCGGCCTGTCTCTGACCGCCGGGGCGCCGCTCACCACCGCGGCGGAGATGTTAAACCGCAAGGAGAGCCGGGAAACAATCCTGCATTTTGTCAACTATGACCAGCAGTACCGTCTGGCGCCTTTCGAGGCACGGCTTACGCCACAGTTCAAGGGGGTGGTCCGCTCGGTGGAGCTTTTCAGCCCGGAATTGGATCAGCCGCAAAAACTCGAATTCAGCCTGACCGAGGGCAAACTGGCCTTTACCGTCCCCGGCATGGGGATGTACTCGATGATTGTAGTCTCTTATGGGTCCCTCTGAAACTCTCGGGCCGGGAAACCGGAACTGGCCGGGGCAGCGGTTTTGTCGCCCGGACCGCGAGACGGCAAAGTCTAATCGAAAATAATTACCCGGAGCTTGCTCCGGGGTAAACGGATAGGGGAAGTGTAGGGGCGACCGGCCGGTCGCCCGCCTTACTCGAGAGGGGAATGAAAAATCCGATCCGGCGACTGAAAATTCAGACACCTGGTGGCTTACCGCGAGGCAGTTCATTTTCTGAAGCTGAAAACTGTTTGTCTGGAGGAGGAATTTGAGCCGCAACCTGAAGCGTTACGGCGATTGGGCGCTGGTTACCGGCGCCTCGGCCGGCATCGGCATGGAGTTCGCCAAGGCTCTGGCCGAAGAGGGCCTGAACCTGATCCTGATCGCCCGGCGACGGGTGCGTCTAGAGACCCTGTCCGCCGAGCTGATTGAAAAATACGGGATAGAGACGCTGGTGATCGAGCAGGACCTGGGACTGCCGGATTCGACCGACTGGATCAGCGGTGCGGTGGGAGAGAGGCAGCCGGGCATGCTGGTGCTCAATGCCGGATTCGGCTATTATGGTCGATTTGCCGAGATGGAGGAGGCGGCCTTGCGGCAGATGGTGGAGGTCAACTGCACCTCTGTGGCCCTGCTGGCCCGCAGGTTCGTTCCGGATCTGATCGAGCGCCGGCGCGGGGCGCTTATTATCGTCTCCTCGGTCCTGGGTTTTTTCCCCGGCCCCTGGATCTCCGCTTACAGCGCCACCAAGGCTTTCGATCTTATGCTGGGCGAGAGCCTCCGGCCGGAGCTTAAATCCGCCGGCGTCGATGTGCTCAACCTATGTCCGGCCACCACCGATACCGAGTTCCATCAGATCGCCAACCCACGGAACACCCCCCGCGCCCATGCGCAGGTCACCGGGCTGGCCGATCCGCGGGCCATGGTGAAGCTGGCCCTCGAGGGCCTGGGGCGCAAGGCGACTGTGTTCCCCGGCCCCGGCTATGCCGCCTCGCTCCTGACCCGGCTGCTGCCCCGCAAATGGACGGCGAATATCGCCGGACTGGTCATGGCCCGGGACAAGGGCGTCGAAAGACAGGCGGATTAATCATCAGCTTCATGGCCAGGCAATTCGTGCAAGACATATCAGGCGGCTGTTGACCCGGGGGAGTGGTCGTTCTATATTGGCTCCTCGTTTCTACGCACCACGGGAAAGATGTGAAAATTTTTTAAAGATTCAGTCAAATTGAGTGAAAATTTATTTCTGATTACCAATGATGACGGCTTCCGGGCGGAGGGGCTGGAGGTGCTGAGCGAGCTGCTCAAGCCCCTCGGCCGGGTTGTAATCGCCGCTCCGGATATCGAGCAGAGCGCCTGTAGCCATGCGATAACACTGGCGCGCCCGCTGCGGACCAACCAGTTTGCCCCGGACTGCTGGTCCGTGGATGGGACCACCACCGACTGCGTGCTGCTGGCCTCGCAGAAACTTCTTCCCCACCTGCCGGATGCGGTGTTCAGCGGGATCAACCACGGGTCGAACCTGGGGGATGATGTCACCTATTCAGGGACCGTGGCCGGGGCTTTCGAGGGCTGCCTGCTGGGCGTGCGCTCCCTGGCTCTGTCCGCAGGAGATCAGGAGAGGCTGAAAGACCCGGCGTGCCTTGAATTGCTCGGCAAACTGATCGGCAATCTTCTCCGGATGGACTGGCCGAAAGATGTGCTGCTCAATGTCAACCTGCCGCCCTCCGGGGTGGAGCTGCGCGGGATCCGGCTAACCCGGCTGGGCCGCCGGCACTATGCCGAGAGTGTGATCGAAAATACCGACCCGCGTGGCAAGGTCTATTACTGGATCGGCGGAGTGGACCCGCGCTGGTACGGAGATGCGGACTCGGACTTTCAGGCGACTGCCGAGGGTTTTATCTCGGTGACACCCCTGCACCTGGACCTTACGCATTACCCGAGCCTGGAGCTGTTCAGGCGCTTTGAAAGCAAAATCTGAGATTATTTCGCGGAGCGGCGGCTTGAATCTGTACGAAAAACAACGGGAAAGGCTTGCCGCGGAGCTGCAGGGGAAAGGCATCCGGGATGAGCGGGTGCTCGCGGCCATCCGGAAAATTCCCCGTCACCTCTTCGTGCCCGAGGCTCTGGCCGGGCAGGCTTACAATAACACCAGCTTGCCGATCGGAGAGGGACAGACTATCTCCCAGCCCTTTACCGTGGCCCGGATGCTTGAGCTGCTGGCCCTGGAAGGCGGGGAAAAAGTGCTCGAAATCGGCACCGGCAGCGGCTATCAGGCAGCCCTGCTTGCCATTCTGGCCGGCCAGGTCTTCACTATCGAGAGGATCGAGTCCCTGGCCCGTCAGGCGCGCAAGGTGCTGGACCGTTTGGACATCTACAACGTCAATATCCGGATCGGGGATGGGACATTGGGCTGGAGCCGCTACGAGCCTTTCGAGGCAATCGTGATTGCGGCGGCCGGGCCCGAGCCGCCTCCGGTTCTGCTGCAGCAGCTTACGCTCGGCGGCAGGATGGCCGTGCCTCTGGGAGACCATGAGGGAGCGGAACTGGTGCTGCTCAGGAAAACTGCCGGAGGCCTGGAGAAACAGGTGGTGGACCCCTGCCGTTTCGTACCCCTGATCGGAAAGGATGCTTGGCCCGGATGAGCGAACCGTCTGTTGAAATCCAGGAAGCTGCGGCGCGGCGGAAAGGACTGCTGCGCCGTCTTTATGATTGGGTCCTGCACTGGGCCGAGACGCCATACGGGGGCGCGGCGCTCTTTGTTAATGCTTTCGCCGAATCCTCCTTTTTCCCCATCCCGCCGGACGCGCTGCTGATTGCCATGTGTATCGGCCAGTCGAAACGCTCCTACCGCTTCGCCTTCTGGTGCAGCGTGGCCTCGGTGCTGGGCGGAGCGGCGGGCTACTGGATCGGCTTTACAGCCTGGGGTGTGGCTGGCCCGCTGTTTTTCAAATATGTGCCCAGCTTTACTCCGCAGGCCTTCGCGCATGTCGGCGAGCTCTATGAGAACTATAATTTCTGGGTTGTCTTTACCGCCGGATTCACGCCGATTCCCTATAAATTGATCACGATCGGCGCCGGGGTGTTCGAGATCAATTTCGGGATATTTATGGTGGCCAGCGTCCTGAGCCGCTCGGCGCGCTTTTTCCTGGTGGCGGCACTCATCCGAAAGTTCGGCCCGGTGATCAAGAGTTTTATCGACCGCTATTTCAATCTGCTGAGCGTAATTTTCATGGTCCTGCTGGCGGGCGGATTCCTGGTATTCAAGTATGTGGTGCGCTGACAAGTTTGCGGCGGGCAAATTAGGGCTTGCCAAAGCGGGCAAAAATCCTTATTTTTCAGACCCTTTAACAGCTCATCCAGTAAAAGCTAGTCCAGAGTCGGGGCGTAGCGCAGTCCGGTTAGCGCGCATGCTTCGGGAGCATGAGGCCGGCGGTTCAAATCCGCCCGCCCCGACCAGTTTATTCCTATTGCCTACCAGAAACTCCATATGCTTTTGCCGCTTCATATAGCCAGCTGGCCCACTCTCTTTTTAGTTTCCGTCTTTTAAGAACAAAATGAGTTGGAGAGAAACAATAAAACCGCCCGGAGGCGGTTTTATCAATATCGATATATATAATTCTTTATAGGAGTTTCAATATTGTCTTTAAAGCTTGATCAACTTGTAGCATTAGCGGGCATGATCCAATTGGTTTTTTTATTTCTCTTTCATCAAGGGTTGCAATTTTATCAGCCACAATAACGGAATCGGAAAGTATACGCATTGATCGGCCAGCAGTGGATGTTTTTGCGACGGGTATTCTCGTTATTCCTGTCCTACTTGTGTTTGATGTAATCTGTACAACTATCCACTGGTTAAAGCCAGTATTGATTGTTTCATCCTGTATAACCAACGCAGGACGAGATATTATTCTGGAGTTGTCAGTATAAGGGAAATTAACTAATACAACGTCCCCTCGATTATAAGCTGTCATACGCTTCCATCCCAGGGGCATTCCAGTCTTCTTCAAAAGCCGCTAATTTCGCTTTCGTTTCGAGGGTTTCCTGCCTGCTCCACCCGATATCTTTAGGTCTTAAAAAGTCTCGTCTTGTACGAGGCAAATCTATAATATCGGCACAAGGTTTATTACTTCCTTCACTCCCCCAATCTTGATAACTGGGCATAAGCAATTGTCGGATACGCGTCAAAACCGCTGTACCCATTCTCGAAACATAAACCACCGTAGTGGCTGTCGATGTCATATCAAGAATTGCTCTCATGCTTCACGTTCTCTTCTACAATAATCCCTTTTTCAATAATTCTCTTAATGTTTCCGCTGATTAGAGTTCCGAATCTACAATAATGGGGGATTGTTAAATAAATACGTGCCAAAGGGATGGCTTCTTTCGTGGGATGATCATAGTCTCTTCTACAAAACGTAAGGATTGCTTCTTCTCCCGAAATTCTGCTTTCTATATAATCGGCAAAAAATGTTGGAATATCAGTCTTTTTTGCCAATGGCAGCATATTCGGATCACGTAGTTGATTTTGGCTGGTTTTTGCCATAGTTTCACCTTTTTCAGTTCTACAATACTTGTAGAAAATCTTACTACGATTCCACACTCAAGTCAATACTTTTTGGCAAACACTATGCCAGGTTTCTTAAGTTTATTCCTGCCGCGCAATTATTCGGCATCAGCCCCAGTAGCTGGCTATCAGTAGAAAAATCCCGTAACAATACGTGGCAAAAACCATATCTTTTCACTTCAAATATGGCAATTATGGCAGGAGAGCGCAAGAGTTCAAATGCAGGAAGTATGCGCTTTAGCTTTGATTTTCAATGAGTTTAGAAAAACGCCTAAATCTACTTCGGGAGCATGAGGCCGGCGGTTCATATCCACCCGCCCCGACCAATTCTTTCACTTCTTGCTCACCTGCTCAATCCGCTCTACCTATCACTCCTGCAGCTCTACTCGCCAAAGCTCCAGGTCCGCCTGGTAGAGGATAGTATTGGGCGCCACCTCGAATATGGTAGGATAGGCGCTGCGGTTGTCATAATCGGAAATATCCAATGTCTGCCATTTCTCCCCGGTCTTGTCTTCGCTGATCGCCAGACGGCAGCGGCGTCTCCGGTCCCCGATAGTCTCGAACTCCCGCCAGTAGCTTTGCCGATCCGCGGGCGGCTGCGCCATCTCCCCGTAAGCCAGGGCCAGGCGGCCATCCCGGAGCTTGAGCAGGCAAGGGTCCACCCCGGCCGGCCCCAACCCCAGAGGAGTAATCGGGGAGGTCCAGGTGCGGCCCTCATCCGCGCTCCAGACCGCAACCAGGGGCGTAAAATGCCCGGTGCGTATGATCCCCAGGAGACGGCCATCCTTCAATCGTACAATCGACCACTCGTTGAAACCCTCGCTGTCATCCGGCCGCTCGGGATCCGGCACAGCCGCACTCGCCAGGTAGCGCCAGGTTTCCCCATGATCGGTCGAGCGCACCGTAAAGGCCCTCAGCTTGAACTTGGATTCTATTTTGCTCTGGGGGTTCGTAGGAGGGAGGGTGTCCTGCTCGAAATTGCCGTACATGGCCGCCAGAAGCGAACTGTCGGACAATTCCACCACCGCCCGGTGGAAAAAAAGGCCGGCCCAAAGCTCCGGTGTCCCGAAATCGACTTTTCCCGCTTCGGGTATGATAAGGCGGGTTTCTTCTTCCTGAACTGTCCTAAGCTCATCAAACGACCGCCACATCCGGCCTGTGTATGTCCCGGGCGAGCGGGGAGCGACTTTGTTCAGCAGTCCCAGGAAAAACCCCGGCCGCGCATGAATCGTATTGATCTGCGCCTCGCTAAGATTTGTAAGGCCCAGCTTAAGCTCGGACATGTCCTCGACCGACACTTTTCGGCCCTGATCGGTAACCTGGAAAAAGCCCAGAAGATGGATGATACCATCTGAAGTTTGAAACGAGCGGGCGTATCTCGCAGGCCTCGACTGATCGAGCCGCAGTGGTGTGACCTTCACTGCCGGAGCGGCGGCGAACAGCCGGCTTCCGTCAAATGTCAAATAGCCCACAGCGATTATTATCATCTGCGTAGCTCTGGCTGCGGCGCCGAGCCTGAAAATGATTCTTAGCATTGTCGAATTCTCCTTTTACAGCGGCGCTGTTTTTCTGAATGATCAGCGGAAGTACGGTGTCCGGCGGTTAGAGCCCGCCTGCCCTGTCCGCATCAAATCTCCCGGCCCGGAACTCAGGCGGCGCGGGTTTCCCGGTGGAAAAATTGAGGTAAAAATAACAGCAGGGCCAGCAGCAGCAGGATTAAATAGGACAGCGAAAAATAAGCCAGTGAAAAGGCGATCGCCCTCTCCGGAGAAATGCCGTAATTGCTGAAACAATAAATTACCGCCAGCTCGCGCGTGCCAAACCCGGCAACCGTAATCGGGAGCATGTTGGCGATAGAAATAAACGGCGAAATAAAAATAAAATGTAAATACGGAATATCGATGGACAGGCAGCCGGCAAGCAGAAAATCCGCCAGGCCCAGTCCCAGAAGATAAATCAAGGTAAGAAACAGCGGAAAGAGAAGACCCCGCGCCGGGTAGTGATGCAAGCCTGATAATAATCCCCTTAAATTACGGATCAGCCAATTCAGCATGCGCGGCACCCGTTCACCCTGACGGTCGAGGAACTGAAAAATTTTGCCGCTGTGGAAGGCAAACAAGTATGTCATGCTGGTATAGATGGCTATAAGGATAAGTAATGAATAAAGCAAGTTCGAGTGATTCCGCTGTCCAAGGATGAACAATACTCCCACCAGCGCGAACAGCATGAACAGCCCGTATTCCATCAGCCTTTCGATCACTACACTTACACCGGTCTCTCCTATGGTGAGAGATGACTTCTTTTCACTGTCCGCAGTCGTGCCGAATCTCTTCAAAGAATAGGCTTTAAGGATATCCATAGCCTGACCGAATGTCACTGCGGCGATCAGCGAGCTGTAAACATAAGCTTTCAGGGATTCCAGTTTGCCCATCCTCAATCCCTGGAAGCGAAAGACGCTTATCCAGCGCACCAGCTTTAGCGTTAACAGGCAATAATAGACCAGTATTATGGCGGGTATGAAATAAAGCCTGGAGTCCAATAGAATGGATACAATTAGCCTTGCCTGAAGTCGGTACAGGATGAAGAGAAAGATGACAATACCGGTCATCCTGATCAACAGAATCGCTTTCTTCCTTTTTTGACCCTCGGCCATCAAAGCAGAGCTCCTTTAGCGAATTTACTCACATTGAAATTGTGCCTTGAATTATCGTGCCCGGACACATAGTCCATTCCTGTAAGAATTGCCTTACCCTTATTTAGTGGATGGCTTCGCACACCTTCAGTGCAACGATCCGTTAATTTGAAGCCCTGAAAAGTCTTATTGGACAAAGACAATCAGATGCGTCAGGCGCGGGGCTTACGCGCCTCGACCAGACAGCCGAAACAGATCAGGGATGAAAATGGTAATTTTTCGATGAAGCGGTCCAGCCGGACGAGCAATTTTGCCAGGCCGGAACCGCGGGCCAGCCAGCGCGTGAACGAGACCAGGCCAGTCTGTCCGAGGGCCGCATAAGCCACATTTTCGATATAACGGAATGAAATAATCTCAAATCCGCTCTTTTGCAAGTGGCCGGTGAGAAATTTCCGGGTCAGGACTGTTTCGTCATGCTCCCTGTCGCCGAGCTCCTCCAGGCGCGGATAGGCGATCTTTCGGACCAGACTTATCAGAAAAGAATCATCGACCGCCTCCGCCATTACAAATGAGCCGCCAGGTTTCAGGCAGTCGCGGATCTCTTTTAAAGCCACGGGGAAGTCCTGTTCCCTGAGGTGATGTAATCCTCCACAGACAACGATATTGTCGAAGGCTTCCGGTTTGAAAGGCAAGGCGGCGGAATCACTGGCGACATTGGCGGAAAGAGTGCTGAAACGAAGCATCTCCACATATTTATCCGCTGCCACCACGGTACAATCCTCGAATGTATCTCGAGCCAAGGCGCCGAGGTCGCTTTGGCCGCTGAATATGTCCAGCAATGTTGTTCCCGGCGGAGGATTCAGCACATCGAGAATTTTCTTGTTAAGGTACTGGTAATATATTTTGGCGCCGTTCAGGACCCTTCGGGCGCTGACATATTCATCCGCGCGCTTGTCGAATAAAATTTTTCACCTCCGCCTTAATTGATAAGCTATTGTTCAGCCGGCCTTTCTTTGTTGCACCTGCCAGCGGACGAGCTTTATAGATCCGGAAGTCCGGGCGTAGCCCATTCTCCGATTTGTTCCCGCTGCCCGACAACCTGAGACAGGTCCGCATTTTCCGTGCCCGCAAGCTACTGTACTCCCGGCCAGATCGGAGCCAAGGAAGGCTGTCGCCGGGAAAATGAGCAGATTTAAGGCCGGACGGCAGCAATCCAATCCGGATTCCGCCCGAAAACATTTCCTTCCTGCAAACGGGCTTCTTTTCAGCCTGGAGGAAACATATGGATTTCTGCCGCTGAGGGAAAGGGATTAAATAGCACGCTGAAGTACTTTCCAATGCGGTGTAAGTCGGGCGCGAAAAATTGTACTCCTCCCGCAAACCCGCGTGTGACGCGATAATGGTATAACTCTTGGGGGGCCAAGCCGTTGTCATGAATAAAAAAACTTGACAAAACCCTGTTCCGCTGCTTACATTTTTGCAGTTATAAAAAACTGATATACTAAAATTTTATGTTCGATATTTACAGTCGCCGGGGATAGGATATCGAATCAAAAAATCTCACCTTTCAGCACTGAGGTAGGATTGCACAAAAGCCTTTTCAGAACCCTCCGCTACTATTTTTACCTCAGTGCCGGCCGTCATCTCATCCGCAGATCTCTTTTCAACCGCATTTCCCTCGATAAATGCTACCCTGCCTGGATCATGATTTTCCTCAGAATCTGAGCACATCAGCTTATTCCTTTTTTACAGCTTGATCCGCCGGTCTTACATAAGAACTTCCAAGGTTCAGAGAATGAATTTTCAGCTGGCGCCGGTATGAGCCCCGTGAAGGGGTTAGTACATTTATTCCCGGAGCGGCGTTCATTCTGCTGAAAGTTTTTCCGGCCGGCAGAGCCTAAGCAATTTATGGATGCAACTTTTTTACTTCGAAAAGGCTGGATTGAAGGGGCCAGGGCAGCCGCCGGGCGCTGATTCCTTCGATCCTTGATCTTTTACCACAGCCAAAGGTGGTGGAAATGAACAAGGCGACAATAGTCAATCGGTCATTCTCGATCGATTGCCCGCCGAAGGACCGTGTCTGGAGCGCGCTGGCCCCCAGGATTGAAGAAGCGGTCCGCAGAAATGGAACGCTGATCCGCTTGATTCTGGTAAAAGCCCGCGGCGCCGAGCTGGTATTCGAGGGCTCCTTCCTGCAGACCGACAGGGAGCTGGCCTGGCCCTCCCTGCTGGATTACCGGCCCGCGGTCTCCCGTCCGGGCAACAATCCTTTCGTGGCCCTGAGCATTATTCCGACCGGAGTCCGGGCCGAGATCGGCGGGTTCGCCGGGGATGCCACGCCAAGCACCAATCTGCTGGCCCGGGCCTGCGACTACCTGATCACCAATCCCAATTCGGTTACCGCCTCGGATATTTACAATGCCGGGGAGAATATTTTCTACCTCGAGGGGAACCTGATCACCCATTTCCTGCTCGGCCATCTCGACCTTCAGCTCCAGGGCCCGAAATCCATCGGCGTGCTGATCGAGCAGCCCCGGGAGGAGCGGTTCCTCAACAACGTCCTCAATGCCCTGAACGCCCAGCGGGCCACCGGCGGACTGGCTATCGACCCGGTGGTCGTGACCGAAAAGAGCCTTTCGGCGGAGTGCCGCTTCTCCGAGTTCGGCCATGCCTCGGCCAGTTTCAACCGGATGGACGAGCTTGTACGCGGCCTGGATATCATCTACGAGCGGGGAGCCGGGGCGGTGGCCCTCTCCAGCACGCTGGTCCTGGATGACCGCATCCGTCAGCAGTACTACAACCAGGAAATAATCCCGAATCCCTGGGGCGGGGCCGAGGCGATCCTGACCCACACGGTCACCAACCTCTTCCCGCTCACCGCGGCGCACGCTCCGCTGCTGGCCGAGCTGTCGCATTCGATGTTCGGCACGCTGGGCGACCCGCGGGACTCGGCCGAACTGATCTCGACCGCGTATATCTGTTCGGTGATCAAGGGCCTCAGCCGCTCGCCGCGGCCGATCGTGCCCGGCTCGGTGCTCTCGAACACCACCCGCCAGGTGGCGGCCGGCGATATCAGCGCCGTCGTGATGCCCGCCAATGCGGTAGGCAATGTCGTTTTCTTCTCCGCCCTGGAGCAGAACATCCCGCTGATCCTGGTGCGCGGCAACCATACGCTTGCCGGTATCGACCCGGAGACCTTGGGGATCAACGGTAATCTGGGGACCATTTATTACGTGGACAGCTACCTCGAAGCCGCCGGAGTGCTGCTGGCCCTGAAATCGGGCTTAAGCCTCGAATCCCTGAGAAGGCCGCTGGCTCCGCTGAGCCCGATTTATCTGGGTAAGAAACTGGAAGATGAGCAAGAGTTCCGTTTACAACTTGATCAGCTCGTACGCGCCTGAAATCGACCTTCGCCTGCACACGCCGGCCCACCAGGGCACGGCGAACGGCGATGGTTATTTCCCGGAAAAGGTCTATCTGTACGACCGGCCGTACCTGACGCCGGACAAGCTGGTCGAGACCGAGCTGGCGTTTTCCCGCGCCTATGGCAGCCGACAGACATTTTTTCTCACCGGAGGCACGACCCAGGGAGTACTGGCCACCTGCAGCGCTCTGGCCAGAAGATGCTCCCGGGTAGCGCTGGGCCGGAACTGCCACGTCTCGTTTATCAACGGCATAATCCTGACCGGCCTGGAGCCGG
>Ga0156185_1005_pt1 | contig 16135 bp, 5 predicted proteins | sample RifCSPlowO2_12_FD_107838 | JGI IMG/M metagenome (GOLD analysis project Ga0156185, IMG submission 107838) | Candidatus Glassbacteria bacterium RIFCSPLOWO2_12_FULL_58_11 | reverse complement strand
CTCGGTTTGCGGCGAGGCGGTCTTGCTCTTCACCTGGTACTCGAATGGGCTGCGAATCAAGAATACACCTTTGGTCACCGCGGTAATCGGGACCTCGGTAAGATCGAAGTTCGCGTCCCTTGACGTAGCCAGAGCAGTGGCATTCAGCGAGTCGTACCCAGTGGCTGCCGCACTCTTAACGTGTAGCACCACTGAGAACAGCATCTTTTCCGTAGCGCTCGCGGAAATGCTATCGAGCGGATTGGCCGGCAGGGCCACCACTTTAACTGTCGAATCGGTGACCGTTACGGTGGAGCTTACGCCGCCGGAGTAGATAGCGCTGTTCACCGTCACATCGCTTTGCGACACGGTGAAATTGCCGCTATCGATCATCAATTCCGCTTCGATCGCCACAAGTGTCTCGGAGTTCTTCAAATAAACCGTCACCGCATCAGAACCGCCGAGCGGAGCCGCCGCATCCCTGGATATTCTCAGGCTGTGCTTGGATTCGATGTAAAAGTTACCATCGATCAGGGTCGCCGGATTGTCCACCGCGTTAAAGTTCGCATCGGTGGTGACCACGATCCCCTGAGTCAGCGTCAAAGCATTATCCGTCGCCTCGGTAGCACCCGATTTGGATTTCAGATAAACTTTGGCAATCCAGCGCGCATCGTTTGACACCGGGAGATTGGCGGTCGCCGACAGCGAATACAGCGACACTCTAAGCGAATCACCGAAATCGACGACATCCGGGGTTTCCGGTGTTCCGCTCGCCCACGCCGCGGTGTTGCTTTCGACAGTGCCCGCATAGTAAACCTGCGAGCTGTCGTAGGCGATAGTGAGCTGTACGCCGGTAGCCTTGCTGATATTGGTCAGATATACCGGGACCGCGGTCGCAATGCCGGGGCTGGCCGTGACCGAATCGACGGCGAGAGTGAAACTGCCCTGGATTACGAAATCGCCCGAGAGGGCACTTGCCCCTGTTACCGGGTATTCCACCAGGTCAAAATCCGCAGTCCGGGAAGTTAATATCCCGCTCGACGAGATTGCGGTTGTGCCTGTCCCCGCCTCAGCGTCGACATCGAGCACTACCGAGAACAGTTTCATCGACACGGAGGTTTTCGGCAGTGCGGCGCTAACATCCGTAAGGGAGAGAAATGCCACCGTAACCGTGCCGGCGGCAGTGTCAACGCCGACTTGCGGTGCACCCCAGGCCGGATTCCATGCCGTCTGGTTGTAGACCAGGCTTCCCTCTTGGTAACTTAACTTCGTCTTATCGAAGCTCAGGGTTACCTGCGCTCCTACATAAGCCGAATCCAAAGTTACGAAAACGTCAACCGTGTCATTGCCACCAGCAAAGGCCTGGGCGTCCCCCACATCAATGAGGTTTGCCGCCTGCAGCCTCCCGCCGGTGAAAATCAGAAATGCAGCAAGAAATCCTGCCAGGCTTAAAAGCCTCTTAAGTTTCATATCTTAACCTCCCCGTCTCGTGAGGGGCAGATATAACATTCAATATAGTCATCTGCTTCTATCCCATGGTTGATTAATCCCGAATGGTTGATGAACTTCGACAATACGGCCAATAACGGCTTTTCTTTGTTTAAAAAGAGTGCCGGATTCTCGCGAATCCGGCACTCTCTGGGCCGTTATCCTCAATTACTTGAGGATCACCATCTTCCTGGTCTGACTGAATTCACCGGCAACAATCCGGTAGAAGTAGACACCGGAAGATACCTTGCGTCCGTAATTGTCATCACCGTTCCACTGGATCTGGTAAGAGCCTTCGCTCTTGACCTCGCTGACCAGTGTACGTACGAGCTGTCCACGCATGTTGTAGACATTGAGCCGTACGCTGACTTCTTTACCCTCGGGGACATCAAAGGCGATAGTCGTCGACGGGTTGAAGGGGTTAGGATAGTTCTGGCTCAAAGCATAGGCCTTAGGCAGGACTGCTTTGGGCGAGAGAACATTGCGATCGAGCTCGGCCGCGACGTTGTCGTCGAAACCGGCTTTGAGCAGCGAGATCTCGCCGGTGCCGTCGAACTTATCACCAACTGCCGTTACAGGAATGGTCAGGATCGCGCCACTGCCTTTGAAGATCGCGCGACCGTTAACATTGACCACGACTATGCTGTAAACACCTTCGGCCGTATTGTTGCTGGTCACGACACTGACGTCCTTCAGGCGGTCGGTGGCCACGGCTTCGCCAAGCACGAACTTCTCGGTATCGTACTTGATTCTCAGGACAGCCACGTTGAGGCTGCCGCTGTTCTCGAGGTTAACCGAGAGATTGGCATTGGACTTGTCCGTAGCTACGTAAGCCAGATCGACCTTGGCGGTAACGGCCTGCTGTTCGCCGGCTGAGGCGAGCAGCGTACCGGTGCCTCTCCAGATGGCAAGGATCGCGGTCAGGTCCGGGGTATCGAAATCGCCGGACTGATCGAGGTCCAGACCCAGGTAGTCGACAGCCGTGACACTCGCCGTGGGAACCACACCGGCGACCAGATAGACAGAACGCATCACATCGGCCACGTTAACCGCGCTGGTGGAGATATTTCTCTTGCCGCGCTTCGGGGCGATTATGAAATGGCCCATCGCCGAGGTCGTGGTATCGTCAGTATTGTCGATAGCCGATACCGTGTACCCGATCCTGGTCCCGACGGTCTTGATGGCGGCTATCGAAGCCGTCCACCTGACCGAGTCGGCAGCCGGGCTGACATTGGAGGAATCAGCCACGAGAGTCATAATTGCATCGGACTCGACGAACTTCATGTCCGTGCCGAGGGTCAGCGTGCTGACGTACTTGGTCAGGTAGGCTTTCTTGACCTTCTCGCCATCGAGCAGATCGACCGTGATAGTCTGAGCATTGGTCGTATCCGCGACCAGCGAATCAGGCACGGTTACAAAATTGATATCGGTAGCCTCGCCGGCCGACACCAGGGTGGTGCGAGCCACATAGTACTTGGCCGTCACCTTGGTGCTGTTGAGCACCCAGACCTTGACCGACACGGAATCGCCGGTACCAGCTTTGTAAATCGCCGTGGCGATACCGCTGGCACTGGCTTTCACGCCGACCGAATCCGTGACGGCTGAGAGCGTTGAATCGTTGATCTGGACGAATCCGCCAGCCGCGTCACCATACTGCTCTTTCATGGTGACCAGGGTATCCGCCAACAGGTTACCCATGGTGTCGCGCAGGGTAACCGTCAGGGTCGGCAGGTTCGTGGACCGGGCGCCCTGAACCGTGGTGTCCGGGTTGAGAGCGACAGTGCCGGCCAGAGTGGTGTTGACATGGACCATCACCGAATCCATGGCATCCGGAACCGCGTTAGTGTCCGTCACTACTATATAGTAATTGCCGGACATGGCCGGGGTTACCAGCAGGCTGTCGATTAGCTTGTAGGAGCCAGCGCTGTTAGTGTCGATCTTGACCGTGACGGTGTCGTACCACGCATGGGTCTTTGTGGTCAGGGCGGCGCCGTCAAAGGTCTGCTGGACCTTCAGGATTTTACCGGTAACCGTAGAATCGACGTGTTTCACCACCAGACCCTGCGTTGCCGCCGAGCCGATATTAACCGCGTTGCCGTAAGCATCGCCGGTATAGATCTGGAACTTCGCGGCGACACCGGCTTTCAGGGTATCGGTCAGGCTGGTGGTATTGACCTGGCTCAGCCACTTGGGAATTGTGACGCTCTTGGTGGCATTCGGAGACAGGATCTTGATCGAGGCGAAGCTATTGGCCACGACGGTCATATATTTATGGGACTTGATCGGGGCAGACTCAGTGCTGACAACAACCTGGTAGTAATTAGTAGTATCAGCAATGGTCGGGCTGACAAAGCCTTCGATCTTGACATAAACAGTCGCATTGCTCGTGCCGGCATCGGCCAGGATCGGAGTAGCGACCCAGATCGAATCCGGGTTGTCCGTGCCCTGGGTTACGCCGAGCGCGGTGTAGTAATTAGTGCCGTCCACCGAAATCTTGACATTAGCCTTGTTGATGCCGGAAGGAATACCGGCGGCCGAGGTCATGTTGACGAACTGGATGAACAGCAGGCTGTCAGCCTGGTTCGGACCGATACTCTGGCTCGAACCGCTCGGGATGACAAAGGATACAACCAGGGGGTCGGTCTTGCCGGCCGTGGCCGTGGTGGCCTGAGTCACGGTGATCACGCTGTCGATAGCGGAAGCGGCTGACAGCGAGAACAGTCCCAGGTCCTGCGAGCGCTCGGCATAGGTCTGGCCGACATCCGCGGGGTTCCAGATCATGGAAATCCGGTAGTTGCTGCCTGTGTAATTCAGGCGCATACCCATCGGGTCCGCACCGGTGCCGCCGAGGTTCAGACGGCTGCTGTCGCTGCGGGCCTGAGTGAGATCCCAAATCTTGGAGCTGTCAGACAGGGCGCTGGCGCCGAAACCTTTGCCTGTACGCGTTCCGGCAATCGGGCCCAGCGAATCGATGCGGATTGAGTCGGTCTTGGTCGAGGCTGCATAGCCCAGAGGATCGCGACCGTCAATCTTGAAGTTGATCGATTTCATCGCCGTAGACTGGACCGTGACATTGTCCAGGAACGTCGTGTTGTAATCCAGGTTCAGGTTGGTGATCCGGTTGTAAGCCGTATCCAGCGCGAAAATCGGTATGCTGGCCGGGAACTGGGCGCCCTGGACCAGGGTGGTGGTAGCAAGCTTCGCACTCAGGCTGTCCAGGTCGAAATAAACCGGCGAGCCAGGGGTGACCTTGATCCGGATCGTATCGGCTGTGCCGTTGGTCTTGGCATAGGCGATAATGTCGATCGAGTCCCTCGCCGTGGTATCCGCGGTGGTACCCAGGGAGGTCATGCCGATATATTTCGCGGTTATGGAGTACGCACCGGTAGAGCTGGTGGCTCCACTATAGAGCCAGGAGCCGTAAGGCGAGGCGCTGTTATCAGCCAGGACACCAGCGCCGATCAAGCGCGCTTTCGGAATGGTCTTGACACTGTTAGCCGCCTTGGTGCCGGCTTGCAACTGCCCGGTGATGGTGGCGTCAACCGTCTTTTTCTTGGAGTACTCGAACTTGAAGCCGACCGAGTCGAGGCTGGAAGAGCCGAAAGTTTGGGCGTTGAACGCATCACCAAATATGTCTTTGACGGTGACCGAAAGGCCGGTAACCGTATTACCGTTTACGATGGCCTGCGAGCCGCCGGCCAGAGTCAGTGTTCCGATCAGCTTACTGGCGCTTGAGGCTTTCAATACCCTCTTGATCGTGGTGGAGCGGGTCATGCCCTTATTAAAATATGTCCCGCCGCCGTAGCGCGCGGAGCCGGCGCCATAGACTCTGACGGTAAAAGTAACCGTGTCATCGGTAGCCAGAGTAGAGCTGGCTGACTTATTGAACTTGAGACCCAGCGTTCCGGGAGTATGGGTGACGTTGGCGGTTGCAGCATTGCCCAGATAAAGGGCAGACGCTAGCCGGTCATTGTTAATCGAGTCCGCCTTCACAGAGCCAGTGAAGTCTATAGGCTGGGAAAGCACGCCTGTGGTCTGGGCACCATAATTAGCCCTTACGGTATAGGAATTACCCGAACCATCACTCTTAGCGATAAACTTGGTGCTGGTGCCAGTAATAAACGCAAGAGCCGAGCCTACCGCTGTATTCTTGGTAAAATAGCCGACTGTCGTGGAGTCGCTGACCGAAATTACCAGCGAATCGTTGGTGACGCTGAAGAAGTCGGAGACATAGTTGCCGAAACGGTCAACAACGATCAAGGTATCGGCACCGGCCAGGTAACTGCCGCTGATAACACCCTGGATCGCGGTGTTGTAAGACACACCGTCGGCGTAATCGTTGCTGACCCAGAAACGCGTCGAGTCAATGTAGGTGGTGGTGCTCTGGTCGGTGTTGACGAACGAGATCTTCATCTTGGCCTGTTCGTTGCCATCACTCTGCGCAACGTTCGTTCCCATCACCGATTTGGACTGCCAGATACCCTTGCGCAACTCGACACGATATAAAGCGGAGCTGTAAGTGCGCGGCGCGGTAACTTCGATTACCGGCGAAACGCTCGTACTATATGAAACCGTTGTCGTATCGTTAGTGGTTTTGACAGTGATACCGCCAGCGGTTACAGAATCGGTGACCGTCAGACCGCTGTTGGTATAAGACACGTAAACACCGCCGTTCTGCAAGGAAGCTTCATTGACCGCGGTACCGGCAGGCAGAGTAATCCTGTACTTGGTCAGAGTGGCTGTCTGGGCGTTATTCGGGAACTCCACAGTCCACTGGACCGCGCGGCCAACCGTATCGGCCGGAGTCGTCATGGTCGAATCTCTCCAAACAGTCGTATTTACGGCATCCTTGATCTGAAATTTAACGGCGCTCGCATCAGAGACCTGCGCGAAAAGATTGGTGTTTACCAAACCCAGCAACAGGAAAAGTAATCCTGTTGCACTGGACAGAAGGCGAGACTTCATAAGAAATGTCCTCCTTTGAAAGTTTTTAACACGACTTGCTGTGCCGTCAGGCAAATGCGGTCCACTCTGCTTCATAGACAATCCTCCATAGATCAGATTATTCACTTGCTTCTATCCTTCGATCAAAAAATTTTCTCACAGCTAACGGAAAAATAACAGGAAAAGCCAATACCAAAAAAAATCCGGTTTCCTCCTTTTGTTTTCGTTCAAAAGGGAAAACTTCTGTAACTGGTGACACTTCAATAGCTTAACAGGACAGGGAATGGCCTGCAAGAAATACGGGAACCCCAAATTGACTTTATTATATAGCCCTGCCCGGCCTTTGTCAAGAATATTCTGTCAAGAAAAAAGAAGCAAAAAACCATGTAAAACCAATAACCGCCTAAATTTCCATAGGCCTCCTTTTGGTGGTTTTCAGGGCTTTTCAAGTCATGCTTTTTCATTGAAAAAATCCTATCAGCCAGCGAGAAGTTTCAGCAGCTTGAGCAGGTCGAAAATATCGGTCTTGCCGTTGGCGTCCACATCCGATTGAATGTTCGCCGGTTTGCTGCCGCCGAGCACCTTGAGCAGCTCGAGCAGGTCGAAAATGTTGATCGTGATATTCCCGTCCACATCCCCGGGCTTACCTGTGTAGGTGAGCAGCACCATCTGATAAGGCTGGTCTGCGCCGCCGGCCGGAGAGTAAACCGTGTTCATTTCATCCTGCGCCACGATGTAGTAGCGGATCACCGTGCCGCTCTGAAGCGCGCCCTCCTGGAGCGTGGCGATGAAAAGATTAACCCCGGAGAGGGTGAGCGGAACCGACTGGAAAGACTCGGCGCCGACAGCATAGTAGAGCAGGGCGTCCGTGCTGCTGACAATATTGTCATCGGTGATATTGACCCGGATTTCATAGCTCCCGTCCAGACTATATAATGTATCAACATCGGTAGAGGTGACCGTGAAACTGCCGCCCTTGAACTTGACGTCGGTAATCAGGGGCGCAACGACATCGACCACCGCGCCGATAGTATAATCGGTGATCTGCGGGTTGGTGAGCTTGAAGGTGGCCTCGTTTTTCACCGTATCGACCGCCACGCTGTCCATCAGCATCCACTTTCCCGCCACCCCGTCATAGCCGAACACACTTACCCGCGCCTCGGTGAAATTGGGAATCCCGGTCGGCAGGTCGGCATCGTAATAGGACATAGTAACCGTGGCCCCGAGGCCCGGAATGAGCGAATCCGCGCCGGTCCCGGCGGAGAAGGCGGTGAGGTCCAGACCCCAGCCGCGGCGGATACCATAGAACTGGCTGGTCAAGTCGCCGGCCAGGTAAGAGAAGGAATAGACCCGCGGGCCTTTCGCCTTGGAGGCGCTCGCGCCGGCCAGCAGCACCGGAGCGGCGGGGGCCTGATCGCTGAAGCCGGATTTCTCGCTGTAATCTATATCGCCGGTGAGCGTACTGCCGGTGTTGTTGTTAAGGCCGAGGTTCAGGCCAATACCCGTAGTGTTCAGGGTGGATGCGGCGGCCAACAGGCCGCTGCCTAGATTGCTGACATTCTTCTTGTCCTTGCGGACCACCGCGATCTCGATCTGGGCGGTATCGCTCACTCCGCCGCGTACATCCTCGGCCCAGAAGAGGAACACCGCGGATGCGATCTGCTGGGAGGCGTCCAGCAGGGCGGTGTCGAAGACGAACACGTTACCGTCACGGATCCTCGCCGGCGGCGGGTTGCCCTCGTTGAGGAAAGATACGCGGCCGGCGGTCTTGACCGTAAAAGCATCCCCGTCGAGATCGGTCGCGTTGACCGCGAAAGTGATGATATCACCCGCGGTGACAGCCTGGTCCGAGAGGCCGGGGAGCCGCGGCGGCTGGTTGACATCCGCAACAGTCACTTCAACGTTCCGCGAGACGGTCTGGCCGCCATCGCTGGCCAGGATATCGAACCGGTACCGGCCGGACTGGATATAGCTCGGAGTGAAAATCCACTGGTCGGTTTTATTGCCGCTCTTCGGGACGATCCGGGAGTTCTTCGGCAAATAGCTGGCCGAGTAAGTGACCGTATCGCCGCCGGCATCCTCGGCGGTCAGGTTGACCTCCAGGCGGCCATTCTCATCCACGCTGAGCGCCAGCGCTCCGCTTCCGGACAGACTGCCGGTAAAGGAGGGCGCTACATCGACATCCTGGACCTCGAGCGTGAACAGGGAGCTCGAGCTGAGCGGCGCGGCCGGGTCGTTGTCGGTCGCGGTCACCTCGACCTGGTAAGTCCCCTGCTGCTTGTAACCCGGGGTGAGCGCAATCGTGGCCGTAACCGGATTGGTCCCGCTCTTAGTGAGCCTATAGCCGGAGGGCAGCCCGGCGGCCGTGATCTGTAACTGGTCTGATTCATCCGGGTCCGCGGCCGCAAAGCTGATAGTCAGGGTTTCGCCTTCGCGCACGAGCTGATCGCCGACCGGATCGACCTCCGGGGGACGATTCACATCACCGACACTGATAATGGCCCGGGCGCTGTCGGTGCCCACCGACTTGCCGTCGGAGGCGGTAAACAGGATCGTGTAGTTGCCATCCTGGGACTGGTCCGGGGTCCAGGTGAATTCGCCCGAAGCCGCGGTAAAGACCGCGCCGGTAGGCAGGCTGCCGGTCCCCAGTGTGACCGCATCCCCGTCCGGGTCCTCGGCGCTGACCGTAAAGATCAGCGATTCATTTTCAGTCACGGCCTGGTTGGAGACATCGAGCACAGGCTTGCGGTTGACATCCACCACGGTCAGGTTGACCGACTGAACGACCTCGTTGCCCGAGGCATCCACGACCTTGATCGTCAGCGGATAAACGCCGGCCTGATCGTAGTCGGGCTTGAATTTGAACAAGCCCTTGGGGAAGAGTTCCGCACCCGCTGGAAGTCCGACGGCGCTGAAAACCACCTGCTCGCCGCTGGCATCCTTCGCCTTGAGCTGGCGAACCAGCTTCTTGCCCTCTTCGGCTGTCAGCGTGCCGATCGGATCTACCTCCGGCGGGACATCCTTTTCATCGACCGTCAACGTAAGAATTTTGACATCCTGGAAATTCCCGTCGCTCACGCCGAAAGTTATTTTGTACTCGCCGGATTGGCTTAAGCTCGGGGTCCAGGTAAAACGGCCGGCGGCGGCATCCAGGGCCGAGCTGTCCGGCAGGTTGGTTCCCCAGAACGTGAGATTGGCGGTCCGGGCGCCCACCATGGGCAACTCGAGGCTGAAAGCGTCGCCCTCCTCGATCTCCTGCAGGCCGAAATCGGCGAATTCGGGCGGCGCGGTGATATTGCGGCCGGTGACCGTGATTTTCACATCCAGCATATCAGAGAGGCCCTCGGGATCCTCGGCCTTGAAAGTTACTAGGTTGGGCCCGATATCCGAGGCTGAGGGGGTCCAGGAGAAAGAGGTACCGCTGAACGTAGCGCCCCGGGTGAGAATACTGTTCTGCGGATCGGCGAGCACCAGGGAATAGACCAGCGCGTCATTGTCCGGGTCGGTGGCGCTGACAGTGAGGTTAACCGCGGTGCCGGCATCCACGGAGGCATCCGCCAGCGCACCAAATTCGGGCGGGTGATTTTCCGCTGTCACCGTTATCGAGACAGTCTTCGACACTTGCAGCCCGCTTGGGTCGGCAACGGTAAAGGTGACTGTATAGCTGCCGGCCTCGACCGAGGTCCAGTTGAACACGGGGTCGAGGAAAGTCGCGCCGGTGGGGACTCCGGAAGCGGTGAGAGTCAATTTATCCTTGTCCGGGTCCGAGGCCTTGACCGAGAAGCTCAGAGCCTCGCCCTCGATCAGGTCATAACTCTCCTCCTCGACGGTCAGCTCTGGCGAACGGTTGACATTGAGCACCTTAAGGGTCGAATAACGGTAGTTCTTGGCGCCGGCCTGGTCCGCCGCGGTGAGCACCAGGTTGTAAGTCCCGGCGGCGTCGAACCCGGGGGTCCAGCTCAGGGTCAGCGACAGGTCGTTGAAAGCGGCTCCCGTAGGAAGAGTGCCGTGGGAAATGGTGACAATATCACCCGTGTTCGGGTCTGTCGGAGCCTGGAAAGTATGAGTGTAAACCTCGCCCTCGTTGAGCTGCAGGGTGTCGTTCCGAACCGGCCAGACCGGGGCGATATTGCCGGCGGTGACATTGAACTGCTGGCTCACCAGCACCACGTCGCCGTTTTTCTTGGTCAGGCTGAGTGTAGTGGCGGTCGAGGCGGTCAGGGTCGATTTTACCTTGAAATCGACTTTGAGAACCGCACCTGAGCCAATGGCAACTTCCCCGCCGGAGAGGTCGATAAAAACCATGCGGATGTAATCCGCGCCGGTCGCAGTGGTGACAGTCCAGCCCTGGGCACGGCCGGTCCCCGCAGAGCTGTTGGAAACCAGCTCGAGGATCGCGGGATCATAGTGCAACTCGACAGTGGCCGCGGAAAAAGCGACATCATTGTCAACCGAGACGGTTATTGTATTGGCCGAGGAAGCGGCGGTGAGAGCGCCGCTGAGGCTCCAGGTGAAATCCGCCTCGTCGAAGGTTGGAGCGGTGACCGTAAAAGTCTTGGGTTGTACAAGGACTACAGGAGAACCAGTTGCAGGAGTTTTTTTAGTGAGCGATAAAGTAGTACTAGTGCCTGCAGTCGCTCCAGATTTCAGTCTAAAAGCAAACTGAATTATATCTCCCGAACCGGCCGCTATAGAATTCCCGCTGAGGTCAATCAATACAAAACGAATATAATCAGCAGTTACATTGGTTGTGACAGTCCAACCGGTGGCGCGGCCAATGCCTTTCCCGCTGTTCTGCACCACCTCAAGCAACGTCGTATCGTAATGAACTTCAATCGTAAAGGCAGATTCAACAACCGCGTTAACCACGCCAATAGAAATAATGCTGGAATCCGCGCCCGCCACTAGAGTTCCGCTGAGGCTCCAGGTATGATCCTGCTCGGCGGCCCGAAGCGAAACTGCCAGGGCAAGAAATAAAACCACGACAACACGAATTAATTTTCCGCTGGACATACTACCCCCTTGGGTGTCAAAGGTCTATAGGTAAAGATCAATATTTATGCCACAATAACAGAGGAGCCCTCCATTATTTAAGTGTTTATAAGTTAAAGACATACAAATTATCTCCTTTTCTTGTTCATTGATTTATTGTTACTCTTTGAGTAACATTAACGCTCCACAGGTTTCAAATCCGGACTGACCAGATCACAGCCTCGGGAAAGCCCCAGCGCCTGATTATTCTTTTGCCAGGCTTTTTTCGGCGGCGCTTGCGCGCTGCTATAAGCCTATCCGTCGAAGTTGCTTTGAGAATGATATTAAATATATCACATCTTGAGGGCCGCCTGCAATGGTTCTATAAACTGTTTTTCAAAATAAGCCGCGCGCTCAGGCTGAAGCCGCACCAGAACGCGGAAATGCTCCAGCGCTTCCCGGTAGCGGGAAGGGTATTTGAGGCAGATTTTCGCCAGGGCGATATGCGCCGGGGCATCCTCAGGCTGCAGCGCCAGGACTGACCGATAGAGCCTTTCGGCCTCCTCTTCCCTGCCGGTCTCCAGACAAATATTGGCCAGATTGAAATTGGCCGCCACGGACAAGCTGTCCGCCGCGAGAGCTTGAAGATAATATTTTTCAGACTGTTCCACCTTCTCCCCATTGTGCGCCAGCATGCCCAGGTTTACCAGAGCCGCTGAATTGCCCGGATCGACCTCCAGCAGTTTTTGATAATAATACTCGGCCTGTCGCCCGTTTCCTTGCTTCTGGTTAATCAGGCCCAGCATCATCAAGGCATCGCTATAATTAGGACGGGTCCTGAGGACCAGCTCATATTGATGTGCGGCATCATCCAGCTTGCCCATCTGGTAATAAATATGTCCCAGGTTGGCCCGGGTCGTAAAATCCAGGTTTTTCTGTGCCAGCGCCCGCTCGAAAGCGGTGACCGCCTGTTCAGTTCGGCCCAGGTGATAATACGCCACCCCAAGAGAGAAATACCATTGCAACGGATCATCCGGATTCTTGGCAAAGCGGTCGAGACAGGCGAGCGCCTCTTCCTCCAGCCTTGCCTCCAACAGTTTTTCAACCAACAGCATGGCAGACTTGAATTCCCGAGGGTGGCGTTCCACATAAGCTCGCAAATAAATAATCGAGGAGTCCGGCATTCCCAGGACCTGAAAGGCGGTAGCGATGTCCAGAAAAGACTGGGAGGAATTTTCCTTTTTCAGGTCCGCAAGTATCTGTTGATAAGCCTTTGGAAATTCGTATATGATAAAAAGCTTGACTCCACTTTTTTTCAGCTCAGCCAGCGGTCGGCCTCTTTTGTAAAGCAGCCAGTGCTCCTCATTGAAGAGGCCCTGGCGGCAGTCGAGAAGTATATGCGAAAACTTAGACTTTCTGAAGACAAGGTCCGGCCGGACTTTCCCGAGCCTCTGCAAGTATCTGTACTGCCAGTTATTCAATGTGAAAACCGCGGCTGAATCAGGCAAAGCATTATTGATAACTGCATAGCCCTCACTATTGATCGCATCCCACCAATAAGTGGTCTCCATCCCAAGTTTAGCGGCACCGCGCATCCCGCCGGCCAGGCTGTTGTAGTACTCCAGCTCGTAGGGGTGCTGACGGGCCAGGACGATAGAGGAGGGCAGCATCGCGGCGAGCAACACCAGCGCCGGGGCCCAATTACGGGCTGCCGGGCTGTCCAGGCCGGTCAGACTTAGTATCCGGGGCAGGCTTTCCTGGCTGAAATGATAAAATCCCTTGGCGGAGATTACCGCCAGAAAGGCGAAAGCCGGTAGAAACAGGCGTACCCCATCGTGGCCAGGCGAGCTCGGCAGCAGCATGACCAGAACCAGGGCGAGCCAGTGCAATAACATGTGCGTGGCCCAGCGGTCGCTAAGCGGATTCCGCGCGGTGCGCCAGAAGCCATATATGAACGCGCTCAGCACGACAGGCGGCACGGTGATCAGCGTATAAAAAAGGCAGTGATGCCAGGGCAAATAGAAGGAGTACGTCTTTCCCAGGTAATAGGTGGGTATCTGCAAATACTCGGAGCGTGTCGCGCTGTTGGCGACATAGAGAGACAGGCGCTCCAAGGTATGCTGCCACCACTGCGGATTAAGACCAACCATGACCAGGGGGCTGACAACCAGGGTCAGTCCGACCGGCCAGGCGGCCTGCCTGAACCGGCCGCTCAGGAGGATGTAAACGGCCAGGGGCAGCGGGATGACCAATGCGGTGAATTTGGTAGCCAGGGCGAGACCGTAAATTACGGCAAAGCCGAGCGCCCAGGGCCGCGATTCCAAAGCCCGGTGGAAGCTGACCGCGGAGGCGAACCAGAGCACGGTCAACGGCATGTCTGTCGCCCCGATATGGGCGTGGCCGAAAATCCTGGGCATCAGGAAGAACGAGGCGGCGGCCCAGAATCCGGCCCACACTCCATATCTTCCGCCTACAGTCAGGAAAAGCAGGCCGATGAGAATGGAAAACAGGATGGCCGGAGCCAGACGATATGCACCCATGGGGCCGAGCCAGCGCTCGAAAAGCACCAGCGTCAGGGAACTGCACAGCTTGTAGAACGGCGGATGGACATTATAAAGCAGCTCGAAGCTCCAGTAGCGATCAAGCACCGCAGGCTCGAATGGCACGCTCCACTGCCCGGCGGTAAAGTCCGCCAGCGCTTCCTTGAACCAGGCGATCTGCTGGCGGCAGGAGTCGTAGTAATGCGGTTCATCCGTGGTAACGCCGATATCGTTGATTGTCACCGTCACCAACAGCAGGGCCGCCAGACCGGCAGCCAGCGAATAGTACCGCAACCGGAGAGAAGATCCTGACCTATTGTTTGGAATTTTAGTCATGCCAGGAATTGGATGAAAGATGAAAATGACTTTCTCCGGTCTCAGCGGCCGGATTCAATCATTTCCAAGCCATGAATGGAAATCGGAGCTAAACCTCTGAGGTACAAACAGATCACGAAAACTTCCGGCCATTGCTCCGGGCCGGGGCCTTTGCCGGCGCAAGATTTACTTTTAAGCACGATAAATGCCACAAAGGGGATAATTTGCAAGTCATTTAATGATAAAGGATTATATTTACAGAAAAGGCGCGGAGGGTTTCACATGACTGGCAGGATGCCAGAGATCATGCAAAAAAAGAAAAAGCAAAAGCCGGTTGCGGATTTGTACTATTTGGCCAGTAGAGTCAACAATCTGAGCAGATCGAAAATATCGGTCTTGCCGTTCTGGTCCACATCCGAGAAAAGGCTTTCCTGGCCATTGCCGCCCAAAACCTTGAGTAACTCGAGCAGGTCGAAAATGTCAATTTTCGCATTGCCGTCCACATCCCCCGGGACCCCGGTGAATTCCCGGGCAGTCAGTTGATAGGTCGACAGCAGGGTGCCGTTTTTGAGCTTGAGCTGCAAAGTGGTGGAGGCTCCGGTCTCGAGGGGGGTTTTCACTTTGAAGGAGAGCTTTAAGATAGCTCCGGAGCCGGCCTCCAGCTCCGGGAAAGGCGCGGTGGCAACCGTGGAGAAAACGGTCAGGCGGACAAAGCCCCAGTCCTCAAGTTTCGAGGGGAAAAATTCCAGGTCCGCGGCCCGGCCGGCCAGGGCGAGATGATTTTCCAGCGGCTCGGCGAGCTCCAGCAGTGTGGTGTCGTAATAAACCTCCACGGAGAAAGCGGTGATCGCCGAATCGTTGCGCACCGCGAGATAGACCTCGACGGAGTCCGCCCCGGGGAGCAGGCTGCCGCTCAGGCTCCAGTTGTAGTCTTTGAGCGCGGCACTGGAGGCGCCGTTAAGGAGCAACAGGAGCAGGACCGAAAATCGAACCAGCCGTCCGGGAGACAAGAGAGCATCTCCTAATTTCAGCCTCAATTTTAAAATCCCAAAAAGCGACCTCATTATTTATACTCCTCGTTTTAAGCCGTCGCCGGTTGGAGCGGCCAAAAGCGCTCAAGCTCAAGGTTGCTGAAAGCGACAGGTCCGGTCAGTTACCGGATTTTTCCAGGAACTGCACATCGAAATCGCCGGAAATGAACCGCGGGTCATCCACGATTTTCTTATGGAACTCGATTGTGGTGGGGATTCCCAGGATGATAAACTCTTCCAGGGAACGCCGAAGGCGAGCCAGCGCCTCCCTGCGGTCCCGGCCGTGGACGATCAGCTTGGCCAGCAGGGAGTCATAAAAGGGCGGGATTTTATAAGACTGGTAAATGTGAGTGTCGACCCGGACTCCCGGGCCGCCGGGCGGGTGGAAAGTGGTGATCTCGCCGGGCCTGGGGAGAAAGTCGTGATCCGGGTCCTCGGCGTTGATCCGGCACTCGATGGCGTGGCCGTTGATTTTAATATCCTCGGGGCCGAAAGAGAGCTTTTCGCCGCAAGCCACCCAGATCTGCTCTTTAACCAGATCGAGCCTGGTGACCATTTCGGTCACCGGATGTTCGACCTGGATCCGGGTGTTCATTTCCATGAAATAGAAGTTGAAATCCTTATCCACCAGGAATTCGATAGTACCGGCGCCCACGTAGCCGATGGCGCTGGCCGCTTTGACTGCCGAGTCGCCCATCCTGCGGCGCAGTTCCTCGGTCATCACCGGGCATGGTGATTCCTCGATCAGCTTCTGGTGCCGCCGCTGGATCGAGCAATCGCGCTCGCCCAGGTGCACCACGTTGCCGAACTTGTCTCCCATGATCTGAAATTCCACGTGGCGCGGCTTTTCCAGGAATTTTTCCACGT
>Ga0156185_1030_pt1 | contig 16166 bp, 9 predicted proteins | sample RifCSPlowO2_12_FD_107838 | JGI IMG/M metagenome (GOLD analysis project Ga0156185, IMG submission 107838) | Candidatus Glassbacteria bacterium RIFCSPLOWO2_12_FULL_58_11 | reverse complement strand
GACCCCAACTCGCCGGCCTCCAAGGAGGGCGGCGGGGCGCTGGATGCGGACTCGAAAAGACCGGAAATCCAGTATCTCGACCAGTATTCGTTCGCCTCGGTCTGGTTCGAGGACACCAACAAGGATGGAATCGGCGACCTGCGGCGCTTCGTCTTCGGCGATGATTTCTCCGGAGCGGACGGCGTGGCCGGCACCCTGGACGACAAGCGCAAGGTCAACGGCGCAGGCGTATTCACCAACCTCAATCCCGCGCGCCTTCCCGGCAATGGCGATGACCAGGCTTCGCTCTCCGGCAAATTCACCTGGTTCCAGACCGATAACTTAAAATGGCTTGCTACCTGGCAGAACAGCCGGAAGCAGCGCCGGGCCTACGTCCACTCGAACATTTTCAACAACCCGGAGCGCTCGAATATCGCCGCGCGGATCACCACCGATAACAGCACCGCCGGCTTCGACTGGATCGTTAACCAGAGCGCCAGGCGCAATACGAATATCAAGCTGCGCGCCAACATATACCGCAACTCGCTCGACCTGGGCACGCCGACAATCGCCATGCTCAGCCGCAAAACTATCGGCGGTTTCGGCTTTTCCGACCTGGAAATTATCAACGAGGACCGCACCGCCCCGGATGACATCTACCGCAACGTGACCAACAACGGGCTGGAGGATGAGCAGACCGAGCCCAGAGGGACCAGCTCGCAGCTCGAGCGCGAGCGGGGACTCTGGCCCTCGGCCGTGCCGGGCTCGAACATCCCGTTCGCCACCTCAATCACCCAGTTGCCGGAGGGCCGTGGAGCCTATTCCGCCCTGTTCCTCAACAGCGGCCTGATCACCCAGCTCGAGAACAGCCGCGAGGACCGCTTTTCGCTCAAGGCTGACCTGGAAAGCCAGCTCGGCCGGATTTTCCGGGTCAAGTCCGGGGTCGATTTCAAGCTCTCCCATATCATGGAGCGCGATTACGGCCAGACCGGGGGGGTGTTCCAGGACTTTTACGATACGCATCCCTTTATCGGCGCGGCTTACATCCAGAATATCGCGGATTTCGGGGACCTGGTGCTCGACTATGGCTTGCGCGTGGATTACATGAACTATAACGCCGATTTCCCCGCGGTGATCGGCGAATACCGGCCCGGCGACCCCACCTACCGCCCTAAAGCGCAAATATTCTACAGCCCGCGGCTGAGCGTGGCCCACCCGGTGACCGACCGCTCGCAGATCCGGCTCTCCTACGGCCACTTCTTCCAGGCCCCCAGTTTCAAGGATGTTTATGCCCACGCCAGGCAGGACTTCCGCTTCGACCTGGGCGGCAACACCAACAATATTTTCGGCAACCCGAACCTGGAGATGAGCCAGACGATCATGTTTGAGGTCGGCTTCTCGACGGTGCTTTCGGAGAATGTGCGCCTGGATTTTGTCGGCTATCACAGCGAGGTCAAGGGGGATGACGCGGTGCGCCAGATCTCCCCGGCCGAGCTGCTCGAGCTGGGCGGGATCACCGATCGCACGGCCACACGCAGCAACGCTATCCTGAGCGTGCACACAAACCGCGACCGCATGAGCACGCGGGGCTTTGAGGTCACTTTCTCCCGCAGGATGGACGAGCTGTGGGGCCTCAATGCCACCTACACTCTGTCTTTCCCGCGCGCCACGGCGAGCGACCCGCAAGAATATATCTTTACTTTCGGCAGGCAGACCTTTTTCGATCCGGTAACCGGCATAAGAGGCGTGCAGCCGCCGCCGCGCAAGCTGACTCCTATCGACTACGACCAGACACACCAGCTCAATCTCCAGGCCAATTTCAACCTGCCGCGTTTCTTCCAACCGGGCACGAAAGCGGATTACGCCCTGCGTGACATCTCGGGATACATCACTTTCAGTTTTGCCACCGGACAGCCCTATACCAGGCTCGGCAAGGATGGCCGGCCGGCGAGCACCAACAATAATGGCCGCGGCCCCTCGTACAAGGATATCAACCTGCGGATCAACAAGCGCCTGCCGGTCCCGGGCGAACGGGTCAAGCTGACCCTCTTCGCCGAGGTTTTCAATCTCTTCAATTTCAAGAATTACAATATCGACTATATCAACCCAACCACCGGCAGCCCGGCCGCGGATGCCTATATCCTCGAAGAGGCTTTCAACGACCGGCCCGATTTCCGCGGGTCCGCCGGCGAGAAGGTAGACCAGATCACGCTCAAGGAGCAGATCGACAACCTGGCCGGAGATGATGCGGCAAACCTGGTGAAAATCCAGGACATCGACGGGGATGGGTTTATCACCAAGAACGAGATTGTCGCGCTCAAGCTGGCAAACCTGCTGGCCAGTCTGGATGACCCGCTGGCCTATAGGAGACCACGTGAAGTCCGGCTGGGAATCAACATGGACTTTTGACTCGGTTTTTGCGTGAAGTTGCATTTTTTTCATGGCGAGATAAGATCAATATCCAGCCTAGGGGCACAGCATGCTGTGTGCCCCTACAGAGAGTTTAATCATTATAAAAATTAAGTAGTTACAGTCGTTGATTGACAATTCAAATTAAGTCGTTTGGAAACAGATTACATGATCGGCAAACGTCAAACAACTAATGCAGCTCAAATTCTGGCGGGCCTTCTCCTGCTGAGCCTGACAGTCACCGGGGTGTCCCGGGCGGCGCTGCCCGGCTCTTCCGGAAAGATGAAAAAACACAGCGTGCCCGTGCTGTCGGCCTTTCAAACCCGGATCACCACCGGTAACCGGATCGAATTCAACATGTCGAACAGCGGCTACCTGGCGGTGGACCCCAATCGCGGCGCGGTAACGCCGGGAGGGTTCTGGCCCTCGGGAAGCGAGGACGCCTATATTTTCGCCGCCGGTCTGCATGTCATGGGGCTGATCGACTCGGATGGGGATGGGATCGCCTCGGACATCGTCGAGACCAACCTGGTGTTCGATGCCGAGTGGCGCGAGGGCCGGCCCAACGAGGAGGCGGACGACCAGAAAAGCCGCCTGTATTTCAGCACCACCCCGACCGATCTGGCTGAGTGGCCCGAGGAGTTCATGATTACCGACCAGAACCCGGACAGCCCGAGCTATGGCCGGCTGATCCCGGATATCCGCAGCGAACAGGATGTAGTCTCGATCTATACCGATATCGGCGGGCCGGTGAACTCCGCGGCCGGGTCGCTGCGCCTGGGGGTCGAGGTCTTCCAGCACGTGCTGTTTTATTCGCTGAGCAACCTTCAGGATGTAATGTTCGTCATCTGGGAAATCAAAAATGTTTCCGACTTTGTCGATGACCCGGGTGTCGTGCCGGGCTACGACATCCACGAGGCCTTTGTCAATATCAAGGATGATTTCGATATCGGCGAGAACGCCCTGGATGATCGCGCCGCGGTAAGCCCGGTGCGCAACATGTCGATCGCCTTCGATTCGGATTTCAATGAGGCCGGTTTCTCCGGCTCGCCGGCTTTCATGGGCACGAGCTTCCTCGAAGCGCCGACCGACCGGGACGGCATAGACAACCCGGACCCGCTCTTTCCGGCGGGCAACGGGCTGGTCGATGAGACCTATGGCGATATCGAGGATGCCGGAATCAAGGACCCGCGCACGGGCCTGTTCATGAAATTCGACCCCGATGTGCGCAGCGAGAGCGCGGAGCGCATGAGCCTTTTCACGCTCAACACCAATGGCGGCGAGCGGCCCGACCCCCAGGATGACACCGAGGCTTACCGCATCCTTTCCGGCGATCCCAGCGAGGTCCGCGTCCCGACTTTCGACCACTATTCGAACCTGATCGTGGCGGACATTGTCGGCGACCTGCGCCAGAACATTGTCTCCGGCCCCTTCGAGCTGCCCAACCTGGCCGATGTCCCGGACAAGCGGGTGGTGGCCGCTTTCTACTTCGCCCGCTCCGAGCGGAACGAGGTCGATCTGAACAACCTGTCCATCGATGGTGAGTTCAAGCCGGTCATCGATCTCTGGGCGGCGACCCGGGAGGTTTACCGCAATGGGTTCGTGGTCCCCAGCCCGCCGCCGGCGCCCAGGATGAAACTGCTCCCCGGAGACCGCCAGGTGACTATCACCTGGGATGACACTCCGGTCGAGGCCGCGGATCCTTTCGCCAATACCGAAATCGCCGCTGCTTTCCCGCCGGTGCCGGACTTTCCCGGGCTGACCTACCGGGAGAAGGATTTCGAGGGCTTCCGGGTTTACCGCTCACAGACCGGCAATGCGCAGGACGCCAAGCTGCTGGCCCAGTTCGACCTGGACAACCAGTATAAAACCTACAAGATCACCCGGGCGATCAAAACCGGACAGGGACTGGATGACGTGGTGGAGGAGGTCCCGCTGGGGAACAATACCGGCCTGGCTTTCAGCTTTACCGACCGCGGGGATGATATCAGCGGCCTGATCAACGGGGTTCCGCTCTTCTACATGGTCACCTCCTATGATTTCAACCCGGCGCTGATCGGCAACGAGTCTCTGGAATCCAGCATTAACTTCCGGCGCCAGGAAGCCCAGGGCCGTTTCTACCAGCTGGCTATCCCCCGCAGTTCCTCGACCTCGATAATCTCCGGCAGCGGCTCCTGGAAACAGGTGGACTCGTTCGGCGAGGAGGTCCAGCCGGGTCAGCCTCCGGATTACAACCTGCTGGCCCATGTGGGAGATGCCACCCTGCGCGGCTCGATAGTCGAGTTCACCTCACCGATCCCGCCGACTACCGGGGCGTTCAACGGCGATAAAAGCCAGGTGAACGTGATCGACCCGGACAACGTTCCCTTGCTCGGCGGCTACCTGGTGGTCGATTCGATCGAGCATACGAACAAGGACACCCGCAATTTCCTCCATTACGCGCATTTCGAGGACCCGCAGGGGAATCCCACCACTCACGGAACCTTCACGATCCCGTTCCACGATATCGAGGGACTTTACCCGGCGGATGAGGTGGCAGACCAGGGGGTACCGTTCAATTTCAGTGGACCGCTGGTATCGGATGGGCCGCTGTTCAACGGTTCGGCCTATTTCAGGCAAGGCGGGCTGGAGACGGCCAAGATCGCCCCGCTAAAAATCAAACGCGCCGGCAGCGACACCCTGCTGCTGCTCCAGACCGCCGAACCGGGTTCCTACGAGCAGGTGGGCGGACAGTGGTTCCAGGACTTCATTGTCCTCCAGCCCTTTATCGACACGCAGCTCAACGGCCTGATCAGCCATACTGTATGTGTCGCCGGGCAGTTCACGCCGGGCAGCCTGATTATCACCTGGCTCGAGGATGGCTCAGTCCAGGTTTTCGACCAGGCCAACCAGGTGCCGGTGAGATTCAACGAGCAGGTGGCCGATGGCTGGGGCTTTTTGCCTTTTGACCAATTCACTTACGAGGAAATCTACCAGGACCAGATCGAGCGGCCCAGGGACCAGCGGATAACCCGGCTTTCCCGGACCGCCGTTTATGCCCGCGACCCGGACATCCAGAACGCTGAGCGGATGAGCCTCTACGTCCGGGGAGTGGAGCTGGCCGTGCGCGGGATCACGCGACGGCCGGAAGCCGGCGATCAATGGACCCTGGAGATGGCCTTTATCGAGTATATTGGCCAAACCGTGCATTTCACCGCGCCCTACGCCGGCATGCGGGTTGCCCTCGACCTGACCCCGGCGACAAGGGCGACCGCTCCGGGCCGGCTGAATAAGATCAAGGTGGTGCCTAACCCCTATATCGCCTCCAGCCTGTTCGATTCCGGGGCCAACAAACGCTCAATAATGTTCACCAACCTGCCGCTGCGGGCCACGATCCGTATCTATACGATCAGCGGGAACCTGGTAAATATCCTGCGCCACGGCCCGGGCCAGGAGGGCTCGATCGGCGCGGTCGGCGACAGGAACAGCGGGCAATTCTCTTTCGATCTGACCACCCGCTTCGGCGACCAGATGGCCAGCGGAATTTATTATTTCCACGTCCAGGACGATGATACGGGGGAGAAATTTCTAGGCAAGTTCAGCGTCATTCAATAGAAACAATTATGAAAAGAAAAATTAACCGGCTGAAAACTTTGTTTTCCCTGCTTGCGGCGGCCGCCGCATTCGGTGCGGCATCCGCTCTGGCAGCCACCGGCTATACCGGCTCGACCAATCCGGGAGCAGGCAGGGTCCAGGGCTTGAGCGGAGTAGGCACCCGGGCGGCGGAGTTTTTGACCATTCCGGTCGGGCCGCGCGCCGTGGGGATGGGCGGAGCGTACGCCGCCACAGCGGATGAGATATCGGCGATTTACTGGAACCCGGCCGGTCTGGGTTTTATCGAAAGCCGTGAGGTCTTTCTGACCGTGATCGAGCGGCCGCTGGATATACGCTACACCTATGGAGCCATTGCGGTGCCGCTCTGGCAGGGCAAGCTGGTGCTGGGGGCTTTCCTCTCAGTGCTCAACAGCGGGGACCAGGAGATAACCACCGAGTTCCAGCCCGAGGGCACAGGCGCCTTTTACAGCGCCTACAGTCTGAGCGGGGGCGGCGCGCTGGCCTACAATTTTTCCGACAGGTTCTGCGCCGGGCTGGTGGTGAAAGAAGTCCATGAGGACATATTCGGGCTGACCCAGAATGCGGTCGCCTTCGACATGGGCACCAACTACCACGAAGAGCTGCTGGGCGTGCCGGTGCGGCTGGCCTTTACGCTGACCAACCTTGGCACTAACATGGCATTCGGCGGGGACCGGCTCAAAGTGTCCGTGGACCCGGAGGACATCTATCCCGGCGAGGATGTAGGCCGTCTGCCCCGTTCCGCCCTGCGCCAGACCTCGAGCTTCGAGCTGCCCACCAGCTTCCATCTCGCCGCCTCGGCAGACATATTGAACCTGGGCGGCCAGCACCTGATCGCCGCGGTGGATTTCGCGGAAAACAGCAATCAGCCGATCAGTATCGGCCTAGGCGCCGAGCTGACCCGGAAGATCAACGCCAAGAGCTCGGCCTCGCTCCGGGCCGGCTGGCGCTTCCAGCAGGATGAGGTCGGCCTGACCGGCGCCGAGCGCCTGCGAGGCTTGAGCGCCGGCGGAGGCTACGCCTATCGTCTCTATAACCTCACTATCCGCGCCGACTATGCCTACCGCGACCTGGGGATTATCGGCGGAAACCATACCTATTCGCTGTCCTTCGGCTTTTAGCTCCCCGAAGCCGCGTTTCCCCCGCAGTCTCTGCCTTCTCAGCCACATGCATTCCGCAGCGATCCTTGCAAATTACTGTTTGGAGTATAACGGAGCTCAAAATGAAAAACGGCTGATACCCTATGGGTAACAACCGTCCGTTTGCAGCAACAATATTATGAGGCTTTTCCATTCAGCTAAAAATTATAAAACAGGCCGCCCCGGACAAAACTGCTGCGATGCCCGGTAATACTGAGCCCGGTGTACAACCGGTGGTTTCCGTAAGTGGTGACATCTTTGGAATAAGTGAAAAAATCCAGCCCGAGCTGCACCGCCTCGCAGAAATATTCCCCGCCGCGATAAGGGATGATTTCCCGCACAGAGTCAGCCAATTTCTCCTCGATCGGCCGGTAATCCGGCTCCGGAGCGACTGAGAGCGGATAATACAGTTTCAGCGGAAAATACAAGGGGTGAATGGACGGATTGTCCACCAGACCGCGGAAGAAGACATCCGAGGTCTGGATATCGAAACTCGGGTAAAGCGGGTAAAGTCGCGTATTGGGCGGATTGGGGGTTACCGGGACTGCGGAATCGTTTTTCTGGGCCAGGCAGGGGAGACAAAAGACAAGTGAAAGAACGGCGAGCAACAGAAATTTGACCGGAGCCACGCGCATATTCGATCCTCTGGGGCTGATAATCGGTTACCGGTTCCTGAACTTCGTTGCTGCAATATTTATACCCGGCATAGTCCTCCCCCGGTTCACTTTTTAATATATAACGCCTTCACTAGGAAAAATAAAGTGCAATCAGGGCGATTTTTCGGGCAATGCGAAAAAATCCCGGATCGCCAGGGCAAGATCATGGATGGTGAAAGACTTCGGAACGATTGCGGATTTCAGGCCGTATTCCTCGGCTTTTTTGACAGTTACCGGCCCGATCGAGGCAAACAAAGTCCTTTTTGCGGACTCGCGAAGCGTTTTTTCTCCGACCAGGGTCACAAAATTTTCCACGGTCGAGCTGCTGGTGAAACTCACCACATCGATCTCGCCATCGGCCAGAGCGCGCCTGACCTCCGCCAGGTTCTCCGGCTCCTCTAGCCGGGTGCTGTAAAGCGCCACCTCCTCGACTATTGCGCCGAGAGCGGTCAAGGCCTCGGGCAGCATCTTGCGGGCGATCTCGGCGCGCGGCAGCAGCACCCGCTTGCCTTGCAGCTCTCCGCTTCTCTGGAGCGCCTCCACCACAGACTCGGCCACATAGGATTCCGGCATTAAATCCACCCGCAGCCCGCTGGCTTCGAGCGCCGCGGCGGTAGCCGGACCGATAGCGCACAAGTGCGCCCGGCCCAGCCAGCGCACATCTCCATCGGCGCGGCGCAGCTCCTCAAGCAGTACTTTGACGCCATTGGCGCTGGTAAAAACGATCCAGTCAAAGCCGGATAAACTGCAGAGCACCTCATTAACTCTCTCCGGCTCCGGGCTGGGACCGATTTTGATTGTCGGCAGCTCGACCACCCCCGCTCCCATTCCCTTAAGCAGCTCGGAAAAATCCGAGGCCTGCTCCCTGGCTCGAGTGACAATCACTGTTCTACCGAACAGGGGCCGTTTTTCGAACCAGTCCAGACTCCCGCGCAGGCCGACTACCTGGCCGACCACGATCAGGGCCGGCGGCTTCAGCTCCGCCTCGCGGACCCGCTCCTCGATATCTCCGAGCGTGCCGGTGACGGTCCGCTGGCTGAAGGTAGTGCCGCGGCGGATCACCGCCGCCGGGGTATCCGCGCTCCTTCCGTGTTCGATCAGGCTCCCAGCGATCTTTCCCAGGCGGCCGATTCCCATGTAGAAGACCAGCGTGCCGCCGATCGCGGCCAGAGAGGCCCAGTCGATATCGCTTTCCTCCTTGTTCGGGTCCTCGTGCCCGGTAATCAGGGTCAGCGTGGAGGCATACCCGCGCTGGGTCACGGGAATCCCGGCATAGGCCGGGACCGCCACCCCGGCGGTGACTCCCGGGACCACCTCAAATGGAATCTCGGCCTCGCCTGCCGCCAGCGCCTCCTCGCCGCCCCGGCCGAATACATAGGGGTCGCCGCCCTTGAGACGGACCCCGGTCAGGCCCAAGCGGGCTTTCTCGACCAGCAAGCGGTTTATCTCCTCCTGCCGCAAGGTGTGGCAGCCGGCCTGCTTACCGACATAAATCTTTTCGCAACTCTCCGGCGCATGGCAGAGCAGCTCTTTCGGCGCCAGGTAGTCGTAGATCAGCACCTCAGCCTGCTCAAGCGCCTTGCGGCCTTTAATGGTCAACAGGTCCGGGTCGCCCGGCCCCGCGCCGACCAGAATTATTTTACCGTTGTTTTCCGGCATGGATTTTCTCAGGGAATTGATTCACTTCACTAACTTCCTTTGAATCCTGTTAAGGTCAGGAGTAAAAAAACAAATCACTTTGTCGACACACTGCCATACGCCACCCAACAGCTTAAATTCCCAGGGCCAGTTAATAATTCAAGGGAAAAAGGCACCGGATGGATAGAGCTTTGAGCGGTGCGGCCCCGGCATCCTTTTTGCGGAAACACCGCTGTCAGCCAACCAGCTCGCGGCGCTCTGGCAAAAAGGATGCCGGGGCCGCACCTTATATCTTTCCACTACAGTGCCTTTGACGTTTTTCTATGCCTTAGAACCTGTCTGCCCGGAGCAATCTCATTCCGCTCCCAGTATTTCCTCGAGAATTGCCCTTCCGCCCGCTTCGAGCATCCTCCCGGCCAGAATCTTTCCCGGCTTCTTGTCGGGATGGTTGGTCAGTGAATCTCGCATGAGGCGGGTCCCGTGAAGGTCCGAGATCATTGCCTCGAGCTCGAGCCGGCCATCCTCTTTCAACACCGCCCGCACTCCGATCGGCACCTGGCAGCCCCCACCCAGTTCATGCAGAAAGTCCCGCTCCGCCTCGACCTCCAGAGCAGTGTCCGGGTCCTGGAGGAACCCCAGCAACTCCGCGGTGCGGCTGTCACCCTCGCGGTATTCTAGAGCCAGGGCGCCCTGCCCGGCGGCCGGCACCATCTGCCGCGGAGTAAAGAGCTCGGTGATCCGGCTCTCCAGCCCCAGGCGGACCAGGCCGGCCTGCGCCAGAACAATCGCCTCGTACTCGCCGCGGTCGAGCTTTTTCAACCGGGTATCGACATTGCCTCGCAGGTCGAGAAAATGAAGGTCCGGCCGCAGGTCGCGCAGCTGCACCTTTCTTCTCAGGCTGCTGGTCCCCACCCGGCTGCCGGCTGGCAGGAGCTTGAGCGGCACATTATCCCGGCTGATCAAGGCATCCGAGCCATGAGTCCGGCGGGTGATTATACCGGCGATCAAGCCGGAGGGCAGTTCGGTAGGCAGGTCCTTGAGGCTGTGCACCGCCAGATCGACTTTCCCGGCCAGGATCGCCTCCTCGATCTCCTTGGTGAACAAGCCTTTGCCGCCCACTTTGGCCAGGGCGACATCCTGGACCTTGTCGCCTAGAGTTTTTATGATTTTTAGCTCGACAGCCAGCCCGGGATACTGGCCGGTAAGCCTGTCCTTGATATGGTTGGCCTGCCAGAGCGCGAGCTGGCTGCCCCGCGAACCGATTTTGAGCTTATTCCCGTCCACCGGCGCCCTCCTCATCCAGCATGAACAGAAAACGCAGCAGCTCGGCCGGCTCCATGCGGGCCAGCTTGGCGGGATTCTCCTTGAGACGGCTGGTCGGGCCGTGGAGGAATTTATTCAGCATCTGCACGGTCAGGCGCTCAACCTGCTGGCGGTCGTTTTCGGAAAGGTGTTCCAGCTTGCCCAGGGCGCGGTTTAACTCTTCGCTCCGGATTCGGTTCATCCGGTCGTGCAGGCTCCGGATAAGCGGGACCACGGCCAGCGACTCGTACCAGCTCATGAATTCCGCGGCCTCGGTGGCCACGATTTCATCCACCAGGCCGATCTGAGATCTGCGCTCCTCGACGTTTTTCTCGACCACCGACACCAGGTCGTCGATATTGTACAGGAAGGCATTGTCGTATTCGGCCAGGGCGGGATCGATATCCCGCGGCACGGCGAGGTCGATCATGAATATCGGCTTGTCCCTTCTGGAGAGGATTTTTCCCGCCCGCTCCCGGGTCAGAATGAAGCTTGGGGCGCTGGTGGAGCTGATCAGGATGTCAGCCTGGGCCAGGTAGACCGGGAATTCCTCGAAATTAATCGCCGTACCGTGATAGGTCACCGCCAGCTCGACCGCCTTGCGGTAGGTGCGGTTGGAGACCAGCACCGATTCCACGCCGGAGTTGATCAGCAGCGACAGGGTGAGCTCGCTGGCCTCCCCGGCGCCCAGGATCAGCGCCTCCTTGCCCGCGAGGTCGCCGAAAATCTTGCGCGCCAGGTCAACCGCTGCCGAGCTGACACTCACCGCTCCGCTGCTGATTGCGGTCTCGGTCCGCGAGCGCTTGCCGGCCCGTACGGCCTGTTGAAATAAGCGCGAGAGGACCCGGCCCGCGCTGTGCGCCTCCTGGGCCAGACGGTAGGCCTCGCGCACCTGTCCCAGGATCTGGTTCTCTCCCAGGACCAGCGAGTCCAGGCTGGAGGCTACCCGGAACAAGTGGGTGGCCGCTTTCCGGTCGAAGTAGTGGTAGAAATTGATATCCTCCAGATTGACCTGCGCGCCGAACTTATCGCTCAGGATGCTCTCGATGCCGGGCTTGAGCGTTTCCTCGGCCTGCCCCTGGGCATAGACCTCCGTCCGGTTGCAGGTGGAGAGCACCACCAGCTCCTCCAATCCCCGCGCCTCGGCCATCCGGGCGAGCTTCGCCTTCAGCTCGGCTCCCGAAAATGCGAGCTTTTCCCGCAGCTCGAGTGGCGCCACCCGGTGGTTCAGTCCGCCAACTGCGATAGGCATTGCTCGGCACGCTCCTTGATCCTGGCGCGGATCTCCGGTCCTTCCAGACTGTCGAAGAAATCCAGATCGATCAGCATTTCCCAGAACTGTCTGCTCCTCTCCTCCCGGGGCACTCGCTCCTTGAGCTCCCGCCTGAGACGGGCCAGCTCATCCACCACCACGGCGTACTCTGGGCCGAACCTGTAACCCAACACCTCCCGTACCTTGCGCGCCAGAATGGGGCTGGCCCCGCCCGAGGATACGGCGACCTGAAAGTCTCCGCGCGTGAGGACTGAGGGGACGATAAAGTTGCAGAGCTCCGGTTCATCCACGATATTGACCATCCGGGAGGCTTTATCCGCGGCCCGGTAAACCCGGCGGTTCACCTCCGGATCATCGGTCGCGCCGATAACCAGAAATACGCCGTCCAGATCGCCGTCCTCAAATTCTCCGCGCCGCCAGCGGATCGCGCCTTGCACCACCAGCTTTTTCAGCTCCTCCAGCGCCTCCGGGCTCACCAGGCTTACCTCGGCCCCGGCCTCGAGCAGGGCGCGCACCTTGCGCAGGGCCACCTTTCCCGCCCCGACTACCAGGCAGCGCCGGCCTGTCAGCTCGAGAAAAACCGGGTAATATTTTGCCGCCGTGCGTTCCACCGGCGCACCTCCCCGGGCCTCGGCCCACGGCTTACAGATAGGAGTGGGTCCTGGACAGCAATATCGTAACCACCAAGAAATTGAACAGAACCACTCCGAAACCCAGAATGGCGATCCATGCCGCGCGCCTGCCGCGCCAGCCGCCATAAAGGCGGCTGTGCAGGTACAGGGCAAAAATCAGCCAGTTGATAAAGGTGATTATTTCCTTTATATCCAGTTGCAGCAGTTTGCCCAGGCGGTCATGTGTCCAGGCCATGCCGGTGGCGATCGAGACAGTCAGCGCCAGAAAGCCGATAGTAACTGACAGGTAGGTCAGGTGATCCAGCTCATCCAGCGAGGGCAGGCGCTCGAAATAGGTTCCCAGGGTCTTGGATTTTATCTCGCGATGCAGCAGCAGGTATAGAATGCTGCAGGCGAAAGCGACAGCGAAAGCACCGTAGCTGAACAGGGCCACCGAGACGTGGAGGATGAACCAGGGATTGGGAGCCAGCATGGGGTCGCTAATCCGCTCCAGGGGGGTAAAAATCCCGATCAGTGCAAAAAGGCTGACCAGCGGCATGACTATCAGTCCCAGGGAAATCTCACTTTCGACCTGGCGGGAGATTATCAGAAAAAGCAGGGTCAGCACGCAGGCGGCAAAGATGAACCCCTGGAACATCCCCAGGAAAGGCGCCTGCCGAAGGTAAATCGAATAGGTTACCAGGCCCAGCAGGTTGAACACGGCCCCGAAATTGGCGGCGGCTGTCCGGTGCGGAAGGAGACGCGAGTTTTTGGGATTAAAGGCCCGGACATATTTCAGCGCCGATACCGCATAGAGGATCAGCGCGATAATATAGAATATGCGGATGACGATTAGCATATTAAACAAACGGTTTCGGGGTGCGCTAATGTTTCAGTAATTTCGAGCCGGCTACAGTCCGCGCTCTCAGGAGGAAGCTTTCCGGTTGACCGCGATAGCGCCGACAATTCCGCTCAGGGCGATCAGGCCCACCAGGTTCGGCAGGGCCATGCAGGCATTGGCGATCGTGCCGATGCTCCAGACCAGGTCGAGCTTGATCACCGCGCCGGTGAAAACGAAGATCACGAATAAGTACCGGTACGGGTTCACCACTCTCATTCCGAGCATGTACTGAATGCACTGTTCGCCATAATAGGACCAGCCGAGCAGGGTGCTGAAGCCGAAGAGCAGGGCGCTGAAAGTAACCAGCAGATGGCCCTGGGGCAGCACACTGTCAAAAGCCAGGGTCGCCAGATTGGTGGAGGTCAGGCCGCTGGTCCAGGCGCCGCTGGTCAGGTAAACCAGGGCCGAGATCGTGCAAACCACGATGGTGTCGATGAAAACACCGCTCATGGCCAGGATTCCCTGGCGGTTGGGGTCATCCTCCCTGGCTGCGCCGTGGGCGATTGGGCTCGAGCCCAAGCCGGCTTCGTTGGACAACACTCCGCGGCTGACCCCGAACTGCATGGCGGCAATCACTCCCGCTCCGGCGAATCCGCCGACCGCGGCAACCGGCGTGAAAGCACTCCGGATGATTAACATCAGGCTGGCCGGGATTTCCTGAACCTTGACCAGCAAAATAATCATTGAAGAAGCGAGATAAAATACGATCATGAAGGGGACCAGTTTTTCCACCACCACCCCGATACGCTTGATCCCACCGATGGTTACCAGGCCGGTCATGAACGCGAGCACCGCGCCGCTGATCCAGAAAGGCACGCCGAAGCTGGATTTGAAGCTCAGGGCAATCGAGTTGGATTGCATCATGCAGCCGGTGCTAAGCAGACAGGCCATGCTCCCGGTGATCGCAAAAACAGCGGCGAGAATTTTACCGAATTGATGATGTTTTAAGCCTTTGGAGATATAGTGCATCGGCCCGCCGGACATGCTCCCATCCCTGGCGACCGAGCGGAATTTAATCGAGAGCATCGCCTCCGAATAAATTGTCGCCATACCGAAAATGGCGGTCATCCACATCCAGAATATCGCCCCCGGGCCGCCCAAGGCCAGCGCCGTGGCCACTCCGGCAATATTTCCCAGCCCGACAGTGGCCGCCAGCGCGGTACTGAGCGCCTGGAACGGCGAGATATCGCCTGCCGCCCCGCTATCCGCCTGCTTGTGCATCGCCCCTGAATAAATCAATTTCATGGAAGCGCCGAACTTGCGGAACTGGATAAAGCGGGTCCGGATGGTCAGCAGCACCCCGGTGCCCAGCAGGGTAATCACGAACCACGGCGAATACATGAATTGTTCCAATTTCAGAACCAGGCCGGTAAACTCATTCATCGATGCTCCCGCAATGGCCAAGGCTGCTGTGGCGCGAATCAGGCGAAGGCGTTAGGGTTGAAAAACAGGTAAATAATCAGTCCGATCAGCACCAGCGGACAGATGTAGCGGATCTGAAAAGCGATAACCTTTCTAATAAAGCTCGGATCATCCCCATGAGCAATTTCCCTGATAAAGTGCCGGGTGCCCCAACGCCAGCCGACAAACAGCGCGACCATCATCGCGCCGAAAGTCATCGAGCACTGGCCGATTGCCAGATCCATGATATCCAGGAAACCCAGGGTCCGGGATCCGATAGTCAGCATGTTGGTAAGACTGTCCACCGCGCCGGCACTCAGGGCGCTGAAAATGCCGGCCCCAAAAGCGATCAGCCCGCAGAAAATCGTGGCCTTGCGCCTTTTCCAGCCCCGCTCATCAACAAAATAGGCCACCGGGACTTCGAGCAGCGAGATGCTGCTGGTTAGGGCGGCCACCACCAGCAGGACGAAAAAACCGGTTCCGAAAAGAGTGCCGAAGGGAATTTCGCTGAACAGCCGGGGCAGGACGATAAAAATGAGCTTGGCACCAACCTCCGGCTCCATGCCCTGCATGGTGAAAAGCGCCGGGAATATCGCCAGCCCGGCGAGAATGGCCACCAGCGTGTCGGCAAAGCAGACCACGGCGGCCGAGCGGACAATATTCTCCTGCCGGTTCATATAGCTGCCATAGGTAATCATCGTGCCAGCCCCCAGGCTGAGCGAGAAAACCGCCTGGCCGAGCGCCGCGATAAAGGTGCGCCCCGTAACCTTGCTCCAGTCCGCCCGAAGGTATTTCAGCAGGCCGACCTCGGCCCCTTCCAGAGTGATCGAGCGGATTACCAGCAGGATCAGGATAATCAGCAGCAGCGGCATCAAGATTGTCGACCAGCGCTCGATCCCCTGTTTCACTCCGCCCATCACCACCCCGACAGTCAGCAGCATGAATCCGAAATGCCAGAAAATCGCCTTGTAGGGGTTGGCCACGGTCTGGCCGAAAATCCCGGCGATCTGCTCCTGGGTCAGGCGGGCGCTGAAATGGCCCTCCGCGGTCGTGAGAGTGTAACTCAGGGTCCAGCCGGCCACCACGCTGTAGTAAGCCAGCACGCCCCAGGCGGTCAGCACCGCGATCACGCCGACTGCGCTCCACGGCGATTTCGGTGCCAGATGACGGTAAACCCCCACCGGGTTGCGCTGGGTGTGACGGCCCAGGGTGATCTCCCCGATCAAAAGGACAAAGCCGATCAGG
>Ga0156185_1179_pt1 | contig 16251 bp, 10 predicted proteins | sample RifCSPlowO2_12_FD_107838 | JGI IMG/M metagenome (GOLD analysis project Ga0156185, IMG submission 107838) | Candidatus Glassbacteria bacterium RIFCSPLOWO2_12_FULL_58_11 | reverse complement strand
CAGGTCGCGGCTGAGATCGAACTGGAGGGTGATGCTGCTGGAGCCCTGCGAGCTGCTCGAGGTCATCGAGGACAGCCCGGCAATTGTCGAGAACTGTTTTTCCAGCGGCGTGGCTACCGCCGAGGCCATGGTCTCGGGACCCGCGCCTGGAAGGAACGCGGAGACCTGGATGGTTGGGAAATCGACATTTGGCAGGTCGGAGACCGGCAATTGCCGGTAGCCGGCGATCCCGAAAATGAGCAGCGCCAGCATGATCAGAGTCGTGGCGACCGGACGGCGGATGAATAACTCGGAAAAACTCATGAACTGCCTGCCTTCCCTGTCCCGACGCCCTCGGTCAATTCGATTTTCGCCCCCGGATAGAGCCGGAGCTGTCCATCGGTCACCACCGTTTCCCCGCCATCCAGCCCTTTTTCAACGACTGTCTGCTCCTTGAAGCTGTAGGAGACTGTCACCGGGCGGGACTCGACGGTATTGTCCGGCCCGACGATATAGACGAAATCTCCGTTCTGGCCGGACTGGACCGCCCGGGAGGGCAGGACCACCGCGCCCTGGATCGTTTTCAGGACCAGCGAGACATTGACAAACTCCCCCGGCCAGAGCAAGCGGTTTGCGTTGGGGAACAGCGCTTTCAGGGTTATCGTCCCTGTCGACTGATCGACCGAGTTATCGACAAAACTCAGCTCGCCGGTATTTATCTCCTGGCCGTCCTCGGTGGACGCGGCCCGGACTTCGAGCTTGCCCCCGCGGCTGTATTCGAGCAACTGGTTCAAATACTGATCCGGTACGGTAAACCGGACATAGACCGGCTGGATCTGGTGTATGACCAGCAGGGGGATGTCATTGGCTTTGATAATATTGCCCTGATGGACCAGCAGCCTTCCCGTTCTGCCGGCCAACGGAGCACGGATGAAGCAGTAATCGAAGTTCAGCCGGGCGTTATCCACCGCGGCCCGGTCGGAGCGAACCGTGGCCTTAAGCGCCTCGGACTCGGCGAGCATGTCATCGTACTGTTGCTGGGTGATATATTCCTTGCCGATCAGCTCGGCGTAGCGCTTGACAGTCTCGCCGGCGTTCCAGGCCCGGACCGAATCGCGCTCCAGGTTCGCCCGCGCCCCTTCAAGCGCGGCGCGATACGGGGCCGGGTCGATCTGAAACAGCGGCTCGCCCTCTTTGACATCCTGGCCTTCCTCGAAGTACACTTTAATCAGCTCTCCGCCGATCCTCGAATTGACCGAGACTGTGTTATAAGCCTCCACAGTGCCGATATCTTGGATCTCGAGCGGCACATTCTTTATTTCCACCCTGGCTACTGACACCGGGACCGCCGGTGGAGCGCTCTGGCCGCCCGGCTTGTTACAGGAAACCAGTATTGCCGGCAGGAGAGCCAGGAGGACCGGCAATCTCAATTTGAGACCGGCTCTTCGCTTTTGAGAGAAGCCTATTAATTTGACAGATCCAGTCATTTTTGCTCTTCCTTTTCCGGTTGTCCGGTCTTGAAGCCCCCGGCGGTTTCTTCATAAGTCCATAGCGTTCCAGTATCATGAGCGAGCTGGGCGATAGAGAGCAGCCAGTCGGTGCGTGCCATGACCTCCAGGGCGCGGGCATTCTCCAGGGTGGATTGCGCCGCAAGCAGCTCCAGCATGCTGCCTACTCCGGCCTTGTAGCGCTCTAGGGCGACCTGGTGCGATTCCGTGGCGCTGGCCAGCAGGTCTTTGCTGGTCTCCATGCGCTGGGAGGCGGTTTTCATGGTGTAATAGCTGGTCCAGACATCCAGCACGACCCTGTTTTTCAGTGATTTAAACCTTCCCCGCGCGGCCTCGGCCTCGGCCTGCGCCTCGAGGACATCGTTCTCCATCGAGAAGCCGCTGAACAGCGGGAAGCTGAGCGCCACGCCGGCCCGCTTGTTGTTGCTGTAGCGGTCCCGGCTGTTGAAATAGTCCCTGCCGATCAGCCCGCTGAGCGCTATCGAAGGGAGGCGCTCAGCGTTTTTCGACAGGACGTTTGCCTCAGCCTCGCGGACCGAAGCGCCAGCCGCGGCCAGGTCGGGTCTCAAACTCTCGGCCTGGGCGATCAGGTTATCGACGGTTTCGGAAACCAGATTCACCGGCAGCTCGTTCGGCAGGAAGCCGACATCGTACTCGACATTGGCGTCCAGGCCGATGGCCGTGGCCAGGGCTCCGCGGATGGTCTTGATCCGGCCCTCCACATCCTGAAGGCCGAGCTGGGCCTGGGAGACAGTGGTCTTGGCCTGCAGGACATCGGCGATTGTAGCCAGCCCGGCCTTGTGTCGCTGCTCGGCGGCCTCCAGGTTTTCCCGGGCCTCCTTGAATGAGGTCTCCTCGGCCTGAAAGAGGGCTTTCGCGTTCAGATATTTGAAATAAGCCGTCTCCACCAGCAGGACCACATTCTGCAGCGTGGAGTTGTGGGTGAAATTCCTCGAGTACATGGCCTGGCGGGCGGCGTCGATATCCGCCCCACGCTTGCCGAAATCGAAAAGTATGTAGTTCAGGCTGACCGAGGGGCCGTAGGTAAACTGGTTGAATGAAAAGCGGCCGGCGGCCACCGAGCCTTGCGATTTATTGGCGTTGGCCTGCACATCGAAGCTGGGCAACCAGGCCCCTTTTTCGCTGTTCAATTTAGCCGCCGCGGCAACCGCCGAGGCCCAGCTTGTCCGGGTATCCGGGTTGTTCCGCAGGGCGATATCGACGATCTGTTCCAGAGTCAGGCTCTGCAGGTTCGCCAGCACCTCCGGCGGCACTTTTGCGGCTTTGGAAACCGTATCCACGGGCAGCGGCATCTTCTGGGGCGGCTGCCACTGGACACTCGGCCGGGCCGCGGTCTGAGATACGGCGCTGCCTTTCAGGACAGCCGAGCAGCCAGCCGGTCCCAGCAGCGGCAGGGAGAGTATCGCTCCGGCGCAGATAAGTTTAGGCACGCTAAGGCGAGTTAAAAAAAGCTGGATCATGGATGCTCCGCATTTTGTCGCGGCCGGCTGGCTAACCCGTAGAGGAAAAAATCCCGCAGCTCCTCAGCTTCTTTCTCCAACGGCTCGGGCCGGGCGACCAGCAGCCGCTGGCTGATCACCGCGATATTGGACTCGATAATGACCATCGCCGCTTTAAGCGGCGGCACCGGGCGAAAAACTCCGGAGCGGGTGCCCTCCGCGATGACTCCGGCTGTTTTCTCGACAAAAGAGCGGTACACGCTGTTGCCAGAGCGTGCACGGCTGGACTGGCACAGGTTCCGCTCGTAGAGCAGTACCCGGAAAAAGTCCCGGTGCTCATCGAAAAAACTCAAGTGACGGGAGATCATCTTTCCCAATCGTTCCTCGGCCGGGAGCCGGCTCTCCAGGATCGCCTGCAGTTCCTCTACCATCTGGGCCAGGCAGGTGTCCACAGTATCGCGGAGCAGCTCGTTTTTGGTGCTGAAATAACGATAGAGCGTGCCCTTGGCCACTCCGGCCTCCACCGCGATCTTGTCCATGGTCAGGTCCTGGACTCCCACGCTGGTGATAATCTGCGCCACGGCTTCCTTGATTTGCCGTCGGGTAAACTGCTCGAGCAGGCGCTTGCGTTTTTCTTTTATTTTTGGCATTTCTTAGGCTGACTCTCCGGTCATTTATTGGAATAAGGGGTTCATTTTATAAATTGAGCGGCGATTTGTCAAGTGGGGCCATGGGCGTTTTGTCCCAAATCGCCATTTATGATATGGCTTGCCAGACGTTTCGAGAGGCAATAATATTGAGCATTCGAGCTTATAATTTTACCTGCCAAAAATGATTGGAGAATACGAATATGAATAGCGGAAGGTTAGTAAAATTTTTATTACCGATTCTGCTCGTTTCCTGCCTGGCCAATGACCCGGGGTACGCGGCGAATCCACCCTCAGTGGCTGGGCTATATGTCCGCTTGCTGGTCAAGCCGGTGGAATCCCTGCTGGAAAACCAGGATCCGCGGGGAGTTTTCGCTCCGCCTTTCGCCGCAAGAAGGGCCGGATCGGCAATTCTCGCTGAAAACGACCAGATGGTGATTTACCCCCTGGCCTGGCTCTATTCGACAAAATATCCCGGCAACCCGTATTTCGGCGACAAGCGGGTGCTGGAGGCGGTCAAACGCTGTGGGAATTACCTGGCCGCTTTCGAGCCGGCCTCCTTCTGGCCCATGAGCCACTGGGCGGTCTATGCCTGGATGGCCGCTTACCAGCAGGTGGAGCAGGAGCTCACCGCCGAACAGCAGCGGAGCTGGAAGGCCGGATTCACGCGCTGGTGCACGATTTACGCCGGCTACCTGGAGAAAACCGAGGGCAAGCCGCATCTGACCGCGGTAGAGATAGGCAGCAGCCCCAACCACTACGGCTATTATTCCGCGGCGGTTTATCTGGCGGGAAAAATCCTGGACAAGCCGGAATGGTGCGGCCTGGCCCTGCGGGCTTTCCACGCGCTGGTGCGGACACAGAACCCGGATGGCTACTGGGCCGAGCACGCTGGGCCGGTGGTGCGCTACAGCTGGCTGACCATGGATGGGGTGGGACTGTATTATGCCTGGACCGGCGACCGGGAAGCCCTGGAGGCCCTGCGGCGGACAAAGGATTTCCTGCTGGCTTTTACCTACCCGGATGGCTCGCCGGTGGCGGTTATCGATGAGCGCAACCGTTACGACAGCGGTTTTACCCCGGTCCGGGGGCTGATGGCCCTGAGCCATTTCCCGGATGGGCGGCGATTCTGCCGGGTGATGACCGAGGCCTACCTGGCGCGGATCGAGTCCGGGGAGCTCAAGCGCCTCGACCCGGTGGCCCTCTCGCGCTATGTGGATGCGATAAAATACAGCGAGCCGGGGGAGGAAACGGCCATCCCGCAGGAAATGAAAAGCTTCGACTTCCGCCTCGCCAGCGGCGCTTATCTCATGCGGCGCGGACCCTGGACAATTACCCTGTCCGGAATTATCAGCCGGCCCTGGGAGGGCAACCGCTTTTTCCTGGACCGTTACACCTACCTCGAAATTTGGCATTCCGGGACCGGGCTGGTGATCGGCGGCGGCAACACCAAGCGCCAGCCGCAGATTTCCACCCTGCTGATGGAACCCAGCAACAGCGGCGTGGATTACCAGCCCCTGAGCAGCCGGATTACCGCCGCGGGCGACAGCGCCACTCTCGAACTGGGCTTCGAGACTTTCCGCGGGGCGCTGAAGGTGAGGATTCTGGATGAGCGCAAGGCTGCCTTTTCCGCTTCTTACACCGAGCTGGCCGAGCCGCAGCTCTGGCCCAACCGTTATGAATGCAACCTCCAGCTCCAGCTCAAGACCGGCTGGAAAATTGCCGCGGGACGGGAGGCTGCTTCATACACTCTTTCCGAACAGCGCATGCAGGTCGCGGAAAACGCCCTCGGCGGCAGCCTTGAAACGGATAAATGGCGCCTGAGCGTTCCCGAGGGCAAGACCAGCCTTAGATTTCCATTCCTGCCATTTTTCAATTACGATGTGGATGGCCACGGTGGGCTTTCCGGCGCGGTGGGGATCCTCTCCAGCGCGGAGCGGATCGACCAGGGACCGCTGGAATACCTGCTGGAGATTAAATAAGAGTCATATCGGGGTGGACATTGGTTCGCAAAAATCGGGTGGCCGGAGAGCAGGGGAATGGGCCGGCCCGGGAAAATCTGCGGAATTAATTAGCAAGCCATAATGTAATAGCAGTATGGATTTTAATATTAATATTGCCCGAATGCTCCGGTTTGTGTTAAAGTTCAAAAAATGATTTTCAGTCCGGCGAGTGAAATATTAAAGTGTCGGTCCGGCAGTCCGATTCTCCTGACAGAACCCGGTTGCGGAAAGCAAGCTAATTACCCGCTTCCCGGAATCTTTGAAAATTCAACACGACTATCATCCAGCGTAATGGTTGAGAAAAGCAAAAGTCACCGCTTTGAATCCGGACAGGTGATCCTGCGCGAGAACACCCCGGGTGACAGCGCGTATATCATCCTGGCCGGCGAAGTGGAAATTACCAAGATTATCGAGGGCCAGCGGGTCGTGCTGGATACTCTCGGTCCGGGCAGCATATTCGGCGAGATGTCCCTGCTGGACGGCAGCCCGCGCTCGGCGACGGTGACGGCCAAGTCGCCGACCCTGCTCAGCATTGTTGACCGCGGCCGCTTCCAGGCCATCCTCAATGCCATTCCCAAGGAAGTCCGGCCGCTGTTCAGCGCCCTGAGCGACAGGCTAAGGCACACCAGCCGGATGGTCAGCGTGCTCAGCCAGCGCGAGCGCCTGCTCTACAGTATCTGTGTGCTTATACATACCCTGGCCGCTCTCAAGGGTATCGCGCGCGGCAGGGGAAAGGCCCTGTCCCATCAGGAAACGGTGCTGGATGCCTGCCGCGTCCTGGCGATCGTGCATGAAAAGATCGTGGAAATCATCAATCTGCTGACCACCAGCGGCCTGATCGAGTTCGCGGAAAGCGACCGGAAAGATGATAAGCTGATAGTAATTCCGGACCCCCAACTGTTTGGGGCATTTATCGATTTTCTCTCCGAGAAACTGAGCTACATCCCGGGATTCCCCGTGCCCAGCCGCAAGTACTCGCTTCTGGCTGACAAGGCGCAGGAAATCCTTTTCTTCCTGAAAAATTCCGCCGGCGCCCTGCCCACGGATGAAGAAGGTTACAGCCATTATGATTTTGACCGCTACGTCAAAGACTGTATCAGCACGCTGGGGTACGGCGTAAAAGATGCGATCCTGCAGCTCCAGAACCTTTCCGTATCGGGCCATGTCCGGCTGGAGAAATTCAGCAAGGTGGCCCAGAACAAGGCAATTGTCTACAACTCGGGCGATATCGCCCAGGCCCAGATGATCCTGCTCCAGGCCGATGAGTTCGAAAAACTATACGAAAACCTGAAAAAAGCCCGCTAAAAATTTTCCGCGTTATTTTACCAGATATCCCACGGTGACCAGTGAAAAATCAGGACATTGGAATTGATTTTTCCCGACAGGTTATGTAAATTTGCAAAAGAGATTGAGATTTATTAACAAACACTGTTTCGATGACCTTTGAATATGGAATGGATTCAGGCTGATTAATTTCTTCGAGAACTGCAGCGTGTTGAATATTCATTGTTAATTGCTGATTGAGATAAATGATTTATTTATGACAACTTAACATTAGAAAATACAAGCATTTGTAGGGACGGGTTTCAACCGTAGCCATGCCTGGCATGGCGGAGATCCGTGCGAAGCACGCCAACCCGCCCCTACGCTGCCTGGAAAATATCGGCCGCGTTGGAAATACTCCAACACACTTCTAAAGGAGTTGATAAAGTGCCGCAAATACTGACTTCGAACAAAATCGCGCTCGATAACAGTCCGGAAAAATTCGGAGCTTTGAGAGAGTCCACTGAGCTGGCTGCAGATGCCGCGGCTCTGCGACGGAGGATGGCCGAGGATGGTTATTTGTTCATTCGCGGTGGACTGGACCGGGATGTGGTTCTGGCGGCGCGCCGGGAAATTCTGGAAAAGCTGGACGCGGTGGGTGAGCTGGATAAAACCAAGCCCCTGCTCGAGGCAATTTCCTCGGGGACCTCGAACCGCGCGGCTGTCGATCAGGAGGCTTTTCTCAAGTCCCTGCGCACCGGCGAGGCGGTCCGCGAGCTCTGCCACCGTGGGAACCTAAAGAGATTTTATGAAAACTACCTCGGCTGCGAGGTCCGGCCGCTGGATTATATCTGGGTGCGCACCGTACCGGTCGGAGGGTACACGGGCATCCATTACGATTGGGTGTACATGGGCCGTGGGACTAAAAACCTGCATACTACCTGGATCCCGGTGGGGGATGTCCCGCGCAATAACGGCGCCCTGCTGATCCTGGAAAACTCCCACCTTCAGGAGGGGCTCCAGCAGTCTTACGGTAAGCTGGATGTGGACCGGGACCGGGATAAGAATCCTTACGGCGGGGCGGTGGGCGGATGGTACAGCGAGGACCCGGTCGCGGTGCAGAAAGAGCTTGGCGGCCGCTGGCTTACCGCTGATTTCAGGGCTGGGGACATGCTCGTGTTCACCATGTTCACTCTGCACTGTTCGCTGGACAACAGCTCGCCCGAGAACCGTCTCCGGATCACTATCGACACGCGCTACCAGCCGGCCAGCGAGCCGGTCGATGAGCGCTGGGTAGGAGACAATCCGCTGGCTCATGGGAAAAAGTAAGTCGCCGGCAACAAGGTTTCATCAGCCCGGGAAAAGTATTCTGGAGTCAGGAGTCAGAATTCAGAATAAGTTCAAAAAAAGTTTCTAAAGTTTTCGTAAGTATCAGGTCGATTTATCCGGGGCTTAATAATCTTTTCCTGGCTTTATCTTCTGGCTTCTGACTTCCGGCTTCTGACTCCTGACTCCTGTTTCCTGCCATACTCAGGCTCTTCCTCTTTTCCCAGGTAATACAGCAGGCCACCGAAAGCGACCAGGATCGAGCCGAGCGAGAGGTTTATCATCCGGTCGGGGAGCGGCGCAGGAATAAAAGTGAACGGCAGGATCAGCGCTCCGAGGATAATCGACATCCAGCCAACGAAGCCAGCCAGGGGGGCATGATCGATCGGGCTGTCGTCAATTTCCCGGGAGGTGTCCACCGGCGTATCAAGCCTGGTGAAAAAGGTCTTGATCCGGGCGGCCTCCCTTTGGCTGGACTTGAAAATGAAAGGCGAGATCAGAAAAGCGATCAGGCCGGTGAAGAAAATAGCTAGAGTGGTAACCGTAAATTCCATCGCCGGTCCCAGGCTTGCCAGATAATCGACCAGGGGCGGGAAAAAGGCCACCAGCAGGGTGACAATAGCGCTGAGCGTGAAAGAAAACATGAACGACCAGCTCGGGGCTTTGCGGTAGATAAAGCCCAGCAGCAAAGGGGTGGCGATCAGCGTGCCGGTGAGACTGCTCAGTTTCATCATCGTCTTGAACGATCCCTGGCCCGAACCAGCCATTGCCAGGCTCAGTAAGAGCGTGATAATACCCACCGCCAGGGTTGCCGCCATGCCGAGCAACAACTGGCTGCGGGCGGTGAAGTCCCGTCCGGCCAGCTTGGCGACTATGTCTTTGGTGATAATTCCCGAGATTGAATTATACTGCGAGGCGATCGACGACATGGTTGCGGCGAAAATTGCCGAAATCATCAGGCCGATCAGCCCGTGGGGCAGCACCATCATGGCTATTACCACGTACGAGCCTTCATGGGGGTTCGGCAGGGAAATATAAGGGCTCAGATCGTTATAGAGGTAACGCATCACCATCGGCGGTACGGTCCAGGTCATGATTCCCGCGATAAACAGCAGCATACACAGTAAGGCCACTTTTTTTGCCTCGGCCTCATCCCGGACGCTGAAATAGCGCTGGGCATTCGGGTTTGTGTTCTGTCCGTGGACCAGGAGCAGCATCAGGACAAGCAGCCAGTACCAGGGGTACTGCTGGGAGGGAATCGAGAAATAGCCCGGCGGCATGGAATGAAAAAAGGAGTGGAAATTATCCACTTTCAGCAGCGCGAGAGGGACCAGAACAAGAGATACCGGAAGCAGGACCAGGAACTGGACCACATCGGTTATTGCGACTGCCCACAGCCCGCCCAGCAGGGTATAGACCATGATCACCAGGCCGCAGATCCAGATCACATAGGAAATGTCCATCCCGATGGCGGCGGTGATAAATATTGCCAGCGAGTACTGGGCGGTGGCGCAATAGAGGATATTGAACGGAATATAAGTCCAGCTTGCCACCTGGTGCGAGCTGAGGTTGAAGCGCTCATCGAGAAATTCGAGTATGGTAGTGACACGGCTGCGCCGCCAGAGCTTGGCGAACAGCAGATATCCAGCCAATATGCCGAGCGCCGTGGAGCCCAGAATGAACGATCCAGTCAGACCTTCCTGATAAATTATGCCTGCGCCGCCGGTGTACATATAGGCGCTGAACGAGCTCATGAACGCGGAAAGACCGGCGATCCACCAGTTCAGCTTATTGCCGGCCCTGAAATAATCGCTTCCCCCACGGTTGTATCTCATGAAATAAATCCCGATCCAGACCATCATTACCATATAGGCTGCAACCACGGCGTAATCGTATACATTCATACTTTTCACGGTCGGCCTCGCATTCCGGAGCGCTGGGTACGGCTGTTTTGGCGGTAAGCAGAGAAAATGGTAAAGTGTACCCGCGCAGTCAACCCAAATCTGCGGCGAAACTGGCGGTCTTTGTAGATCTCTATTCGCAGCGCAACCCGGCCTTTTTGCGGGGTCTTATTGACAGCCGGGCCGGGAATGGCTATCCTGATTTAATTATTATTGAGAGAATCATGTCATTGCTCATGGACCGCTTATCATGTCTCAGAATATGACCCGGGACCAGCTCGAGTTTCTCTGCCGGGAAATCGCACCCCTGGTTGAATCGGCCAGGGTCGAGAAAATCTACCATCCGGATGCAGACTGCCTTCAGCTCGCCCTTTTCTCCGAACACAGGAAGTACTATCTGACTCTCAGGCTTTCCGCCGGCCTGACCGGCTTTTACCTGGCTGGGGAGCGCACGGGCGGGAGCGCCGGGGAGGCGAGCGATTTCTGTATGAAACTCCGCTCTCGGCTTCAGGGCGCCGCGCTCACCCGGCTGGAGAAAGTGGAGAACGATCGGGTGCTGTATCTGCATTTTTCCGGAAAGGGCGGGGAGCAGTGCCGCCTGGTCGCCGAGCTTTTCCCGGCCGGCGGCAACTGCTACCTGCTCGATGAGCAGGCCGGGATCCTGGCGGAGATGAAAAAGTCCGCGGGCCGCAGCCGGGGGAACCATCCCGGCGCGCAGTATGCGCCGGCGGAGCCGCCGGCAGGCTTGCCTGGAACGGGGCAAGGGCCGGACCGGATCGCCGAGTTGCGGGCCGCGGAGGCCTTGGAGAGCTACAATGAGGCGGCGGCGCTCCTCTACGAAAGGCTGGCGGCGGCGCACAAGATAGAGGAGCGGAAGAAACGCATCGCCAAAGAGTTTTCCCGCGAGCGCAAGCGTCTCGAGCGCTTGAAGGCCGCCCATGAGGAAACGGTGGCCAGCGAGAGCTCAGCCGAGAATTTTCGCCGCTCGGCCGATATCCTGGCCGCCAACTTCCGCAGCCTGAAACGCGGCCAGTCCATGGTCCACCTGCCGGACATTTATGCCTCCGAATCCGGCCGCAACCGTAATATCCCGCTCGAGCCGGCGCTCTCGCCGCAGGAGAATATCGAGCGCTACTATAAGAAGTATAAGAAGCTGAAAAGCGGTGTGAAATATGCCCGGGCGCACCTGGAGGAGATCTGCCGCCAGCTGGAGCGCCTCGTCGAGCTCATTTCCAGCCTGGAACAATGCGCGACAGTGGAGGAGATCGAGAATTTCGCCGCGGGCGCGGGCTTGAATATCGCGGCGGAAAAGGAATCATCGGAGCGCAGCCCGGCAGTAAAGACCAGGCTGCCTTATCATCGTTTCCGGGCCGCGGACGGTAGTCTGATCCTGGTGGGCCGGGGACCGCAGGACAACGATGAGCTGACCTTCCGGGTAGCCCGCGGCCGGGACCTCTGGCTGCACGTTTCGGGAAGCACCGGCGCGCACGTGGTGCTGAGCTGTCTCCGGGAAGGCGCTTACACCGAGGAAGCCTTGCTGGATGCCGCCCATCTGGCGCATTTTTACAGCAGCCTCAAGGATGAGCCGGTCGCGGATGTCGATTATACCTTTCGCAAGAATGTCAGCCGCGCTCCCGGGCTGGCCCCCGGCAGAGTAGTGCTTTCCTCCCGCCGCACCTTTCACCTCAGGAAAGACCACCGGCGGCTGGAGCGGCTCCTGGGCGGGAAAAAATTATTCTCAGGCAATCAATGAACAGGCCCGCGGGGATCAGAACTTAGCCGCCGGGCCGGGGTACTATTTGCGATACTTCTACTATCCTGTGAAACCATAATCCAAAAATCACGTTTTCCGGGACCCTTAAATGGCACCCAAGTTGGGGCTGCTCCGCATTTTTTTCCTCTTCCTGTTTTTTATCGCTACCCGTTCCGACGCTGCCGCGCCGGACTGGAAACTCAAAGTTGATTCCCGGATGCGCCTGGCCTGGCAGCTCAAGACCGGGAATGCCGGCCCGCAACTAAGCGCCTCGGCCGCTGTTCCAGCGCTCAGCCGCGCCGTGGTCCGGCTGGTGGATGAATCCGCGACAGTTCAGTCCCCCTATGTCAGGCTGGTCGCCCGGCAGGGGAGCGTGGCCACGGCGCTGGTGGATATCGAGCACCTGCCGGAGGCCGCCGAAGACCCGGCAATCGAGTTTATCAGCACCCCCGGCCGCGCGAAACTCTATGATGATCCGGGGATGGTTTCGGTCCGCACGGCCTGGGCTCCAACCAAGTTCGGGATTACCGGCGAGGGAGTGCTGGTCGGGATTATCGATACCGGCATCGACTGGCGCCACCCGGATTTCCGGCGCAAGGACGGCACTTCGCGCATCGCCGCCATACTTGACCTGAGTGATAACATTAATTCACTTAAAGGCGGCGATTTCGGCGTGGCCAGCCCTTACGGCGGAATCTTGGTGACCCAAGACAAAATCAACCGGGCGCTTAACGGCGAGGGCAACATCCGCGAGGCCGATTACATGGGCCACGGGACCCTGGTCGCCGGATGCGCGGCCGGCGGTCCGGGCGGGGAGGGCGATACGCTCAACCATTACGGCGGGGCCGCGCCGGGAGCGGAGATTATCGCCGTAAAAATCAATGCTGCCCCGATGGATACTCTGCTTGACTCCTACAACATCTATAACGGCCTGGCTTTTGTGGATTCACTGGCCCGGGCCCTGGGCCGCCCCTGCGCAATCAACCTCAGCCTGGGCAGCTCGCTGGGTTCGCACGACGGGACCAGCGACTATGACAAATACGTTGCCGGCTTCGCCAAGCCTTCCCGCACAGGCCGGGCGCTGACAGTTTCCGCCGGCAATGAACGCACCGACCGTCAGCACGCCTCCGGTAAATTCACCGAATCCGCCGCGGACAGTACGATCAACCTGGGTTTCATGGTGGAAGGTGTGGGCGATAACGGCGATGATATGCATCTCGAGGTCTGGCTCTCACACGGCCAGCCGGGGGTCAAGCTGTCCGTGTATTCCCCGGACTCCTCAGTTTGGGGTTTTTATTCTGACGGCGCTGTCGATTCTTTCCCCCTGATCACCTCGGTCGGTATAGTGCAGGTCTTTAATTCATTTGGCGGCCCGCAGACTCAGAACGGCGACCGGCTGATCTGGATCGATCTCTATGATGGCGGCTACTCTCAATTTGACCTTCACGGTCCATCCCGGGACATCCAGATCGCCAAGGGGCTCTGGACCCTGAGTATGTCCGGGCGCACAGGCTCCTTCGATGCCTACATGTACTCTTCCGGGGCGCTGGAGGCCAAATTTACGACCCATATCGATGAACAGGGCACGGTGGGCGAGCCGGCCACCGCGCCGGAAGTGATCAGTGTCGGGGCGTATGTCTCCCGCACGGACTGGCCCTCCCTGGAGGCTGGCATCGCCCGGGGCGCCCAGGTGATCGGCGCCCTGGTCCCCGGCGAACTGGCGGCGTTCAGCAGCCTGGGGCCGAACCGCAAGGGTGTGCTCAAACCGGAGATCACCGCGCCCGGCGAGTGGGTGCTTTCCGCGCTCAGCCGCTCGGCTTGGCCTGAGGATGTCGGCCCGGTTTCGATCTTCTGGACCTCGCGAGGCTACCAGCGGCTGTTTTTCGCTCCGGACAGCATCCATACAGTAAGCCGGGGCACCAGCTTTTCCGCGCCGATTGTCTGCGGTATCTGCGCCCTCCTGCTTCAGGCGGACCCCACGCTCAACACGCAGCGGATCAAGGACCTGCTCACCGGCACGGCTACCCGGGACAGCCTGACCTCCGCTACGCCGGATAATTTATGGGGCTACGGCCGGGCGAATGCCACCGCCGCCCTGGCGAATCTTATCACAGTGGAGAAGGATTCGCTGGCCCTTAAAGGAAATTTTGAGCCGCCGGATACGCTCTGGACCGACAGCCTCAAATACAGCATTAATGCGGATTTTACCCGCTCGGCCACAGCCCTGCGCTCATTCGAGCTGGAGTTGAGCTGGCGCGCGGATATTCTTGCTCCCAACCTCCCGCTCCAGACCGGTTTTCACCCCTGGGACTTCTATCTGGAATTCGATACCACCCTGGTGTCTCAAGGCAAGCTGGGAGTAAAAGGGAGCACGCCTTACGGTCTGGCCGGAGAGGGTGAAATCCTGGGGCTGGTCTTTAATCCGCGATCCAGCGCGAAAAAAGACAGCGTGGAAGTGAGTTTTTCCCTGAACAAACTTACCGGCGACCTAGGCGGAGTGGACTTTGCGGAGGGAGCCGGAGTGTTTCAGGCCGGGGCGGTGGCTTTGCGCCCGGGCCGGGCCTGCCTGATGCGGGGGGATGTGAGCGGGGACGGCAAAGTCGATATTTTCGATCTGCTCGCCCTGCTGCGGATTCTTTCCGGCGTGGCTGAAACCAATGGTTGCGCGGACCTCAACGGCGATGACAGCACCAACATTTTCGATCTGCTCGAGCTGCTCAGGCTGCTTTGAGCCGGCTCTGCCGCCACAAAAGATATTTATCCTGCATTTAAAAAAATGCTGCAATCCCGGCAGAGAGAATACTTATGCCCGTATCTGGTCGGGGTGCGGCCCAGGAGCTTTCTACCGGAAAATATCTTCATAAAAATAAATCCCCGAGCAGAATTTTTACCCCGATCCCGATCAGGATCAGCCCGCCGGCTTTTCCCAGGTAGCCTGAAAGAGAGTTCCCCAGACGGTTGCCATAGTACATTCCCGACAGAGTAAAAAGTCCGGCCACTATACCGAATATCAGGCTCGGAAAAAAGATTGAAACGTTGTATAAGGAAAGGCTCAGGCCCACCGCCAGGGCGTCGATGCTGGTGGCCAGGGAAAGAAGCACCAGCCACTTCCCCCGGGTCGGATCGGATATCCCCGCGGTCCGGTTGTCCTCGTGCTGCTCCCGGATCAGCTTGATCCCGATAAAAGAAAGCAGCAGAAACGCGGCCCAGTGATCGTAACCCCTGATCCGGGAGGCCAGCTCGTTCCCGGCGCTCCAGCCGATGATCGGCATCAGGAACTGGAACAGTCCGAAATGAAAAGAGAGTCTGAAAAACTGGCGGAATGAGTCCCACCTGAACCTGAGGCTCAGGCCGATAGCGACTGAGAATGAATCCAGGGCCAGGCCCACGGCCAGGATTATTATATAGATAAGGCTCACGGTCGGATTTCCGATTTATACTGAAAAGCCCTCCGGGAATGCTCCCGGAGGGCTTTTGAATGGCTTGTTCTATTCCTCGATTTTCATTTTTATCACCCGGCTGAAGCCCCGAGTTAGAATGGCATAGTAGGCCAAGCCGCCAATCATCCAATAGGTCACGTATATTCTAACCGCCGGATTGAGGCTTAGGAAAATCATGACGATAACCACCATACCGAATAACGGCATAATCAGGTAACGCCAGAGGTTGAGCAGGCCCATGCGCTCCGGCCGCTGACGGATCATATATTCGAAAATGACGCTCAGGTTCACGAAGAAAAAGCCGAGAAATCCACCATAGTTCAGGATCTCGGCGGCGGTTTTGAAATTGAGGATAAAGGCCAGCACCAGCGACACTAGCGCGATCAGCAGCAGGTTGTAGCTCGGGATCTGATGCTTCTTGCTTACATAAGAGAAGAATTTGCCCGCCGGCAGCACCCTGTCGCGTCCCATCCCGTACATCAGGCGGGCGGCCGAGGTCTGTCCGGCCAGGGCGCAGGATACTCCGGCGACAATCATGATAAAGAAAATAAAGTACCTGAACCAGAGGCCGCCAATGCGCTCGGAGATAAGCAGCACCGCGCCGACATCGTTCGGAAGCTGATTGTACTCAGGCCAGACCATCTGGGCCAGGTAAGCCACGATCACGAAAATGACAGCGCAGAAAACAGCCACGAGCACGGTTGCCCGGCCGATATTGATCCGCGGGTTTTCCACCTCCTCGGCCAGGGTGGAAACTCCATCGAACCCGATATAGGAGAACACCGCGACCGAGGTCCCGGCCATGATCAGGGAGCTGTCAAATGTGGCCGGATTAATGAACGGCTTGGTCGAGAGCAGCACTCCCTCGCCGACACCGTGGCTCAGAGCCAGGACCGCAAAGAAACAGAACAGGATGGCGGCGATGATCATCAATACGGTCATGATCGTATTTGCGGTTGCGGTAACTTTGA
>Ga0156185_1180_pt3 | contig 16284 bp, 14 predicted proteins | sample RifCSPlowO2_12_FD_107838 | JGI IMG/M metagenome (GOLD analysis project Ga0156185, IMG submission 107838) | Candidatus Glassbacteria bacterium RIFCSPLOWO2_12_FULL_58_11 | reverse complement strand
TATCAGCGATAGCCTGGCTGGGTCCCCGATCGATGCCGGACACCCAGGGATATTTTGAAACGGGGAGACAGTTAGTCAGTGGAGATTACTCGGATTATACCGGGAAAAGGACTCCGGTCTACCCTCTTTTGATAGCCGCCGCAGGTTACAATCAATATGTGGTCGCCGGATTGCAATCCGCGATGGGTGTGGGGATCGCGATTCTCTTATATCTGATTTTTGCCCGATTAAGCGGACACGATTCCTATGGATTGATATTGGGACTTACTTATACCTTGAACCCTTCCCAAATACTGATCGAATCAACATTGGTTTCTGAGACAACTTGTACTTTTATCCTTCTTTTTTCCGTATTCTATTTATTCAAAATACTTGCTAAAGCTGCGCCCCCAGGCGAGAAAGATATTGCCTGGCTGGGATTTTTATGTGGACTGTGTATCCTTACCAGGCCACAATATCAGCCTTTGCCTTTGTTAATCATATTTTTTCTAGCCTATTGTTTCCATTCTCTATCCCTGTCAAAAATATGGAAATACATTTTTCTTCTCATTCCGGTTCTGCTTATGTTAATTCCCTGGGCCTTTTTTCAATATAAAAGGATCGGCCAGTTTGTCCTAAGCCCTGACTTGGGATATGACATGACTAATCATACTGTTAAATTCATCGAGGCGGCACCGGAGCGCTATGCCGACCTGAAGGAAATTTTGATAGAAAACAGGACTGTAAAGCTGCGCACAAGACATGATACTTACAATTGCGTTGCCACCTCCATTCCGGAGATGCTCAAACTAAGAGGCTACAAATACAGCGACCTGTGTAAGGAATTAGGGGAGATGAACTTCGCTGTAATACGGCTGGAACCGCTGCTTTATTTGAATAGCGTTTTAAGGAGTTTTGTAACTTTTTTCAAGCCTACCTGGTACGGGCGCCTTTTCGGGATTCGGTCCGCGGTCACTTCAGGCGGATTCATTTTAAAAACGATTGCCTTGGTTTATGCTTCCTTTCATCTTTGTTGTATGCTGGTCTTTTTAACGGTTCCAGTGTTCAAGCTTCTGAAGACCCGATGGACCGCTTTTTTCACATGGACTTCCGAGTTATCTTTCATTTATTTATTGGTTTTGACAACCGGAATCAGCCAGGCTTTTGTTGAGTGCGGAGAAAATGCGCGCTATAAAACCTCGGTCGAACCCCTGGTAATCTGTGTCGCCTGTTGGATATTGATCAAGTTTGCCACGGTATTTTTCTCCAGGAACAAAAAACCTGCCTTCATCGGCCAATAAGCTCTTCTTGCACCAAATACTCGTGCCCTCTCCTCCCGTACTGATCTGATCGGGAAATCCTTCCAGGTGCGATGGAAGTTCTAAATTCCAACCTATCTTCGATCGTTCTTCTTCGCCGCGTCAATGCCGGGAAATGACAATTTGAACCGGATGACCGCGAGTGAGTAGCTGAACAGAAGTCGAAAGAAAGAGCTTTTGCTCTTTCCGGCTTTCCGGCTGTGATAGTGAGCCGGAATTTCGATGATCGACAGCCCTTTTTTCTCGGCACAGTGCAGCAACCGGAAAAAATAGTCCCCGTAACCGTGGAATATGGCATCGAAGGGGAGATTATCCAGATCTTGTCTTTTGATGGTAAAATATCCGCCAAGATTATCCTGTATCTGGGTCCGCAGAATCAATCTCAGAATCAGGTTGTAAGACATGCTGGCCAGGTAATGACGGGTGCTGCTCATCGAGCCGCCTGCGCAAAACCTCGATCCGCTGACAATATCGAAATACTCCGCGAGATGGAGCATTTTGGGTATTTCGACCGGGTCGTGAGTGAAATCCGTATCCATAACGAGCAGTTGATCGCCGGTGGCCATTTCCAGGCCGGCCCGGATCGAATTGGCCAGGCCCCGGTCCGCGGTGCGCTTTTTGGCGATAACCGCGGGCTGGTCTTTGAATGTCCGGGTCACCAGCTCGTACGTGCCGTCCGGGCTGTCGTCATCCACGACCACAATCTCGCGGTCCCACTTGTCGGGGACCGCCCGGAGGATCGCTTCGATCAACTGGACTATGTTGCCGCTTTCATTATAGGTGGGGAGAATGACCGATAATTTCATTGTTTGGCTTTTTCCAGGCTCATGAAGATAAGACCGCCTCGCTGAGCGCCGAGCTCTTCAAAAAGATACAGTCGTTTAAGCACGGGATAAAGCGGATAGAGCATCCTGCGCCGCAGGGAGGGCCAGAGCACCCATTTATTGAATATTTTTTTGATCAGAAATGAGGGGAGACTGAAAGGCACAAGAAAGTCATTCAGCAGGCAGTTGCGCCTGGGGTTGAAATTGAAAGCTTCCGAGAGCACGAACCCGCAGCGGCAGGCGATCCCGGTCCATTGATCAAGCGGGTAATAGTGATAATGCTTCCAGAATGAATTGAAAAATTTCTTATAGCGGCCTGCCGGCCCGCGCAATCTGAAAGCCTTCAATATCTGGTTGACAATGGTATAGTCGTCGAAGTAATTGCTGGGGACCGTACAGTAAAACCGGCCTCCGGGAGCGAGAACGCGGTAAACCTCCCTGAATACCGGCTCCAGGGATGGAATATGTTCGAGTACGCTGTTGGAGATCACGGTATTGAATGAGGTGTCCGGTTTGGGTATCGAATCGGCCCGGCACTGAATCAGCTCTTTATAGACTCCGAGGCGGCGGGCACGCTCCAGCTCTCCGGGGTCCGGATCCAATCCTGCATCGATTTTTTCGGCGAACAGATTTTTCACCAGTATGCCATCCCCGCAACCCAGGTCCAATATCGGCCGTCTGAAGGTCCTCTCCCGGTAAATCTGGCATTCGGTTAGCCTTTCCAGGGCCAGCGGCAAGGGAACCGCGGAAAGATAGGAAAGAAAAAAATCATCGTTGAAAGTCACTGCCGCTATCTCCGGATTTCCAGTAAGGCCTTGGATACATATTCGATATGCTCATCGGTCAGGCCCGGGTAGGTGGGAAGACAGAGCACCTGACGGCTGATCTGTTCGCAAATGGGCAGCGGCGGACAGCCGTACAGCGGCATCAGGCTGGGAGCGACAAATCCCCGGCGGGTCTCGATATTACGCTCCCGGAGTTGGCCGATTACCTGGTCCCGGCCCTGGGGAAAAGCTTCAGGGTCGAGCCTGAGCGCGCAGGTCCAGAGCACCCGCTCGACAGCCTTGTCGAAGCGCTGGAGAGCGATACCAGGCGCCTCGGCCAGCAGTGAGTCGTAAAGCTCGCCGATATGACGGCGCTGATGGATTATTTCCTCGAGATTCTCCAACTGCGCGCAGCCAACCGCAGCCTGCAGGTTTGTCAGCCGGAAATTATGGCCCGCCACCTCATGAAAATATGTTCCGCTGACCATGCCGTGATTACGATAGAGCCCCATTCCTTTAAACAGCTCCTCATTATCCGTGACCACCATACCACCCTCGCCGGTGGTAATGGTTTTAGTGGCCTGGAAGCTGAAACTGCCCGCCCATCCCATGGAACCCGCCGGACAGTCCTTGTAGCGGGAGGCGAAAGCCTCAGCTGCATCCTCGAGGACAATGAGATCGTGCTCCCGGGCCAGGCTCAAGATAGGCTCCATGTCGCAGATATTGCCATAGGTGTGCACCGGGACGACCAGTTTGGTCCGCGTAGTGATTTTCTCCTCGATCGCCCGGGCGGATAAGCACCACGTGTCCGGCTCGACCTCGGCGAATACAGGTTTGGCGCCCAGATGCATGGCCATGTGCGCCGCGGCCAGGAAACAATAGCCGGGCAGAATTATCTCATCACCCGCCCCCAGCTTTAGGGCCAGGAAAGCCGCCAATAATGAGGTGGTTCCATTGGAAGTTGACAGCGCGAATTTTTTCCGGTGATATTCAGCGAAAGCTTTCTCGAAGCCGTTCACGAATTCGCCGCCCGAAACCCAGGTGGAGTCCAGGGCCCGGGCCAGGTATTCCCGCTCTTTTGCCTGTATGTAGGGCTGCGCCCAGGGGATAAAGTCCATTTTCACTGCCTGTCCATTCAAAGTTGAAAGACCTCGGTTAGGAGAAGTTCTTTACAAATCCTCGTACCCCGCTAACCGCACCTCAGGGATCGGGAGAATAAACTTGCCCCCGCGCTTGAGAAATTCCGTCTCGCGCTTTACAAAACCCTCGAGAAAATGCCAGGGGAGGACCAGAAAGTAATCCGGCTTTTCGGCCCGCGCCTGCTCCTCCGAAACGATCGGGATATCCGTGCCGAGCGTTCTTCGGCCCCACTTGTCCGGATTCCTGTCGGCGGCTTTGGCCAGCAATGTATGATCGATTCCGCAAAACTGGAGGATGGTATTACCCTTGGTTGAAGCGCCGTAGGCGTACACCGACTTTCCAGCTTTTTTCAGATCCAGCAACAGGCTGTGCAGGTCCTGCTGGATTCTCGCGGCTGAGGCGCGGAATTGAGCATAAGGGGCCTCGGTATCGAGAGCGAGCGCCTCTTCCTCTTTCAGCGCTTTTTCCAGCCTGGCCCGGTTGGCCTCCGGCAGTGGCGCGGAGCCGTCTTTTTGAATGAACAACCGCACGCTCCCGCCGTTTATCTCGTTGAATTCGAGGTCATAAATGCGCAGGTGATTTTTTCCGAGGATCCATTCGATATTGTTCAGCGAATAGTATTCGAGGTGTTCGTGGCAGATCGTGTCGAATGAATTATTTTGAAGGGTAGCTGGCAGATAGGCCACCTCGATGACCCAGATACCACGCTCATCCAGTACCGCGGCGACACCCCGGACAAAGTTGACCGGGTCCTCGAGGTCATAAAACATGGCGCAGCTGGTCACCGCCCTGGCTTTTCCTCCCGGCCGGCAAGCCTGGAAGGCGCGGGCGGAGAAAAAGTCCTGGACCACATCCAAACCCCGGCTGCGGGCAATCGCGGCGGCATTGTCCGCCGGGTCGAAACCGACCCGGTCAAGGCCCGGAGTACGGTACGACAAGAGCAGGGTCCCGTCATTGCAGCCGATATCTAGCACGATATCGGACCGGCGCAGCGCGATAATGTTCTCGACCCTGCCCGTGATTTCTTCCAGGTTAGCCCGCATTATTTCATTGATTCCGGAAAGATATCCGTAATCATAGTACAGGGCGGAAGGGGCCACTGTGTGTCTGGTCTGGACAAGACCGCAACTGCCGGCGCCGGAGCAGCGGACAAGTTCCAGCGGGTAGGGTTTATTCAGAAATCCCGGCAAGCTGTCTTTGACAAAGTGGCCGGCAATAAATTGTTTTCCGAGATCGATTACCGGCAGCAGATTCGCCGAGCCGCAGACGCGGCAAGTGGTTCTTTCCGTACAGATTTTTTTATCAGTCACCGGCGCACCTTGATTTGTAGAATCTTTGACAGGGGAGTTTCAACATGCCGCGGCACGAACACATTAACGGTATATCCTGGGGTCGTTTATTGCATCCCAGGGAAAGAGCTTGCCTTGTTTCCAGTCGTTCCAGCGTTCCAGGTCCTTTGTAACCATTATTTCAGCCAGGGCTCTGAAAGTGGTCCGGGCTTGCCATCCCAATATTTTTTCAGCTTTTGAGGTGTTGCCGCGTAAAAAATTAACATCCAGCGGCCGTTTGAATTTATCATCGATAACCACAATTTCCTGCCAGCTCAGACCCACCAGGCTGCAGGAAGCTTCCAGAAACTCCCGCACGGAGTGGCTCTCGCCGGTGGCGATTACATAATCATCCGGGTGGTCCTGCTGCAACATGAGCCACATCGCTTCCACATACTCCTTGGAGTAACCCCAGTCTCTTTTGGCATCGAGATTGCCCAGTACCAAATTTTCCTGAAGGCCCAGCTTTATTCTCGCCAAAGCATTAGTGATTTTCCGGGTGACAAATTCCAGGCCCCTCAGCGGGGATTCATGGTTGAAACATATCCCGTTCAGTGCGAACATGCCATAGGCTTCCCGGTATATCCGCACCTGGTGGAAAGCGTACAACTTGGAGGCTGCATAGGGCGAGGCCGGCCAGAATACGTTATGTTCATCCAGATTGACCACGGACTCAGCCGGGATGCCTTTCGTGTTGCCGTAAAGCTCCGAGGTCGAGGCGTGATAAAATTTTATCCTCGGATTGATCTGCTTGATCGCTTCAAGCAGGATGACCACTCCCAGGCCATCCACACTGGCAGTCAGCAGGGGCTGCTCGAATGAGGTGCCGACAAAACTCTGTGCGGCCAGGTTATAAATCTCATCCGGCTCGGACTGGATTATGGCGTTGTTGATCGAAGCCGCATCCGTCAGATCGCCGGGGATCAGATGAATCTTATCCAGTACTCCCAGGCTCAGGAGCCTCCAGACGTTCGGGCTGGAGGTACGGCGGTAAAGCCCGTGCACCTCATAGCCCTTATTCAGCAGAAATTCTGCCAAATAGGCTCCATCCTGGCCGGTTATTCCGGTGATTAAAGCTTTCACGAATTTATTCCCTCCGGCTGGTTTGAACAAACAGTGTGGTAATTTTTCTATTCTATTAAGATAAGTTTAAATTGATATCCCAATGGCGATAGCTGAGAGCGAAAGCCCAGAACGCTTTCGCCGGTTCCCGGGTATTTACCTGGGCCGGAACGCCATAATTCCCGCCAGCGCCAGAATTCCGAGACAGCAGGCGACAGTCGCCTTAAGACAATACTTAAGCCAAAGGGGCTCGATAAATTTCATCTCTACCTTGTGGTCTCCGGCTGGAACTAGTAACCCTCTGAATATGTAGTCAACCGGGAACACGGCCACCTCGCGGCCATCGACATATCCATGCCAATAGCGGTGGTAGCTGTCGGATACCTTGAATATCCCCGGAACGCCGGTCTCCACCCTGCAGTGGATATAATCGTCGAGGTAATCTATTTCCCGAATTTTCGCCGAGTCTCTCTCTGTACCCTCGAGTTCCGCAGCCAGCAGCGGATCTTCGACAATGCACTCCGTCGCCGGGTCGAAATCCTCGCTGGTGATTCGCGTGAAGGTCTCCTCCACGGTCGAGCAGGCCTTCGCCTCGGTGTAAAATGAAAATTTTGGCAAGGCATTTAAATTTTCGTAAATCTCGAATATTTTCCCTTTTCCCTGGTAGGCCAGATTATCGTTCACATTCAGTTTGTCAGAGCTGAAAATATATTTAATGTTCAGCATGTCCAGCATTTTTCTGCGATTTCCGGAAAGCGCATTATCGAGCCGGAACCACGATTTTTTCTGGGTGAGAGGCCGGATAAAATCCAAACCCTGCTCGGTGACTCCGAGAAAGGTATAGGTTCTTTTCGAATAAACATTAATCAGGCCATCGGCAATTCTGGCCCCGTAATACACTGGCACGTTGGCCTGAAGATAATTCAAGGCAAAGGGAACGGGCGAGTCATCCCGATGCTGATAACCGGGTTCCTGGTCCACGAAGAGGCGGTCCCGGGCGTCCAGGTGCCTCATGTATCTTTCTTCTTTTTGTTCCTCAAAAGTTCTGAAGAAGGAATTTATATCCCAGGTGGGTTTTACCATCCACCAGCCTTGCATCAATATGGCCCCGGCAATCAAAGGCGGGTACACCGACTGATGCCGGAGCTTATTCCATCCCGTAATTCTTCGCCACCCACTTAATACCAGGATCGTTATTGCCAACCAAACGGCCAGCAACAACTTTCCATAATCATCCGAACAGTACAGGGCATACTGTCTGTCAAGGGAAGTAGATAACCCGGCCGGCAACAACGAATAGAGAAACGTGCCCGGATTTCTCCAGCCGGCTAATTTTGCCAGCAAAGCGGCCCAGAAATATACATAAAGCAGGCCAATGACCAAAAAACTCAAGCCGATAATTTTTCTTTCCCAAGGTTTAATCCCGCCTGACTCTATCCGGTCGAAACCCATCGCGCACATAATTGAAGCGGCAAAGCCGAAACCCAGGGGCGCCACATAAAAAAATGAAGAGCCTAACGCGTTAAGCGCCTTCATTTTTATCAACGGGTTGGCACTGGTAAAAAATACCAGGCTGATAAACATCATTATGGAAAATAAAATAAGCGTAGTGGTTTTTGGATTTTCTCCCTGGTATAAGGAACTGTCTCTGCGAAATACGATGGCCAGAAAAGACAGGAAGGACAAGCCGCCCAGCAGAGGCAAAAGGCTTGGGGCGTGGAAATTAGGGAAAACTGGAGTGATGAAGGAACGAAGGGCTTTCAGGTATCCTCCAGCGCTTAAAAAAGCGAAAAAGTTGCCCTCGAGAGAGCGCGGAGAATCGGCTGTTTCTTTGAGAAGGTATGAGAAATAGGGGCCCAGAAAAATCAGAACAATTACTGCGGTCAGTATTAACTGCTTTAGGAATACTTTATTATCGATCTTTTTTAACCAGATTCCTGACATCAGATAACTTAGGGCTAGACATGCAAAAAGAACCGAATATACTACCATGAAAGTGGCCCAGGTCAGCACGATCAGAAGCGAAACCGCGGCGCAGAAAACGATCAATTTCCAGAAAGCTTTTTCGATCCAGGCCTCCAGCAGCAACAGCACCAGGACCGGGAAAAACGCAAAGGCGAGACTGATAATAATTCCGCTGTTTGCAGTATGGAAGCATAAGGTCGAGGGCAGGCAATAATATATGCAGCTCCCCAGGATCGCGGCCCAGAACCTCAGCTTGACTACCCGGCGGAGAAAAATATACATGAGTATCCCGGCCAGGGACATGTAAAGGAAGATCAATATCGAATGGGCGATCAAAATGGGGAAAAACCGCGGCAGAAGCTGTATCGGATTAAAAAAAACTCCCATTGAAAAATTGGCCGCGGGCACTCCGCACAACAGAAAAGGGTACCAGCCTGAGGAACCGGCCATACCCTGATATATATTGGCTATTTCGGGGAGTATATATCCGGATACGTCGATGCCTCCATAATATGGCAAATGATTGCCTAGGAGCATTTCATAGTTGACTGCCGCAGTCACCAGTATGAAAAAAAGACAGGCCTGAAATGTTTCGCTTTGCGCCCATTTTTTAAAAGTCACGCGCCGACTCCTTTTTTGTTCGGGATTTGGCCGGAATTATGGTCTAAAATCAATCTTTTCCAGTCACAAGAGCAACAGATGAACCATCCGGAATCTGGGGTACAGCCGGATGACTTGTCCTGGTCTTCAAACTTATCACCGGTTCTGGCTTGCTTATAATTAGAGTTCGCAAATATTGTACCAGATACCGAATTAAAATCATTAAAAATAGAGTAACGGGAGAGGCGGACGGTGTTTGGCACTATCAGGCTGAAGCTTGGCTTAATGTTGAATACCTGAGGGAAAACGACCCTGCCAGGCGTGAAGATATAAAAAAGCATTCCTCTTGATAGAAACCCTTTGGTTTACTTGAACAACTATCGGTAAGAGGCTCGGTTTTTTCCGGTTCAAAAGCCCCTGCGCCCCGGGCGCCGCTTGGAAAGCATCCATGAAAACCGGCCGCCCATACAACTCGAACTCGTCCGGCAAGGATAGCTGAATACCATAATAAGCGGCAAAGTCATGTATACGACCATTTTAAGAAGCTTATGGAACTATATCAATCACAGTCCCTGCCCCAGCTCCGGGTTGGGCAGTTAAACCTTCTTGTAAATACCAACCGCATAAGGATTTTCCCACCTAATAATTTCAAATCCATGCGATTTCAGGCATTCTTTGAATTCCTCGAATGTGAAAAGCCTGGATGTCACCTGGTATTCAGTGGCGCATAGGTATTTGCGCACCCGCCTAGCGAACAGGCTTTCGTAACGGGTATCTCCTGAGAGCACCTCTTCGAGGATAATGACTTTTTTTGCTGCGATTCTTTTGCAATCATCGAGCAAACTATTCAGCGAGGAATCCCGGAATTCATAGAGTGAGATCAGCATTATAACATTATCATAGGAGTTTTCGGCAAGGGGGAGACCCTGATGAAGATCGGCATAAAAACAATCCAACCCCTTTTTTCTGAGCGCTTGGATAAATCCGCGGCTAGCATCCACCGCCAAATATTTACAGTTTTCCATTAGATAGCGGCGCATTGTTCCATCACCAGCACAGACATCAAGAATGCTCCCTCCCTGGTCAATATAATCCCTTATAATTCTAAACCGCTTCCTGTGGGCCGGACCTTTTTTAAGAAAAGTAAGCAGATTATAAATAATCGGACTCCGGTAAACTATTCCAAAGAGACTAAATTTGTTCCGCGTCATGGCCTCTTCCTCTTGAAATGCTGTCCATTTCATTACAACCGGATAAGCCAACCAGATGTAGCCTGGCTATTTCGCATACATCTTCATAAGCGCTTATTTTCCCACTAATAATGGAGTTTTGCATAAAACTGGTTATCTCCCGGACACTTCGATATTCGGAAATATTATTTAGATTCGGTATGTATTCCGGAGAATATCACATCACCTGCATGGTAGTTTAATCGTTTCGCGATTGACTATCAAGGGCCTGATGAGCGAGGCTTGAATAATCAGGCCATTGATGGCATTTTAGGAGAAAAGGAACGCGGATGTCGCTCGCGGCAGTGCTTCAGCCCGACTATTACCGCTTGCAGCAAAAGACCAGCTTTCAGGCCTTAAATTGGAGCATTTTTGCCCGCTATTGGCCGCTTTCCCCCAGTTCCTTTACTTTAGCAATTCAGGAAACATAGTACTTGCATGGGTAAAGAGCTTAACATCCTCCTGCTTAACTCCGCCCAGGGCAAATACCCCAGAGGCTGCGATCCCTGGGTCAGGGCGACAGAGGCCGCGCTGAAAGAGCTGGCCGGCCGGCCGGAGATCAGGCTGGTTACCAGTACCGGCCTGGCCTCCTGGGAGCTGAGTGCTTATCTGGGGGGCGCTCTTGGAATGAAAATGCTGCTGATTGTTCCGGGTGCTGAGACGGGTACAGCAGGCCGGGAGCTTGAAAGGCGTCTCGATGGTTTTAAGCTGGACCGCGGCAGGACCAGGCTGGCATTTACCGGGCCGGGTCCGCCCAGGGAGCTGATGGCCAGGCGGGATCGGCTGGCTTTCGAAATGGCGGATATTATCTGCCCGGTCTCGCTCAGGCCGGGTGGAAAGCTGGAGAAACTGTTAGAGGAATTTGTCCCGGCAAAGAAAATCGTAGAAAAATTCCGGACCGCCTGGTCTGCCAAACGATTCAATCCGGGCTACTCCGTCTCGGGTAAAGAACTTGACCCCAGAACCAGCGATCTCGGCCTGAAATGGCTGTTTCACTGGACCCGCAGCAACCCGGGCCGCTGGCCGGATGAGCCTCCCTGGCGCTTTTACCATGATCTTTTGGCCTCGCCTTCAGCTTATGTCCGGGATGCCCGGGCCACATTGAAGCGGATGGTCCTGGAGGGCCGTCTGAGCGGCACGATCTGGCGGATGCCCTCCGGCGAGAAAGCGGTCAGTTTCAGCGCCGCTCCGCCCTCGGAGATGCTCTCGCTGATGCGCTGGCGAAAGCGTTACGCGCATTACAGTTTCGAACCCTATGGCCTGGCGGTCGCTAAATCGGCCCTGGAAAGCCTGGGTGCGCGGCTGGTAACTTATTACCCGACCGGCTGTCCACCAAAAGGTGATATCGACCGGCTGTTTTTTCAGAGCGCGGGCAGGCAGGGGGACTGGCGGGTCGAACGGGAATGGCGTCTGCGGGGAGACCTCGAACTGAAAGGTCTGGATTTGAGAGAGGTGGCGCTTATTGTTCCGGACCCCCTCGAGAAGGAACACTTTGCGGCGGCATTGAATGCGGATTACCGGAAATTCAATCTGTTCAAATGATTCCGGGAAGACGCTGCGGTCAATGTTTGGAATATTTGCCCAGCAGCTCGCACTCGTCCAGGATATGTCCCTCCAGCGCTTTGACCACCTGGGCTTTGGTGGCTCCTTCTTTCAGGGACAGAGTGGTATCGAGAGCGTAGAGGCGGAAAAAGTAGCGGTGAGTTCCGCTCGGCGGGCAGGGCCCGCCGTAGCCGATCCTGCCCCAACTGTTCGCGCCCTGGACTCCGCCGCCTTTGATAGGATTTGCCGCGGCCACCTTCTCGGGCAGCTCGCCGCGCTCCGGGGGCAGATTGTAAATCACCCAGTGGACCCAGGTCCCCATTGGCGCATCTGGATCATCGAAAATCAGGGCCAGGCTCCGGGCGTCTGAGGGTACTCCGGTCCACCTGAGCTGTGGTGAAATATCCTCGCCTTTACACGTGTAACGATCCGGAATCATCTCTCCGTGCGCGAAAACCGGACAGGTTATCTGCAGAGTCATAGTTCCACCCTCTTTCGGAGATTCGGCGCCGCTTGCGGCGTGAGGAGCTGCCGATAACAGCAATATCGCGCAGGCCGCCGCACCCGGCCCGATCCGCTTAAGCAGTTTTGCTGGACACAATCCCCGGAGAAGCAAGCTGCTCCTGCCCTTTTGCCGGTCGAGAAGGAGGGAGAGTTATAAAATCGGAAAAGTCCGCTATATTATTCTACAAATCGAGTCCCGGTTTTACAATAGTCAATCCGGTTTTCTGCCGGATTTTCCAAGCCCGAAGGTTGATGGCCGGGAAAAGTTATGGCGGATCGGCGGGCAAAAGATTAATTTAAGCCTTCACCCCGGCTATATATTGTGATTGCCAAAAGTACTTACGCTTTGGATTCGACATAAAAAGACCAAGCTATCCGTAAGAACCATCCCGGCGGTATTTTGCAGCCGGGGTTATAGTAATAGCCGTCACGGTTCATCGTATCTTGCAATGGAAATCAGATGCTCCCCGGGTTTGCATCAAAGTAATAATGTTCTATAGCAGTTGCCGGGAACCGGAAGCCCAATAGTGCTCCTTATCCCATGTAGATTATTGGGAAACTGAATATACTTTTGGCAATTGCTATAGGCAACCGGTAAACAGCGGGAAGGATAAAAGTTATGGCCGTCAAGAAAACGGACCTGAAGAATATCGAGGATCTCGAGCGGGTAGCCGCGGACGATGGGGTCCGGTTTTTCAGCGCCACCCACGAGGAAATCCGCAAAGGCCATGTTACCGATATTTATTTTCTGAAAACCCTCCATATTCTGCGGGCCGAGGGCTTGGACCGGACAGTCGCCGTGGCCGATATACACACCTCGGCGGATGGTGTACTGGCGGGCGTGGAGGAAGTCCGGCGTCTGCTGCGGGGGTTGTCGGTCAGGCTGAGCTCCCTGGCCGAAGGCGAAAGGATGAGCCGGGGCGAGACGGTTATGCGGCTGGAGGGCCCCTACGGAGAATATTGCCTTCATGAGACCGCGCTCCTGGGTATCCTGTCCAGCAGCTCCGGCTGGGCTACGGCAGCCGCCGCCTGTGTCGCCGCCGCGGGCCGGATGCCGGTCGCCTGTTTCGCCTCCCGCCACCTCCACCCCGCGGTCTCCCCGGTCATGGAGCGCGCGGCGCTGCTCGCCGGGTGCCGCAGCGCGAGCAACATCCTCGGGGCCAGGCTGGCCGGTACTTCACCCCAGGGCACGCTGCCGCACTCGCTGGTCCTGACGGTCGGCGACACGCTCAAAACGGGCGAGCTCTATCTGAAGCATCTTTCCGGCAGCGGGCCGCTGGTCTGCCTGGTGGATACGTTCATGGACGAGGCCTGGGAATCCCTGCGGCTGGCCGAGGCGCTCGGCACTCATCTTTACGGGGTCCGTCTCGATACTCCCGGCGAGCGCGGCGGGGTCACCCCGGCGCTGGTGCGCGAGGTCCGCGCCCGGCTGGATCAGGCCGGCCACTCCCGGGTCAAAATCTTCCTTTCCGGCGGGATAACCCCAGAGCGCATCCCCGAGCTCGCCGCGGCCGGAGCTGATGCGGTCGGGGTGGGTTCCTATATCTCGGACGCCTCGCCGATTGACATGACCCTGGACCTGAAAGTGATCGGCGGCAAGGCGATTGCCAAACGCGGCAGGATTCCCGGGCCGGCCAGGAATCCGCGTCTCAAGTAGGGGTGGCTGCCGGGAGAGAAATGTACACCAGGCCGATTAGCCCTGAAGGGGAGCGTAGGGGCGACGCATGCGTCGCCCCTGCTATGGAATAGGCATCTTGCCTGTGCTTTAAGATGTAGATTGCCAGAGCGTGAGTGAGAGACCTGATAAATTATTCAGATTCAGTCCAAATATATGCCGAATCAATAAATTAAGGGAGGAATTCACCAGATGGGCCGTAAGATTTTCTATTTGCTGGCAACTATGGCTGCCGTGCTGGCCTTGACCCGGATCGGTCTGGCCGATAAGGAGCCGGTAAAGCTGAGTTTCACTTTCGACCAGGACCGTCAGGTTTACGAGGAGAGCGATTATGGAGAGCCGCCGCAGGTGGCGATCTGGATCGAGGACCTCTCCAATGGCAGCATCCGCACGGCTTATGTCACCTACCGGACCGCCACCGGAGATTTCTACGGCAAAGTCGAGTGCGAGGTTTCTTTGCCTTTCTGGATTGCGGCCTATCGCCGGGAATTCGGAATGGAGGGTTTCCCCACGCCGCGCGAAACGGCTCCGGACGCGATTACCGCGGCCACCAGCCGGGAAATGACAGTCAGCGCGGAGATCGAGGTGACGCGGGGAAAGAGCTATGTTTACTTTATCGAAATGAACGTGGCCGGGGATTTCAACGCGGCCTTTCCGCTGGAGAGCGCGGATGGCAGGCTGGACTACCACGGCAATGGACAGCCCTCGCTGATCTATTCCGGACATATCCTGGCCGAGCCCGGAGACAGTGCGAGTCCCGAGCCCTATGGCCGCACGGACCAGTACCAGTACACCGGAGAGATAATCCGCGATCTCCGGGGTATGGATAACGCATTCGAGTGTCTGAAGAATATCCTGGTGATTTGCACTGAAAAATGAGCGGTAAAAACTCGGGAGCCGACATGAGCAAGAATGGTATTAGCCGCAGGGAATTTTTCGAATCCTCGGCCGCGGCCGGGCTGGCCCTGGCCGCAACCGGCGCCACCTCGAAGCTGGCGGCGCAGGAGAAGGACAAGCCGGTGCGTGTGGGCTTTATCGGGGTAGGCTCGCGGGGCACGGTGCTTCTGCGCCTGGCCCTGCTGGTCGAGGGGGTGGAAATACCGGCAATCTGCGATATCGATGAAAGCCATCTCAGCCGCGCCCAGCGCCTGGTCGAGCGTCGAGGGCAGCCCACGCCCGAGGGCTATTCCCGCGGGCCTGAGGACTACCGTCGCATGGTCGAACGCGACGACCTGGACTGCGTGATCTGCGCCACCCCCTGGGCCTGGCACACGCCGATGATGGTGGCAACGCTGGAGGCGGGCAAGTACGGCGGAGTGGAGGTGCCGGCGGCCGGCAGTGTCGAGGAGTGCTGGCAACTCGTGGAGGCCAGCGAGCGCACCGGCGTACCCTGCATGATGCTCGAGAACTACTGCTACTTCCGCAACGTTATGCTGGCCCTGAATCTGCTGGACCTCGGGCTGTTCGGCGACCCGGTCCATAGCCAGGTAGGCTACCAGAAGGATGAGCGTATGCTGGGAATCGGTCCGGACGGCGAGATGGACTTCTACAGCAAGGTGCGCTCGCAGGCGAACGGCAACCTCTATCCGACTCACGCGCTGGGGCCGGCGGCCTGGCTGATGAATGTCAACCGCGCCGACCGTTTCAGCTACATGGTCTCGATGAGCAGCCGGAGCAAACAACTGGGCGATTATGCAGTTGAGAAGTTCGGCAAGGACCATCCGGCGGCGAAAATTAAATTTTCCCAGGGGGATGTCAATACCACTCTGATCCGCACAGAGCAGGGCCGCACGGTGACCCTGTACTACGACACCCAGTCGCCCCGGCCCTGGGACCCGATCCTCCGCTTCCAGACCTCGAAGGGCATTTTCATGGGCAGCTTTGAAAAAATTTATGTCGAAGGTTTGAGTGAAAAGCCGCTGACCTGGGAGGACAGCGCCGGCTATTACGAGAAATATGAGCATCCGTTGTGGAAAAAGTTCGGCGCAATGGAAGTGAGCGGCCTGGGAAGAGGAGTCAGCGATTTCTTGGCGGTCCACCAGTTTATCGAGGCCGTGCGCCGGAAAAGCCTCACCCCCCTGGATGTTTACGATGCGGTAAGCTGGAGCGTGATAACGCCTTTAAGCAAGCAGTCGGTGGCGAACAAAAGCGCGGCGGTGGATTTCCCGGATTTCACCCGGGGCAAGTGGAAAGAGGAGCGAAAAAGAATTTATTATGATGTGTGACCGGCGGCGCGGCTCGATTTGATCCTGGAGAGATAAGAGGAGATTCCCATGCAAGTCGGTTTCGTGGGACTGGGCCTGATGGGGGGCCCGATGGCCCTGCACCTGATCCGCGCCGGACTGGCCGTGTC
>Ga0156185_1161_pt1 | contig 16359 bp, 9 predicted proteins | sample RifCSPlowO2_12_FD_107838 | JGI IMG/M metagenome (GOLD analysis project Ga0156185, IMG submission 107838) | Candidatus Glassbacteria bacterium RIFCSPLOWO2_12_FULL_58_11 | reverse complement strand
GATCGACCACCACGATACTTTCGCGGAAAATCCGCTCGACCAGCGAGTCCTCACGGGAGGCCAGCAGGTGGTAGGCCAGCCAGAGGCCCGCATCCGAGCCCGAGGGCTCATTGCCGTGGATCGTGCAGGCAATCCAGGTGACCACCGGCAGGCCGGCGGTCAGCTCGGCATTTCTGGCCTCGCTAAGGGACAGCGGATGGGCCAGCTCGCGCAGGCTAGCCTTGATTTCCTCCAGATGAGCCATCCGGTTTTCATCGGCAATCACCAGGTAATAGAGCTTCCGGCCCTCCCAGGTCTCGCCGTAGCTGAACAGCCGGGCGCGCGGACTGGCGGCGGCCAGCGCCTGAAGGTAGGCCTCGCACTCCGCATGGCTGGTGATTTTCTCGCCCCAGCCGCGGCCGGTCACTTTCTCCAAGGCCGGGATGTCCGGGTCGTACCGGGCATCCGGGAGGAAAGGGTCTTTTTTCGCGGCGGATGCCGCGCCCCATAGGGTCAGCGCGGCCAGGCCGAACAGACGCAGAGCGGTAACCGGTTTGAGCCCTCGCATAATCAAACTCCCTGTCTGGCGTTTCAAGTGGATAAGTATGGGATAGCGCCGGAGGTTTTCCGGCGGGAAATCACGCTGATTGCGGATCGTGAAAAACAATAATAGTTTATAATTTTCGGGAAGTAAATAATTCACCGACTGGGGAGCTTATACCATGAAAATCCTGCTTGCCTTGACTATCCTCCTGGCCGCGGCGGCTCTCGCTGGCTGCAAGTCCGAAGAAAAAAGTGAACCGGCCGCGCCGAAAGCTGAGCCGCAGTTCAAGTACCTGACCGAGCAGTTCGCCGACCTGCGGATCCTGCGCTACCAGGTGCCGAGCTTCGAGCAGCTCGACCTCCAGCGCAAAACCTTGATCTACTATCTCTACCAGGCGGCGCTCTCCGGCCGGGATATCACCTGGGACCAGAACTGCAAGCACAACCTCTGCATCCGCCGGACCCTGGAAAATATCTACCGGACTTACCAGGGTGACCGGAACAGCGAAAATTTCTTAAAATTCACAGTCTATCTCAAGCGGGTCTGGTTCTCCAATGGTATCCACCATCACTATGGCAGCAATAAGATCATGCCTGATTTCCCGCAAGAGTATTTCGCTGAGCTGATCTCCGGCTCGGACCAGCAGGGCTTCCCCCTGGGCCAGGGCGAGACTGTACAGACTCTGACTGCGCGGCTCACCCCGCTCATTTTCGATCCAAAGCTGCTGGCCAAGAAAATCAATCTCGACCCCACCGCCGACCTGGTGCAGACCTCGGCGAATAATTTCTATGAGGGCGTGACCCAGCAGGAGGTGGAGGATTTTTACAGCAAGCTGATCGATCCGAACGACCCGCGGCCGGTTTCCTGGGGACTCAACTCCAAGCTGGTAAAAGAGAACGGTGAAATCAAAGAGGTGGCCTGGAAAGTGGGCGGAATGTACGGTCCGGCGCTCGAGAACATTGTTTACTGGCTGGAGCAGGCCCTGCCCTTCACCGAGAACGAGCACCAGCGGCTGGCCCTGGAAAAGCTGATCCAGTACTTCCGCACCGGGGAGCTGCGCACCTTCGATGATTACTGCATCGAGTGGATCAAGGATACGGACTCCTGGGTGGATCTGATCGACGGGTTTATCGAGACTTATGATGACGCGCTGGCCATGCGGGCGACTTATGAGTCCCTGGTGCAGCTCAAGGACCTCGAGGCCACCCGGCGGGTTGCCATTATTGCCGCCAATGCCCAGTGGTTCGAGGATAACTCGCCCCTGCTGGAGCAGCACAAGAAGAAAGATGTCAAAGGCATCTCGGCCCGGGTGATCGAGGCGGTGGTGGAGAGCGGCGCGGACAGCCCCAGCAGCCCGGTCGGCATAAACCTGCCCAACGCCAACTGGATCCGCAAGGAATACGGTTCCAAATCGGTCACCCTGGGCAACCTGGTACACTCGGTCAACGAGGCCAACCGCGAGAGCGGCGAGGCCGGAGAGTTTATCCTGCGCCAGGCGGACCTAGAGCTTTACGAGAAGTTCAGCACGGTGGCGGATAACCTGCTGCTGGACATGCACGAGGTGATCGGCCATGCCTCGGGCCAGATCGAGCCGGGCGTGGCCACTCCCCGGGAGACCCTGAAGAACTACTCGGCTACGCTCGAGGAGGCCCGCGCCGACTTGGTGGCCCTCTATTATCTGCCGGACACCAAGCTGGTGGAGATCGGGGTTTCGCCCTCGGCCGAGGTGGGAAAAGTGGGCTACAATGGCTTCATCCTCAACGGCCTGCTCAAGCAGCTCAAGCGGATCACGCCGGGCGAGCAGATCGAGGAGGCCCACATGCGCAACCGTCAGCTTGTCGCCGCCTGGGTCTATGAGAAGGGGATGAAGGACAAGGTGATCGAGAAGGTGATTGAACAGGGTAAGACCTATTTCGTGATCAACGATTACCTCAAGCTGCGGGAGCTGTTCGGCGAGCTGCTGCGCGAGATCCAGCGGATCGGGTCCCAGGGGGATTACGAGGCCGGCAAGACGCTGGTCGAGGCCTATGGGGTCAAGGTGGACCGGGCGCTCAATGAGGAGGTGCGCGAGCGCTACCGCAGGCTGGGGATCGCGCCTTATTCCGGGTACATCAACCCGCTGCTCACCCCGGTAATCGAGAATGGTGCGATCACGGATGTAAAGATCTCCTACCCCGAGGATTTTACCGAGCAGATGCTCTATTATGCCAAGGAGTATTCCTTCCTGCCGACATATAATTAGTTTAATGCAGATTGAATAATTAAATCGTAGGGGCGCCGCGATATTATCGGGGCTGCGCCCCTACGGTTAATGTATGGCGGATTTGGCCTTCGAAATATCGGTTACGGGGGATAAGTGGCGGTGATGTAGGGCACCAGGAAATTTTTATTTTAGCAGAATCAACTTCCTTGTCGCTGCGGACCCTCCGGCTCTCAACCGGCAGAAATAAACTCCGCTCGGCAGATCCATTCCATTCTTATCTTTACCGTTCCAGAAAACTGTGTAAGCGCCTTCCGACCGCGTACCGCTGATAAGATTGATGACCAGCCTGCCGCGGATATCGAAAACAGACAAATTCACCTCTTGAAAATCCTCTGGCAGGTTAAAACTGATCGCGGTTGAGGGGTTAAAAGGATTCGGACTGTTTTGACCGAGCGAAAAGCCAGAGGTGGGATTGGCCTTTGTAAATTGTAAGCCGAATTTTACTGCCAGGGCCTGCCTTTCACTTGCTGATAGTTCCATCTGGCTTATTAGACCAAAAGCCTTTTGTATTTCAGTTTTGCCAGGAAAGCCGGCCGGATGGGCGGATGCAAGAAACTGATTTGCAGTATTCAGTGTTGGACAGCGGCCGGCCCGCAGATCATTCAGGAAAATGACAGCATCGTTAATTTTAAACCTGCCGTCGCCGTTTTTATCCGCCAGGGGGCTGTTTTGACTGCCTAGCACGACCATGTAAACCAGATCGGCAATCTCCGCCACTCCGTTACCGTCATAGTCGCAGATTTCGGGTTTGGTGGTCGGCACCGTGGACAGCATTTCTCTGAGAATGGAACACTTGCTTATTCTTTCATCGGTTATCCATTCAGGGTGACGCAGTTCCTCTCGGGTCAGCCAGTCCAGGGCGAAAACTTTTGATGTGGCGCTGATCCGCGGCAATTCACGGTCCGGGACCATTGCCGGAACGTTTTTGAAAAACAGGAAAAAGAGAAAATTATCCACATCCAGGCTATCGAGGGTGCCGTTAAAATTCATGTCCAGCCGGGGAAGAAGCCCGGTCGTGTCCAGCTGGCCTTGTTCGAACTCGCTCACAAACTCGAAAAACAGGAGCGCATCTCTCAGGTCACGATCGAGGTCACCATCCTGGTTGGCCGGTATCAGCGAGTCCGACAGCTCCGGTAAATTAAGCGCCCGGGCGGCTCCGTTCGCATCTCTTGTAAGTCCATCACGATGCATCCAGGAAAGCATCCTTAAGGCAAAATACCGGCTTTTTTCGGAAAGAGCAGGTAGCGCAGACGGGTCAACAAGGCTTGGAGCAGGAGGAGGCTCATATAAATATTGTGATTGAAAGCGATCATAATGCAGGCGCCACAGAAATGCTTGGCAATCCCGGTAATTGACCACGCCATCCGCATTGAAATCCAGCGAGCGGAGCACAGCATTCGAATCAGGCAGCTGTCGCAGGCTGTCAGCCAGGTAGATGAAAAAAAGGGCGACATCGCTGATATTGTTCAAGTGGTCGCCGTTCAGGTCCGGATTGAGAGGTACCGGCGGCTTACCGGTCAAGCCGAACTGCCTGCGGATGGCTTCCAGCCCTGGGGACCATTCCGGCTTTACCTCTTTCAAAGCTGTCAACTGGCTGTCCGCCAGAGCCAAAGCCAGCCCGCTTATTTCAGGCAGACTGTCCGGGTGATCCAGGATAGGGCCATATCCGCCTCCAACCCAGCTATCGGTCTTGAATATCCAATACAAAAAATATTTGGTATCGCGGTTTAAATGAATACCTCTGTATAATATCGTATCCCGAGTGACCAGGCTGGTATCCGCAAGAAAATTAAACCACAGCGCCACATCATTGATGTCCACTTTCCAGTCATAATTTATATCGCTATCCAAGTGAGGTTCAAAATTAACTATGATGTTTGGAATTAAGAAAGTAGAACTGAGTTTCGCTTCCAAACTTGAGTTAAGGCAAAGAAATGCACCAATAGACAAACTGATAATTTTACATTTTTTTATATTCAAAAAAAGTAGCCTTTTAAGCATGATTGCTACCTCTAGAAAAAGTCGGGCGAGGTGCATTGCACCTCGCCCAATTCAAAGTAGTTACTTTATAAGCACCATCTTTTTAGTAGAAATTAGCTGCCCGGCAGTTAATCTATAAAAATAAATCCCGCTCGCTGCTTTTCTCCCATAGTCATCCATGCCGTCCCAAAAAACAGCATAAGTTCCGGCCCCTCGTGGCCCGTTGAGTAAGGTCTTTACCTTTACACCTCTTAGGTTGTAAATAGAAAGGTCCACATTCCCTTCTTCCGTCAGCAAACCAAAAGAGATAGTTGTTGAAGGATTGAAGGGATTAGGACAATTCTGGGAGAGCTTGAATGATTTGGGCAGTTCCAAGGGTACTGATTCTGCGGCGGCTAGCAGCATGCCTGGCGATGGAGGCAGATTGTGTTGAATTGCATCTTCTATTGCCTCCTTGATAGCTTCCATTTCATATTGATCTTTGAGAGCCGCGATGTAATCATATACAGTATAAGAACCTGTGCTTCTAAGGGCATCATCCATTTTTGACCAGTAGGAGTAAGGCTCATCACCATTCCCGTCATATAAATCCCATAATGCATGCAGTACATTTCCCGCCGTCGAGTCAGATATTGAAGAGCAAGCTGGATTACTATCCGGTGTTGGATCATGAACATCGTGTCCGAAATATAGAGCTATCTTTGTAGCCCAGAATTGCGCCCATCCTTCCCCCCAAACACCGGATCCTGGAGTTTTTTTACTACAGAGCCCCCATTCGGGCATTCCAAGCGAAAACCCCATGTTGGCATACATTATATGATGTCCATGTTCATGTGAAGCTGTTTCCAAGCATAAATCCCAACTCCAAATTGATTTTAACCAGATTTGGTTAGGATCAGGATCTGTCCTATATTCATTAGTATCCTTAGGTAAAAGAACATCAACGCTTCCACCACCAAATCCACTTGAACTGGATGCGACGTAACTCATAGTGATGGACCATTGAATTTTCGAAGGTCCATAAAAAGCATCTGCAGCATTCAGGCTCCAGTTGTAATTATTTTTAATGGTTTCCCCCATATATAATCCAGTAGTCGGGTGCTTTACCAATATTGCATTGCTCTCGTTTTCCAGATAAACCTGAATACCAACTAAAGATTCATATAAAGATTGGCCATCAGGTATTGTAAAAGTGACATTGTAATAGCCATCATCGTCCGTTACTCCATATCCCCATACTTCTTCCCAGGCCGGTGTATAGTAAACAACCACCGCAACCTCAGCTCTTGGTACTCCATATGTTGTATCCCAATTATCATCGTAAAAAGAGATCCGCCCTGACCTTTGGTAGGTAGAGGCAAGTAACTCTTTGTTCCTGCTCCTTTCCTTTCGATTTTCAGTCGGCCTGAAGGCCTGAGGCTTAAATTCACCGCGGAAAAAAGCTTTTGCCTCTTGCGCTGTCAATTCGCTTTTCCGGTAGTTAAATAATCCTTTAATACCAGGCTTGGCTTTTGATTCCGATACAATAAACCCAAGCTTTTCGGCGAAGGCTGGTTCTTTTATCAATCTTTCATAGAATTGACCAAAGGTCATAATTAGTGGTTCTTTTTCTAAGGGTACCAAATAGAATTGCTCGCCTTTCTCAAAAGAACCATAGCAATCATTGCAAATATCTTTAACATTGACAGAAATGACGTAATAATCAAAAAAAACATCAAACCCTACGATTACTGAATTAGTAATCGATCCATTTGCCGGGAGAATGTATTTTTGCCTTAGGTTTCCCGCTACGGCTGTTAATCGGGGATCCAATTTTACAATTTGTTCAAGCGCAAATTCTATATCTCCTTTTACATCAATATTGAGCATTACTTGCTGAGGGCCGGAATAAGTTGCACTAATGTTGATTTCTGCAGGTAATTCGGGGCTGTAAGCTTTTGCATAACAAACAAGTCCAAATAAAAATAAAGCAGTTAATCCAATTTTACCTTTGATGTTATCCATTTTTCCCTCGGGAAGAGTCGGAAAAAAGCGTGAAATTCATCCAAGATTTTACTCCATGCCAACCTCCTTTCTGGCCTATCGGCCCCCAAAAGAGGTTGACAATCCCGGGGGAAAGCTGTTATTCTTAGTCAGCAGTCCCTCAAGGGATTGCCACACAGGCTCTTACCGGAAATGTCTTGGCGGACGTGGATGGTAGGAGCCTTTTTTATTTGGATACATTGAGGAATTAATTTCAATGTCCATTTTTATCTTAGGCTGCCTTCAGTATTTTGTCAAGTCCAAAAGAAATGTTAATCATATACTATAATGGGCCTTATTTTATTGTTATAATGTTATGTTCGTGACGTTTTATATGTAATCGCTTTGAATTGGCGGTTTTTCTCCAAAACTATAGTTTATGCTCTTACCGCCGTATAATTGAATTCTAAGGCTAGTAAATAGGCGTAGAGGCGTTCCGATTTTATCGGGACTGCGCCCGCTTTTTTAGTTGTGGGCGATTCCCTTAACCGGCTTGTCGGCTTAGCCTCTCAGTTGTATTTTGTTTTAAAAGGCGTTGAAAAATTCGATTCATCGGTTTCCAGATTTATCCAGGTAGAAACGAAGTAGATTTATGGCTTTCAAAAGTAACAAACGGCTAATGGTCATCCTGTTGGCCTTGCTGCTCTCTCTCGGCGCCCTGGCCCTGGTGTCCGCCCAGAGCGGAGCGCAACAGACCCATAGCGGACGGGATTACAATGGAGACGACGCGGTGGGATTCGAGGATGTGCTTTCCCTGCTGCTAAGGGGCCGGGCGGACCCGGCCGCTCCGGAGCTGGATTACAACGCCGATGGCGTTTACAGCACACAGGATGCTTTGGATTTCCTGCTGGACCTGATGTGGGGCCGTCTGGCGCCCTACGCTGTCGTGGTTACCCCCCGGGAGACCGATGAGCTGCTGCTCAACCCCGGCATGGGCTTTGTCTCGGTCGAAAGCTTCAACAACTGGGTCCGCCAGTTCCGCCATCCCCTGTGCTCCATCGCCCAGTTCCGCTGGTACTGGAAAGACATCGAACCGCAAGAGGGCCAGATCGATTTCGCGCTGATTGACCGGATGATCGAGCTTGGAACGGCGAACGGCCAGAAGATCATGCTGCGGGTGATGTGCCAGGATGGGGTGGTCGATGTGCCGCAGTGGCTGATCGACCAGGGCCTCAAGGGCCAGAGCTACACCGAGGAGGTGGGCTGGCAGCCGGACTACAGCTCAGCGCTTTTTTACGAAAAGCACGCCAACCTGATCCGGGCCCTGGCCGCGCGCTACGATGGCACGCCCTACCTGGACCATGTCGATATCGGCACCGTAGGCCGCTGGGCCGAGTGGCACACCAGCGGGACAGGTCTGAACATGCCGCCGGATTCGATCCTGCGCAAATTTGTCGACCTCTACCTGGACAATTTCAAGAAAACCCCTTTGGTCATGCAGATCGGCGGAGCTGAGGAGCTTAAATACGCGGTCGAAAAAGGCACCGGCTGGCGCGCTGACTGCCTGGGCGATTACGGGATGTTCAGCCCGACCTGGAACCACATGGAGGATTTCTACCAGCAGGCCCTCGATGCGGAAGAAGCCAATGAGGCCTGGCGGAACGGACCGGTGGTTTTCGAGTCCTGCGGATCGATCCAGACCTGGTACGATGACCATTTCGATATCGACAAGATCCTTTCCGAGGCTCTGCGCTGGCACGCCTCGGTGGTGCATCTAGGCACTGTCCCGGTCCCGGATGCCTGGTGGGACAAGGTGGTCGAGTTCGGCAGGAAAATGGGCTACCGTTTCGTGCTCGAGCGCCTGTCTCACCCGGCAACCGCGAAAGCCGGCGGAAGCTTATATTACGAGATGGAGTGGGAGAACAAGGGCGTGGCTCCCTGTTACCTCAAGCATCCGCTGGCTTTCGAGCTGCGAAACAGGCAGAGCGGGGCGAGTTGGGTGGTGGATACCGGGGCGGATATCCGGAACTGGTTGCCCGGCCCGGTCGAGATCCGCTCGCGGATCGAGCTGCCGGCGGATATGCCGCCGGGAGAGTACGAGCTGGGGCTCGCCTTTCTCGATCCCTGGAGCCGCGAGCCGCGGATCGCCCTGCCACTTGAGGTCCGCGCCACGGATGGCTGGTACCGTCTGAGCCACGTGACAATCCATTAATCCTGAATTTGGAATCGTAATGCCTTAGCCGGGAGGGTTTAAGATGAAGCGATATCTGAGACCGGCGGCGTTTATCTGCTTATCACTGTTTTTATGGAGCGAGGCTATGGCAGGCCAGAGGCCGGGATTGCGCGAGCTGGGTGTTGTAATCGGCACGCTCCCCACGGGGGCGCATAACGATATCACCGATGTTCCGGGCGTGCTGGTGGGACACCGCACCATTATTCGCGGCGAGGCTATCCGCACGGGGGTGACCGCGATCCTGCCGCACGGCGGGAACCTGTTCCTGGAAAAGGTCGCGGGAGCGGTGGAGGTGTTCAACGGGTTCGGCAAGCTGGCCGGATCGACCCAGGTCCACGAGCTGGGCCGGATCGAGACCCCGATCCTGCTCACCAATACCCTCTGCGTCTCGCGGGTGGCCGATGCCCTGCTTTCCTATATGCTCTCCCTGCCCGGAATGGAAAAAGTGCAGTCGATCAACCCTCTGGTGGCGGAAACCAATGACGGTTTTCTGAACGACATCCAGGCTCGGGCGATCACTCAGGAGGATGTTTTCGAGGCCCTCCGCTCGGCTAATGGCGGACCGCTGGAGCTGGGCTCGGTCGGCGCGGGCTGCGGGACAACCTGCCTGGGCTACAAGGGCGGGATCGGCAGCGCCTCGCGGGTGGTCGAGATTGAGGGCGGGCGCTATACGCTGGGGGTGTTGGCTCAGACAAATTTCGGCGGCCGGCTGACAGTTAACGGGAAAGTGCTGGAAGCAAAAGCAGAGATCGAAAAGCCGGGCAGCGGCTCCTGTATTCTGGTACTGGCTACCGATGCCCCGCTCGAGAGCCGCAACCTGCGCCGCCTGGCCCGTCGCGCTTTCGCCGGTATGGCCCGCTCCGGAGCGGATTTCTCCAACGGCAGCGGCGACTATGCCATTGCTTTCTCCGTACATCCGGACTTCCGCGAGGTCATGGGCGAGGGATCATTGGGCCGCAGCCGCAGGCCGCTCAATAACGAGCCTGCCGGCGCGCTGTTCAGGGCCGCGGCAGAGGCTGCCGAGGAGGCGATTATTTCCTCGGTCGTGGCGGCGACAACTATCACCGGATATCAGGGCCATCGCCGGGAAGCCCTGGACCTCGATATATTAAAAAAAGCTTCTCCGGGGCAAAAATAACAGCGCACTACCGCGTCGCATCAAAAAAATATTTCCTGTCTTTGCACCGATCTCCGGCTCGTTTTCCAGGCTGACAGTTATCCGGCAAATTAATAATCGCCCCGCCTGGAAGTCTTTGCATGAAAATTTGTCGCCTGTGACAAAGGCCGCCTCCGGTTGCCGGAGGCGGCCTTCGTTTCATCTATCGCCTGAACTACCCTTCCTCCACCCCGCACTGCTATTTCGCCGGTTGGAAATCCAGCGCGGCGGAATTTATGCAAAAGCGCATGCCGGTAGGCGGCGGGCCGTCATTGAACACGTGACCCAGGTGCGCATCGCACCGGCTGCAGAGCACCTCTGTCCTGCGCATGCCGAATTGCCGGTCTTCTTTCTCTCCCACTCGCCCTTTCCCTATCGGCTCCCAGAAACTGGGCCAGCCCGTGCCGGAGTGGAATTTGGCCGCGGAGCTGAAAAGCTCGTTTCCGCAGCAGACGCAGACGAAGGTGCCTTTCTGGTCGAATTCATCGTATTTACCGGAAAATGCCGGTTCCGTGCCAGCTTTCCTGGCGATCCTGTACTGCTCCGGCGTCAATATCTTGCGCCATTCTTCATCGGTTTTAACCACTTTGCCGCTGATACTCTCCCCCCTTCTCAGCGTTACCGATTCACTCTCCGAGGAAACCGCCTCCTCTTCCGGCCCGGCCTGGCCTCTGTCGCAGGCCGGCGGCCAGGCAGTCAGGCCCAGGAATAAGGCCAATGACAGGTATCTATTGTGCATCACCGCTCCTTTCAGTCTGAGAGTCTGGAGCGAAAAAATCGAATACATTATTTAAATTATTTACACTCTGAAATAAAAAAAGGTCGGATTTTATTATGAGAGCGATTATCAGTCGCTTTTTAAGGTGAGTGACGAATGAAGCAGTGGTTTGGGGAGGGAGAGTGAGAGGGGAAACCGGGCCATTCAGCGCGGGCCGGCCCGAACGCTTCCGTCTTTATCGCAGCGGTTGATCGAGATTCGGTTTTCTCCAGGTCAGGGTCATTACTCCGGTCCGGCCGGCTGACTGCCGGCCAGCCCGATACGCTTCTGCACTTTATTCCAGGACCCGGTAATCAGGAAGCTTTGTTCCATGTTCTCGACCATGCTGCTGAATTTCACCATCGGCACTGCGAATGAGAGTACGCCGGCGCCCACGCAGGGCCGGGCCGAGACATCGAACATACCCAGCACGGCGCGCGGGTCGTCGGCTTGGCTTTCCAGGTACGGGTAATGGACTATCGAGCCGCAGCCCGCGGCGAAAGGAGCGAATACCCCGTCCGGGTCCTCCCGGTCGAAATTAACCAGAGTGAACAGTCCCGAGAGGACGTCCGGCGTGGCGAAAAAGATCACCGCCTCCGGGCTGTCCAGGTCTTCCAGCCGATCCCACCTTTTAAATACGATATACGGGTGCGGGGCGCTCACTACCGGCATCCTTTTCATGAATTCCAGCACCAGCTCGGGGGTTTTCTTGTAACGCTCGCCCTCCAGCTCGCCCTTGATCCCACAGGAGAGGAAATACTCGAAGTTTGGCCGCAGCTCCTGGACAAACCCGAGATACCGCTGGGCTCCGCCGCAGCCCAGTGATTCGCAGTCAAAGAGCAGCGACTTACCCCTGCGGACCTGCGCCAGCTCACAGATAAGACAACTTTGCTTGTGTGCCGGGGGAACCATTTCCGCGGACAGCTCCCGCTCCGTGTAGTAGAAGGTGATCGGCAGCTCCGCCCCGGGAAAATACCTCTGCCAGAGATTGATGAATTTTTCCTTGAATTCCTGATCCACCATCCTGTTCCTCCTGGTAGTGCTGAAAAGATATTTCGAAAAGCATACCAGATTGCGAAGAAAAATGCAACATCTTGCCGCGTTTTTCATTAAAAAAGTGAATTTCACGACACTTTCCCTTAAGATAAAATGATATAAGCGATTAAACAGGGCTGACGGCCAACAGCTCCGCGGGCTCCGCCCGCCGGAACCGGCGCTCTAGTCCAGCAGGCGAAATATTGCTCCGGCGGTGGATTGGTTTTAGTTTGTTTCAGGCCCGCGCCCGGAAAATATTCTTCGCCGCCCGGTCCGGGAGCGCAGTATCCGGGGCCGCCGGTCGGGGCTACTCCGGCCCGAAGGTTGCCGTTTACTTAAGTACAGCGGTCGCCAAAAGCCCTTTTGCCCCGCGCCGCAAACAATCACCGCCTGCGTGCGGATATTCCGTTCAATCGATCCGACAGAAATTCTCTGCTTGCAGTACCGGATATTTCCCCTGAGGCGGGAGTGCGCCTGCCTGCCGCATAACGGCCTTTTCCGGGGACACCCTTTTTTCTTGCGGAGAGCATCCATGGACAGAAGAGAATTTTTCAGGGTGAGCGCCGCCGCAGCCGGCATTGTCCCGCTGGCCGGTCCAGTGGCCTGCGGCCGGGGCCCGGCCGGGAGTTCCTCACGGCCCAATATCCTCTTCATCTGCACGGATCAGTTCAACGGCTCCTGCGCGCACTATGCCGGGCATCCATTGGTCTATACCCCCAACCTGGACCGTCTGGCCCGGCGCGGCACGGTTTTCACCAACTGCTACAGCAACAGCCCGGTTTGCGTGCCGGCCCGCGCCGCGCTGTTCACCGGGTTTTACCCGCACGAGGTCGAGGCCTATGACAACGCCGCGCCGTTCGATGGCCGCTTTCCCACCTGGGCCAACCGCTTGACCGCCTCCGGCTACCTCTGCCGGGCCACCGGCAAGCTGGACTTCCGCGCCGGGAGGGACTACGGGATGCAGGAATTCGAGACCGAACACGGCCACGGCCCCAGCCCGGATATCACCGCATATTTCCGCAATCCCATTGTTCCACGCATCGACTCGCGGGAGCAAATCGAGGCTTTCATAGATGAGCGGCCGAGCCCGGATGAGAAATACGTGGCCGAGGCGCTCCGCTTCCTCGATCGGGACCTGCCCGGCCTGGGCCGGAAACCCTGGATGCAGTATGCCGGACTGGTCAGCCCGCACCCGCCCTGGCGGGTGCCCGAGCGCTTCTACCGGATGTACCCTCCGGACAATATCTTGCTGCCTGAGTTGCCTGGCGGCTGGCCGCCCCAGCTTCACCCGGAGTTAGCCGGACTCAACCATTACAACATGTTCGACCTGGCGCCTTTCCCCGAGGGCAACATCCTCCGGGCCAGGGCGGCCTACTATGGCTCGATCACCATGCTCGACGAGTGGGTGGGGCAAATCATGCAGGCCTTGGAGAATAGCGGCGCGCTGAAAAACACGCTTGTCGTTTTTACCTCGGACCACGGCGAGATGCTTGGCGAACACGGGATGTGGTTCAAGAGCTGCTTTTACGATAACGCCGCTCGCGTGCCGCTGATTATCGCCGGGCCGGGATTCCCGTCAGGCCGGGTGGACTCGCCGGTTTCCCATGTGGATTTGGCAGCTACGCTACTCGAGATAGCCGGCCTGCCGCCTTTCGAGGGACTGCGGGGCCGCTCGCTTCAGCCCCTGGCCGCCGGTGCGGAAAGCGGCGCGGAGCGCTGGGCCTATGGCGAGCTGAATAACGAGGGCAACCTGACCGGGGTTTTCTGGGTGCGTAAGGCTGAGTGGAAGTACGTGCATTTCGTGGGAATGGAGCCACTGCTTTTCAATCTGCCAGAGGACCCCGGAGAGTTCGAAAACCTAGCCGGGCAGGAAAAATACCGCGAAGAGGAGAAATCCCTGAAGGAGCTTTTGTTTGATACAGTGGACCCCGAAAAAATCTCGGCCGCGGCGTTTGCCGATCAGCGCCGCATGCTGGAGCTGGACCTGGCCCGCCTGGATGATCCGCAGGTTTACCGCGGCTATGAGCGCCGCCTGGGCCAGGAGTTTGCTGAAAAGCTCAAAGCGGGAAGGTTGTGATTGGGACGGGAGGGAATTCAGTGCGATTCCGCTGCCTGAAGCTTAACTGTATAAAATGTCATAATTAATGTAGGGGCGCGGCATGCCGCGCCCGTTGCATTATCCTTGCTAGAATGCTTTGAAATATTCACGCATGAAGGTACTATTCATTGATTAAATGGCGACGCATGCGTCGCCCCTACGATAATTCACTAACATCCGATTAACTAATCTTACCTATCAATTTTTCCCTGCCCCGCTATCCGCGGCTGCTTTTTCAAGGATAGAGAAATCCTGCCGCGCGCCAGGTCCACCTCCAGCACTGTCACTTCCACTTTCTGGCGCACTTTCAGCACCTCGTGGATGTTTTTCACGTAGCGGTCGGCCACCTGGCTGATATGCACCAGCCCATCCTGGTGCACTCCTATATCCACGAAAGCGCCGAACGCGGTGATATTGGTCACGATCCCCGGCAGGCGCATGCCCGGATTCACATCCTCCAGTTTCTGCACGCCCGCGGCATAGGCGAACAGCTCGAAAGCCGGCCGCGGGTCCCTTCCCGGCCGGGCCAGCTCGGCCAGGATGTCGTTCAGGGTGGGCAGGCCCACTTTGTCGTTTACATATTTCCGCGGGTCGATCCGCTGCCGCAGGGGCTCCTCTTTGAGCAGCCCGGCCACAGTGCAGTCCAGGTCGCGGGCCATGGCCTCGACCACCGGGTAGCTCTCGGGGTGCACGGCGCTGGCGTCCAGGGGGTTGTCTCCGCCGCTGATCCTTAAGAATCCCGCCGCCTGCTCGAAAGCCCGGGGGCCCAGGTGCGGCACCTCGGCAAGCTGAGCGCGGCTGTTGAACGGGCCGTGGCTGTCGCGCCAGGCCACGATACTCGTCGCCAGCCGGGGGCCCAGGCCGGATACGTATGTCAGGAGACGGTGGCTGGCGGTATTGAGCTCCACGCCGACCTTATTGACACAGCTGATGACCACGTCATCCAGGCTCCTTTTGAGCTCCTTCTGGTCCACATCGTGCTGGTACTGGCCCACCCCTATCGAGCGCGGCTCGATCTTGACCAGCTCGGCCAGCGGGTCCATCAGCCGCCTGCCGATCGACACCGCGCCGCGCACGGTCACATCCTGATCCGGGAACTCCTCACGGGCCGCCTCGCTGGCCGAATACACCGAGGCCCCGCTCTCATCGACCATCACGACGTTCACGCCCTCCGGCAGCTCGAGGCCGCGCAGGAAGGCCTCGGTTTCCCGGCCGGCGGTTCCGCTGCCCACCGCGATCAGCTCAATTTTGTAATCCCGGCATAATTGGAGGACTTTCTTCGTTGCCTCCACGGACAGCTTTTCGGACTGATGCAGGAAAAGCGTGTCATGGGCCAGCAGCTTGCCCTGGCTGTCCAGGCAGCAGATTTTGCAGCCCGTGCGGAACCCCGGGTCCACGGCCAGCACGCGCTTGCCGCCCAGCGGCGGGGCGAGCAGGAGCTGGCGCAGGTTTTCGGCGAAAATGCGGATCGCCTCGGCCTCGGCTCGTTTTCGGATTTCACCCCGCAGCTCGGTCTCCATCGAGGGAGCGAGCAGCCTCTTGTAGCTGTCCCCGGCCGCCAGGGCGACCTGGGCGGAGGCCGCATTGCCGGAGCGTATAAAGAGCTCGTGCACTATCGCGAGCCCCTCCTCCTCCGGCGGCTGGAAGCGCAGGCTAAGCATTTCCTCGTTCTCTCCCCGGCGCATCGCCAGAATGCGGTGCGAGGGCGCGTTTTTAACCGGCTCCTCCCATTCGAAATAATCCCGGTACTTGGCCGCCTGGGCCTCTTTGCCGGAGGACAATTTCGAGCGCAGTACGCCCCGCTCGGCGAACAGGGTTCGCAGGCGTCCGCGGGCCTGCTGGTCCTCGCTGATCCATTCGGCGATAATATCGCGGGCCCCGTCCAGCACCTCCTCCACAGAAGAGAGCTCCTTTTCCGGGTCGATAAATTCCGCGGCCGCCGCCTCCAGGTCAAATTCCTGCTGCTCGAAGATGCGCGCGGCCAGAGGCTCCAGCCCTTTTTCCCGGGCGATAGTGGCCCGGGTCCGGCGTTTCGGCCGGAAAGGCAGGTAGATGTCCTCCAGCACGGAAAGCGTTTCGGCGGCCAGGACTTTCTGCTCGAGTTCCTCAGTGAGCAGGCCCCGCTCCTCTAGTGAGGCAAGAATCGCCGCGCGCCGTTTGTCCAGCTCGGCCAGTTGGTCCAGCCGGTCACGGATCGTGGTAATCGCCACCTCGTCCAGGCTGCCGGTGGCCTCCTTGCGGTAGCGGGCGATAAAGGGTACGCTGGCCCCCTCCTCCAGCAGCTCGGCCGCGGCCCGCACCCTCCCGGCGGCTACGCCCAGCTCGGCGGCAATCAATTTTATATGGCGCTCT
>Ga0156185_1222_pt3 | contig 16476 bp, 13 predicted proteins | sample RifCSPlowO2_12_FD_107838 | JGI IMG/M metagenome (GOLD analysis project Ga0156185, IMG submission 107838) | Candidatus Glassbacteria bacterium RIFCSPLOWO2_12_FULL_58_11 | reverse complement strand
AGCGCGGTGACCAAAGGTGTGTTCCTGATTCGCAGTCCCTTCGAGTATCAGGTGCAGAGCAAGACCGCCTCGCCGCAAACCGAGCAGACAGTTAATATCCTGCTGACCAACCGGGATAAGGTTACCGCGGCACAGCTTGTGGTTAAGTACAACACAAGCCAGTTGACCTATGGCAACTCGGTCACCGCAAACAGTGCCATCTGGACCGGCGGAGCGCCGACTCCGGATGTCACCGCTGCCGGAGACAGTATCCGGATCGGCCTTATCGATCTGACCGGAACGAAGAGTATTCCGGCCGGCGGCTCGGGCCAGCAGCTCGTATCTATCAAGTTCCAGCTAAACAGCAGTCTGGCTAATGGCGACACGTCGTGGATCACTGTTTCCGGCGTCGTGGCGGTAACCGATGAGAATTTCAATACAACGGATTATGCCGCTACCGGTGTTTCCGGTTACATTGCCGTGTATCTGGACATCACTCCTCCAAGCCCGGTTACCGAGGCGATGGCGACAGCCGGGACTTCCTCGATTATGCTGTCTTGGAAGAACCCGTCGGATAGCGATCTGGGCTCGATCAAGATCGTCCGTACGGCTGACGGGATGGATGATGTTACGGTAGTGATGGACGAGGCTCCGGTGGCAGGCGCGACCGGCAGCTTCGAAGATACCGGCATCTCTACCGGCGTGGAGTACACCTATGTCTTTACCGCGGCGGACGTGAACGGTAATGAGTCGCAGGCGGTAACGGCCGGACCGGTTTCGATCGGTCCTCCCGCGCCGACGACCTATCTCAAGGTCCGCAAGGCCACCGCTGTTCCGGGCGGATCTGCAATGACCAAGGTGCAGCTCTATTCGGCGGATAGTGATATCGCCGGAATCGGCTTCAAGATGAAGTTCGATCCTGCCAAGTTGCAGATCACGGATATGATGGCGGGTAAGGACAGCGCCGGCCTCACTCCGGTCGGCGAGATCGATATCGTAGCCGCTAACACGGCAGGCGAGTTCGTCCTTTCGGCCATCGATCTTTCCGGCAGCAATCCGATCCTGGCCGGCGGAATACGCGAGGTCCTGGTGGTGACATTTATGGTGCTGGAGACGGTCACTGCGCCGGATTCCATCCCGGTCACCCTGGAGAACGCCTCGCTGTCCGACCCGGCTGGTGCGGATGTGGCCCTGTCTTCGGTTATGGGCGGCTATGTTAAGGTAATTGCCCAGGTAGTAAGTGATCTTGACGGAGACGGAGAGACAAACTCTAAGGATCTGTGGTATTACCTGTACAGTAGCGATGAAGTACCGTTCGAGGCCCTGGCTGCCATGCTGGCAGATATGCTGGCCCAGCCGCTGCCGTCCACGCTGCTGGCGGCGGTGCAGGATGTGGTCTCGACCACGGTTACCGCGGATGGCGCTGCCTTGATAAAACTGAACACCGATTACGAAATTATCGCCGCTCGCTTCACGTTCAGCTATGACCAGAGTTACGGCAGGCCGGACGTACAGTTGAGCCAGGCGCTGACCGGTAAGGTGTTTATTAAACCGATGCTGGTCGGCGGCAAGCTGGTGGTCGATATAATCAGTCTCACCGGCCTGGTGCCTTCTCAGCTGGGAAGCGGAATGTTCAGTGTCTCGTTCCCTGATAAAGATCAAAGCAAAGCCGGGTTGACGCTGGAGAAGGTCGAGACGGCTGATCGCAACGGAACGGTGCGCATCGAGGCTGCCAAGGTAAATGGCGGAAGCGCCTTGCCCAGGGCTTACGCCCTGTCCCAGAACAGTCCTAACCCGTTTAACCCCTCCACGACGATCTCTTATGAGATTCCGGAGAGCGACGGCGGAGCGAAGGTTAGCCTGACTGTTTACAACATCCGCGGACAGAAAGTGATTACCCTGGTAGATGAGCTCAAGGAGGCCGGACAGTACTCGATCAACTGGGATGGACGTGATCTCAGCGGAAATAGAGTATCCTCCGGTGTTTACTTCTACAGGATGCAAGCCGGTAATTTCACGGCGACACGGAAGATGGTAATACTGAAGTAAATAAGAGTTCGGTTCCGGGCTCCGCGCTTCTTGCGGAGCCCGGGGCTGAATCTGCCTTAAGTCAAATTAGCTCATCAGGGGGAACGATATGAAAATTTTGAAGATACTATTCCTCGGAATAGTACTTGTGGTGTTTAACCTCACCTATCTGGCTGCAGCAAATTTGCCGGATACCTTGCTTGTCAAGGCATCCGGGGCAGAGCCGGGGGGTGTCCTGACGCTCACCATTGATATGCGGATTCACTCGACAGGAACGGGTGGATTCCTCAATCTGTTCGGCGGGATACCCAACGGGATAGCCCAGACAGCCCACGGAGAATTGGCCTCCGGCACTACGGCACCAACCGATGCAGGAGGCTGGTGGTACCAGTGGACCGCTTTCGGGACGACGTTGAAAACCCTGGCCACGACCACTCTGATCCGGATGGATGATGCGGAAGACGGCTCCAACAAGCTGCTCACCTCGACATTGCTCGGAGTGAATATTGACTTTTTAGCTACTGCGGGCTTGATTTCTTCCAAATCCGGTGAAGTGCTCAAGGTGTCCTTCAACGTACCCGCGGACATGCCGGAAGGGACCTACACGCTGACTCCGGACCCGGTTGGAAACTTGATCTTCAAGTACCCGGTGGACCAGGGAACGTTTACGGACCTGCCGGTGGTGATCGTCGATCCGATAGTCGTCGCTGTCATCCCCGACAACAACCAGCTTGCGCTGGTCGCCACCCAGGGAGCAGCCAGCGGCAAGAGCGTTAACGTTGCGGTCAAGATCGCGAACCGGGATACGGTCGGCTCGGGAAGTTTCACCGTCGACTACCCCGGCGGTACTCTCACCCTAAAGGGTGTAACTGCTGGAGCGAGGGCCGGCGGGGCGACATTCGGCTATACAATAGCTGATGTTACGACCGCTCTGGCCGCGGCCGGCGATAAGCGCGCCACGGTCACTTTCACTGGCGGGACGATACCCACCGGCGGTTCGGGCGAGCTCTGCTCGTTGAGTTACGACGTGGCCTCGGTCGGAGCCGGTTCGACGGCTTCAATTATGCTGGCGAGCGTGGCATTGAATGACCAAACAGGTACAGGCTTGTCGGATATCGTTCAGCCTTCGGCCAGCACCGAGGAAACTGCTCTCAGTTTCTTCTTCGGCGATACGCTTTCGCTTGGAGTTATGCAGGGTATGCGGACATTAGGCCAGGAGACCGCGGGCATTGCCAAGATCATGAACGGCAAGCTCTATGTGCCGGTCATACTGAAAAATGCGAGCCCGGTCGCCTCGCTCCGCTTCTATGTCCAGGAAGATCCTGTGGATAAGATCGGTATTCTGTCTCTGGACGCCAATCCGGTGGCTAATATTTCCCGCGCCACTGGCTGGTGGTTCACCACGGCGGATTCCGGCTCTTACGTCCAGGTTATCGGACTGGCCAATACGACGACTGACGTGATCGCCGCCGGCAACGGCGCCCTGTTCGAGCTGGTCTATGATATCGATATTACCCCTGTTCCCGCTGAGGGAGAGGGTGTCGATATCGACCTGATGCTCAAGGGCGTTGAAGTAATCGATGATCAGGGTACTTCGCTTGGCGTGGAAAAGATCGACGGCGTAGCGACCATCGACCACCGTGTCCCCACCGCGGGTGAGGGCATCAGTCAGGGCGCTTCGCTGCCCAAGGCTTTCGCCTTGTCGCAGAACCATCCGAACCCGTTCAACCCCTCGACCACGATCAATTACCAGATACCGGATGAAACCGGAAACGTCGCTTTTACGCTCAACGTTTACGATATCCGCGGCAGACTGGTAAAGACTCTTGATCGTGGTATGAAGAGCCCGGGTTACTATTCTTCATTCTGGGATGGCACCGACAATAACGGGAGCCAGGTCAGCAGCGGTGTCTACTTCTACCGCTTCACTTCCTCGGCTTACAACGCCACCCGGAAGATGATTCTGCTGAAGTGATCTGTCAGGAAAAAGAAAATAAAAAAGCCGCTGAAAATTATTCAGCGGCTTTTTTATTTCCCATTGACCGGCAAAATCATATTCCGGTATCCCCGGCGACGGAGCTCAGGGCTTGGCTTTTTTCTTCCGGCCGGTCAGCTCATTCTCCAGAGCAGCCATTTCTTCCTTGACTGTCTTCTTTACCGAGTCCTTGCTCTCTTCCACGAATTTGGTTATCTCGTTGCGGATACTGTGCAGTGATTTCTTGCCCTCATCCACAACTTTCGACATCTCGCCTTTCAGCGATTCGACGGTTTTCTTGCCGTCCTCAATCAGCTCGCCGCCTTTTTTAATGACCTGATCGGTGGTATCTTTCAGGACTTTCTTGGCGTCATCTTTCTTTTCCACCAGTTTTTTGCGGGTCTCCTTCCCGGAATAGGGCGCGAAAAGCAGCGCTAACCCGGCGCCCGTGATCGCCCCCAGAACGAAGGCCTTGAGGATTGAGAAGGTTCCATGTTCGTGCTCGGACATAAATTCCTCCTTGAAGAATGAATTATAGATCGCCTCTCGAGTGGCTTAAAACCAGCGGTTCATCTTTTCCGAAAAGACCTTTATCGCCGAAACGAAATTCAGCAGCGGATTGCGCAGCTTTTCCTGGACCAGGTCCAGCAGGTCGATGATCTCCTTGAGCTTGTCCCGGAGCTCGGGTATGACATCGGTCAGCTCGTTGATTTTGCCTGCTGTGCTTGAGGTCAGTCCCTCCAGGCTTACCGTGATATTCTTGAGGTGTTCCAGCGAGATGTCGATTTTATCTTTCAGGAGCTTCTGCATGTAGGCCTGAAAAGCGCGCAACTTGAGGAAAGCGATTATTGTCAACGTGGTAAGAAGGAGAAAGTAAAAGGCGATAATCGCTACCGACACAGCGATAATGACTTGGAACGTAGTGGACATGGGTCACTCACCCGGGACGAATTGACGGATCAAAGTCCCCAGTCTCTGGGGAAGCGGAAATCTCGGTTTATCGTGCGATTGCTGAGCTTGGCGATTAGCGGCATCTGCCGCTTGTACTGTGTCTGACGGACCACCTTCATGATATGGTTGACCAGATCGGCCGGGAAGCCGGATTCCACGGCCTGGTGGACGGAGAGTCGCTTGTCGACCAGCAGCTCGAGCACGGCATCCGCCTGGTCGTAAGTAAAACCCAGCTCATCCTCATCGGTCTGCCCGATCCACAGGTCGGCGCTCGGCTTCTTTTTGATTATGCGCTCCGGCAGCTCGAGGTATGAGGCCAGGGCCCGGACCTGCGTCTTGTAGAGATCGCCCAGCGGGTTCAGCGCGCAGGCGCTGTCTCCCCAGAGCGTGGAATAACCCAGCAGGTACTCGGTTTTATTGCTGGTACCCAGAACGAGCGCTTTTTCCGCCGCCGAAACGTCGTACAGCACGATCATTCTCATCCGGGCCATGATATTGCCGCGGCGCACGGAATCGATCTCCGGGTTCTGCTCGAAGAACGGTTTCACCATCGCGGTAATCTCGAGCACCCGGTGGGCAATCCCGAGGCTCCGGGTCATGAGCTCAGCGTCCGCCAGGCTGTCCGGGTTGGAGGTCTCATAGGGCATCATCACTCCGATCACATTGGCCGGCCCGAGCGCCCGGACTGCCAGGGCCGCGGACAGGCTGGAGTCGATGCCGCCGGAGAGTCCCAGCACTACCTTCCCAAAGCCGGTTTTCAGCACCTCGGTACGGATGAAGCCGGACAGGACCTTGACCACCTGTTCGCAATTAATGGCCAAAGGTTTTTTCACGGATACGCTTGAGCTCATGGATACTCGACAGGAACTTTTCATCACGCAAGACCGGCGAATGAATTCGGGCTTTCGGCAGCTCGTTCAGGTCGATCTTTACAGTAGCGACCGCCTCTTCCAGGAAAGGCAGGGATTCCAGTACGTCGCCGTGGGGACCGACCACCTGGGAACAGCCGCTGAAACTGACTCCGTCCTCGCAGCCAACCCGGTTGACATATATCACGAAACAAGAATAGAGCAAAGCATAGGAACGGCAGATGAGCTGCCAGTTTTGCACGCTTAAGAAATCGCCGGTCTCGGTCATGCCGCGGACCGGGCTGTTCGAGATGATGAACAAGATCTGGGCCCCATCCTGGCACAGGATATAAGGGTTGATCGGATGCCAGGCATCCTCGCAGATCATCACTCCGACCCTGCCGAAACGGGAGCTGAACGCTTCGACCCGGTTGCCCTGGGTGAAATACCGGCCTTCATCGAACATTCCGTAAGTCGGCAGGTGCCCTTTGCGACGGCGCTCGGCCAGCGCTCCGGCTTCGAAATAAAAAGCGGAGTTATAAAAAAAGTGGTCCTCTCCCTGCTCCACCAGGCCCAGCAAAATTGAAATATTGCCGCTCAGCCGGGAAAGCTCCTGAATTTTGCCGTCCCACGTCGAAAGGCCGACCTGCGCCACCATGTCTTTGAGCAGGTAGCCGGTCAGCGCCAGTTCGGGAAAGACTATCAGGTCCACTCCATCGCCCGCCGCTTCACCGACCATTTTCCGGCAGTGTTCAAAATTGTATTCCGTATTCCCCAGCCGGGGTGCTATTTGAGCGAGTCTTACCAGCATCTGCCAGTCGATGAAAATGACCAAGTAAAAGCATAAAGATCAACTAAGGCTGACTGCAGCGGCGGACTAACGGGAGAATAATGCCATAAGGCCAGAAATACGTGCAACTCAATGATAACACTGCGACTTCTGGTTTGTCAATGTCCGCCGGAAAGGCCGGAGCCGCCGGTGAGATTAGATTGCATTTGCGTCAGCCGTGTATTATAATAAGCATTACTTTCAGCAGCATGCTGAATAAGACTTTATACGGTCTCTCGCGGATTTCTGCTTCCAGCGGGAGGTAATAAGAGAAAGGCAGGCTGATTATGGCGGAGAACAAACCCCAGGCTGTCGAAGATGCCACTTTTGATGAAAAAGTGCTGAAAGGTAAGGGGCTCGTGGTTGTCGATTTCTGGGCCACCTGGTGCGGACCATGCCTGCACATGGCCCCGGCCCTCGAAGCTTTTGCCGAACATAATGCCGGCAAGGTCAAAGTCTTCAAGCTGGATGTTGACGAGAACCCCAGAACTGCGCAAAAATATGAGATCAGAAGCATCCCGACGCTAATCTATTTCAAGGACGGAGAGCCGGTGGATATCTCCATCGGCGCGGTTTCCGAGTCCACTTTGCAGGGTAAACTTGCGGCCTTGTTAAAGGACTGAACCCCCTTATGAGATTTGTACCCAAACTGATCAAGTACTGGTATATCGATTTAATCAGCCCTCTCATCCGTTTCTGTATCCGCCACCGGGTCCAACCCAATCTGTTGACTACCATCGGATTTTTTATCACGATCTGTGCCGCTGTCGCTTTTGCCCGGGATAACATTCAGTGGGCCGGGGCGATTCTGCTGTTCAGCGGGACTTTCGATATTATCGATGGGAAAGTGGCCCGGGCTACCGGCATGAGCAGCAAGTTCGGCTCCTTTTTCGACTCCACGATGGACCGCCTCTCGGATGCCATCGTTTTCCTCGGCCTGCTGTATTTCTACATTCAGCAGGGCAAGAGCGAAATGGTCTGGGTGGTGATGCTGGCCGTAATCGGTTCGCTGATGGTCAGCTATGCGCGCTCGAAAGCCGAGGCTCTGAGAATCAAATGCAGCGTGGGACTGTTCCAGCGCCCTGAGCGGGTGGTCTATCTCGGGTTCGGCGCGGTGCTGGGGCATGTGATTCTTTATTATGTGGTCTGGTTCCTGGCGATTGCTTCCAACCTCACGGTCATTCAAAGAATCTTCCACGTGTATTCGGTCGCCCACGGTGTGCCGCTGGATGAGGGAGACGAGTAATTGGGGGTTTCCCGGGCACGGCCGCCGTCAGGACTTTAATCCGCTCCGCGGCTGAAAGTGTTCTCCTGCCATGAATAAGGGTGTATTCGTCACGTTCGAGGGGGGCGAGGGCGCCGGTAAAAGCACCCAGGCCAGGCTGCTGGCCGAATATCTCGCCGCGCTCGAATTGCCGGTCCTCATCACCCGCGAACCAGGCGGAACGCCGGTCAGCGAAAAAATCAGAGACATCCTTCTCGACCCTCTGCACCCCGAGCTCGCTCCACGGGTAGAGCTGCTGCTTTACCTGGCGAGCCGCTCCCAACTGGTCAGCCAGGTCATCCGGCCCGCCCTCGAAGAGGGAAAGGTGGTCATCTCCGACCGCTTCCACCACTCGACGCTGGCCTACCAGGGCGGAGCCCGGGCTCTCGATATGGCCCAGGTGCGTCAACTGAATCAATTCGCCACCGGCGGCCTGCTGCCGGATGTGACTTTCCTGTTGGACTTACCGCCTGCGGCAGGGATGCAGCGCAAGGGCTCAGCCGGGCAAACAGACCGGCTGGAAGGGGAGGGGAGGCAATTCCATGAGAACGTGCGGCAGGCTTTTCTCACGCTCGCAGCGGAGGAGCCGGAGCGCATAGTGGTGCTCGATGCCCGCCGGAGCGTCGAAGAAATCTCGGAGGAAATCCGGCGCAGAACGCTGGATGTTTTGAAGATTAAAGGTCTTACGCTTAAGTGAATACCGCTGAAAATTCTTTTCCCGCTTGAACCTCACCTAGCTTTTCCGCACCGAGCGCAGTACCTCTTCTATCGACGTAATTCCCTTGGCGGCTTTCTCCATGCTGTCCATGTAAATCGGGATCATACCGTTCTTGATCGCCTCTTCCCGGATTTCCTCGGAGGAGGCGCTGCGCAGTACGGCCTCCTTGATCGCATCGTTCATGGTCAGGATTTCGTGGGTCCCGATCCGGCCTTTGTATCCGGTCCCGCTGCAGGCCTCGCACCCTTTGCCCCGGAAAAGTGTGGCGCCCTCGGCCAGATGCTCGAGGAGCTGAATCTCCTCCTCGGAGGCCTCGTATTGCTCCTTGCACTTGGGGCAGAGCTTGCGCAGCAGGCGCTGGGCGCAGACCAGCAGAAGCGAGCTGGAGACCAGGAAAGGCTGGATTCCCATGTCGATAAACCGGGTCACCGTGCCCGCGGCGTCGTTGGTGTGCAGCGTGCTGAACAGCAGGTGGCCGGTCAGCGAGGCTTCGATGGCGATCTCGGCCGTCTCCAGGTCGCGGATCTCTCCCACCAGGATCACGTCCGGGTCCTGGCGCAGGTAACAGCGCAGGGCGCTGGCGAAAGTGAGCCCGATCTCGCGCCGCATCTGCATCTGGTTGATCCCGAACAGCATGTACTCGACTGGGTCCTCGGCGGTCTGGATGTTGATCTCAGGGCTGTTGATATGGTTGAGCGCCGCGTAGAGCGTGGTGGTCTTGCCGCTCCCGGTGGGTCCGACATGCAGGATCATACCATAAGGGCTGTCGATTATCTTCTCGTAAATCTCCAGGTTGTGCTGAGAATATCCCATCATATCCAGCGAGACCGAGGTGCTCGCTTTATCGAGGATCCTCATCACCACCTTCTCGCCGAACACCATCGGCCCGGTGGCCACGCGCAAATCGATATCGATGCCGGTGCGGGTGAATTCCTTGAACTTGATCCGGCCGTCCTGAGGCAACCGGCGCTCGGCGATATTCAGGCCGGCCATGATCTTGAGCCGGCTGATCAGCGCTTTTTGGGAGTTGGGCGGGAGTTTGAGCGCCACCCGGCAGACACCGTCTATCCGGTAGCGCACCAGGACTTCTTTTTCGAACGGCTCGATATGGATGTCGCTCGCTCTTCGGCTATAGGCGTCCTCGATAATCCGGTTGGCCAGCTGTACGATCGGCGTGCTTTCCTCATTCACATCCTCTTCCAGCTCGATCGATTCCACATCCGCGCCGAATTCGCTGTCCACCAGCGCCGCCACCTCGTCGATACCCGTCGATTCCGCCTTGAAAAAGCCGTCGATGACTTTCTTGATCCGGCTCTCGGCTGAAACCACGATCTTGGTCACCTCCAGCTTGGTGGCCCAGCGGAAGTTATCGATCCGGTCGAAATCCACCGGGTTGGAGATAGCGATCTCCACCGCCTGGGAGCCGATTTTCTTTACCGGCAGGACGAGGAATTTTTTCAGGTTCTTCTCACCCACCAGGTTCATCAGCTTGTCGTCCGGCACGAAATCATCCGCGATCTCGAAATAATCGTGGTCGGTCAGCCGGCTAAGGTAATAAGCCAGCTCGGTATCACTCATCTTGACATCCGGCCGGTGGACCTTCTGGATCATCTTCGCCGAATAGTCGGCCACCTCTTCGAGCAGTTGACGGTCTTTTTCGGTGAAAAGGCCCGGGCCCTCGGGCGGGTTCTTGTTGATGATCTGGATTGCTCCGATCACCTCATCCGTAACCAGCGGCACGGTGATCATGCTCTTGGTCTGGAACCCGGTTTCCTTGTCCACGCCGCTGAAAAAATTGGGGTCGTTCTGCGTGTCGAGCGAGATGTAAGTTTCGCTGGTCTCGATCACCTTACCCACGATTCCCTGGCCCCGCTTGAGCGTGAGCTTGCGCAGCTGGTCCGCCCTTTTCGTGAAGGCTTCCTTAAGCTGGTCGTTGCTGCGGTAGAGCTCTTCCGAGAAATAAGCGTGGGTGAAATGGATCAGGTTGTCCGAGCCGACCGAATAAATCGAGATTGCCTGAGCCTGGACCAGCTCGACCAGCTTCTGGATGGTAATTTCGAGGACTGTTTCGAGGTCCTTTTCGGTGATTTCCCGCTTGGATACCAGAATCTTAAGCAGATTGTTCAGAACCTGTTTCTCGTCAGCCGTGCTTTTGATATTATTGGCGGTGGCGGCTTTGGTCATTAAAATCTCCGCAGGTTCAGGTAAAACGAATGCCCAGTGAATTTACATTTTTAATATATACTCTAGCCCTGCGAAGGACAAGGAGTTGAATCCTTTATTCTCATCGCGCTGTTTCGCGCCGGAAAACTGGATAACCCTGGCATGAACATTGCTATCTTTCCGGGTGACCATCTTCTTTCAGGAGCTGAACATGCCTATGGATCCAGAAGTCGCCCTGACCTGCGTGCACCTCTATTCGCTGCTCGGCGACCGGCGTAAGTCGCGCTTCTACGACAGGCTTTTCGTCCACCTGCTTCGGCGCTCGATCTCATCGGCGCCGCTTGACAGCCGGGACAATTTGGAATAAAATGGTTATAAGCATCAGAATAACTGTTGATATTTCAAATAGTTATATTACTACAGCTACCGGCTGAACGTGGACTCGCCTTCACGATGTTGCCTGAGTATCTCAAATACTGGTCCCTGAACAAGCCTCCATTTTCGCTGACCCCGGACCCTGATATGCTCTATATGAGCAAGCAGCATCAGGAGGGTCTGATCCGTCTGAAATATGCCGTGCTCTCCAACAAGGGGGGAGCGCTGCTGATCAGCGAGAATGCCGGGGATGGAAAAACCAGCCTGCTGGCGCGGCTGCGCAAGGAGCTCGACCAGCAGTACCAGGGGCGCTGCCGGACGGTTTTCATCGATCATCCGACCCTGACTCCCAACCAGATGGTGGCTGAAATCGGCCGCCAGCTCGGCCTCCGGCCGAATACTACGGATAAGCTGGCTCTGCTTAACGAACTGCGGGCCTTCCTGCTGGACAGCCACCGCAATCAGGAAAAATGCCTGGTCATGCTGGACGAGGGGCAGATGCTCTGCCACCGGCCGGACCTGCTGCAGGAACTGCGTATTCTGCTGAATTTCTGTGTTTCCGATGCTTTCCTTTTGACTTTCGTGCTGTCCGGGCAGAGACCGCTGGATGAGGCCATTCGGGCCATGCCCGAGTTCTACCAGCGGCTGCCGGTGCGGTTTTTCCTGCGTAACCTCAATCTGGAGGATACCCGCGAGCTTATCCGCCACCGTCTGCGAATGGCCGGTAATCCTCCCGGGCGGGATGTTTTCAGCGAGGATGGCTATACCGGGATCTACAACTTTTCCAAAGGCTGTCCGCGCGTGATCTGCTCCGTAGCCGACCTGGCGCTGGTGATCGCGCACAGCCGGTTTTCCCCGCAGGTCGATTTTGTCTCGGTGAGCCAAGCCTGCAGCGATATGAACCGTACGGATGGCGCATACCATTATTTCCATTTCCTGAAGTCATTTTCTTCCACTGAAGCGGCGATCCTGGACCCCGGACAACGGAACACTTGTCAGGCCTGCGGCGCCGCTGTCGAAAGTGAGGCCCGGTTCTGCCACAATTGCGGACAGGACCTGGCAGCTTCGATGGGCTCCGAAATTGCAATAGCGGATCAGGCGCTGTCTCCGCCCGTGGAAAGACTTTCACCCGGCACGCGGCGGATGAAAAGGCCCGCGGCCGGCAGGAAGAGGGACACGGCCTCCTCAGCCGCGCAAGCGGGTCCGCCGGCTGCGGAACCGGTTTCAGAGGCCGCTCCATCTAAAGTTGAGCCGGCAGGAGCGCCGGTCGAAGAGGATATTCCGCCTGCGGCGGAATCAGCCGCGGGGCCTGTGGTCGAGGAAGTCTCGCCGGTCGAGGAGCCGGCGGAGGCGGCCGCGCCGCCGCTCGAGGTCGAGGCAGAGTCGCAGTCAGTTGCTGAGACGGAAGAATCGGGAGCCGCCGAAACAGCCCTACCGGTCTCGCAGCAGGAAGAATTCGCGCTGCCAGATACAGTCGAGACAATTCTTGAGCAACCGACGGCGGAGGAGCCAGCGGAAGAGCTGGCCTGGGAACCGCTTGTTCGTCCGGAGCCGGAGGCCGGGGCTAAACTGAAATTCATCCTCGATGCGGCTTTCCCGGAGCTCAATGGCGAGACTGTCGAAAAGCAGGATACTCCGCCAGTCGAACCGACGATTCAGCACAAGGCCGCGGAGGAAGCCGCCGGCGATTTCATCAAGTGTTCGTTCTGCGGTCTGGAGCTGGCCCGCGAAATCGCGGAATGCCCGAACTGCGGTGAAAAGCTTATTGAAGAGGCTGAATCCGAACCGGCTGGCTCCCTGGCGGCGGAGCAAGGCGGTCCATTGGCGGATCAGGCGGCCGTCGACGCGCTTCCGGCGGGTGCCGGCTCCCAGAAGGCCGCAGTGAACGGAGCTGGAGAGGAAGGAGAAAACCCGGATGAGCGGGTGCGCCGCAATCTCCAACCGCTGGAAAGCACTGCCGAGGAGCGGCTGCTCGATGAGCTGGAGGCGCTAAACCTGCGCAAATATATCCGAAATAATAATTATCTTCAGCAGAAAAAGGTTCCGGACCCCGAAAACTCGGACCTGCTCTTTTTCCCCCTCGGCCGTCTCCTGGGCCGGAGCGCCGTGGTTCAGTTCAGTGATGGGGACCGGGAAGGATCATTCACCACCCGTTGCGGTATCATTTTTACCGGCTCCCGGCTCCGGCTCATTTTCTCCGACAGTCAGAAAGAGGTGGCGTACGAGAGTATCGAAAAGGTTGAGGTGGAAGAATTAAGAAAAAAAGACACGCCTTTGCTCTGCCAGTTTATCTTGTACACCGCCGGGGGCATCTACCGGATTTCGCTGCCCTTTAAAGTGTCCGTGGCCCGGCCGCTGTCGGAATCTCTGCGGCGCTATCTTGCCTGCAAAGCGCCGGATCCGGCTTCCGCCGCGGCGGCCGGTGAATGAAAGAACGGAATGCGAGGCAAAAATATGCTTTTCCAATCCTTTGAGCTCTGGGCGATGTCTGGAATGATCCTGCTGTTACTGGCTCTTTATATCTGGATGAGATTGAACCAGCGGAAGCAGAAGTTCGAACACGAGAGAAAACTGAAATGCAAAGAGCTTATCCTCGACAAAAGGATACCGCTGGCCACTGTCGGCGTGGATTTTGATAGGCTCGCTCTGCTGGTGAAACAGAAAATCCGCCCTGAGCAGCTTGTAACTGTGATCGAATTGCTGACTGCCGGCCGGATAAAATATCAGATCGATAATCCGGAGGACCCGGAAAGCCTGGAAGTGGAACTGAATTTCGAAAAAGAAGAAGAAACTTTAAAGGCGGCGCCTCAATCTTCCGAAGGGAAAGAATCGGCCATCCCGGCGGTTTTTGAAAAGCTGACCCCCGAACAGGAAAAAGCCTGGTTCAGGCTGGCCCACAACCGGTTCAGAAAGGCGCTGGCCGAGAAAGAGCTCAAGGAAAAGCAGGCAAAATTCAGGCTGCTGATAAAGATGGTCGAGCTGGGTAAAAAGGCGGTGGAAAGCGACATGGACAAATCGGGCACCCGCAAGGCATACGAAATTTCCCTCTGGGATCGTTTTTACGAGGATGAATATTTGGCGCTTAACACGGAATAGAGAGATGAACGAGATACTGAAAGCCGACCTGCATCTTCACACGGCTGAAGATCGCAGTGAAAATATAGAACATGATGCGTACCGCTTGCTCGATGAGGCCCATCGTCAGGGCTTCGATGTGATCTCCATCACGAACCACGATACGTTTACTTTCAACCGGAAGCTCAGTGATTACGCGAGCAAACTGGAGATCCTGCTGCTCCCGGGTGTCGAGCTTACCGTGGAAGGGCGGCATGTCCTGATCCTCGGGGATTTGAGCGGCGTCCGGCAGGTCAAACAGCTTAAAGACCTGTACAAGCTGAAACGCGCGGAGACTCTGCTGATCGCCCCGCACCCGTTTTTCCCGGCGTCCCGCGGACTGGGCAAGAGCCTGTTCGCCTGTCTCGATTTGTTCGATGTGCTGGAATATTGCCACTGCTATACCCGGCTGATCAATTTCAACCGGCTGGCGGTCAGCGTCGCGGAAAAAGAAGGGCTGCCGATGGCCTCATTTTCGGACAGCCACATGCTCTGGCAATTCGGCAGGAGCTATTCCCTGCTGCTGGGCGAGCGCAGCCCCGAGGGCGTATTTTCCGCCCTGCGCGGCGGGGCGGTGCAGATGGTGACCAGTCCCCTCGATCCGCTCGCCCTGATCCGTACGATCAAATGGATCGTACCCGGATTGGCAGGCAAACTGCTGGATAATACTCTGAAACGCAGGTCCCGGAAACAAGCCGTGCCGGAATTTACGGAAACGATCCTGGATTCGAGAAACTCCGGTTGACCGGTAGGTCCGGGTTTGGAATGGTGAAGATGCAAAGCGGAGTCCGAAAAATAAGGCAATTCGTAGTTCTGCCGCTCATCGCGGTCCTGTTGCTGCTCTTTGGCGAACCGCTTCCTGCCGGCAGCCGCCTGGGAAAGATCACCGGCATCATGGATAAGATTGTAGCGATCAACCTGGGCAGTATTCATGGCGTCCGGCAGGGACTGCGGGGCACAGTATTCAGGTTCGACCAGAGCAAGAATACGGTCAATGTCGCTGAAATTCAGGTCATTGGGGTCAGTGACACCAGTTGCCTGGCCAAAGTGACCGCCCTGATGGATACACTCGAGCTGGAGCAGTTTGTCGATATCGAGGGGACTCTCAGTCCGCAGATCCTCGAAAAAGTGGATGTCGTCCGCGAGATGGAGGAGAATGCCCGGAACTATTTCGCGGTTCGTCAGTATACGGAACCGGACAGCGCCAACTGCCTGGCGGAATGCCGGAAAATCCTGGAGCGCGATCCCGGGAACCGTCTGGCTCTTGAGATGAAAAGGGTGATGATTCGCGACTATATGAGCTGGGCGGAGCGGGAACTGAACCAGGGAAATTTTGCCTACGCCTTCATCTATTGTGACCGGATACTGAAGATCGACCCGAATGAACCGCAAGCCTTCGAAAAAATATTCGAGCTGATCGATTTGATGGATGTCGAATCCGGGATTCCGCTGGATCCGATTAGCGGAGGCCGGCCGCCGGATTTTTACTATGCTATTGCGCTGCAGTACTACCGCCAGGGACAGTTTGCCAAGTCCAACGTTTATTACAATTACCTGCTCGATAATTTTGTCAAGAACGACCCGGCTGCCCTGGAGGGGAGGCAAAAGAACGACAAGATGCTCGCCCTGGTGGGCAGGCTGCGGCAAATGCGCGTCAGCCAGGCCAGCCAGAGGGCCGAGGTCGAGCAGAAGCGCCGGGAGGAACAGCAGCAGCGGAAAAAGAAAATCGAGCAGGCCCGCTATTTCAGAGTGGCCGCGGAGGACCTTTTCCGCAAGAAAGATTTTACCGCTGCGCTGGTTTACTATCTGAAAATCATGGATATTTCCCCCGAGGACTCGCTCGTTCAGCAGCGGAGGGAAGTAATCGCGCAATACGACATGGTCAAAATACCCGCCGGAGAGTTCAGCCGGGGCAGCAGCGACAGGGAAATCGGCGAGATCAAGGTGGATTTCGGCAGTAACACGATGCTCAACCGCGAGCTGCCGAAACAGTGGGTCTATCTCGATTCTTTCTATATTGACCGCCACGAGGTCACCAACCACGAGTATAAAAGTTTTATCGAAAGCACGGACCACAGTCCGCCGCTGAATTGGACCGACGGGACCTACCCGGCGGGCATGGATGATTACCCGGTTGTTTACGTAAGCTGGCTAGACGCTTCGGCCTACGCCCGCTGGATCGGTAAGCGCCTGCCCACAGAGCAGGAGTGGGAAAAAGCGGCCCGCGGCTCG